>OOAM01000260.1_pt1 | contig 56139 bp, 75 predicted proteins | sample 1671131 | NCBI WGS metagenome assembly OOAM01 (sample SAMN06348125, study PRJEB24527) | human gut metagenome | biome: human gut; feature: ankylosing spondylitis patient; material: feces | host: Homo sapiens | place: China | collected 2015-10 | reverse complement strand
ACCTACCGGAGGTTTGAGTGAGGGTGACGTAGCCCCTGATTTTAAAATCGAATCTACGTCAAACGGGCAACCCGCCTTTAAATTGGGAAATTTGAAAGGTAAATATGTGTTGCTAAGTTTTTGGGCAAGTTATGACGCGCAGTCCCGGATGCAAAATGTAAGTTTGAGCAATGCGCTTCGTTCTTCTCATAATGTGGAAATGGTTTCTATTTCATTTGACGAATATCAGTCAATATTCAAGGAAACCGTTCGTAAGGATCAAATAGTTACGCCCACTTGTTTCGTGGAAACAGAAGGCGAGGATTCCGGTTTATTTAAGAAGTACCGTTTAAACCGGGGATTTACTAACTATTTATTGGATGGAAATGGTGTAATTATAGCCAAAAACATCTCTGCTGCAGATCTTTCTGCTTATGTAAAAGAAGTCGGTTAACGATTTTAAGAATGTAAGGAGAAAGAGGGATTTTCCAAATCACCGTCAGGTGAAAACAATGGAGAATAGACAAAAGAGGAAATGGATACAACAAAAAAGTTCCGCCTACTCTTGCTAATGCAAGTGTAGGCGGAACTTCTACTTTTATACTCTTCGTTTATCCGGTGCATCCAAAACCTTGGGGCAATCTATGGATAGAATCCGTGAAGACTGCAGAAGGCTTGCCTACCTTTTATTTAGGTGCCTTCTGGTACAAGAAGAATGCGATACCCGCATAAAGGATATTAGGAATCCAGACTGCAACGGCAGGTGGCACATTTCCGTTCACGGCAAAGGTGGAAGTAATCGTCTGGAACAGGATATAAGAGAAACTTAATCCTAATCCGATACCCAGATGAAGCCCCATACCGCCTTTCGTTTTTCGGGACGAAAGCGATACACCGATGATGGTAAGGATGAAAGAGGCGAACGACATAGCGATTCGTTTGTGATATTCAATCTCAAACTCCTTGATGTTGGCAAATCCTCTTCGTTTCTGTTTGACGATATAATCGCTTAATTCGGGACTGGTCAGCATTTCCTGCTGGTTTTTCATGATAAGAAAGTCGGAAGGTTCCATGTTGATGATAGAGTCTATCCGGTCTCCCTTAGTGATCTTTTCCTTTAAACCATCCAGTTCGCGTACCATATAATCGTGGATCGTCCATTTATGAACGGTGGTGGTATCGTAGGTAATCCGTCGTGCAGTCAAATGTGAAACCAGCTTTTTATCCACAAATTTGTCCAATGAAAAGCGGTTACCGGTTTTCATTGCGTTGTTATAGTTGTCGATATATGCAATCACTCCGCTATCCACTTCCAGCTGCACATTGCTTACCGAGTTTTGTTTCTTTGGTTTGATATACCGGTCTTCAAAATTCAGACGCGTAACACTTCCTTTCGGAATCACATACGAACTTAGTGTGAAAGTGACGAGGGCGATGATAGCGGCAGAAATCATGTAAGGGCGCATCATCCTCTTAAAGCTCATACCGGTGGAGAACATCGCAATAATTTCGGAGTTTTCTGCCAGTTTGGAGGTAAAGAAAATAACAGCAATGAATACGAACAACGGACTGAACAGATTGGAGAAATAGGGGATAAAGTTCATGTAGTATTCAAAGATAATTTTATCCCATGGAGCTTCATGCTCCATTAGTTTGTCCATCTTTTCGTTGAAGTCGAATACCACTGCAATAGAAATGATTAGTGCAATAGCAAATACGTATGTCCCCAAGAACTTCTTGATGATATACCAGTCCAGCCGTTTTATAAATCGATTGCTTTTCATTTCTTATAATCTAGTTGATACTCTTTTGACCATCATTGGTTTCCAGGTCGAGAAATCTCCGGCGATAATGTGTTTTCTTGCTTCCCCTGCCAGCCACAGATAGAATGCCAGATTATGTATGGAGGCAATTTGCATAGCCAGTAGCTCTTGCGCATGGAAAAGATGGCGCAAATAAGCCTTGCTGTATAATGTATCCACGCAAGAGGCTCCGTCGGCTTCGATGGGAGAGAAGTCCGTTTCCCATTTCTTGTTCCGCATATTGATAATGCCATCTTTGGTGAACAACATGCCATTTCGTCCGTTTCTTGTAGGCATAACGCAGTCGAACATATCCACACCGCGTTCTATTCCTTCAAGAATGTTGACAGGAGTTCCGACACCCATCAGGTAACGGGGTTTGTCTTTAGGAAGTATTTCATTGACAATTTCGATCATTTCATACATCTTGTCTACCGGTTCGCCTACCGCCAAACCACCGATGGCATTCCCGTCAGCACCTTTGGACGCAACAAACTCTGCAGATTGCTTGCGCAGGTCGGGATAAACACATCCCTGCACGATGGGGAAGAGAGACTGATTATAACCGTATTTAGGTTCTGTCTCGTTAAAACGTTGTATACAACGGTCGAGCCATCTGTGGGTTAATCCCAATGACTTTTTGGCATACTCGTAATCCGAGTCACCCGGAGGACATTCGTCAAAAGCCATCATAATATCCGCACCGATCGTACGTTCTATGTCCATCACCTTCTCCGGAGTGAAGATGTGCTTGCTTCCGTCGATATGCGAACGAAATTCGGCTCCTTCTTCACGCAGTTTTCTGATTCCGGCTAATGAAAATACCTGAAAACCACCGCTGTCAGTCAGCATGGGGCGGTCGAAACCGTTGAAACGGTGCAGCCCGCCTGCTTTCTCGATCACATCCAGTCCCGGACGCAAATAGAGGTGATAGGTATTACCCAGAATAATCTGTGCCTGGATATCTTCTTTCAATTCGGTCAGATGTACTCCCTTCACAGTGCCCAGTGTGCCCACCGGCATGAAGATAGGTGTTTGTATCTGCCCGTGGTCTGTTGTTATCAGACCGGCACGGGCATTACTTTTAGTGTCTGTATATTGTAACTCAAATGTCATTCCTGGCTGGGTTTCTTAACAGATAAATCAATAGGATCCGCTACTTTCTCGTTAGTCAATGCAATAGCGAATACCTCTTTTATATCGTTTACATAGTGGAAAGTCAGTCCTTTCAAATAAATATATTGAATTTCATCTATGTTCTTTTTGTTCTCGGCACTCATGATGATTTCCTTGATTCCGGCACGTTTGGCTGCCAATATCTTCTCCTTGATGCCACCCACAGGAAGCACTTTGCCGCGAAGAGTGATTTCTCCCGTCATGGCAATGTTGGCTTTCACTTTTCTTTGAGTCAGGGCAGAAGCCAGTGAAGTGGCCATCGTGATACCTGCTGACGGACCATCTTTCGGAATAGCCCCTTCAGGAACGTGGATATGGATATTCCAGTTGTCAAAAATCTCTTCATCCAGACTAAGAACAGAAGCGTGCGCCTTGATATATTCAAGTGCCAGCATGGCAGATTCTTTCATCACATCTCCCAGGTTACCTGTCAGTGTGAGACGTCCGCCCTTGCCACGGCTCAAACTGGTTTCTACAAATAAGATTTCGCCCCCGACAGCTGTCCATGCCAATCCGGTGACTACACCTGCGTAATCATTTCCCTGATACTTGTCGCGTGTATATTCCGGTGCTCCAAGGAAATCATACAAATCTGTCGGTTTGATTTCCGCCTTGGCAAAATAACCGTCCGTAGCATATTGGCGGGCCGATTTGCGAAGAATCTTACCGATCTTCTTTTCCAGCTCACGAACACCGCTTTCACGGGTATATGACTCGATTATGGCTTCCAGTGTATCTTTGGGAAGTTTAATATCTGTCTTTTTGAGTCCGTTGGCTTCCAGCTCTTTGGGCAGCAGATGCTTGCGGGCAATCTCTACTTTTTCTTCTGTGATGTATCCGCTTACTTCAATCAATTCCATACGGTCAAGCAATGGACCGGGGATTGTATTCAGGTTATTGGCTGTTGCAATAAACAATACCTTGGAGAGATCATAGTCTACATCCAGGAAGTTATCATGGAAAGATGTGTTCTGTTCCGGGTCGAGCACTTCCAGCAATGCAGAAGAAGGGTCTCCCTGACGGTCGGCGCTGACTTTGTCTATTTCATCCAGGATGAAGACAGGATTGGACGCACCGGCTTTTATTAAGCTCTTGATAATTCGTCCGGGCATAGCACCGATATAAGTCTTACGGTGACCGCGAATCTCTGCTTCGTCATGCACACCACCTAAAGACATACGTACATATTTCCGTTTGAGCGCAGATGCGATGGATTTTCCAAGAGATGTTTTACCCACTCCCGGAGGGCCATACAAGCAGATAATCGGTGATTTCATATCACCTTTCAGCTTTAATACGGCTAAGTGTTCCAAAATACGCTCTTTTACTTTCTCCAGTCCGTAATGGTCTTTGTTCAACGTCTTTTCTGCGTTTTTAAGGTTCAGATTGTCAGTTGTATAAGTACCCCATGGGAGATTGAGCATCGTTTGCAGATAGTTGAGCTGTACGCTGTAATCCGGAGATTGCGGATGAGTGCGTTCCAGTTTGGCAAGTTCTTTCATGAACGTGTCTCTGACTTCTAAATTCCAGCGCATTCTTTCTGCCTTCTGGCGCATTTCCTCTATTTCCTGCTCCTGACCGCCGCCACCCAGTTCATCCTGGATGGTTTTGATCTGCTGTTGCAGGAAGTATTCGCGTTGCTGCTGGTCGATATCTTCGCGGGCACGCATTTGGATGGATGCCTTGATTTCTGCCAGTTGCACTTCGCGGTTCAGAATTTCCAGTAAGTGATAAGTGCGTTCACGCAATGAGTTGATGCTCAACAAGTCCATCTTCTCATCTTTCTTGAACGGCAGGTTTGAGCAGATGAAATTGACCAGGAACATTGAGTTGTTGATATTTTTAATAGCAAACGACGAATCCTGATGCATCACATCTGATGATTTGATGTATCTCATTGTCAAGTCCTTGCAAGTTTCCACCAGGGCTTGAAACTCTTTATCATCTTTGCCGGGGACATCTTCCTCCAAAAGTTCTATTTCACCTTTCAGGTACGGATGAGTTTCGATGATGCTAGTCAGACTTAAACGTTTCATTCCCTGAAGAATGACTGTTGTTGTCTGATCCGGCATTTCCAATATCCGCACAATTCGTCCTACGGTACCGATATTGTGTAAATCTTCCAGTTTCGGATCTTCTGTATGTGCCGATCTCTGGCATACTACTGCAATATCTTTATGTTTCTTGTCAGCATCTCGTACGAGTTTCAGAGAAGACTTACGGCCTACCGTGATCGGCAGGAATACTCCAGGAAACAATACCATATTACGTAAGGGGAGTACCGGAAGAATTTCACCAGATTTCACATTTACATCAAATGCTTGTTCATCGTTCCCATCATAGTCTGTGATTAGCGAGAAGTTGTTATCGCCTCCATCTTCCAATAAATATCTTTCTTTCATTTTTTCGTTTTAATTTAGTTTATGTCATATTGATATGCATAAATCGTTTGCAAAGTTAATTGATTCTCTCTAATAATAAAGCACTGCGCAGAATAAAAACACAAAAACAATGCCAAAATATCGGCTTGTAAAGGGAGTATTCCATAATTATTATTTATTTTTGGCGATTTGCAATAAAATAATAGTATAAAACGGCTTTAAGATAAACGGATAAAATGTCGAATCCTTATTTTCAATTTAAGCAATTTACGGTATGGCATGATAAATGTGCCATGAAAGTCGGTACGGATGGGGTGCTTCTGGGAGCTTGGACTTCCGTTGAAAGTGCGCACCGGATTTTGGATATTGGGACGGGAACAGGGTTGGTAGCTTTAATGTTGGTGCAACGCAGTTTGCCGGATGCAAATATTGTAGCGTTGGAAATAGATGAAGCGGCTGTCGGGCAAGCCAGGGAAAATATTATTCGTTCGCCCTGGAAGGAGCGGGTAGAGGTGGTGCAGGCTGATTTTAGGAAATACAGGTCTTCGGATAAATTCGACGTAATTGTTTCTAATCCTCCTTATTTTGTCGATTCGCTGGAATGTCCGGATCGTCAGAGAGCCGCGGCGCGTCACAATGATTCTTTGACCTATGAAGATTTGTTGGAAGGAGTAAGCGGATTATTGACAGAAAACGGATTTTTTACAGTGGTGATTCCGGCAGATGTAGCTGAACGGGTAAAAAAGATAGCTTCTATAAAGAAATTATATGCAGTCCGTCAACTGAATGTAATCACTAAACCCGGCGGTATTCCGAAACGTGTTTTGATTACTTTTTCTTTTTCCAATCAAGAGTGCATTGTAGAAGAACTATTGACAGAACTGGCTCGTCATCAATATAGCGAGGAATATATGACGCTAACCCGGGATTATTATTTGAACATGTAAAAGGGTGACGCTATCCGGTAAAGATAGTGACGGTATATGCTTGCGATAGTGACGGTATCGCTGTCATATACCGTCACTATTTCAAAGCTAGTTCAAAAACGCTATTTTGAGATCTTCGTTCTATTCCTTTCTAACTCATAATTCAAAAGAGTAATTTCTAGCTTTTGAACACTATTTGCTAGCAGTATTTTCTGAAGTTGCTCTTGAAGTGAAATTATTATTTTGTCTTTTGATAGTCTTAAATTCAATAAGCTGCTACAATAACTATACTACTCTTTTAAATTATTTGTTTTGTATATGCTTTATTTTAAATTCTTTCAGTGACTTTTCTATCTTTTGATAAAGGTCTGTCGTTTTTGTTGAGTATGTAGATAAAGAACCCCTAGGCTCATCTGCGAATCTGAATAATTCATCTGCATCTGCATATATTGATACTAACTCATTATAAGCATCTTTACAACTTGAAGGATAATCATTTAGTTGTGGCATTATAGCCTCGATTGAATCTTTCTTTTGTTTTAGTCTCTTATAGGTATCTGTTGTGATAATAAACTCTTGATGCTTCGCTAAGGCTTCATTGAAATCAGTGCAATATTCTCCATTGTATTCATGATCGTAAATTACTTTTCTCCAAGTATCACAATAATGAAGAGCTATTGCTTCACTTAAATCAGCTTCTTTCTCAATCATAGAAGCGGTATTAGAGAGTTTTGCTATATACTCCTTTTCTGAATTACATGAAACCAAAACTATGGCTAGTATCGCACTCAAATAAAAAAACTTTTTCATCATATCGTTATTTTTGTTACACAATCAATTTATTAGAATCCTGTTTGTAATACTGTATTAGAGTATTACAAGATTGATATTTTATATTCAAAAAAACATTTATTTTATTACTTGAAGAATATCCAATGATACGCTTATTTGATTCTTCTGGAATTCTAAAATTCAGAAAGGGACTTTGTGAATGCGAATATAGTGAAATGAAAATAACAACGAGCATCAGCAGAGTTTTCTTCATGTGTTTAAGTATTTTGTTTGTTATCGTTTTCTCTATAAACAATGTTTGTATTTCCGCTATAAAGTTAACGCAAAACATTGATAACGCCAAAATAAAAGGGTAGTAAAGTTAACAAAATAGATTTTTACTCTAAATTAAATAAGAAAATGAGGATAATGCTAGAAACCTGTTCAAAGATAGTTCAAAGAATTGCCCTTTTTATTTGCCCCCAAACGGGGATAATTACACTTATCCTATATATAATAAAAAAGCCAATACTAATTGTACTGGCTTTATTTTGTGAATCTTGACTTGATTTTCTTCGTCGGGGTAGCGGGATTCGAACCCACGACCCCCTGCTCCCAAAGCGGCGTGATAATAAAGGATATTCAGCTACATATCAGTTAATTATAATGATGCGAGCTAACCATTTCAAAGATAGTTCAAAGAACGCTATTTTGAGGGCTTTATTTTAGCCCTTTCTAACTCATGATTCAATAAAGCAATTTCTTGCTTTTGGGCGCTGTTTTCTCGCAGTACTTTCCGGAGCTGTTGCCGGAGAGCAACGATTGTTTTGTCTTTATCTTCCATATATTTATTTGTTGGTTTATCCGGTTATTTTTTGTCGTCCGGCTACTTGCACTTTCTTGTTTTCTTTATTATCTATACAAGGAAAAACAATAGGTATACTAAATCTTATATTTGTAGCTGACTTAGCTTGTCCTTCAATTTTGGTATTACTACCGAATCCCCAAGCACCAAAAGTAACTCCAAAGCCAACTTTTCCACCTTCACCGGACATATTAGCCAATGATACCTCGAATTCAATATTCTGAACACTGTATAATTTTCCTTCTATTTCTACATTGTTCTTACTGTTACTTTTCCGAGGACTTACAATAGCCCCACTGGTTTCAACTCTTTTTTGAGCAGCTGTTATACCATCAACGATTTGGGAAATTGCTTCCTCTACAAACTCCTTGAGTTCTATTACCTTTGGGGTATTCTCTGGTTCCATTTATATTTTAAATTAAAAGTTATGTTTAAAAAGTTACTTTACAATTATCGTATGCGTAAACTACGCAAATATTATATTGATTATACAATGAAACATTCATCTAATTCCATTAATGCATTTTGCTATGAACGAGATGACGGTGGGCTAGATGAGGTTGCCATTAGGTATATTGAAAATATATGTAATTATATTGTAAAAGGTATCCAATAGGATGCCTTTTAGTGTATTCTACATTTTCAATTAACTGGACTTCATGATGTTATATGATCATTGTTTCTCATAGAATAGCAGTCCGACACGATCTATATGCTCGCCAAAAGGAGTACCTATATTCTTACTGTAATCAACTATATCTACTTTGTATAGTAATCCCAAGTCCTCTATTTGAATATTTATATCCAACAGTTCATTGAAAGATATATTTTGCCCTATAAGGGCCAAATCAATATCTGATCCTTCGGTATAGTTGCCTTTAGCTCTAGAGCCAAATATTAATACCTTGTCAATATTGGGATGTTTTTTTAATACATCACTAATATCTTTTATAACTTCATTACTTAAACCAAACATATTATGCGAATAATCCTGTGATTTCACTTCTTTCATAACCAAGCCGAACAGCTAATTGTTTTAGCAGTATAGAATACTCAGTGTAAATCTTTTCGACTATCTCACTTGCTTTGCCATCATTGTATGTATGCGATGTTATATTTCTAGCCTTCGACATTCTACGCCAAGCATCATGATCTGATATTAAACCATCTTCAAATGATTTCTGTAATACAGGATTTGGACCTGTTATATCCTTATATCCTTTATACTCTAAGAAATCCTGCAAAACTTTCCAAGCCAACTCGAAAGTATATTCAAATCTTTGTACAAGACCTTCCATTTCCAGTTCGGTTAACTCATAGGGTTTTCTTTCGGATTCCGTAACCAGTAATACTCTTTTGCATGCCTTGCAATAACTATCATATCTTTGTAACCAACGTATATCTTGTTCCATAGTTGCTAAATTATAGATCAATTATTTGAGTTTGATTTCTCCCTTTTTTAAAATCATCATCCCATTCTATTTTTATTGTAAAATGTGGCCTTCTTCGAAACAATATGTATCGCACTTCAAAAGATTGTTGGGGAAGGAGTATTGGATAAGGTAAATAATTGTCTGGCATATTTAATGATATGTTCTCCTCAGGATCATCAAGAATTGCAAAATTTACATTATATGCCTTCGCTTGTCCTTTGTTGTAAATTTTTAAAATATTCATTTCTCCTTTGCTGGTTTTAATAACATTGCACTCAATAGAAGCTTTTTGACTTTCTTCTTCTTCTGTTCTTCTTTTTTCTATTTCTTTTTTCTTTATAATCAAATCCAATTTATGGATTTTCCTACCTGTATACCAAGAATAAATAAGTGCTAATGCTGCAATTATAAAACTGCCTAATGAAATCCAATCTGAAATTTCCATCTTGATTATATTTTATATAAAACTTAATATTATGAATATTTTAATTTGCATATTTTCTGTTTCCATTTCCATTGGATCAGTGTTTATTAATCTAAAAAATATCAATCGTTTAAATAATCTTGAAAAAGAGATAGCTAAGCTTTTAAATAAAAAGTAATCACTTTCTTTTGAATATAGAAATGAGTTGATTCCGTATATCAGATGTTATTTCCTCTTTAATAGTATCTATTTCTTGGGTGATATAAGCTTGATTGAGTTCTACTAGTTCATCATAGCCACCAAAATATTCACGATTACATTTGGTACATTTGATATAACTTTTATTATCATTGCATTCAAATGAAGAGTCGTCACCACAAGTTATGCAATGTAATTTTATTGATTTATTATAATTCTTATCCATGGCTAATTTTATGTTTGTAATACTATAGAATTTTATTTGTTATGACCCCTTTTACAAGGAATACTCGAAGAACTTTAGTCTTGTCTATTATCATCTCGTCAAATTCTTCCAAGTTCTTTGGAACTAAACGCCATTTATTAGGATTGTCCTTGCAGTTACGGATATATTTCACAGTTCTGTATTCGTCTGTTATAATAAGGTATGCCTCTCCAGGAAGAACACTATCTAAACTGACTTCCTTAATAGCTATAATAGAACCATCATTTATGTCTGGAATCATAGAACGTCCATAAGCTGGTACCGCACAATCACAATTCTGAAATGCAGGTATATGCAAATAGTAATTAGGAATATTAGTCTGATCGTTGGGAAGTTCATCATATCCCATAGTAACATCAACGTCAAAATAAGGTATTCCTTTGGATGATTGTTTACTTGGTGCAGGCATTTCAGAGGAAATAGAAGTGATAGATTTCGCAGAAGAATTTAGTTTATTTCCGTCTCCAGTCAATAGCCAGGTTGTATTCAAATCCGGGTAGATTGTAGATATTTTCTCTAAATTATTCCGTCTTATAGAGTCTCCTGTGTTTCGGACAAATCCATTGCTTAAACCACAATTCTGCTCGAACATTCTTGTGCTTATGCCTAATTCGTTTATGAATTGGAGTAGCCTATCTCTAACTGTTTCTTTCATTAAATCCTAAATTTTCTTAATATATAGATTATTTCTCTATGCAAATATCTACATGTGTAGATTTTAATTCTATATTTGCACTATAAAGTTAACGCAAAACAATGATAACGCCAAAATAAAAGGGCAATAAAGTTAACAAAATAGATTATTTACTCTAAATCGATATATAGATATGGTAAAGACAGAAAAAATAAAATTAGTGGTTTACAAAGAACATACGCTTGGGTATATTCTACCAGAATTGCCTGATTCAGTTCAAATACTACATTCTTCACCTCTGAAAGGAGCTATTGGTACAACCAATTTGCAGAACAATTTCCAGATCAACAATCCGAATGAAATCAGACTAGCAAGCGAGAGTGATTTTGATGCGTTTGGAATTTCGTTTGATGGATATAAAAATTCACCTGATTACATTTATAAATAAAATAAGAAAATGAAGACAATTCTAGAAGTTTCATTACAGGAAGCAAGTAAGGCAAAGGATGCAATTAGATATAGTTTGCTGCGTACAGAACTGAACCAAACAAGTACCAATGTTTGGGAACTACCAACTTATGATATGAATGATGGATATGAGTGTGATGGTGACGAAGAACTGAAAGATGAAATTCGTGAACTGTTTTCTTCTTTCGGAATTGCAGAAGAAGAGTATTCATTCACTGACAAAGAAACGGAAGAATAAGCTATATAATCCCGGACGGGTTTGACCGCCTTTCCGGGAACTAGAAACTATAAATATAATAATGTATATGGAAAATCAATTAGAAACTATCAAAGCAAATCTGCCTTACGGATACGAAAAGCAGATAGCGAAAGAAGTAGGATGCTCACAGGGTACAGTGCACAATATCCTTAATAATAAGCCGGCTTCTGCTCGCTCAACCTACAAAGCAAAAGTATTGAATGTCGCTGTAAGAATGGCTAATGAAGCCTTGGAAGCTACTAAAGGAGTCTCCAAAGCTGCTGCCGAACTAGAGACTTTGCATCATGGAACTGCAAGCTGACGCTAAACTAACGAAGCGCGAAAATCAGATTGCTGGCCTCGCTTTTTGTGGTAAAGCAAAGAAAGAGATTGCGGATCTCTTGAATATTGCATACGGGACGGTAAACGTAATACTGGATAGAGCTTACAAAAAGACAGGAACAAGTAAACTGAATGAATTAGGCAGTTGGTGGGCTAATAGAGCATTTGCTCTAAATATTGATTTCCAGCAATTGCAGAAAACAATCGTAGCTCTTTCGTTTCTTGGGATTATTGCCTTTCAGATTGCATTTGACTGCAACAACGATCTTAACCGGAGTCGACGGGCAAGAATACGAAGAAATAAAATAGAAGAAGTATATGAACTCTAATCAATATTAATCAGGCAGCATAGCATAGAGATGCAGATGTGTTTCAGTAATAAAATCAGCTCAACACCATTCAAAAGTATAGGAAACAGCCTAATTAGAGATTATGGAAAATTGCTTCGAAATGATGGTCGCCCGATGCATTAAAATTGGGACGGTGCAAACGCTTACGATGCTGGGACTACTCCCCGAAGTAGTAACAATATCACAAGCGGAAGAAATATACGGAAAACGCCTAATAAAAGAGTGGCGCGAAAAAGCCTGGATTAAGTTTTATCCGGCAAATAATAAGGAAAGAGGAAAATATTATGTGAAACGATCCGAATTGGAAACAGCCAGTGCAATGATGGATTTGCATAATAAAGTTCCAGATAACATTATCAAACAACTAATGCAGATCGCTGTATGAGATATATACCGAAATCATCAGAAGTATTACAGGCTCTGCAAGACAGTATCGGAAAGCAGATTGCAGAAAGAGAAGAACAGAAAAAGAACTATGTTCCTACTCCTGTAGAGATTAAACCTGATAAAAATATAAGCATAGAGCCCACGGCCGAAGATATTCTTTTAATGGAGGAATATAGACGTGGAGTATATCAAGGAGATTAATAAAACGCTAATATTTAAACAATTATGAGTAAAATTATTGAAGTAAAAGTGGAAGAGCTAAATGCGCTTCCAGCAACGAAAATTGTCGAAAGTGAAAATGTACAGGCAAAATTCGTTCAAATGTACAATGCTATCTGGGGAACAGATAAAGGTGAGCAAATGTATCATAAAGAAGTATTCAACTTTCAAAAACTTCTCCGTGATAATCCTGATTTGGCAGATTCGACAAAGATGTCTCTATATGGCTGTTTTCTTGATATAGCAGTCAACGGTCTTACACTAGATCAAACAGGACATCCACTTTGCTATATACTTAGCAGAAGCAGTAAAACCGGACACAAGAATGCACAAGGATATGATATTTATGAAAAACGTGCCTATGTTTCAGTTACCGGGTATGGCGAACTGACAATGCGTATGCGTGCCGGGCAAATCAAGTATGCGGATAATCCAGTCGTTGTATATGAGGGAGATCATTTTAAAGCATCCTTAGTTAATGGTATAAAGAATATCGAGTATGAAGCACAATGTCCCCGTACTTCAACCAAAGTTATTGCTGCATTCATTCGTATTGTACGAAATGACAACTCGGTAGATTATCAATGGTTAATGGAAGGTGATATCGAACGATTGAAACATTATAGTGAAAAAGCAAATTCGAAGTGGAACGATCAAACTAAAAGACGTGAATTGGGTAAAGCCAATGCACTCTATACTTCGAATAATGGCAGCATTGATCCTGGGTTCCTTGAGAATAAGATGATCAAACATGCGTTTGATGCTTATCCAAAAGTGCGTACAGGTAAGTTTACTATTATGGATTCGGATCAAGAAGAGGAAGAAATTATCGACTATGGCTTGGTGGATGAAGATAAGGTTAATGAACCCGTTCAGGCTGTGGATAATCCTAATATTCCTTTCGGTGAAGAAAAACAACTGGAAGCTCCAGAACCTGTACAGGTGCCAGTCTCCGATGATGATGAAGACGGTGGATTCTAATACTTACTAACCGATTAAAATAAATAATATGGCAACAGAGTTAATCAAAATAGACGAAGCAAAAAATATTCTGTCATCTTTTCCAGATATAATGGGGAAGAATACAAATTCTGTCAAAAAGTGTAATGAAGCTGGGCAAGCTCTCCTTGACACTATCGAAGGAGAAGGTATGAATGAAACAATAGATCAGGCTACAGCCGACTACTTGAAAAAGGTTAGCGTAACACTCAAAAATATGGATGAACGTCGTAAACCTATTACGCAGATATTTGATAGAATACGTTCCTTTTTCACCTCCCAAGAAAAACAAATTGATCCTAAGGATCCTTCAACAATTCCCGGAAAGCTTGTGATAAAGCGCAATGAGTATGCCAAGTTTAAATACGAAGAAGAACAGAAAAGAAAGAGAGAAGCGGAACAGAGAGCTAGAATTGAAACAGAGAAAGCAAACTATCGACAGATAATAGGGGATAGCCTTCTTTCTTATTTCAACCAATATCTTTCAAGTAAAGTTTCTGAATTGCAGGGAATATTTTCCAACTTGACTTATGAAAACTTCGATCGTGAAGTTATAGGAATCACAGTTTTTCAGACCGATTATCCCAAATCTCATTTTGATAAGTTTAGTGCGGATTCTGCGACTTACTATATTAGTCAAGAAACAAAACAGGAGATTCGCCGAGAAGTTCTAGAGGGCAAATATGAGCAATACGCTCAACAGTATAAGGCAAAGATTGTAAGCGTTAAGCAAGACCTTACCGACCGTGTTCCCTCTAAACGCAAGGAACTTGCAGAACTGGAACAACTTCGTCTCGCTAATGCAGAGGAAGCTGCCAAAGCGGAAGAATTGCGTAAACAACGTGAAAAAGAAGCTGCAGCCAAAAGAATGGAAGAGTTGAAAAAGGAGGAAGAAGCAGCAAAACAAGAGGCTGCACTGAAGGCACAACAAAGCTCTATTGGTAGTCTTTTTATGGAAGCTGCCGCTTCTATTGCTCCTCCACCGACTAACGCCAAGGTGAAAGAAAAGATTGTTGTACTTCATCAGCAGGGATATTTAGAAATATTCCAGATGTGGTGGATAAACGAAGGTCAAACATTGCCTGTTGAAGAACTGGAGAAAATCTTTAAAAAGATGATTACTTATTGCGAGAAGCAGGCGAACGGTAAAGATCAAAAGCATATCGAATCAAAATTCATCCGATATGAAGCAGATGTAAAAGCCAAATAGCCATGTCAAATCCTGATTCATATTACTCTCGTCCGGAGGTCAGCAATTCAGATCTGACAGAGCTTAAGAACTATCTTTATCCCCGTGCTCAATACGGGGATAAAGAGAAGGCATTCAAGTTTGGAACTCTTGTAGATGCTCTTATTACAGAAAACGAGCGTGTAAGATATGACAAGTTAATGGTAGACGATTACGTGTATACGAAAGACGAATTTGAACTAGGGCTTGAAATGCGTAAGGCTCTCCGGAAAGAAGCAGAAAAGGATCAATTTCTAGCTGTCGTTTTAGCACAGTCCGATACACAAAAGTTTATGGTTAATAAACAACAAGAGTTCTTTTATGGGAACTTTGTTTATCATCTTGATACACGGTGTAAATGGGATTGGTGGTTGTCTTCTTTCAACTTTGGAGGTGATTTAAAAACGACCTTCGCAGAGTCCCAAACACAATTTGATGAAGTGATAGATTTCTTTGACTGGGACCGGTCCCGGGCATGGTATATGGATATAGCCGGTAGCAAACAAGATTTTATTTATGCTATCAGCAAGAAGAATTGTAGAATCTTCAAGCATTTTATCACCGACCGGAAACACCCTTCATACATCAGAGGAAAAGAGAAATACGAGGACCTTGCTTTTAAGTGGTGGCAATTAATGGTCTGATTATATTTTACCATAAAACAATATGAATTTACTTATTACATCAAAAGAACAAATATTGGCCGAATTAACCAATATAGATTCATTCCTTAATATAACTATGAGCGAAGATGTAGCAGAAGCTGTACAACGCGGTAATGATTTAGCTGTATATGTTGCCCGCTCTGGAAAATTGCTCGCAGATTCAAAATATTGGCTCAATGAGGCAATGAAATCCGAGGTCATGCAGACGCTTGTAGACACGGCAAAAAGTGCGAAAGCAACAGCGACAGCGATAAATGCTCTAGTCAATTCTTTATGTCGGGAAGAGAGATACTTAGTTGATTGGTGCGAACGTTGCAATCGGACGGCAACACATCAATTATCGTGGTGTGTAACTGTAATAAGTAAAGCTAAGGCAGAAATGCAAATGTCCGGAATGTTTAACAACAAAAAGTAATTATCATGAAAAATCTAAGAAGAGTCACAATCGGAATATCCGTTATCGGCCTGTTTACGGCATTATCTTTCTCTCAAAGAGAAGATGCTACAACTAGAGAAATAACTACGGCTGCCGTAATGGGAGTTGTATCAACGTTTAGTATTATCACTTTATCAACTAAAGAAGATTATGGAACAAGCAAAAAATGAAATCAAGAAAGCGATTATTAAAAAGGACCGCTTGAATGTAGTGTACAATGAACGTTTTTCGGAAGCAAACTACACGAATGTAATTAGCAAGAACTGCGATCAGATCATTCATAGTGACTTAAGAGAGACATTTAATCGTCTTAAATTACATCTTGTCGTATTATGCGAACAGCCGGAAGCTGCCAATATTAATAAGGATAGTTTTACGTCTCCTGGCTATTCAGAGATTCTTGAGAATTACATCATAACCGGCTATGCAAACGATAGCGTCGATGGTGTGTCTGGAATTACTATTATGGGGGCTAAATTACTTCAGTCCGGCAAAGTTGTTGATCTGAAAATCTTCGTTCCTCTCCTTGATGCAGACTATCCTTACTATGAAGAATTGAGCATTGATGCGGCAGCTTGTGACGCAGAAGTTGAGAGTTATCTGTTTGAAGAGAAATGGGGAGTCAGACAGGAACGTCTTGATTTTGATACAGACGAACCGGAAGAAGCCGTTATAATTGAAGATAAACCTAAAAAAAGAGGGCGAAAGAAGCAAATAGAAGCTCCAGCTCCTTTAGATGCAACTGCATAACACCAATCACTATAGGGGGATAATTCCCCCTACAAAATACTCTAAATCATGAATATCGAATTAAAAGGAGATAATTTTGAATTATCTTTCAAGTATAAACCTTCTATCGTAGATCGGATCAGGCAGATTCCTGGAAGACGTTTTGACGGTACCCGAAAAGTTTGGATTATTCCGACTAGGAGTAGAGTTGATCTTGAAAGGATGATTTATCAAATACAGCAATTTGAGAATATAAACTGGCTTAGTGGCAATGAAAAAAGGGAAGAAGAAGCTGTTTACGATATTCCGGAACTTCCGGAGCTGGTCATTCCTCATAATCTTAAAATTCAACCTTATCCTTATCAACTTAAAGGCATTGCTCGAGGATTAGAATTAAAACGGTTTATGAACTGTGATGAACCGGGACTCGGTAAGACATTGCAGAGTATTGCAACAATTAATATCGCTGGTGCTTTTCCTTGTCTTGTTATTTGTCCTTCTTCATTAAAAATAAACTGGATGCGTGAATGGGAGAAGTTTACGGACAAAAAAGCAATGATCTTAACTGATAAAGTACGTGATACTTGGACTTTTTTCTTTCAAACAGGAATGCATCAGGTATTTATAGTCAATTATGAGTCTTTAAAAAAGTACTTTGTACAACGTATAAAGAAGTCCGAAGGCTGGACGCTACGAGATGTAGAATTTAGAAACTCAATCAACTTATTCAAATCAGTTATCATTGATGAGAGTCATCGTTGTAAATCTGCATCTACCCAACAGGCTAAATTCTGTAAAGGGATATGCACCGGCAAAGAATGGATTATCGAATTGACTGGAACCCCAGTTGTCAACAGGCCAAAAGACCTGATTCCACAGCTAGCAATATTGAATCGTATGGAAGATTTTGGAGGTTATAAGCCTTTTGTTAACCGATACTGTTCAGGTCAAAGAGAAGCGTCAAATTTGAAAGAATTAAATTTCAACCTATGGAAATACTGTATGTTTCGACGTGAAAAGTCACTAGTTCTTACAGATCTTCCGGATAAAATACGTCAAGTAAACACATGTGAAATTACTAATCGTAAGGAGTACGTAGATGCCGAACGTGACCTTATTATGTATCTACAGAAATATAAGGATGCCGACGATGAAAAGATTGAAAAGGCTTTGCGTGGTGAAGTCATGGTACGTATCAATATTCTTCGGCAGATCTCCGCACGTGGAAAAGTACGCGATGTTATTGAATTTGTGAAAGACTTCCGGGAGAATGGAAAGAAAATAATCCTCTTTTGTTCTCTTCATGAGGTTGTAGACCAACTGAAACGTTACTTTCCCACTGCTGTGTCAGTTACCGGAAGAGATTCCCAAGATGTAAAGCAAAGAGCTGTTGATGCCTTCCAGAATAATCCTAAGACAGATATTATTATTTGCTCTATTAAAGCGGCTGGAGTTGGCTTAACGCTTACTGCATCAAGTAATGTCGCTTTTGTTGAGTTCCCTTGGACATACGCCGATTGTTGTCAGTGCGAAGACCGGGCACACCGTATCGGGCAAAAGGACTCTGTTACCTGTTACTACTTTCTTGGTCGGCGAACTATTGATGAAAAAGTTTATCGCATAATTCAAGAGAAGAAAAATATCGCTAATGCAGTAACCGGATCTACGGAAGACATTGAGGAAAATATCGTCGATATGGTTGCACGAATATTTGATACAGATTATGATGATGAGGGGTTTTAAAATGGAGCCACAACAGAAAATAGATCGGCTAAAAAAAGCGGGCTACCAAGTTCAAGAGAAAGGTAACAAGATTCGTGTTACCAAAGGATCATTAATAATCAATGGAACAATTAACCAAGTACACAAAGAAGTTTTTAATCAATAATTATAGGCACTATGAATACGTATAGTAAATATGTACCAAATGTTTTTCTTGCAAAATGTAGTAAAAAACATGAAAAAGGAGAAGTAATCGAGGTTACAACCAAGTATGGAAAAGAAAATGAATGCATTGTTTTCAACCTCATTTACGAACGTGATGGATTCTATTATTACTCGATCGTACGGGCTGATGGCTTTAATGTGCAAGAGTGGGCTAAACAAAGGGCTGAACGTCGTCATGAATGGGCTACATCTGCTGTACAGAAAAGCAGTGAATACTACAACAAGTCCAATAAAGATAAGGATTTTCTTTCTCTAGGTGAACCTATCAAAGTGGGACATCATAGCGAGAAGCGACACAGAAAAGCGATAGATGATGCGTGGAACAATATGGGTAAAAGTGTTCAGTTTGACGAAAAAGCAGCCGAGCACGAAAGGGTAGCTAAATATTGGGAACAACGTGCAAATACAATCAATTTATCCATGCCGGAGAGTATCGATTTCTACGAGCATAAACTTGAAGTTGCTCAAAAATATCACGAAGCCGTTAAATCGGGAAAGTGCCCGCGTAGTCATTCTTATGCTCTTACTTATGCAAAGAAAGAAGTGAATGAATTGCAAAAGAAATATGAACTCGCAAAGACACTGTGGGGAGATGTGTAATCTAGTAGCCTTCGGGCTACTATAATTCAAGCCTGATTAGATATGAATGATTATAAAGATAAATATGGATATACAACTTGTAGGAAAATAGAAGTTCCCCAAAGAGAGTTGACTATTCGAGGACATAAGGTATCTGATATTAAAAGAGAAGATATTGAAAATTTCTGTAAAGCAAGAGCCATTTCACCTGAATGGTTGGTGAGTGAGCTTATCAAAGAAATTGATTAATGTATAACAATAAAAGAAAAAATAAACTATGCAGTACATATTGACTGAAGAAGAATACAAAAAACTAACTCCTCTTAGAAATGTAGAAGAGCTGGAAGGAAAAATACAGCTACTTAATGATAAGGTAATGATACTTAGTAATCATCCATGTAGTAATGAAAAAGAAAGGATAATTGTTTCATTTTATTGTGATGATTGTCCTATAGGTGCATTTGGAACCAATACGTGTAAAAAGTATCAACGATATTCTAAATGAGAAATTAGAAATGAAACAAAGCAGAATGTGTACAGTAAGTCACGGAAATTGCTTAAGAAGTCCAAACCTTCGGGGAGGTAGTTTAAAGGCTATCTTGCTATGCAGCACCTCTTCTGCTTTGTTTTTATAAAGATTTAAACAAACAGATATATGAGTAAAGATATGAAAGAAGCTGCAAAAACAATATGCGGAAATAGAAATGAAAAAGGTGCTGAATGTTCGTGCAACGGCAGAACGTTCTTTTATCGCTGGTACAAAATGGGCAGAAAAGAATAAAGCAACTTCTAAAGCTATGTGCCTTAGAGATAAACTGAAGGAATGCAGCTTGTGCCACGAATGTGATGTGAGTGTATTGAATCCAAGTTATTAACGTAAAACAGGAATAGGAGGAATAAAATGAATCGTACAATAAAATTCAGAGGGAAAAGCATATACAGCGAAGACTGGCTGTATGGCTCCCTCGTTAAGATCGAAAAGGACAGATATGCTGTCATTCCCCCCTTAAATAATATCGAAATAGGGAAAAGTATCGGCATGTATGAGGTTTATCCCGAAACCGTAGGTCAGTTCACTGGATTATTCGACAAGAACGGAAAAGAAATCTATGAAGGGGATATTCTTCACACTATTACATTTGGCTTTGAACCAGAAGAATATACAGCTATTATCCTATATGATAATTGTCGTTTTCAACTTTCTAATGGTCGAAATTTATTCTATTTCGGGCAATCTGATCTTACAAAAATGGATGATACTATCGTGATTGGTAATATCTATGATAATCCCGAATTAATTATCCCATAACAATAAAATAATGAATATAGAGGAAGCAACATCATTTGAAGATATTTCCGACAATAGACCATTAATTGGAGACTGCCGTGTCTTCTATTCGAATATCCACTCTCTTAAGGAATTTGGCAATTATAGTAACTGCCAGGTATTTGTGTACTTATTCGGAAGCGATGAAGGGCAAAGGTTATGGATGTGCTTTGTTGAAGATGCACATAGAGATATTTACAAATTATTCTTTGAGTACCTAAATAATGAACAAAAGTTTGTTTTGGCTGCAAATATCTTGGAGAATAAGGATTTAAAAATGGCAGCGCTTTAATATAATTCAAATCAAAAATAATTATGAGCAAAATAGTAATGTATTTCGGCACAACGGGTACTCCGGGACACCATATCACAATACTTAGCGGTAATATGCCAATAAAAGACCAGATACGTATTGGAAATGAGATAGATTCAGATAATGACTTATATTCCGACATGAAAAAATGTAAGGGCATCGGGTATGTCTACTATCGTGGAGTTACAATGCTTTGTATCCCTTACAGTGCCCATGATTCCAGAGGTGGATGTAAGTCGATATTCATCATGGAAGGAAAGGTCACTAAAGATGAAATAGTAAAGGAACTACAAAAACACTCATGGGTTCATGCCATCTTCACCCGGTTACAAATAGACCATCATCTTGATGGAGTAGAAGAAATAGAATTAACGTAATACAAAAGTAGAAAGGAATATCATAATGGAACAATCATTAGTAAAACAAGCAGCTTGCTCCCATTGGAGCAAAGGCACATATAAGGAAGAAGCAGAAAGCGCCTATCAGAAACAAGAGTGCGTAGCTATAACATTAATGGCAAGAAAAGTATCTGTCAGGTCCTTTGAAGCTGGTGCAGAATGGCACGCAAAGCAATCCCCGTGGATAAGAGCCAAAGACCAATTACCACCAGTAGACGAAGAAGATATTTCAGCGCAGAGCGAACCTGTATTAGTAAAGATTAGCGGGCATTGTGAACCTGAAATTCTTGTCTATAACAAATACTATCATGTGTGGGACACTTCGGATGGTGATGATTATTCATGTAATATATCTGATGATGATTTGTGGATGCCAATACCATTATTGCCAAAAGGAGGTGATATATGATACTAAAAGATATAATAAGCCTATTGGCTAACCGGATAAATCAACCTCATGTGATTGAATGCTATCTAAGGAAAGTGTATGCAAAAGGTTATGAGGCTGGAACTAAGCAATCCCCGTGGATAAGTGTAGAAGAACGATTGCCGGAAACAAATGATGGACAATCTTTATATGAGGTCATCGTAGTTACTTCCGATAGAAGATTCTTAGTTGTAATCAATACAGAAGTAGAACATCTTGTTGGGCTTTTGGGAGTTACCCACTGGATGCCGATACCGGAATTAAAAAAAATAGTTGAATAACTATGAGAACAGCAATATTATTAGGAGCAGTATTAATATCAGAAAGTATTAACCAAGATTGCGTTAATGCGAATGTAGATATATTATCTATAGCCATGGCTATTTTTATAGGTATAGATGTTGTTGAATTCTGCGTTAAGAAGAAAGGAGATTGAATATGCTAACAACACTAAGAGAAACTTATCTAACAGCCAAGAAAGAGCATATATGTGAATTTTGTGCCTGCAAGATACATATAGGACAAAAGTATATTCGTCAGACAAATGTCTATGATGGGACTAAGTATGACTTCATCACACATCAAGAATGTAAGGAAGTAGCTCGTAAATTAAGAATGTACGATGATTGTGATGATGAAGGTTTAGACGGTGAATCTTTTCGCGAAAACTTGGATTCATACGTATACGCCAATCATTACAATGATGAAGCGGATGACGTCTGTTCTGATTGGCAGTTGTCTCATTATGAAATAGCGAAGAAAGTATTGGAAGAACTTAAAACGGAAAATAAATATGAGCAAATTAAAAGATAAAATAGTGAATCATGCCAAGACTGAATACAATTCAAGTCCGCATAGGTTTGACGATGCACAGATACAGCTTATTATAGAGCATGATTGCGAATGCGACCATTGCGGAATGTCCATATTTGAACTCGATGATTTTCCCGATGTATCAGTTGAACGTAAAGAAGTTCTCTGTGAAGAGTGCTATGATGAAGAATATCGGACTACATGCCCTATTTGCGAAGAATCTTGGGAGATTGACGAAATGACAGATTATTTTTTCATATCAAAGACAAATTCTAAAGAGGTAGGAAAATCACCCGGCATTTACAAAGTTCTGGAACGTCCATTTTACTACGGGAATTGCCTGACCGGCTTTGATGCTTTCTTTGATGACGCAATACAAAAAGTATCAGGCATTGATATTGAAAAAGCTTATTCTATTCTTCATCCACGACTTAACAAAGAGAATATCACGCTTGATTGTATGTGTCCTCATTGTGCTGAAAAGTACCTGCGGAAAGATAATTTTATTAGAGCTGATTCCTTGTACTGCATACTACAGGAGAAACAAAGAAATCAGATGTTTGCAGACTATTCAGATGAAAGAATACACCGTTTACGACAAGATATGATACACAGGCGTATTACATTCAGAGGACTTTTACAATTACATAACAAATAAATCAAATCAAGATAGAATTGAATGAAACGTCCACAGAGTAATGGATTATTCGAAGTTGCAGGAGGTCAAGAGAAAGAACGTGGCTTCTGCTGCATGAAATTGATAACTTTCCTCTCTGCTAATAATGTAACAGATTGGGATGAATGGCATGGAGCGCATCTTTCTGCTATGTCAGGGAGATGTCCCTATGCTTCGCAGTGCCCAATTCATGAGAGAACGATAGCAGTAGTAGGTAGAAGACCAATACAATTTAGCTTATTTGAATAATGACTAAAGAAAAGTGCATTTTATGCGGAAAAGAAACGGTATCGGTTATTAAAACCGGTACCGACTTTATGTGTTATAATTGTTATGCAGATCAGCGTAATCCTACGCGCTCTAAAGAAGTACATAATAACGAGGAAGCTCGAATACAAACAGAGTTCTTTAAACTTATTCCTCTATATTTCCCTAATATACCTGACAAACTTATATTTGCCGTTCCGAACGGTGGAAGCCGTCATATACGTGAAGCTGCTAACCTTAAGCGTCAAGGAGTAAAGCCTGGTGTTTCTGATGTGATTGTACTTATTCCCAAAAAGGGTTTTGCTTCTCTCTGTATAGAGTTTAAAACGAAGGTGGGGAAACAATCAGAATATCAAAAAGAGTTTCAAAAACAAGCGGAATCATGTCGTAATAAGTATGTGGTAGTTCGAAGTGCATCACAGGCAATCGAAGAATTACGAAAATATCTTTCTTAATAGAATTGAAATTTGTAATACTGAAATTCCACAGATTGAAATAGCTTTTATATGATAGGGGAGAGGGCATCTATTTTTTATATCTTTGCTCTAAAATTACAAGTATGACATTTGAAGAAGCAGTTTCTTTAGTTGATAGGATAAAAGAGCAAGTTATCGGTGTACCTGTTAAAGGCCGCTTGATTGAATCTTTGTTCATTGGGCCTACAAACTGGAATGAAATGCATGTTTTTATGAATATCTGTCTTCAAAAAGGGGAAGATGAAGCTATCGACGAGTTTATTGGAAAAAGTTTCTCTGTGTATGGCAGGTCAGTAACTTATATTAATCCGGATCTTCCGCGGTGGGATGTAACCGTGTTAGACGATTGGGAGAAGACTATTTATAATTGAAGAGGTAGCCGAATAAGCTACCTCACCTATATCTAAATATTTTTCCTTAAATCCTTCAAGAACGCTTTCAAATTACGAACATCCTTTTTAATTAGCATCTCATTTACTGTACTACCATTATAAGTATCATATATAGAAATACGTAATACAGGAACTTTTCTTATAACTGAATTCAAATCTTTTATGAAATCATAAAAAGCCCTTTGCCTCCATCTAGAACTGCCATTTTCTGATAAATCACCATAATCTCCACTAATAACAAAATTTTTATCAGAAGAGTTTGTCTTCCAATTATTTCCCCAACTTGCAGCTCTTAAACATTGTTCTTCCTTTGTTAAACAATATGTTTTATAATTAGAAACTGAAAAAAAAGGGAAATCATTGTAGATAGAAGAAGCCAATGTCTCAAGTCGGTATCGATTGAAATGTCTTTCTTCGTCAAGCTCAATACAAAAATCTTTCAATGAAATATCCCAAGGACCATAGTTTATGGGGATTTGTTCAGAAGTTCCTCCTAATGCTGAATAAACTCTTTCCACCTCATTTATTAGCCCAGAATATTCAATCTCAAAGATTGATAACTTTGGAGATTTTATCAATGAACCACTGTATATATCCTCTGTAATTGATTTTAATAAGGTTTGTCTTTCTCCCATATCTTGTTGTATTATAAATATATTGCATTAATTAATGCATCTCTGTTATTTTCATCCTAAATTCCCGCAGCTGGTCGATAGTAGGATAGAATGTAGGATTCTCCCAGTTCCTTGATATCATTTGTATCATTGATGACAGAAAAGAAGCACAGTCTAGTACTGTAGTTGCTTTATTGATTTGAAATTTGCCATCAGGATATGATTTATTACTAAGCGCTTCTTTCGCCCATGCTAGCAACTCCTGCACGGAATCGTGGTCGTATTTATTTTCTTCTGCCATATAGTTTTTATTTTAGGCAAAAGTAGAGAAAGTTATTCAAATAAAAAAGCCCCGACTATTCAGTCAGGGCAAAATTCCGCCGTCGCGGATTTGGAATTATGGGATTCCACGACAAAGGTACTACTTATTCCTTACCTTATGTACTATCAACACAATTATTATTAAAACTATGATACCTACGTAAACCTTATCTTTATGCAAGTCCCACCAAGATAATTCGATGACTTTTTCTTTCTGATTCATTAAGGCATTCATTTTGTTACTTATCGTATCCAATCGATTAGAAAATTGCTGCAAAGTAATAGATAATGTTTCATAGACTTCGGTCCGTTCTTGCTCCTGTTTGGAAGCGGTGGTAGTACTTTCTTTGACCGGGTATTGTTTTCCGGTTGAATCCGGAAGCGATAAGTAAACTGTTTTATTCTCAATTTTCAGATCACTCAACTTGTCAGTAGTAATTTTCGTTTGCTTACTTACATCAGTCCTCAATGACTCAATTATACTTTGAATACGACTCAATTCACCGGAATAGTCAACTTGCTTTTGAGTTTCCATATTCCGGGAAGTCTTGCAGGAAGTAAACCATATTCCCGACATCAGGAATATGGTTATATAGATTAGCGTTTTCATGGTCGGATCACTGTATTACGAAGAAAATTAGAAAATTCACTCCTGACATCGAAGCAGGGACAAGCCTTGATATATTCTGCCGGCTCTACTTCACCACTGCCGTCCAGATCCGGCGAAGTATCACGGTGTCCGAGTACTTCAATTATAGGATATTCCTTACAGAGCTTCGCGACCAATTCGCGTAGTGCTGTCCTTTGAGCTGGAGTACGTGTATCTGCAGGTTTTCCAGATGCGTCCAAGCCTCCGATATAACAGATGCCAACACTATGCTTATTATACGAAGACTTTGAAAATCCTTTGGTATTACAATGCGCTCCGTCAATGCTTAACGGTCGCCCATTCTCAACCATTCCGTCAAGGTCAATAATGAAGTTATAACCGATTTGATTGAATCCCCGAGCCCGGTGCATCCGGTCAATATCTTTGGCTCGTAAATCTTGTCCGGCACGCGTGGCCGAACAATGGATGATAATTGCATCAATAGTTTTCATTTTGCGTCTCCTTTTTGTAAGTAGTTCGTTAAGTAAGGGATGTTCTTTATAAACTCAACACTTAATACATAGTGCAAGAAAGCTACTACCTTATGGCCATTGCTAGAGTTGGGTAGAATTTCTTTGATATTCCTTAGAATGTTCACCCCATAGAAATAGAAAACGCTATACGTAATAAATGAAACACATTGTAGCGCACCTTCCGGATTTCCTTTGTGTTCACCAATAAAGTAGATGCAGCTAACCAAGGCAAAGAAAATAGTCGCTTCTACGATACACCTCCAAGCCTTTTTAAAAGAAAAACTCTCATGATTGATAAGGAGTGCAGTAAGTAGCCCGCAAATGAAATTGAGGGCAAATACAGCAATAAGACTTTTGATCTCCCCAGAAATAGGATTGAGATAAGCAGCTATGCCGGTAACCAATCCAATAAGTAAGTTTTTGAAATAATCCATATCATTCTTATCTAAAATATTAATACTTTATTTTAATACCTCGCTACAATCATCAATAGCTGTCTGAAATACTTGTTTCACTTCGCCAAAGGTTAGCCCATGATCCTCATGTAGCGAGAATCCGGTTACTCCATTTCGTGAAATATTGAAGAAGCCGACAGTCGTTTCATCCTTAATAATCTCGGCAGTAATATCTTTGATAGCCTCGGTACCACGGGTTGACATTCTGTACTTAATCCTGATAGCGTCCGTAACCTTAGTTGTGGCAGTACTGTTAGTTGATGTAATGTTCATTCTTTACCTCCTCCTTCAATTAGTTCATTAATTTGCCCGAAAGCACCTGCCGTAAAGACATCTGCACAAATCTCCTTTAAGAGAGTAGCGTCTTCTGTTGTAATCTCAAGTATTCCTCGGTTATTTATGATTTGTTGGAGCATATTGTAGGCACGTAGTTTTTTTGCCATATCCATACCTGATTGAGGATTCATACCGGCAGCATAAAGCGCTTCCGAAACCATATCACGAAGAAACTGCTTCTGTTCCTTGCCATTGACTATTTTAATGGCTTCCTTACCTCTAAAATCTATTAAAGGTTTGTTTAAATTTAATTTCATAATCATTAATATTAAGCGATTGATACTAATAGTCCTTTTCTGAACTTCATATTACTACCAAAATCAAAATCAATTCCTTGGTAATAGTTTATACTTCCATCTGAATTCCGGCTTGTAATACAACCAAAATTATCGGCAAGGCATAATTCACTCGATAAAGAACCTTTCACATAAACTCCTCCATCAAAAAAGCCGGCGTATGTTGTACTAGCCAGTGGGTAGCTTCTGTCTGATGCATTTAGATTCCTGGAAGCATAAATACAAGCTCCACCAAAATTGGAACCAATAGATGCGATCCCAAAACGTCCGTCTGTTTCTGCATTGAAAGTAACGTTAACAACGCCTTCTTTTGCCGTTCCAGAACCTAATTTCAAACTACGAGATGTTCCGCCAAAATACCCTGAACGCGTCCAAACGAGACGTCCATTTTCGATAGTAAAACCACCTATGAACCCGGAGTCAGCATCTATCCTGCGAACCTTTATCAAATCAGTATTCAAATACCCGCCTACAACAATTGTAGTACCAAGTTTTGCATATTCGACTGCATCCTCAAATGCTAATTTACCCAATCCGTCTCGATCAATCTTGGAGTTAATCATTGTCTGCAGATCACTATGCAGTGCGGTGATTGTAACAGCACCTTCCAAATTAATTTTAGATGAATGAATCGTCGTTTCACCTGCTGCCTGGTTAATATAAGATATAAGCGTATTGCCGTTTTCCAGTTCTTTAGAAGCATATATCTTATTACCGTCAGCTGTAGTAATCCAACCTGCAGTATCTATCCGCTGCGTCAGGCTGTCAACTCGAGTTACTTGTGCGGAGATTTGAGTATTGAGTACTTTCAAATCGGCTGTACACTCATCGGAATAGCTTTTCAGTTTGTCGTGAATAGCTTTGTTTGCTTCTTCAACAGCTGTATTAAAACTAGCTAAAGCAGAGTTGAATAGAGTAAACTTATCATCTACATTCTTTTTTTCCTCAATAGTCGTTTGTCCATCTGCAATAGCCGTATTTATTGCAGCAATAAGATTATCAATAGCACCAAATAAGGAAACCTTGGCATTAAGTAAGGCTGTTTTTGCAGAACCTTCCAAATAGGTGTTTACATATAGTTTGCTATATGTCGCTTCAACGGCAGATTTCGTATTTTTGACTGTATTCAAATACTTCTCTATCGCTTTCGCTTCCGCCCCGTCAATGATACCGTCCGCAAATGCGCCATCCACATAATCATGTAAGCCATCGACTGAATCGGCAGCGTCCTGCGCAGCTTTAGCAGCGTTCGCTGCATCCTCTAAAGCTTGTATTGCTTGTTGCAGTGCCTCGTCAGAATATTCCTTTAGTTTATCCTGTATTGCCTTATTTGCTTCTTCAACAGCAGTATTAAAATCAGCATAGGCAGAATTAAAAAGAGTGAATTTACTATCCACGTCTTTCTTTTCTTCTGTTGTCGTGAATCCATCAGAAATTGCAGCATTGATAGCATTAATCAAGTTTTCAATACTTCCCATCAATGTAACCTTAGCATTGAGCAAACCAACCTTTGCAGAGCCGGATAAATAAACATTCGTGTAGAGTTTATTATAAGTTGCTTCGATAGCTTGTTTAGTGTTGTTGATCGTATTGATATACTTTTCAATAGCTTTTGCCTCTGCTTCGTCTATAAGACCGTCAGCGAAGGCTCCATCTACATAGTTATGAAGTCCTTCCACTGAATCGGCAGCATCTTTGGCCGCTTTAGCTGCATCCTTTATTTCCTGATGAGCAGCTTCCCATTCAGACAGATTTTCCAATCCGGAAGAACCTGCTTTTATTTGAATGTTACCGCCTATCTCACTTTTTACCAGATCGAAATATGTATTACCGTCCGGCGAAAGGATTCTTTCTGTTGTTACGCGGCCCGGCAGAATTTCAGTAAATCCGTATAGCTGAACAAAACTTCTACTACCTTCATACTCGCTGTTAAGCACTCCGGTGAGTAAATGATAATATCCAGTTATCTGTTCCATTTTAATAGCTGTTTCACTCAAGAGGAATGTTCCGGTTTGATTCTCCTTGCCAACTTTAGCATATAGATAATATTTCTTTTCCGGGTCAATGAGTGCCGGAGAATTGTATTCAGCCATATCCCAGTACTTATATTCGTCTGCCTTATGTGAAGAAGAAAGAGAACTAATGCCGAGTGTTAAATGCTGAAGGATTCCTGCCGGAGCGTTCAGTATTCTTGTGCTGGCATTATAAGTAATATTGTGAGATACCTGAACTGGATTCGTTTTTGAATTGACAAAACGGAATTGCAGGCTTTCATCACCTACAAGCAGTTGCATGGTTGAAACGGTTATTGGATTGACAGAGCCGGAGAAGTTCAGCAGTGCATCTTCAAGCATGGACATCGTTTCCTTTGCATCCCGGAATCGACGCTTAGTAAACTGCAGGGCGTCCTTATGCTTGATATCTACCTCTACTTTGTTCGTCTCAATCTTATTCAGATCACTTGAAACAGATGTACTGACTGGTTCGTTTGACAACTCTATTTCCGGAGAATATGGATTATTAATATAGCGCTTGATTCCGATCATGCGAATAAGAGAACCTTCCGGATGAAATTGCGTATCATAGAAATCAACATACCCTCCGAGTACTATTTTACCGCCTATCTCCAACCAGCGTTTTTTAGCCCAAATGCCGTCCAATGTCCCGGTAAATATGAATGCTTTATCTTCATGTTCATACAGGTATTTTGCTGCTTCCTTGAAAGCTTCCCAGCTCGCACCTGTTTGTGTGCTGTCATTACAGATATAAGCCTTCGGCAATTGCATTCCGAACACTGCGTATGTATCACCAACCTTCGGGCGCCAAACTTCCGGTTCCGGCATTGTTATCCCATCGATTTCTTGCGGAACAATTTCAAATCGACGTGCCTCTTTCTTGTCTTTCGCTTCATGGATATACTTTACTTCGAACTCCTTGCCTGTAAGCATGCCGGTTTGGAAAATGACAGTCATACTTTCTCCAGCTATGAGACAATCTTCGAAATTCAACTCTTCCGGGATGTCTTTATCTACAAAGTCAAAGAAGTTATTCTTCTTGTTCACTTCAATAACAGCACTGACAGTACCGACACGGGAAGGATAAATAGCTGTACAGTCCAGACTATCTTCCTTTGCTGTTGTAAGTTCTTTATCGGCACGCATGACACAAGTTCCATCCGCATCGGTCTTATAGATACGCGCCTTAGTAGAATCGAAGCCCTCTTCATTCTCAAATTTGATTCCATCAAATCGGATAGTCTTATTCTTTGGAAGTAACAGGTACTTAGATCCGTATGTAGAATAATCAATATTGCGATCTGTAGTTTCTACCAAAATTATTTCGGGTGGTATCTCCCCGGATTCGCGACCAACACCGACCTTAAAACCGTGGCCTTTACCATACGACAGTTTCAAAGGGTTCTCCTTGTTATACTCAACTTTACGCAGATGGATAGTCTTAATTTGTTTTCCTTCAACCGTTTCTTCAATGATCTGCCATTCTGTTTCATATAGTTCTGCAAGTTGATTGAAAGCATCAAGAATATAGGTGTGATTGTAGTTGATTACTTTTTCCGTTCCTTCAATGCAATCACCGACTTTCCAACCGGTACTCCGACGGTTCAGGTTTTCAACGAGTAGACGTAGGTGTTCATGTGGCTTGGCTGTATATGAGAATTTAATACTTCTGTCAACGGTATGACGTACTTTCCACAGCATAGCATCAGCCTCCCCAGTTTCCAGAATCAGAGTATATTCGAAGTTACGTTCACCGTTCTTCTTGAAATTGCTATCCCTCTTCAAAGAATAACGCTTCCCGTAGAAGTCACACCAGGAGCCAACCGGAATTTCAATATATCCCGGATGAGAAAAATACAAAGTGAGTGTATATTCTCCCATGATAGCTTCATAAGAGTAGCTTTCATCCTTTACTTCAATTTCTATTTCCTTATCACCATTATGCAAAGTTATCATATCACCAGATTTGAATTTATATTATAAAATATAAATACATAAGTGTAATGAACAGAGTGATTCATCTATTCAAAAAGATAGTATTCATTTTATCTATTGCGGGTCATTTTTTACATAAGTTCTCTCGGGACAAATGCAGCGTTGAAAGATTTTTCCAATGTTTCAACAAAAACATTCTCCCAAAATGGATACTATAAGTTGCCGGACGGGCTAATGATTCAATGGGGAAAAAGAGCTGGCGGTAGTTCATATCAGGGAACTATTACTTTGCCACTTTCTTTCTATAATGATTATTATTCATTGGCGTGTAGTGCTATCAAAGGTAATACAATTGACTTATCAAGTTGGGTTGTTAATTATTTAAAGAAAACCAAGTCTAGTTTCAACTATATATGTACTTATGCAGCAGAAGGAAACGGACAGTCTAACGCGGAATTTCATTGGATTGCAATAGGATGTTGGAAGTAGTATTCATTTTTTACATAAAAATAAATATGAACTGTTTTAGTAGAAAATTAAGAATTATTTTAGTGATTATTTTCTTGCAAAGTTCTCTCGGGACGAACGCCGCATTAAAAGATTTTTCCAATGTGTCAACAAAAAGCCTATCCCAGAACGGATATTATAAGCTACCAGATGGGCTAATGATTCAATGGGGATACGTAACTGGAGCAGCAACTATAAAAACAATTTATTTGAATAGTTCTTTTTTGAATAGCGATTATATTATATCAGGTATAGGAGTTTATTATAATACATCTGAATCTGTTGTAATAGCACCAATTCTTGTATCAAAAACGACATCTAGTATTAGAATGTGTATAAGATATAGTGCTGACAGTGGCGGGGGTGGGTATTCGCCGTGGCCGTATTATTGGTTTGCTGTTGGGCGCTGGAAATAATAAATTTATTCAAACACTAAATTTGATATGAACAATTTAAGTAGAAAAATAGTAGTTATAATCATAGGGCTTTTCTTGCAAAGTTCTCTCGGGACCAACGCAGCATTGAAAGATTTTTCCAATGTTGTTACAAGGAACCTCGGACAGAATGGATATTATAAACTGCCTGATGGCTTGATGATTCAATGGGGGAATTTAGCTTCTTCATACAGAAATAGGAGTATCTATTTACCCACATCTTTTTATGATAACAAATACATAGCAATAGTTGGGGTTTATGATAGTACAGTAGATAGTATTTCAGTTGTGTCATGTAAGATTAAGACGCAATATACAACTTATTTTGTTTTGGTTCCAGTTGCTACATATGGATCTGAATACTATGTTTATGCAACAGAAGGGATAAACTGGTTTGCAATTGGCCGTTGGAAGTAAAATAATTTAATACCGAAATAAAAATGATATACTTTAGTAGAAAATTGGTAGCCATTATTGTAGTCATTTTTGCGCAAAGTTCTCTCGGAACTAATGCAATTCAAGTAAATAGTCAAAGTTTAGGACAAAACGGATATGTCAAATATAGTAATGGCTTATTAATGCAATGGGGAACAAGAGCTGGAGCAACGGGGGGAGCAATTAGTCTATATTTTCCTACCACTTTCTATAATACTGATTATAACATTTATTTCACTGGAGCAGTAAATAATACAAGTGAATCTTTTATATATGCTCCGGGGTATGACCTTAATGGTAAATATACATCATATTGTAAAGTTCTCACTCGCGGAATAAATTCAACTCCGGCTATCGTTTGGACTGGCTGGAATTTTACATGGTTTGCGATCGGTCGCTGGAAATAATTTAAAAACAAATATCATGAAGTATTGGAAACAAGGATTCTACGATGAACCTATAGATGGTTCGGTAGAAATTACAGAAGAGCATTATCAGGAGTTATTGGTAGGACAATCGGCCGGGCTACTCATAGCTGAAAGCCAAAAGGGATATCCGATCTTAGCTATATATGAACCCTCTATTGAAGAGATTAGAGCACACAAGCTCAATGAATTAAGTCTATATGATTCCTCTGACATGGTGAATCAGTTCTGTATAGATAATACGCATGGATGGTGGAATAAAGCTACTCGCGTAGGTCTTATGAACTCTATTGCAATCGAAAAGGCATCCGGACGATCTGAAACAAATATCTGGCTGGGTGATACTCTGTTTGTTTTGCCTGTCGAAAAGGCTATTTATATGTTACAACAACTAGAATTATATGCCCTTGCGTGCTATGACACAACACAAAGGCATATCAACGCTATCAATCAATTAGAAACAAAAGAAGAAATCGAAGCATACAACTTCAAAACTGGTTATCCCAGAAAGCTCAACTTTACCGGATAACCTATCGTATAATCGTAGTTTTCGATTTCCTCAATAGTCTGCAATGATCTGACTGCTGCGATGTGAGATTGTGTCACATTGTAGCAGTTGAGCGCATACAGTTCTAAGGCATTCAACATTGCTAAAGCGTCAGGTATAGGGATAACATACTTCACTGCATCATACCACAGGATTGTATGCGTTTTCCCTGCATTTTTCTCAATCGAAATTGAGTTAAATAATCCAACACGTGTGGATTTGTCTAACCACATACTTTCCCCTTCAATTTCAAAATGATTGACATTGGTCGATTTGTCAAATATCTGTATTTCAGATATTTTCATTTTTCGCACTTCTTCAATGTCGTACTCATATTCTACCAAAATCGGGTATCCATTCTTACTTTCAGCTATCAGTAAACCGTTAGACTGCCCATCTAATAGCTGATTGTAATGCTCATCCGTTATTTCTACTGAACCGTCTACCGGTTCATCGTAGAATCCATTTTTCCAATACTTCATAATATTTGTTTTTTAGTTATTTCCAACGCCCGATCGCAAACCAGTCCCATGATTCTTGTGATAATCCAGTAGTACCCCCACTTGCATAATTTCTATTCAAATAAAATCTACTAACTGTTTTATTTATTGCCAAAGGAGATGATGAATATACGGCGGAGTCACTACTAGGCTTATATACAGTTGCAAATATTTTATATTCAGTATTATAAAAAGATGTAGGCATAGTCACACTATACGAAGCTGTAGATGAACCTCCAACTCTGCCCCATTGTACAAGTAATCCATTATTGAATTTTGCATAACCGTTCAAGGATAGGTTTACGCTCATTGCGTTCGATAGATCAGCTAAAGCATACGTAGTCCCGAGAGAACTTAGTAGCGTTTTTTCGTCTTGGGTCATAAACTTTCTTGACGTGCTTTCTTCAATCATTGATGCAGGATGAGAAGCCGGATGAGAGTAATTATTAGCTCCTGCCGCTATTCCGTCCAGTTTTTCCCGTTCCTCGTCCGTCATAAACCTGTGTGTGGCATCTTCATTTATTTCTGACGCTGCATGCTTATGCGAAGCAGGTGCATAATTACCAACCGGTTGATATACTCCTGAATGGTTATGGTTTCCTGCCGCTTTTCCATTCCAATTTGTTTTATCAGAATCTGTTACAAATCGGTGTGTAGCATCCTCGGTCACATCTGTTGCTGTATGCTTATGTGAAGACAGTGCATAATTACCTTTAGGTTGATATGCTGAATCGTGGTTATGATTACCTGCAGCTTTACCATTCCAAGTGCTTTTTTCTGCATCAGTAACAAAGCGGTGAGTACTATCCGGAGTAATATCCGTTGCTTCGTGTTTATGCGAACTCGCTGCATAACTTCCTGCTGGCTGATAGACCCCTGTATGAGTATGATTCGACGGGGATGCACCAACCTCGGAAGCTGTATAAGATGGTTTACTTGCAGCTTTCGCCCATGCAGGCACATCGCTTGCTGGCATAGAAGTTGGAAAATCACTTATTTCAGACTTCTTATGAGTATGCGCTTTAGGTGTACGTGCGTCACTTAGTCGACTATCATTTCCTTGGCAAACAGTTCCGGAAGTTGTGCCAAAGTTCTTATTGAAAGCTGTATTTTTTGAGAATACAGGTTCGTATATTCCTGCATGGTTATGTGTATCCAAAGCTGCTTTCAAAACCTTCCCTTGTTCGGCAGAAAGGACCTTGCCAGTACCACCACTTGTTAGGTTGTTGACAATATCGGAAACGTTGATTTTCTTCCCTAACTCTGTTGCCATGGTAGCGGCGAAGTTCGGATCATTATTAAGGGCATTAGCTAATTCAATAAGCGTGTCGAGGGCTTCCGGTGCTCCAGCTACAAGTGCATCCACTGCAGCTTTTACTTTAGCATCAACTCCAGAAACTGCGTTATTGGCGGCCTGTGCTGCCGCATTTGCGCTATCTGTGGCAGCTTTAGCAAGAGCTGTTTGCGCTACTGATGCGTTTTTGGCTGTATTAGCATCATCAGTAGCTTTTTTCGCTAAAGCTGTTTGGGCTTCCGATGCAACTTTGGCAGCGTTAGCCTCTTCTGTTGCTTGTTGGGTTTCTTCTTTGGCAGCATTAATACTTATAATTGCTGCGTTAGCGTCATTAGTAGCTTTCTTTGCAAGAGCAGTCTGTTCAACTGATGCGTTTTTGGCAGCATTTGCATCATTCGTAGCTTTTTTTACAAGTTCTAGTTGTGCGGTAGCATCTCCTGTAGCAGATGTCATTTCTTGTATAATACCGCTATACTCTGACTTACGTTGGGATTCGGCTTCTACACGTTCTGTTTCAGCAGAGACACGCCTAGTCTCATTTGAGGAACGAGTATCTTCTGCAGCTTTGCGGGTATCTTCATTTTGCTTTCTTTTATTTTCTTCGGATACCCGGGCTGTCTCCGCTGATTTACGTTCTGTTTCAGCGGACTTTCTTTTGTTTTCTTCTGATACTCGGGCTGTCTCCGCTGATTTACGGTCTGTTTCAGCAGATACGCGTTCAGATTCGACAGTAACGCGATTATCTTCGGCTGTCACACGTGCAGTTTCATTCGTTTCTCTCGTGGATTCGGCTTCTTTTCGTTCATCTTCGGCTGTTACGCGATCTGTTTCAGCTGTAGAACGTGTTGTTTCAGCCGCTTTTCGTTTGTCTTCTTCCTTCACACGTTCCGATTCTGCAGAAGAACGTCCTGTTTCAGCGGTCTTACGTGCATCTTCATTACTTTTACGTGCTTGTTCATCTGACACTCGTTTATTTTCTGTTTCAACGCGGCTAAGTTCTGCAGATACACGTTGCCCTTCAGCGGTCGCACGAGCTGCTTCCTCTGCTTTACGGGTATTCTCATTTATTATACGTACTGATTCTGCAGCTGACCGGGCTTGTTCTTCATTTGAACGATTTCTTTCAGCATCGATACGAGTAGCTTCATTGCGTTGTCTAGTATCTTCATTCGCTTCTATTTGGGTTCGGGAATCATCAGCCGCCTTTGCTGCGTCATTGGCCTTCTTTGTTGCTGCAACTACGTCATCATAGGCTTTCTTTATGAATTCAAGACTAACTTTTACACTTGTTTGTACGCCATTCACCATTTTAACGCCAATAGTGTACAATCCTACCATGCTATCAGCAAGCGTTAATTCGCTGATTTTTTTCTTTTTAATTGGCATAATTTTTTAAGTCAATATAAAATATTCCATCTTCTGTTATGATAAATTCTCCTGCTTCGGATGCAAGCAGGAAGTCTGTTTCTCCAATCCGGAAACTAGTAAATACAAGTTTCAAGGTAAATTCCCACCATACCCCATTATTAAGAAGAAAATTGTTTGTCTGGCAACTCTTATAATAGCAAGGATAGCTTTCACTCCACTCATCACAATAAAATATACGTTCAGCATCAGAATACTCATATCCTTCATCATCGACCTTAGCAGACAGTTTTGTGAGATCATAGAGTAGGGCATTGCGATTACGCCAGAACGCTTCAATCGTCCCGGCCCGCATCAGGCATTTGAGAGATACTTCTTTGGTTTGGAATTTCACAACTTCACCGTCATAGATTGCTCCATCTTGACGTTTGAAATTCTGCAATAGGTTCTTTTTTACTGCCGGAGTTTTCAATATCTCGGCATTACTACCTGGAAGAACTATTACGCCATAATCGGACAAATCTTTATTGTCTATTTCATAACCCTTTGGCATAGCGATAGAATTAACAGGGTCCTGATATTCATAATTTGCTTCATGAGGAAAATCGTTTGCAAAAACTATCTTCGCTATTTCAAGTCTAGGATAAATTGTATAGCTATTCTGTGATAACAAACGTAAACGATATGTTTTACCAAGAATCGGAAAACGGAAATTATGGTATCCCATATCGGAAAGGAGCGCTATTAATCCACCAAATCCCAAGTCATCTCTAAAGCCAAATTCTATACTAATTTCGCTTGTGTCGAGGGCAACCACAGAAAGATCAAATTCTTGTCCGTCTTCCTCCGGCCAGTCGTTTTTCTCCGGATCTTTCAAAGTAGGGAAGGCAACAAGATTATTGTAGCTCCCCTTTATAATTGAAATACCGTGTTTGGTATACATATCTAATTCATCTATTAGTAATTGTCCTTTCATCGCTTCAGTATTATGCCTTTTGTGTTTAATGTATCAATACCCAGCTTTATAGACTCTATGGCTTTTTCAATCGCTTCAAGCCGTGCTGTATGGCTGCTTATATCAGATAGATAAGTGATAACAATATCATTGTATTTCATTATTTCTCCCATATATTTATCCAAATTTGAAAGATATGCGAGTTTTTCCGCTATTTTATCCGAATTAGACTGGAGATGCTTTACACCTTCATTAATTGAATATGTATGAGAGATCATAACAGCAAAACTACCGTCTAGCTTATCTGCAGAGTCTTGCGACATAGAAGCAAATCCTTTCTTTGATGCCTCACGTTCTTCATCATCATCTTTGCCAAAACCATATATTTCTGATAATGCATCGCGTTTAGCTTTCATTTCATTGGCAATCTGTTGGCCTTCGGCTTTCAATGCATTATATTCATCCTCGGTCATACCATCATCCATTGCATTATATAGCTTTTCCCTCCATTCAATCAACCGGTCCATATAATCCTCCTTAAGCATGGAATTAAGAATGGCATTTCTCATATATTCTTCGAAGTTGTCTGCAAAATCAGCACTATCGGCGTCCATATCAGTAAGCAAGTCTTGGAAGTCAGAGCGGAGAGAACTGTAATCAATAAGAGTCGTATCAGCAATTTGTTGTTCTAATACTTCCGCAACCTTTGCGACACCATTTGCTATTTGATCGGCAAATTTTTGTGTATCGGAATCTAGTTGTGACCAAAATATACCTGCATTCTCCTGAAGCTTTGCAAGTTGATCATCTGTCAAATCAAATAGACCGGTCATACGTCCGCCCATTTTCTTTTTGAAATCATCAATAGACATTCCTAGTGTGTCCGCTGCTTGTTTCCAGCCTTCCCAAGACATATCTTCAACTTCATTATATCCCTTTGAGTGTGATTTTCCAGAAGCACCAGAATTTAGATACTGTTGTCCTAAAACCCTAGCATTTTCACTTTGCAATTTTACCATTTCAAGCGCTTTTTTATAGGCTGCATTGGCATTATCTCCCGTAAGAGTTTCTGCTAATTCCAGTTGCTTCTCGATTACTCTATCAAGAATACTGATATAAGACTCATACGTTTCTTTCGCTTTCTCGTATTTCTCCGTTGTATCGTCTTTTCCGAACAAATCAAAGATTTTCATTGCTACCTGCATTGCTGCGCCAATAATCGCAAGAATAACAGACGCTTTTTCAACTGTACTAATAGCGTTCGCTGATGTATTTGCTGCTGATTCAACGCCAGACATAGCAGTCATTGTAAATGCTCCGATATTACCAATCAAAGAGATAATTTCTCCAGCAGGTCCACCGATCGTTTTTCCAAGTTCATCTATTGTGTCCGCTAGTTCTGATATCTGTGCTCTGACTTCTTTCTCTGCCTTTTTAACTTGGTTGTCTTTCTTGACAACCTTATCTTTTGCTGCGTTGTAGTTTTCAGTTTTCTTTTTAACTTGCTCCAAGGCCTGCGCTTCGGATAAATAGGCTTTAGTCGATTCTATTTTACCTGTTTCCGGATTGTATTTAGAGGATTTGATCCCATTCTCAAATTTAGCACCTCCTTTCACAGCCTCGGCTTTTATCCGAGCATTTTCTAACTCGATTTGCGCATTGGCTAGCTCTTCTTCAGCTTCCGCTAGTTCTTTCTTCTTATCAGATAATGACTGAAACGGATTACGGGAATCCAATTCGTCCATGATGGATTGAATTGTACTCGTATATTCGCGAAGTTGATCAGGAGATAGAACTTGTGCCGCTGTACTCTTTGCATTCTCTAATTGCGTTAAAAGGGAATTAAGAGTTTCGGAAGAAGTTTCTTTCAAGTTTTCGAAGGCGCGAACATATTCTGGGGATTCTTTCAACTTATCGTAGTCCAGTTTCATTAACTCCATTCCCTTATTTTTCGTTGCTTGAGCAATGGAACGGTCTATCTGTTCTACCTGATTTGTATCTCCATTCTTCGTAGCTTGTTTACGCTGTTCCTGTAACGTTGCAATATCCTCATTAAATTTTCGTTCAATCGCAAGACGCTGGTCTGTATAATCCTGATACTGATTTAACAGGTCAGATAAATCATCTCCGCGATCAAACTTTGTATTGGTAGCGGTTGTAGCTTCTTTTGCTATATTATCGAATGAAGCAAACAGTTTTTTCGTAGATTCTGAATTGATGAAAACATCTGCATTAAAAACCTTCTTTTTATTTTGAGGATTGATTTCAAAAGCAGCTCGTGCATCTTCTATTACTTTCCGTTTCTTATCCTCGGTTTCGCGCTTAATAGCCTGTAATTCTAGCCGATGATTGAGTGCTCTTTGCCTTAGAACCTTTTCACTGCTTTCTTTAAGTTTATTGATTTCAATCTGTTCAAGTTCATTTGCTGAATCTTCTTTCATTCGTTCCTGGTCAAACTTCTGTTTCTCTAACAGGAGTTTATATTTTTCTTGTTCTTCACGTAATTTTTGTGCCTTATCATCTTGCTTGGAAAATGAATCATAAACTTTTAATTCTTTCTCTGCTTCTTTTAGCTTTTTGATATTTTCTTTGTAGGTAGTAACGACAGTAGTATCAATCCCTTTGAAATTTCCAGCATCCATCAATTTCTTTTGAGCCGAAGCTATTGAATCTAGTGCTTTCGTTGCATCATCTTTTTGCTTGGTCCAAAAGGCTTTATTTTGAATCTCCGCCTTTTTATTTTCTTTTTTATCTTCTTCTTTCGCTTGTTTTTGAATCTTTGCAATATTATCTACAACCTTTTGAGCTGCATCAACTTCTATTTTAGCCCTGCCAAGTTGTATGTCATATTGTCCGGAATAAGTTCCACGTTTTGAATCTTCAGCAATTAAAGACTGAATTGAGTCATAATTACGTTGAGCCATAATCAATTTGGTTTGTGCTCCAATTCGTGCACGTCTCTGAACTTCTTCTGCGATCATCTTATTTAAAGAAAGGATATCCATCAATTTAAGTTTTTCAATATCCATATTCTTAAAAATATTTGGCATAATGCTTTGAAGCTTATTATATGCTATGACTTTCTCATAATTTGCAGAAGTCTCATCGCGTATCGTTGAAAGTAAATCTGTAGCACTTTTTTTCAAATTATCAGCTTGTTCGGTATATGCTTTGCATGCTTCATTATATTTTCTCTGTACTTTTTCAGCTTCTGTCTCAACCGTTACCACATGGTATATTGCGTAACCGAGCGTTGCAAATGCAGCGGCAGCCAGCACATAAGGGTTGGTTAGCATCGCTGCTGCATTTTTTAATTGTGCAATCGTTTGGGCTTTGAGAGCTTTTGTCAATAAAACACGTGCAGATGTGTTTTTGGCAATCATTGCAGCTTCAACGGCATACATGCCTTTAGTCAATACCAAGTTAGCCGCTTCAACAGTCCGCTGCTTGTTAACAATAGCTGTAACTGTTGCATGTACTTGTTTAGCGGTACTTACAGCCAAAATACTTCCTTTATATCCAGCGAGAGCCGTAGTAACGGTAATTATTAGGGCACCAATAGTTTTTAATGATTCCTGTGCATTTCCATTATCAAATGCCTTATTTATTGATTGTGCGGCACTTGATATTTGTTTTAAAATCTCTTTTCCAAGGGGACGAAGGGTAGCTGTTATATTATTTCCAAGTAGTTTCATTTGATTTTCGGCAGATGAAGCCATTTCTTTAAAGGCTGCTTCTGCTGCACCGGCAGAATTATTAACTTCGTCTAGATCGGAAGCTGCTTCCTTGGCCTTTTCACCAGTAAGCATTAAAGCGGCTTGGAGTGCTTCATCGGTACCCAACAATTCTTTCATTTTGGTTGATGAACCACCTGCTTTGTCATAAATAAGTTGTAATGCTTCTTGGAAAGTACGTCCTTTGAATGCAGCGTCTCCCAACTGGTTGGCTGTACCTAAGATAGCAGCACGTATTTTCGTCATTGCTTCCGAAGTGGGAACACCTTGTTTGGTGATTGATGCTACTGCGCCCAGGACTTCTTTTATATCAATGCCAAATGATGCAGCAATAGGTGCTGCTTGGGCTATACTTTTGCCTAGTTGACCAAAATCAGTCTTACCTAATCGAACGGTGGTAAATAACTGGTCCGAAACTTCCTGGGCTTTAGAAGCATCCAATTTATAAGCATTTAGAACTGTTGTAATAGCATCAGCTGCAGTAGCAGTATCGGTTACTCCACCAACAGCAGCTTTTGCGGATGCTTCCAACACTTTCATTCCGTTGGCTCCGTCATGTCCGGCAGATACGATCTGATAGAGAGCTTTGGCTGCTTCGTTTGCTTCAACGGGAATAGTACGAGTTATCTCCATAACTTGATTCATGTAATCCGTTAAGCTGCCTTTAATTCCATTTGAAAGAGTAGCAACTTCTTTCATGCTTTGTTGAAACTGTTTTTCAAAGTCGTATGCACCTTTGGCAGCTCTGGCAAATGCGATACCTGCACTAATGCCGATCCCACCGAATACATCGAAAGCGGTAATTTCACTGGCCATTGCCTTAATGATTCCCATCGCTTCCTGACGCCCGGAATATAGTCCTGAATTATCTATGCCTGTTGCGAAATACAACGCTCCATCTTTGTTCTGAATACTCATATAGCATTTATTCTTAAAATATAAAGAGGAGCCAAAATTTGGCTATTTCAAGAAGAATAAGCATCTTTGCAGTGTTCTAAGACCAAGGAACAGTTTTTATAAATGCTTTGGGGAGTTGATAAGCCAAGAAATACAATATAAGGCTATCAATTCCCTTTGCTACATAGTCCCAAAGCATTTGAAAGATTATGTTCCTTGGTCGGAATAAAAGGGGAGAGATAGCCTTTTTCTATAATATATAAATCACTATTCATTAGCGCCATGACCAAGGAAAATGAAAACGTATCCATAGCGAATAAAAGTAGCTATACGGAAGAAGAGATTAAAGCTGCCTACGAGAAAGGGAAGAGTGAAGGAAGAATTGAAGGGATGCTCTCTTATCAGAAAAGATTGATTAAAAATCTACAGCAGGATAATGCTTCTCTCAATCAGATGCTTCAAGAAATGAAAAAATAATCCCCTGTATCTTCACAGACACAAGGGACCAAAAACAACTCTAAATCAATTTAATAAAAAAACAGTTAACCTAATATATAAACACAATGGCAAATTACTTTATCTTTTGACCTTCCCGTTAATATCATAATATCTTTTCATCCGGATCTTTTCGTTTGGATTATCAAAACTTGGTAGTTCTATCCATTCATAGTCTCGTCCTTCGACTTCTCCGTCCTCATCTGTCGTTTTATTTCGCTCCCTCATTACAAAGGAGTACTCCTGAAGCAATATCTCTATTAATCCATAGCTACTATCCAGCGTCTCATTAAAAGTCAATCCTAGAGCTTCTTTTACAATAACTAAGAATCTACTTTGGTTGTATCCTTCCAGCTTTGTAGATTTTTCCGAGCGGCTATTATCTCCGTCTCTCGCAATGGGCTCACGTTCCGAAGCATCGTGATAGAGGTACAAAAAGGGTGATATCCTATTCGATATATAATTGCATTGAATAATATGCGTATATCTTCCCATGTGGAATTGTCTGCAAGAGCTTGTTTAAACCATTTTGGCGGATCACTTGGCTTATTATGAATACCTAAGCATACGATATCAAGAAGCAGTTCTCCGTACTTATCCATAATTTTGGGAAAATCTTCTGGCAGCTCTCCCTTTTTTACAATCATCCTATCAATATCTTCTTTTTCAATTTCAAGAAGAAGCGGACGAATTCTAAACCATGTCCGGACGGTAATTGGTTTTATTACAATACTATTACCTGGGTCCTTTCCATTAGGAATAGAATCTCGGTTAGAGAAATCAAATGGGATTCTTACAGGTTGTTCTGTAACAGAATCAGATTCTTGTTGGAATAAGTTTTTTATACTCATAAGTTTCATCAAGGAGCCTAGTCAGTTGTACTTCCTGACAATATATCCAGTTATTCGCGACTAACCTTTAATACTTTCGGCTCCATCCTTCAAATAGTTTGTTCCTGTGAGTGGATTCGAACCACCGGTCTCTACTAATGTAGTGCTTTAACCAACTAAGCTACACAGGAAACCATTTTTACTCTACTACTTCTTCGCCTTCGGGATTTGCTGGATTTGCCGGGGCTTCTCCGCTTTCAGACACGCTTATAACTTCACGCATAAAAGCAGCCTTTTTTTCTCCGGAAGCTGTAATAGCTGCCTGCATATATACACGTACAAGTAACAACTCCGCTTGCTCGGAACCGGGAGCTTGTGAGATCTTAGAAGTAATCTTACCATTAACAACGGTATAAACTACCTTTTTACCGTTTTTGGGTAATGTTTCGCACTGGAATGTCTTTGAGATAGAAGGAACGTTGATTGGTTTCTTCCAGATGTTTTTTCCGTCAGCTGTATCAATCTCACCACCTGCCAACTCTTTAAGTACTTCGTTAGAAGGAGTAGGAATAGAGAGTTCGATGTAATCTGTTGTATCTTTTACAAATTCAACATACAAAGGTTCATCGCTTCCTTCCGTCTCGACTTTTACTTCTTTAGGATCCGCAAAGTTGAATACTACACTTCCTTTTGTCGGAAGAGGAAATTCTTTGAGGTCCGTTCCCGGAACACCGTCTCCGACTGCTCCAAATTTAATTTTACCTACGCCCATAGCGATAGGTCTTACTTCTCCTGCCATAATTATTGATCTATTAAAATTTCTAATCTAATATTTGTACAAGCGAATTTCTCTTTCAAGTCCGGCATTGGAACACTCCAGAGAACTGTCACTTCTTTACATACACCGTCATTACTATTGATTGAATCAAGCGATTTCCTTACCTTACGCTTTAATTCTTTCATTCGTTGACGTTTTAACATACCATTTTCATCACTCCAAGGAACAAAGATGTTGATATTAACAGGCACTTTATTGATGAAGTCGAGCTCATTCAATTGCAGATGATTGATAACGATGTGTTCATTAGTAAAGCCGGCTTCCGACTTATCCTTGTAAATCATAATATCGATGTCCGCAGCGGAAACAGCATCGTAAACTATATCAACAGCATCAAACTCGTCCATAATTAAATCTTGTTAAAAATTGACTTCAATGTATCTCTCAGGTATTTCTCACATTGCGTATTAGCTCCTGAAACGACTTCATATCCTTTAGCTTCCACGGCTGCCGCATATTCCATTCCCGCAACACCGACCAATACATAACCGCCGGTATACGATAGTGAGACTTCTTCTGCAAGCCTACGACCTTTGTACTTACCGGTTGTCTTATCAGTCCCTTTGTCACCCTCCTTAAAGTTTTCTGTAACCACTTCGCCGTCTTTGGCTATTATATATCCAATAGAGCTTCGAAGATTGCCAGTTTGGTCTTTATATGAACCGCTCCGGCGGGCTACTTCGATAAACTTTTCACCTCCTGCCTGCAGGAATACAAGCATCTTATCTTCTGCTTTACTTTGAAAGCGATCAAACCATTTTTCCAATTCATCATAAGTGAATAGGGGAGTCATACCGTTTCTCATACGTTGATAATTGAATGTGATTGATAAGGTTCCCAACAGATCACTGGTACATCAATACCCTTTGATTCGACTTTCAAACGCAAAAACTTACTACCGGTCGGTGGCTGCATTTTGGTATAGAAATAGCCATGTATTTGCGCTTCATCACCAGCAGAATTACGTTTATAGACAACAGTACCATCACTTACAGGATCATAACGTCCGGGAACGGATATTTCAATCGGTTTCCCCGGAACCCATTCACCGTTTACTGTCTTTCCGTTAACGTCGATAGTGACTATCGCTGTATGTGGATATCGTTTTACCATCTGTTACCAGCCTTTCCTTTGATAATTATTCGTTTCCCGAGTTTACCGGCTTTCTCCGGCTCCCCGTTTTCTATATACAGTTGTTTTGCAGTCTGGATATAGAAAGAACGGGGATGAGTGATAGAAAGCTTATTCTCACTGAAATCCTGTGAGTTTACTAACATGGCGTACGTATCAGCGACACAAAGACCAACTTGCTTCATGTTTTCAGTAGTACATTCCGCTTCGGGGTTGATGCCCCGCTTAACGAAGACTACCTTATCTAAGAAGCTTTCCATATCCTCAATAGAAGGATATTCCAGTATTGTTTCTCTGATTGTTGCCATATAGTTTACTCTTCATCTGTTTTTTCAGTATCTTCACCTTCTTCCCATGCTTGGCCATCAGTTTTCATGATGTACATTGCATCAGGATCATTAATTACAGGAATTGCGTTGGCTTCCGCTTTAGTCCACTCCTTGAACGGTTCCAGTTCAGACCACTTGCTGATGAAAACAAAGTCTTTTTTCAGCGTTGTAGCTTTCTTCTTGTATTCAACAGAATGTTCCGCTGCGATAGGACCATGCTGAATGTCGCCACACTGTAAATCTTCCAGGAAACAAATATTAGCGGATTCCCATGGATTTACAGTAGTACGTTTATGAGAAGCATCCTCAATACGAACAGACGGACTTACAAGAACAATCTGGACACCTTCCGTATTCTCTTGGGCAGCAAGGTATTCATTGATAACCTTTTTGGAGATAGTCAGTTTTTCTTTCTGATTGATCCAGCCTTTTACCTTTTCAATAACAGCCTTTTGCTTCTTCAATAGAGCAAATCTGTCTTTGCGCATTACTACGTATTTGATAGTAACACCTTCGGCAGAAGCGGCAACCACAGTGTCCTCAATATCCTGCAAGCCGTCGGCCGTTGTAGACTTAGACCAATCCACAGCAGCAACTTTCTTGTTTTCATTAGGCATACCACAGCCTACAAATTCTTCGGTAACAATGCCATTGTTATTGCTTGAATTGAGAATGAAGCCACCTTTAGACATCAATTGCATACACCACCATTCGAAACGGCCACGAACAGCGTTATATACGAAGTCTTGATCTTTAAAAGCAAGGTCCAGAATTGATTTCAAGTCTGCATCACCTTCACAATCCCGGCTAAGTTGCTGGTATTCGTTCCAGTCGCTTTCGTTCATACCGCGTTTTACTGCAGTCTTAGGGATATCACCTGACATCTTGCCGATAACTTCACGTTTCTTTTGCGGTGCGGAAGAATCGAATGAAATAACATCAGCGATAACCGGTGCACCTTTTTCGCCAGTAAGAGTTTCCCATTTCAGAGAGTTCTTCTGTTTTACACCAAAGAAATTAGGGAAGAATACCGGCTTAACTTTACGCGAGTTAAGACGGGCACCCATATTCTTACGGTTCACTTGTTTAATTAAACTTCTTTCCATACATAATTATGAATTAATGGATTACACAAAACGGATAAAATGAAGCAATGCCTTCATTGCTTCGTCAATAGGGTAGGGCATTACTGCCTCATTTACAGTACCACGTACCAGAAGTCCTGATTGCTGGTTAGCAACCGTTACATCAACCTTGTTCATTGTAATAACTTCTGGTACATATTTGAACTTGGCGGCTTTGGCATCAGCTTTGGCAGTAACAAGAACTAATACATTACCTATCTCTGCAGCTCCAATTGGTCCAGCAAGGGTTATCGTATCGTAGCCTGGGTTGGTCTTGTCGATTGCAGAGATTACATCAGCAGCTCCAGTTAAGGCACCACCAACAGTAACAGCCTCTCCAACTTTAAACACATGATTCTTTGCTATCTGAATAGTTACTGCATCAGCATCCGCAACAGCCGTAATTCTTCCGGTCTTAACAGTATGATAAAGACCGTTAGCATCCTTACCTACCATAACAAGCGGAGGAAGTTCATCAATGATTCCCTTCAGTTCCGCACGGGCAATAGTACCACCGCCCTGAATGTCCTCAATAATCTTTTCGATTCCGGGAGCATACTGAAATTCTTTTTGTTTTTTTCTGAACATAGCTTTTAATTATTAGTTATTATTCATCGAGGCCAAGACTGGCAGTTCCATTATTTGAGTTTTCTTCGTCTTCCATAAGTTCTAGCCATTCTTTTTCAGAACGTTCTTTGGGCTTGTAGGAATTAGGCTTGTAACCGCCACCGGCGACCTCGTCATCTATTACCGACTGTCTGATTTCAGCGTATTCTTCTTGCAACTCTTTAATCTGATCTTCAACAGAAGTTTCAGAATTGACATCAATACGGTTAAACCACTTTTCAGGGAGTTTTGCATCTGCAAATAGTGTTCTGGCTGATGCCTGTTTCGTGGAAGTTGTGACTGTTGATACGACAGAAGATACCGATGCGGTCAACTCGGAGATTTGCTTCTGTTGGGCTTTCAATAGCTTAACTACAGATGCGGGCAAATCTTCGAAGTCTTCATCATCGTCTTCTTCATCATCGTCTTCGGATTTTACTGTTTTCTTAGTCTTTTTAGCCGATTTGATAGGTTTACCATCCTTTAAACCATTGTTCTTTTCATACTCGGCAATAGCATCCTTTTTCGCTTTTTCTATTGAGGATGTGTTTTCAAGATCAGGAAGAATATTGTCTTTGAACAAGGCAATATAAGTATCAATATCCTCCTCCTTTTCGATTTTGAAGAGTTTCTGAACCTTTACAGCGTATTTTTCGTTTACACCTGCGGCTTTCAAGCCCTTTTTAATAGCATCAATGATTGTCATAACGATTTTCTATTAAAATATAAGGGGAGTAAATTTTTCCTGCTTATATATTTTATTCCGGAATCAATGACTATATTTGCAACATGGATAATAAGAAGAAAGAATATAGAAAGAAAGCTAAAGAACTCGCTCTTCAAAATGGATTCGATCAAGTTTCCTATTATGGAGAATGGAACGGCTATTTAGCATATACAGTATCCCGGAAAGAAGATGCAGGATGTTGTATTGGTTATCCTCGCTTTATCCTTGTTAAAGATAGTGTTGCTACGTTAGCACCATATACTCAATCAGAAGATATAATGGGAATGACTTCCATGTCTAAAGACCATGTAGATACATTACTATAATTTTTTCACTATTCCGTCAATAATATCAGTATTTACCAACAAATTGTCTACACGTAATACACTAACTCCATATCTCAAACTTATTTCCTTTGATAGTTCTTTCCAATTTTTCATCTTTCCAGTTTGTGGGTCATATATTATTATTTTTCCATTATGTAATTTTTCCAGAGTAATAATATGCCCAGAATTCTTGCCTTTCCAAGCAAAATCAATATGATATCTTCCCGGTTCTTTTACTAGTTCAACTAATTCTTTGGTTAACTCTTTTATACTTTTGCTTTTTAAAGCTCCCGATCTTGTTATATCATATATGCCTCCTGCAGTCTGTTTTTTAGGCATAACCATAGTCTTGGGGTCGATCCATGCCCAATTGGTCCGCATTGATAACTCATATGGAATGTTCCCTGTCTTTTGAAGATTTGGTAGAGCTGTAACATTATATCCACGTCTCCTCAATTCATTAGCAACTACGCAAGACTGGCAATTTACACTATATTCGCTTGCTTTTCCATAATTAATGTTTCCCCGTAACTCATTAGCTTCTTCGAAGGTCATTTCTTTGCCTTTTTTTACACCAATCTTCTGTTCTATTTTGGCTTGGTTGAAGTTTCTTACAAATCGGTCTTCCCATCTTTTTTGAATATCATTTTTCTCTGCATCAGTCTTGATACGTTTAGGTTTAGAAACCTTTATAACTTCATTCGTAATAGGTTGGGAAACTATTTCTCTTTGTAGTCCTCCATCATTGGTAAAGTTATCCTTGTACCAGAAAGCAGATTGTAATCCATCTTTATTTTCGCTGACGAAATCCTTTGCCGCCTGGGGAATATCCGTAATAGTTTGGCCTTGCGGAACTGTGTCATTCAGCAAGAAATCAGCAAAGTCTTCCGGTTCCATGGTGATAGGAGTAGCAAAACAGATACAAAAAGGATGAAAGCCTGTAAACTTGAACGTTTTCGGATATTTACCTACCATTGCATCACATATCTTGCACGGTCCTCGATTATTGGCCGAGCGATGTACCTCAATACCTAATATGAAGTCCTGTTTGCTCCAACGTTCATAGTCCGCACTACGATAAGCAATGTTCGTAGTTGTAGCAGATGTCCGGAGAGCGTTCTTATATGCTGAACGATAAACACCTTGTCCTGGATGATAATTCTTCATTGGTTGTGATAGTACCAATTCACCTTTCTCATTCCGGATCCTGCGAAAGCGTTTTTGGGGATTTTGCAAAATTTGCCGTATATCGCTACTGATTCCGTTTGCATTACGTCCGGCAACTACGCCACTATCAAGATAGAATTCGAGTTGCGATTTCGTTTGTTGCGTAATATTCCAAACTCTATCAGATAACTTGAATCCGTTAGCATCTATATCGTTCTTTAGAGTTTCAAATGCAGATAAACTATGAGCGAACATACCATCTTTTGTTGCACTGGAAATAGACATTCCCTTGATGAACTGGGAAATAAAATCATCATTCTTTCTTTCTGCTCGATCCCAGCCGTCCTTTTGGAATGCAGAGATATTAGCATATAGCATTGATTCAAGATTCAGCAGTTCCCGGTCAACTGCACTCTCTATTCTCTGATTACGTATCCATACGTTATTTTTCCCCGCATCAGACCATTTATGGAGATACGGGGAAACAGAAAGAATAAATTGATTAAAGATATTAGCTATTACGGCCTGCTGTGCAGCAATTTTCTGTATATGTTGTTTATCGTAGAAAGAAAGTCCGGGCATAGATTATAAAGTTGCTCCAATAAATGAATTATTCTGTGCAGTCTCTTTTTCGTCTTGCTTCTTACGATTCAATTCTGTTTCCACATCGTCAGTGTATGGTGAATTCTTTATAATCGTTTCCTTGCTATTGAATTGAGAAGCAGTTTCAAGGTTCTTGAGTTCTTCAGCTAGATCTTGTGGGAGAATGCTACCAAACTCAACCTCAATGTAGTTATCATTTAATTGCGATGCATATTTAGTGTGCGTAATATTAGCCATTCCAGCCTGAACTATTGCCACTGTACGTTGAACTGCCGGGCCGAATATCTCCATTTGTTCAGATGCCTTAATCTCTGCATCAATCAACATAAAACGACGTGAGGTACCACTAAGGTTGCCAAGCCCCATTAGTTTACTCATAGATAAATCAGGACTTGAAGATCCGGAATGTATTGCATCATCTAACTGGTTAAGTTCAAGTGTTACGGATTCACAGGACTGTTGCCATGCTAAGTAATCTGCATCACCATGATATGTATTACCGGTATCCGCATCTACTTCCATAGTAAAGTTTAACTCTTTGCCTACAGTTTCTTTGCTCGGAAGATTAGCCAAACCATAAGTTTTCAGTATCGGTTCGGAAAAGTAGTCATTAGTATCTGATAGGCGGGAAAGTCTCATTTCTTTCTTGTCTATCAAATTAGCGACATCTTCCCAATCCGGACAATCGACTTCGGCATATACTACCGGAATCTTGCCAAAACGATTCTTTATCTTTTTCACTTGCCAAACACCGTCCATAATACCGGAGTAAATAACATCTTTCGTATAGACTTTCACGCATTCGCAAGTACGGCCATTGACTTCTGCATTGTACTTATAGATAAAGCCGTCCATATCGTCGTCTTCATCAAAGTGTGGATAAAATTCACATTCGACATTACTATCCTTGGGAGTAGATAGAATCTTAACCTTCAACTGGCTTTTTCCATCATCTTTAGTGACCGGATAGAATATAATAGCTGCTTTGGTTTCAGATAACACCTTGCGAGCAAACTCTTTCAATACCGATTGCATCTTGAGCTTTCGCTTATAGACCTTCTTAAACTCATCAAATCCGTCATTCGAATCTTCTGCTGTGATAGTCATTTCACCGCCAAACAGAAAAGCAACAGATGTGCGGACGATCTTTTTAGGTAGGTTGGTTACGACCTTAGCTACATCGACAGTCTTGTCTTCTAGTCTCTTTGGCTTTTCGGCTCCTGTTTCGGGGTCAATTTCTACTTCTGTATCTGAATATACAGCAATCTTTTTAGGCTCCCGATACCCAACTGATTCTTTACGACGGGTTCTGTCTCCATTGTATTCCTCCATATATTCACGAGGATTACGATTTTCACGGGTATCAACACATAAATCACCTACTATGCTACCGAAATCTTCATTTTTCAGAATATCCTTAATGTCTGGCATATACTTTTCTCTTAAAATATATGTTCAGAAAAAAATCACCGACCAAGTGCATTGTTTTGTCCTTTTTTGGCGGTAAAAGTGTCGGAAAAGTGCTGAAAAAGATATTGTTTCTACAGCTGATAAATGTTATTTTATTGATAATCATTTAGTTGTGAGGGCGCTTTAATGTTGTCTTTTTAAGTTCACTAAATTTATACGTATTTCGCAGAAGCAGAAGCCAATCATGCTTTTGGGGATAATAGGTCTTTTTCAAACCTTGATACTAACCGAAAGCTATTCTTCAAAAATAAATAATAATGAAGGTATTTAAAAGAGTGGCTTATGCTATCAAATGGTTCTTATATCAAGAACAAAGTAGAGACAACCAAATTCTTTGGTTCATTTGGGATGTGATTACAACATTCTTTATGTAGTTATAGGAATGGATACTATCCACGGCCCACCTTACGGGTTTGCTTTTTGAGGTTTAGACCGATTGCTTCAGCAAATTCGGCAAGGATTGTCATGCCATCCGGAGCATCGTCATGAGCGTTATCACCCTCGCGCTTGTAACTGGTAAACGCTTTCATGAAACGACCGTAGTCTGATCCTTTAGAATATTCTGTTTCATCAAGAAAAGCACAATGCTTCTTTATCCAGCCAGCTTTCATGATGATACGTGTTTCCTTGTGCTGTGTTGTTGCCCGGGCTTGAATCATACACGATTTCTTTTTAGCTGTAACAAGTTTGCGTACATTGATAGCAAATATACGCCCGCCATTGTTTGATTCAATACGTAGTTGATCGCACTCTGTATCAATAACCATTTGCGCCAGGCGCGGTTCTGTGACTTCGACAGGATCTTTAGTGAAAAGAATATCGGTAATGAAGTATTTTGGACCAAACACCTTTGCGAATGGTGCGCAGAAATCATCATCTCCTTTATCAGCAGTATCACAGGCTCCGAGTGTTCCATCAGGTTTTTTCCCTGCAATATCGGCAAGTTTGAAGCGCATGAGAGACGATTTGGGGAATAGTAACCCTTTGGCCTCGAACGGTTCCTGCATATACTCGGCCATCCAAATACTTTCGTCTGTTTCAGAACGTAATTCCTTGTAATATTCTGTAGTATGAACATCGGCGCAGAAAGTTTCATCATTCTCATCCAGCGCAGCAATACGAATGATTTCATTGTACTTGCCGGCTTCTTCCATGCGTCCAAGGACATCATTAGAGGACCAGCGAGTACCAATATCAATCATACAGCAGCTTCCTTCAATACGGGAGTCATGCGTACCCTGCTTCCAAGACCATACCTTTTCATTGTTATTATCCGATAATGCATCTTCCAGACTCTTGTACAAGTCATCCGTCATGGCGAGCATTGACGCACCAAATCCAATAACGGTACCACCAACACCACCACCGAAGTAGGATACTTGTCGTGCGCCTTCCACACTCCAGCTCTTGACATTCTGCTTATCACCCTTTAAATGGATATCGGGAAATATTTCTTTAAAACGCCTAGATTTCACAACATCTCGAGTATCGTATGATAGTTTATTATAGAGAGTATCCGAACAACAGTTACGCATAACTGACTCTTGCGGAAAGTGTCCGTACATCCAGGCAATGAATAGAGAAGATATATAAGACTTTCCGGCACGTGGCGGCATACTGACAGCAAGACGGTAGATTATACTGGCAGAATATGATTCATACACACGCATGAACGCTTCTGCGACCTTTTTTAGGAACAGACGTTTAGAGAAAAACTTCGGATCATAGTACAAACAAAACGCCCAAAAGTCTTTCTTTGCTATTCGTTTGCGGAGTATGGTAGCAGCCTTTGCTTTACGAATCAATATTTGTCTTTTACTCTTCTTCTTTACCATCAATTATAGCCTGTAGTTGTTCGTCACTCAATCCTTCCAATTCATCACCAAGGTTCACATTTGCATCAACTTCTTTTTTGTCTCTCCATTTCTCCGGCTGCCGGTTCTTCAGCCAGAATATAGCGGCTGTCGTATCAGGTGGGTAATGCTCAATATATTCTTTTGAGTCTGTTATTCTTCCTTCGGATGTTGCAAATTTTGTTGCCTTACAGGAATAACCGATAGCACGATTATATAACCGAGATGCAACGTTCGCATCCGCAATATTCTTTCCTTTTTTTAGGGACTCAAGAAATTCGGGATAGTCTTTTTTCCATTTATTTAAGGTTTGCTCTGAAACAGAGAAGAATTCGGCGAGCTCTTTATCTGTTGCACCCAACAAACAAAGCTTTAGAGCTTGATCGGCATACTCTATTCTGTATTCTGATTTACGCCCTCTTTTTTTCTTCTCGGCCGGATTCTTCTTCTCTGTCATAAACTAACCAAAACTAGCAAATTGTGATAATTCAGCCCTCAATTCAGGCAACCTTCCATTATCAAAATAGAAAGAAGAACGCATTTTTCCCTGTTTTTTTACTCCACGCATGGTTTTACACAAGTGTTCTCCTTCCATAATAATACCAACTGCTAACGGTGGGTGTTCTTTTCCGAGTGCATCCACTATCATCGTAACGACATCTTGAGCTAGTCTCTCCTGTACCTGTAAGCGGGCTGCACAATAATCGATAACGCGGCCAATCTTTGAGATGCCTAATATGCTTCCTTCCGAATTAGGAATATAGGCAAACCAATACTTTCCGAAGAAAGGCATCATGTGGTGCTCGCACATTGAGTAGTAGTTACCAGAGTCTGCAACTATGCTATTAAAGGATAATCCATCTTTACCATTGGGGAAAGTTGTTATTTTTGGTGCCTGTTCAGGATCATACCCGCGAAATAGTTCTTTCCACATTCTGACAATGCGTTCCGGTGTTCCTTTTAATCCTTCGCGTTCTGGATTGTCACCAATATACGATAAGATTGTCCTTACTGCACATTCAATATCTTTTGTGTCTGTAGACTTAGTTTCCATTTTGGGTGTTCTTTTACGTAGTTAATAACTTCTTCTGTGTTTTGACAGGAACATGGTTGCAGATAATATACTGCAGCTGTCATGGCTTCATAGGTTGACAGATCTTGCCCTGTATAGACGACTTTTATTTCGTGAGGATTGACAACAAAAACTTTGCTTCCTTCTTTCGGCGAGCAAGTAATCCAATCAATGCCGATAGGAAGGGGAACTGTCCCGTTTGTTTCTATCTGAACGAACTTCCCTGCCTGATGGAGCTTATTGATAAACTCTTGATCTACCTGCAATCCCGGCTCGCCACCGGTCAAAACAACGAAGCGGGTAGGGTAGAAGCAAACCTCTTTGATAATTTCCTCATCCGACATTTCTCTTCCGGAAGAATGTTGTGTATCACAGAAGGGACATTTCAAATTGCATCCAGAGAAACGAACGAAAACAGCAGGAGTACCAGTACGATAACCTTCTCCCTGTATACTGTAAAAAATCTCATTAATCTTTTTCATACCACGCAATATTATTTTCAGATTCTTGTACCATTACTTTAAAACATCCCGGGATCTGATCACAAATCCATTTTGCCATATTCTCCGCAGTTGTATTGAAGGGAAGTATCTCATTCAGATTCTTGTGATCTAGTTTGTCCTGGATCTTCTGTTTGATATGTGTAAAATCGACTACCATACCATCTTGATTTAATGTCTTTGCACGACACCAGACAATAATAATCCAGTTATGTCCGTGCAGGCTCTGGCATTTACTCTCGTAAGATAGCTTCAAACTGTGTGAAGCTGAAATTTCAATACGCTTTTTTACTATGTACCCGTTGGCGGAATTAATTTAAGTTGATAAATATGAGTAAAAAGTTGTACATG
>OOAM01000239.1_pt1 | contig 59827 bp, 42 predicted proteins | sample 1671131 | NCBI WGS metagenome assembly OOAM01 (sample SAMN06348125, study PRJEB24527) | human gut metagenome | biome: human gut; feature: ankylosing spondylitis patient; material: feces | host: Homo sapiens | place: China | collected 2015-10 | reverse complement strand
AGAGCCTGTCGGGGCAAGGTTGGATTTTACCTGCACCAAATATCTTTCCGCAGGTGCTTCTTTGTTCGGTGTGCGTGTGATTGCAAGAATACTTCTCGCAGCACCCGCAATGTCAATCGAACCGTTGGTGCGGTAGAGGGGATTGGTATCCCTCATCTTGTTCATATGAGCGATAATCACAATGGCACAGCCAGTATCTTTTGCAACCGCTATCAGATGATTAAACTCAGCTCGTGTTTCATTGGCATTGTTCATTGAGCAATTCTCTCCGATATAGGAACTCATCGGGTCAAGAATTAAAAGTCTTGCGTGGTACTTTTCGATTGCTTCTGCAATGCGGTTATCTCCAAAGGATAAAGACTTTTCATCTTCCTTGATAAAGATAAGGTTCTCTCCGTTGCCACCGGCAGAATTAAATCGAGGTACTACCGTATCATCTGCGTCATCTTCCGTTGTCTGATAGATGATAGTCATAGGTTCGTTTTCTTCCGTTTCGGTAAAGGGCAGAGGTTCGCCCTTAGAGAGCAGGGCGGCAATGGAAAGCATTAGCTTGCTTTTTCCATCGCCGGGATCGCCCTGCAACAGCGTAACCTTGCCAAACGGAATATACGGATACCACAGCCATTTCACTTCTTTCGGCTCGATTTCACTTGCCTTGATAACTTCAAGAGGTACATTTACATTCATTTCATTTTCCGTCTGCTTCATTGTTCTTCGTTCTCCTTTTCGATAAATACTTCGGGCAAAGCACTACGATACAGCGGAAACTCTGCTTGCAGTCATTACTGCACTTTCTGCAAAGTTCGTTGTAGGTAATGCGATTTCTTTCATTCAGAAACAACGCCCACTCTTGTTTCCGTTTCTTGCTCATTCTCGGCATATCAATCCTCCTTTCCGCCTGAAAACAAAAAAACCACAGGGAAGATACTTACTGCCTTGTTTCTGTCATTTTTCGGGGCGAAAATCGGGCAAAATTGCCTTTCTAAGCCTTTCAAAAAATCACACAAGGTATTCGTACTAACCTGTGGTTATGTATGAAATTGTGGGGTTTTGGGTAACAAAAAACACCGTATTTCTACGATGTTTTCTGTCACATATATTCTATTTAAGATACTGACAAACTGGGATTTATCTATGTAACTCAACAAGTACAATTTCAGGTCTGTTATTTACACGAAATGGAATGATACTATTTCCGATGCCTCTGCTCACAATCATAGTTGTTCCATTCTCTGTATAGGTGCCTGCGTCATATTTCGGGAAAAGTCCTTGGTTAGGAGCAATAACTCCTCCCAAAAATGGCAATCGAAATTGTCCGCCGTGAGCGTGCCCCGACAATACTAAGTCAATATTTTTATTTTGATAGACATTAAAAAGTTCGGGTCTATGCGACAAAAGTATAGTAAATCCATTGCTAATATTTATCTCCGAAAGTTTTGTTTCCAAAATACTTTCTGATAAAAAACTGTCTCGTTCTGAAAAATCAGGGTCATTTAAGCCTATTAGTTGAATACACTCATCACCATAGTTCAATTCGATGGCTTCATCTTGAAGAACGGTAACTCCTGCATTTTCTAATGATGTCTTTAATTCTTCATATTGTGAGCCGACCCATGCTTCGTGATTGCCTGTAACAAAATAGCAAGGAGCGATTTTTACGGCTTGCCGAGCAAAAGATAATGCAACTTCAAGATTTGTATGGTTGGAGTCAATCAAATCACCTGTTAGTACAATAATATCTGGCTCGCACTCATTAAGTTTTTCAATCAGCTTATTGTTATCCTTGCCTAATTCGGCATTATGTAGATCGGATACCTGCGCTATGCGGAATCCTTCAAAACTCTGGGGTATTTTGTCATTTGTAATCTTTATTTCATTGACCATCAAAGCCGAGTTGCCCCAAGCAATCCATATAACAATAGCAACGAAAGCAATAGAAACTGCTACTAATATAATTGCATTCTTCTTTTTGTGATTCATCATCATTACCACCTATCATTTCAATAAATTCGGATTTATCTCGCTGATTTAGACGTATTGTACCATATTTTTGTGAATTTTTCAACTTAGCCACTTCGATTATACTCACGACTTAATAACTTCTTAAATACTTCCCGAAAAAGAAAAACTGCCATCCGTTAAGACAGCAGTTCCTTTTCGGCTGGTATGCTATTAAGAATACACAATATCGTTCAATACAATCTCATCTGCACAGGCTCGGATATTGTTCATCAATCCTATCCATTTCATCATATCCTTTCCTTTCAGTTCTTCCGTCACACCCTGCTTTCTTGCCATTTCCTTTATCAGATACTCCGCCATATCACACGCCGAAGTATCAATATCGGCAAGGTGTTCATATAACTTTCCGCTTGTAAGCAGATTGATATACAAGATTTTCCTGTGTTCCCTTAAATATCTTTCCCTCATTCTTCCGTATTTTGTGAGAGTGGGCGGTTCTTCGTTTTCTATCGTCAAGCAGGGATAGTAATAATCTCCGATGAGTTCGTACTGGATACCGGTTCTTTCGTCTGTAATAAATCTTTGCATTTTGATTTCTCCTTTTGCTTCTTATGGTAAAATTCCAAAGATTTTTCGTTGTGATTTTGTTTTTGACATTCTTCGGAACAGAATTTCTGCTGACTGTGTGTAGGCCAGTAGGTACTGCCACACACAGCACAGACACGCTGACGATAATAATGATTTCCTTTTTCTGCTTCTCTGTCGGCTTTCTTTTGGTCTTGCCTTGCCTGATAGCAACAATCCTTTGAACAGAATATCTGTCGGTTGCTTGTAGGTACAAACTCCTTTTGACAATGGGGGCATACCTTTGCTTTTACGATTTCTCCACCGTTTTCAGCGAGTTTTTTCGCCTTTCGCTTCTCTCGGTAAACTTTTTCACGCTCACGCTGTTTTGCCAGTCGTTCCATTTCAATCTGTTCTTCCTGTGCCTTGATTTCAGCAAGTTCTTCTTCTGTGTAGGCAATATCGACCTGCCCCACATAGTTGAAATAAATATCAACCTTTTGTGTCCTTGCTTTTCCCACACCCTCTGCTTCATAAACCACAATCTTGTCAATGAGTTCGGCAAACATCAAATCGGAAATTTCTGTCGGCTCTTTGCACTTGCGTATCAAAGAAATGAAATGCTTAATATCAACCGTATTCGCCTTTTCTTCGGTCAGTTCCTTTTGCATTTCCTCAATTTTCGTTTCCAGTTCAGCCTGCTCATCATCATACTGCTTCATTAGTTGCTTGTACTGTCTTTCGGGCAGTAATCCCGAAACAAGATTTTCATACAACCCACGAATAAGTTTTGACAGTTCATCGTATCGCTTCTGAAAACGCTGCAACTCCGATTTATTGTGCTTTGGCTTTTCTGTCTGCTTTTCGTTCCACAATACTTGAAGTTCCTTTGCAAAGGCTTCTTCGTCATTCAGAACAAATCTTGATAATCGTTTTACAGTCGATAATATCAAGGCTTCAACATTATCAGCACTAATCGAATGGGCAGTGCAGGAGTTTACTCTGCTGGCATACCCACCGCAACGGTAAGAATACTGTAACGAACGGTCTTTTTTACTGTAATGCGTTTGCAAGGTCATTCTTCTGCCACAGTCAGCACAGAACAGATAACCGCTTAAACGATTGCTGTGCGTTCCTCTTGCCGCTGTTCTGTTGGCTCGTTTCTTTCGCTTCTGAACGCTGTCCCAAAGTTCCTGCGAGATGATAGGCTCGTGGGTGTTATAAAACACATACTGCTCATCTTCATCGGTAGTCTTTCTCTTATGCAGTTTGAAATTGGTGCTGACCGACTTTCTCAAAACAGTATGTCCAAGATATTCTTGCCTGCTTAAAATCGTTCTAATGGCAGATATGCCCCAAATATAAGGGTCTGCAAACTTAATCCCGTTGTACTGTTCGGGGTGATATTCCTTTGCATATGCGGCAGGAATTAAAGCCTTTTCTTCGGTCAGTATTTCCGCTATGGCTCGTGGACTTTTGCCCTCATTGGCAAGCAGAAAGATACGCTTTACCACCTCAGAAGCCACAGGGTCAACAACAAGCGTCTGCTTATCGCTCGGCAATCGGTTATACCCATAAGGGATTGAACCGCTACAACGCTTTCCGTCTTTCATTCGTGCGTCAAACACAGCCTTGATTTTATTGCTCGTGTCTTTGGCATAAAATTCGTTCATAATATTCAAAAACGGAGCAAAATCATTATCCGAAGCATTGTTACTGTCAATGCTGTTATTGATTGCAAGAAAACGGACATCTTTCTGCGGAAACAGAATTTCCGTATAAAATCCGACTTGCAGATAGTTTCGCCCTAATCGGCTCATATCCTTAACAATCAATGTTCCGACATTGCCTGCTTCAACTTCTTTTATCAACGCTTGAAAGCCGGGGCGATTGAAATTCACACCCGAAAAACCATCGTCAGTAAAATGGCGGATATTCTCAAAGCCATTCCTACGGGCATAATCTTCAAGATATTTTTTCTGATTGGTAATAGAATTACTCTCGCCATTCAAATCATCATCTCTTGATAATCTCTCATAAAGTGCTGTAATCTTTGAAGTCCTTGACATTCTCTTAACCTCCTTCCTTATGTATTTTCAATTTAGGACAGTTAATTTTATCGTCCTATTAAAGTATAGCCCTCCGGAGCGACTTCACCGGCAGTGACCGCTTCCAGGAAGTTACCAGCCCAGCAGTCAAAGTGGATCATACCCATTTCGGTCAAGGTGTCGTGCTGGAGATATTTCTGAAAAGTGTAAGCTTCTGCAATGCTGTTGGAGATTGGTGTGCCGGTAGCAAAGGTGCAGCCTTTTCCGTGGGTGATCTCGTCCAGATACTGTACTTTCATGTACAGATCAGATGCCCGAACAGAACCACTGGAAATGCCCACATTCTGCATTTTTGTGAAGATTTCCAGATTCTTGAACATATGGGCTTCGTCCAAAAACAGATGATCTATGCCCAGTTCTTCAAAGTATACTGTGTCGTCATCTCGCTTTTTGTCCTGTAAAGCTTCTAGCTTCTTCTTGATCTTTTTCCGAGATGCCTCCATTTGCTTGACTGTGAAACTGCGTCCATTTCCGGAGTGATTCAGTTCTTCGATCCCTCTGGTGATCTCATCTTCCTGCTGCCAGAGCAACGCCCGTTCCCGTTCCGGCGATACAGGGATCATGGTAAACTGGCTGTGTCCCATAATAATGGCATCATAATCGCCCAGCATTGCCTTGGTGAAGAACTCTTTTCGCTTGTCTTGCTCAAAAGTCGCCTGTGTCGCCACAAGGATATTGGCAGAGGGATAGAGTTTGATGTAATCCAATGCAAACTGCTCTGTCAGGTGATTGGGAACAACGACCAGACTTTTTCGGCAAAGTCCCAGCCGTTTCAGTTCCTGTGCCGCAGCGATCATCTCAAAGGTCTTCCCAGCCCCGACCGCATGAGCCAGCAGCGTGTTTTTGCCAAACAAGATTCTGGCAACCGCATTTTTCTGATGCGGTCGCAGGGTAATATCCGGATTCATGCCTGGCAGCTGTAAAATGCTGCCGTCATATTCCCGTGGGCGAATGCAGTTGAGGGTCTGATTGTAGATCTGACAGAGCGTTTCCCGACGGTCTGGATCTTCCCAGATCCATTCAGAGAAGCGTTCCTTGATGGCATCTGCTTTGATCTGTGCCGCTTCGGTTTGTTCTTTGTTGACTACCCGCCGTTTTTTTCCGTCGGGATCTTCGTAGTAGTCTACCACTTCCACACGGCGGGAATTCAGCAGAGTATCCAGCAGTACCAGTGCGTTCATACGTTTTGTGCCGTAGATCTCATTGATGGAGATATTGGCTTTTTCTGTACTACGTCCGCCGACACGATAAGATCCGGAAAAAGAGTCAAATTCCACGTGAAATTCCCGATTCCAGAACGAGATCTCAAAGGTTTCCTTGGCGAATTTCTCGTAATACTCTGTTGGAATCCATGTGGTTCCCAGTCGGACAAAGATGTCTGCGGCTTCCAGCCACTGGGGCTGCACCGCCTGTAACCGTTCTACGTTCAGGGCGTATCTGGCATCGGTTCTGGCGGCATCTTCTGCAATGGTCAGCTTTTTTCGCACATTTCCGGAGAGATATTCGTCTGCCGGCAAATAGGCATGGGAATCCGGATCGGCTGCATCATAGGACGGATTCCGGAAGATCAACCCCTGTAACTCCTGATAGATCGCTTCTTCTGTTTTTCCGGTGAGCATCTCCATGTATGCCATGTCAACGCAGGCATTTTCATTCATGCTGTAAGTCAGAGCGTCCTGTGCAGTATCTGCACTGGTGATCTGGTATTTCTGCCGGATCGTTCTCTTTGTAAATAAATCAGTCTTTTCGAGGAATTTTCCCTTTTCATCGACTTTTTCCAGAGCAGACAGCAGCGTATATCCGTTGTCTACTTCCAATAATCTGCGGTTTTTCTTTTCCGTCAGCCGGTCGTACTTCTGTACAAACTGCTCGTAATACTGGTTCATTTCCTGTTGCTTGGCGTAAACGGCATCGTCCTCTGCACCGTCTAACTGCATGGATACCAGATCACGCAGACAATCCAGAATAGGCAGTGCCGCACGCACTCTGGATTCTGCATCTTTCATGCTTTTTTGTTCCGCTTTGGTCAGATTGGTGAGTTCCGGCGAAAACGGCAGCATGATGCCGTCTTTTTTGTAATACAGCTTGTCATCCACAACAGCGTAGGAATAGTTTCGCACGTTTTCCGCAGAAACAAAGAGCATCTCCACCGTTTCTGTCACAGGGACGGGCACAGGCGGTACTGGCAGCTGGTTCACGGCTCGTTCCAGTTCCATGCTCAGCGGATTCCGCAGTGTGTCTGCACAAGTGGTTTCCATGCCAAATCTGCCGCTGGTCATCTGCATTTCTCCCAGAATCATTTCCGGGTGATCGGCAAAATATGCGTTGATGCGGATGCCGTTGGCATCTGGTTTCAGCTGTACCCATTCCGGCTGTTCCGCCATTGGCTCTGTCCGCTTCCGCAGAAACAGAATGTCTGAGGTGACTTCCGTGCCGGCGGCATACTTAAAGGTAGTGTTGGGCAGACGAATTGCTCCCAGCAGTTCTGCACGTTCCGCCAGATACTGCCGAACAGATGCGTTTTCCTTGTCCATTGTGCCTTTAGAGGTGATCAGTGCAACGATACCGCCAGGGCAGACCTTGTCCAGCGTTTTGGCGAAAAAGTAATCGTGGATCAGAAAATGGTGGCTGTCATATGCAGCATCATAGACAGAAAAATCGCCGAAGGGAACATTTCCCACGGCGGCAACAAAGGCATTGTCCTGAAAATGGGTCTTTTCAAAGCCATTGATCTGGATCGCAGACTGGGGATACAGCTTCTGTGCGATCCTGCCGGAGATGCTGTCCAGTTCTACGCCGGAAAAATGACAGTTTTGCATACTCTCCGGACAAAGTCCCAGAAATGTACCAATGCCGCAGGACGGCTCTAAAATCTCGCCGGAAGTAATGCCGATCCGTTCTAATTCCTGATATACTGCACGGATCACAGCTGGCGGCGTGTAAAATGCAGTCAAGGTGGATTCTCTTGCAGCAGCATATTCTTCCGGTGACAGCAGTTCCTTGACTTCTTCAAAATAGCTGGACGATGGTTCAAAAACTTGCTTCAAGCCGCCCCAGCCCACATATTCTGCCAGAATTTCCTGTTCTGCTGCGGCTGCCGGTCGCTGTTCTGCTTCCAGTTCCTGCAATGTGCGGATCGCCAGCAGATTGGCTTCGATTCGTTCTTTGGGCAGTCCAATGCCCAGTGTATCTGAGGTGATGCGGTAATTCTGCGGCAGTTCCGCTGTGTTTTCCGGTGATTCTTCCGAATCTGTCTGAACTTCTGCCGGCTGTACTGCCTGTTCTGCGGTTTCGATTTTCTCATAGCGTTCCGTATTCAACAACTGTTGATACGAAATGTTTTCCGTGATGGTAAAACCGCCGTCTGTTCTGGATACGGTGCAGTCATCTGTGATCCACGGCAATGCTCCAGTCAGACTGACCACTTCGCAGATCTCTCCGGTAGTCAGATTGCGGAATCGGTCGCCAACGGCAACATCACTTTCCGTTACAGTTTCCGATTCTTTTTCCGGTGCAGCTGTTTCTTCTGCCAAAGCTTCCGGCTCGTATTGCCGGAGAGCGGCTTTCGCTTCTTCCAGAGAAGCCTGTGTGTTGTACACCGGATCAAAATGTTCAATGGTGTCCTTGGCATCACGAATGTGCTGTTGGATGTCCTTTGAAGTAATGTACGTGCCTGCATCCAGCAAGGCAGCGGTTTCTTTTGCAACTTCGTTCCACTTGTAAGTGTATTTCTCATGGGTTTCGAGTTCAATCTCTATGCCGGACGCACCATGGTTAGCCATGTAGATCGGTGTGATTCCGCTGTGACCGCCGATGCCGTATTCATCTTTCAGAAATACGGCAAATTCCTTTTGGTTTGGCTGGTGATTGGCATAATATTCGAAAACACGGAATTTTCCGCCCACAAAGCCCGTTCCTCGCATGAGTTCCAGCTGCAATGCTACTTCTCTGGAAAGCGGCTCGGTGTGGACGGATTCCTTTTCATCGTCTGACAGAGTGACCAGATCGTTAAAATCCAGAACCGACAGCACATTTTGGTTCATTTCTTCCAGAGATTCGTATTGTTCTGTCCGGACAATAGTATCTCCATAGGCATACCGCATCTGGAAATGCTCCAGATCTGCCGTCACCTGAATTTCAACGTCGGTATCTTCGTCTGTGGTGTAGGCGATAAAAATGTTGGAAATATCAGAAGAATCCATTTCAGAACCGTACTCGTCCACGCAGAAATCATTGATGTAGTTGATCGCCTTGTCCAGTTCCGGATCTCTGCTTTTCTCTGTAAGCATTTCCGGTTCCACAAAGTGAAACTGCATCAGCAAGCTGCCATCTTCCAGGTAGGCAGTCAGTTCATTTTCGTCAAAATTCCAGTTCTTCGCCTTGCCAAAGTCCATGTGAATGTCTTTGCCGTATGGCTCTCCGGTTTCGTCAAGCTTACGAGAAGTAAAATCGACGGTAGAAACACCGGTAATGATTCTTTTTTCTCCGACGCATTCCGGACGGGTATGGTCAGTGATCTCAAATTCCATGCCAACTTTGACAGTTCTTTTGAGTTGAGCCAGATTCTTGATAACGGGGATCTTGATTTTCTCTGTCGGGCTTGTGATCTCTCGCAGCTGATCTTCCACACGCTCACGGATCACAGAATCCTCTATGCCGAGGATCTCATAGATCTCTGTGAATTTTCTTCCGTACAAATCAGAAAAAGCAACATCTGCTGCAATATCTTTTCCGAGGTCGTCTGTGGGAAATGTGTGGAGATACCACTCCCGCACATTACTTTGCAATTCTGCTTTCTGTGATGTACGGTAGAGGATCTCAAATCCCTTTGTCAGCATATCCTGCTGCCAGCCGTCATAGACCAGTTCGTCAGATTGCCCCAGGATCACGCCGCCAAAATCCGGTGCGTCCAGATCTTTCATGATGATGTGCCGGTCATCAATCTCCTCAATCTCACGGCGTTTTCCGTCATAACGGATCACATCGCCGACTTCCAGACCAAGCTGTGATGTGATCGGTTCTTCCGCAGCGATTTCCTGCATGGCTTCCGCTGTCCGGATCGGATTTTTTGCCTTGAATTTCTCCAGAATTTGTGTTTCTTCCGGTGTCAGCTGGGCATGAGATTCCAAAAATGGCACAAGTACGTCCAGCGTATATCTGGCGGTTTCCTGATGCTCTGCATCGTTGTATGGAAAGCGGTCTGCTTCCAGAACGCCTTGATTGAAGTCACGGATATGATCGATCAGACTGCCGCCGCCAGAGCCTTTTCCGTCGCCAATGTCGAATCTGCCTTCATAGTGAAATTCTTCGCCGTTCCGGACAATATTTATGAAAACCATTGTTTTTTTGTACCAACCGGCACGAAGTTCCGGAACATTTCGTTCCTGGTGCTGCTTTTCGTCCAGAAACTCCAGCACAGCGTTGGTCAGAGCGAAGCTTGTATCAGGGTGGTCTTTGACAAAGTCTTCAAATAGTCCGCTCTCGGTAAACCATTTCTTGTCCCACACCATCGTCACAGAATCGGATACCATTGGTGGAACTTTGTAATTGTACTTCATGTCTGCAATGGAAGCAAAGGCTTTTTCCGTTTGCTCCTCATCGTTCAGAATGGCATAGAGAGCCTTTTTCATGCGGTTTTCCTTAACGGGATCTCCCTGCCAGTCTGCCATTCTTGCATCGTCAAAAGCCTGTATCAGATGTTCTGCCGCCGCATCAGATGTCAGTGTAGGAAGTATGTGCCGCAAATCGTCTATGGTACGTCCCTGTACAATATCCTGATACTCGCTTTCGGCAAGAGAAAGAATGGCATCTCCTACAGATTCATAAGAAATCGTTTTCCGTGCATTGCCATAGACCGCAGTCAATTCCGTTTCGCCAAATGTCGCAGAAAACGGCTTGTCGTTTTGTCGTTCAAACCCTCGCTGTATGCCAAGCAGAGCGACTGCCAGTTCCTTTCGTATATCTTCGCCTTGCTGCATTCGTCTGGCAAGAGCATAGAGTTCCGGCTCAGCCAGACCGTTGCCGTAGATGCTTTTTTCACTGGGACGTTGAGGGGATTTGTCCAGATAGCCATCCTCAAAAAAGACATAGCCGAGGCTCTCGATCTCATCCCAGGCAAGCGGAGCCTTTGCCAGATTCGCTGCCAGATCCTCCTGCAAAAATGCCTTTTCCTCATCGGTCAGAGGGATCTCCTGCTGCGGCTTCTGCTGGTCGATGGCATTTTGCAGGGCTTCGGAAAAACGGTTCAGCCTGCCAGCAAATATCCGTTTGCTCAGCAGCTGCACACTGCCGTATTTCCGGCGGAAATTGTGAGAGCGTTCAAAGGCTGCGGAGATCAGATCGGAATCCGGCTGCTCCGAGATCGCAAAATGCTCCAGCCGCTGAGAAAATTCCTGCTGAGATGCGGTCAGGTTGAACTGGGACTGCACCTGTGCAAATGCTGTCTGGATCATGTGCTTATGCTCCAGAAACGCATCTGCTGCCGGTAAATATGTTTCGGTCGTGCCGCTTTCCTCTGCACGAATGGGATTGACATCTACCGGAATACCATGGTATTGCAGCGATTCTTCACTGTCGTGGAACAGGGCAAACAGTTCATCTTCCCGAAAATCTCCCTTGTATTCCACCAGAATATCCAGATCAGAATCCTCGTGTTCATAGCCTTTGCTCCGGCTGCCGTATACCACAATGTTTTTCAGGGTAACTGGTATCTCATATTCCCGGCAGATCAATTCCAGATCTGCTCGGATTGCTTCTGCAATTTCTGTCAAACTATCGGTTTCTGATGCAGCGGGGGCTTCCTGCATTGCTGCAATGCTTTGATACTGTTCCAGATCAAACTGTGATACGGTGATATTGCTGCTTTCCCGAATCTCCGCTGCAATACGCTCCATGCCGTCAGATGCCGCATCATATTCCGGCAGCAGATCACCATTGATGAAGACAGAAGCATGGAAATCCCGCCACATAAATTCTGCGGTTTCCGCAGATATTTCCACCAGCTGCTGCTGTTTTTCCATGCACTGTGTCATGATAGTGATCGCATCGCTGCTTTGCAGCTGATCCACACTAATGTCACGGTCTGTTTTGACAAAATAGATGTTGTGTTCCAGCATAAAATCCGTACTGAGAATGCAGGACGGTGCAGCGATCACATATGCTTTTGACTTCTGCTGGATCTGGGATAAGCTGTCCCGTGTCAATTGGTTCGGATAGGTGTAATAGGCGGTCGTTCCAACCATGCCCAACAGATTCATTTCCGGAACCGGCTCGGAAAACAGGGACAACTGCTGTGTGTTTTCCGAAACTGTTTCGGCTTTTACTTCTTTTTCCGAAACAGAATTGACAATATTGGTACTTTGGTGTATAATAATGTCAGAGTCAAAGCGTTCCAGGCATTGGGGCAATGGTAGCCCTAACACCCTGAAAAGCTCTTGGCTCTTTTTTTCGTTCCAGTATAGGAGAGCATTCGCATCTGTGACACGCTCCAGATACTGTGCAAAGTTCACTCTGCCGTACACACTGGTAATGAAATTGGTGGGGACTTTCTCCAGGTCATATGTGCCGGTACCGTTGGCTTGCAGGCTGACGATGATCGGCATACTTTCCTGATCTACTGCCAGCAGTGCAACAAGCATATTTCTCTGGTTGTGTGGCGAAATGGAATCAAACAGCATGACCGGTTCCTGCATGAGTTCCGGCAGCTGCTTGACTTGTTCCACTGACAGACCATGCCAATGACTGTTTTTGCCCTTGGGGTGAACTGCATCACGCAAGTGCTTTTGGGTATACAGCATAGGCAGCGGCTGACAGCCTGCCTGAATCAGGATCTCCGGTGTATCGCATACCTTCAGGGCATTGTACTGGGACAATTCTCCGGCAAGTGCCTGATCGACTTCTAATGCAAAAGCGGAAACAGATGCCACTTCTGTTTCCGCTTCTTTGATTTCTTCCTTTAATAGTGCAGCAGTTCCGGCAGTTTCCGAAAGTCCTCCGGTGTCTTGCAGTGATTGATGATGTCCAGTTCCGGCGGAATCCGATACACGATCTGCTGCAATACCTGTTCCTCCGCTTTCCGGCTGGCTTTCTCGCTCTGCTCCGAGTACGTTCCCGTTTTCTGTTCGATCATATATCTGGTGAACAGTTCCCGATATTCTACCTCTGCTCTCAGATTGATCTCGTGATGCAGAATCAGGTAATGTGTGCTGTTCTTCGAGTATTTCAGCAGTTCGGGGTGATTTGTCTGCATCCACTCCCACCAGATCTCTCCGTATCTGCCCTTCGTTGCTTCTGCCGCTTCCAGAAGTGAATCCAGTGAGTTCTCGTTCCATTCGTCGTCCGCTTGAAACCCGCTGTTCACGAATTCCTTCCATTTTTTCTTCAATAGCGTCAAATCTTCCAGATTCATTTTTCTTCCTCTCTTTCGCCAAAAGTTCGATTGATTTCAAAGTTCTTCCGAAAATCTGCTGTGCATTCCGGCAAAACCGAATCAGATTCTGATTATCCCGGAAAAAGTCCATTGCGTTCAGATTCGGTTCAGGAACAGTCCAGGTAATTTCGCTGTTCCGCTGCATCCGGAGTGCGGTTACATAGTTCGCTGCTTCCCGGAGTGATGTCACATACTGCTCTCGCCGGACATCATCCAGCCCCATTGCATTCATGTGGGATTGGATTTCCGCCTGAATTCTGGGGTGCTGAAGATAATGCTCCACGGCTCCGCTGCACAGTTCCGCAGCAGTTGCATAGCTTGCATGGTGTTCTGTTCCCAGCATATGCCGGATCGCCGGTTCTTCTGCGGCAGTCAGCCGCCATGTGACTGGTGTTTCCGGATCGTCGGTCTGAGATACGTCAAACAGAAACAGCAGTGCATTTTTGCTGGGCGTTTCGTCGAATACAGTGATGCCGTGTTCTCCGGATCTGACATAGCGTCCGCTCTGATTCCACTGGGACGCACTGGCGATGTACATGAGATTGGGGTTCTCCCGGTACACCAGTGCCGCATTGGAAAAGGGCAGTTTGTACAGGTTTGCGGAGAAACGCAGAAATTGCAGCATTTCTCCCTTGTCGTGCAGTAGGCGGTTGGTGATCTCTGTCCAGTTGCTCTGGACTTCTCGCATCGTTGCCATAACTTGCATTCTTCCTTTCTACTATTATATATGAGATTTCCTCATTTTGCAAGAGGAAATCAAAAAAAGCGAAACCACTGCTGTGATCTCGCTCTTTTTCACGATATTTTGTTTTTTTGTCAGGAGGTAATGATCTCCCGGTAAACTGTCCGATGTGCATCATCGCTGACGGTTTCTACGGCTTTTTCCCATTCCGCATAATCTGCAATGTCATCTGTTGCTTTCTGCACAATGTCGCATCTGCGTTCCACGGCTCTTTCCGCAGTTTCCATGGCATGGGAGAGCAGCATATCCCCGGAAAGATAACTAAGGTAAGTTTCCGGTTCGTAGTCCTCCAGGTATTCGATTCGCTGCAGGGCATAGCCACCGATCTCATTTTCACTGTCCGGCAGAATCATTGCCGGGCAAGTGGTCTTATCTTCCATGGTCATCATGGGCAGTGCTTCATGCTGCGGCTCTGCAATGTGAAATTTCTGCTCGAAACTCAGCAGATCATCGTATTTCGGGAGAATTTTTCCGTAAAACACACTGAACACACTGTCCGTCATGCGGTGGATCTTGGTCAACAGGAAAAACAGAACATCTTCATTGGTGCAGTAGGGCTGAAGCTGCAATGTGCCAGCTGGCACATAGGAATTGAACCGGATCTCACAGCGGCTGAGGAGTTCCAGCCATACGGCATTGACCAGGATCTTTTCCAGCCATGCCGTTTCCGCTTCGATCTTTGCATCGCTCTCAAAGGGAATATCGTCTGTAGGCATGATACGGGAACGCATTTCTTCTACGGATACTCTGCCAGTGCATTCTCGGAATTGATCGTACCATTCCTCCGCCCGCATTCCATTCCGCACTTCGGTTTCTGCGGCTTGTTTCAGGGCAAGGGGCAGCGTTTCCGCAGTGATGCTGCCATAGGATTTCCGCAGCATTTCCACTTCCTGCAATTCAAAATGCGGGTGCAGCCGCCATTTCCGCTGCACAACAACACCTAGTCCCAGCACGTCATTTCTTGCCCAGGCACGTTCCAGTTTCATATAGCTGTTGTCGTGTTTGGTCTGTACCGTCAGCAGCCAGAATGCCTTGCTTTCCGGTTTTGCCTGCCAGTTTTCCTGATGCAGTTCTTCTTCGGTAATGTAGACTGCCGTTTCCGGTGCTTGCTCATAGATCAGCAGCTGATTGACCAGCGACTGCTCTTCGTTTGCACCGGCAGTCAGCAAAAACTGCCGAAAAGCGGAATCGTCGTAAATATTGTCTGCTGTTTTTGGCTGCTGCATGATGCGGTCAATGGCACGCTGTAGGGTTTGACCCACTGTGATCGGATTATCCTGCATCGTCATTTTCTCCTTTCTGTTCCGGAACTCTTGCCATCAGTCCATTGATCTGTACCTCCGGACTGTCCAGATCAATCAGCAGATACCGTCTGCCGTTGGTGTTCTGGGTACGCACTTTACCCTCTGCATCACTGGCAATTTGCAAAGTCACACCGTCCAGAGCAATGGTCGTCTTGCTTTCGATCAGATTATTGACTGTGATGGGCTTGTCCTGGGTGGCTTCCTTATATGCTTGCTGCATGGCTTCTGCACGTTCCTGACTGACACCGGAATCCAGCAAAATATCCCGCACGTGAATGTCATCGATGACCGGAAGATCTGGCTCATTGGCATACTCTGCGGCAATATCCTTGAGTTTTTCATTGATGCTGGTAATTACCGGATAGCTGAGTTCGTCTTTTACGATTTCCTGCAAGAGTGTCTGGAATGTTTCCTTTTGTTCCTGTGCAGTCAGCGTAAATACACAGCCCAGCACATCTTCCACCATGCTGACATTGATCTTTTTGGGTTTACGGGCAGAGTACAGCACATGATTTACGTCCGGACCTCTGCCGGTAAACGTGGGATAGAGAAAACCATCTGAGGGGATTTCTGCAACAACACGGTCGCAATCCGTTTTCCGCTCGATGGATTCTTCTGATTCATTGTACACCAGTCCGTCTACCCGTGTTTCTACCGGACAGATGGCTGCGATCAGAAATGGATACTCGTAGGTGTCGTAAGGATTTTCTGCTTCATCTGCGGATTTTTGAAAGACTGTGTAATTGCACTGACCGATCAGAATGGCATAGGTGGAGAGATAGTTCAGATTGTCAGCAATCTGGTGCATTAAAAGTGACACATCATCTTCATTTTCCAGCTTGGACCGCAATGCTCCATAGAGAATGTTCTGACTGCCGCCTTCTTCATAGGTTTCTTGCGGGAACTCATATTCGATCAGTCCTTTTCCCAGTGTGCCGGAGAGGACACGTTTCAGTGTCGCCATCAGGCACTCATTTTCCTCTGCCGGAATGCTGTGATAGGGGCGAATCTGGATGTTATGGATATTCCGATCCACATCGACAAATGCAGTTGCCACACGATTTAAGGTAAAACGATCACTGGCTGCGGAAAAATGTTTTTTCAGTTCGGATAATTCTTTTTTGTTCATCTTCTATTCCTCTGGTTCCGTTTGGGGGCGATCTCAAAATATCATGTTTATTCTACCACAAATTGATGCCCCTGTCAATTTTGGAATTCGCTCTATCGCTCTAAATTCCGATTTCTTCTTGCCTGCCGATGCAGCAGCTGCTCAGTTCTTTGATACAGCAGGGCATATTCTTCCATCGTCAACTCGACTAGCTTGGTTTTTCCGGCTGTGTTCCGGCATTCAGCCCGCACATATGCAATATTTTTCGGATATTCTGCACAGCCTTTTCGATTCATATCTGCCACAGCTTCTTGCGGAGATACCCATGTGCCAGTCTGGAGTTTGATCTGTTTGACCGCTGTATGCAGCTGTCCGGCTTTTTCTGGTACAAGATGCAGTTTCGCTTGTCCGGCAGTTTCTTGTATTCCATTGCATTTCGTAAGCACTTTTCCCATTTCCAGATAGGACTGCATCACTTCCTCTACACTGATCCACAAGGAAGTAACGGTTGTTTCTTCTGAGATACAGTGGACTTCCGGCTGGATCTGCCGCCAGTTCTGCTGTAGATCAGCTAGTTCTTTGGCACATAGTGTGGTTTCATATCCCTGTCCATAGTGGCATTTCCGAATCATGATCTGAACAGCGTCGTTCAGCTGCTGCGGTGTGCTGATGTCCTCCCGAAATGCCTGAAATGCTTCCGATTCCTTGATGCTTTCCAAATGTATCTCTCCGGGAAAGAAACACATTTGTTCAACCCCATTTGCGGACAGGATCACCTGAGAAAAGGTGTATGCGTCTGTTTCCGGTGTCAGTTGCTGCAAATCATCTGCGATCTCCTGAAATCGCTGCTCTGCTGCTTGGTAGGCACTTCTCCCAGATTCATACTGGTCGGGATCTTCGATGCAGAATCCCTCCTGCATATCTTCTTCGGCGTGTATCATTTCTTCCGTTTCATGGAGCAATGCCTGAATTGCCAGTGTTTCTTTTCCTTGGATACGCTGGATCTCTCGCAACACTTCGATGCGGTTTCGCAGGGTATCCACATATGTCTTTTCTGACGCTCCACAAAGCACTCTCAGAAAATCCTTGTCTTTTCCGATGCGAATGCCATTGCTGTCATCTCGATACCAATTCTCCACAATGTTCCTCCTTCATCTTGTAATGCCCTGATTTCGCTGGTGCTGGCAGAATGCTCTTTGTGCATTCTGGAACAATTCAGCTTCCAGATTTGGTTTCTCTTGAAATCCGGTAGGTTCAACGGAAAAAGCTGTGACAGCGATCCCGTTTTTCAGCACGATCACATCGCTGACGCTGAGAGAATGCCCCATATATCCTGCCGGAATGTCTTGATTGCACTTTGCAAAAATGGCATCCAGTTTGTCTGTTCCGCTGATCTCTGTCATATTTCCACGATACACCATGTCATAATCGCCGAGATGCAGTGTGACACCCATTTTTTCCTGATCAGCACTGCTGAAAAACCGAATTCCATGATATGCTTCGTTCTCTTTGATCTGATAAATACAGTATTCTGTGGCGTGGTCAAACAAAAGCTGCTGTTTCTGAGCAGTCAGATCTTTGATCTTCTCCTGGCACACGGCGATCTGATCTACAGCATAGTCCCGTTCTTCGGTGCAGTAAATGTGCGGAACATATCCCTCGCCGCCCTCGTTGTATAGATCATTGTATGCTTTCATGCGGCGGCGTGCTTCCTGACGGGTGGGAAGATCTTTCTGCATATTGATCCTTTGCAGTGTATTCTGGTGGGAGGTCAGATCGTGTCTGGCTTGTTTGATCTCATGGTCAAGCCGAAACGCCCGAACGGAAACCGGTGTGCCATCGGCAATGGCATCGGCGAGAAACTGCTGTACTTTTTCCAGCATTTCTGCTCGGATGCCGATTTTGGGAATGCCACAGATCTGATACATTCCAGGCACGGAGGATTCCATGACATTCCAAGAAGCTGGATTCCAGCTGTGATCCAATTGCTTATCATTAAAATATGCAGTCAGACTTGCTCGTTCCACGATTTCCAGCTTGCCAGTAGGACAAATATCGCCATCCAGATTGTTGGTTTTCTCTTGCAGCATTGCCTGATAGGAAGCTTCTAAACGGATCATGCCTTTTTCTCCTTGCCACTCTAGGGTGTGTATGGTATTGCTCATAAAAAATATCCTCCTTTGGGGCAACAAAAAACTGAAGGGATATTCCTGCGGTTTTCGATGTGAAATTCAATTTTCTTTCTTTATTTTACGGAATTGATTTTTGATATTCTTCTGTATAGCCTGTTCTTTTGCTTGCAATTGTCGCAATAGAATCTCTGGCATATTTTTCTGAAAATCGACAAGTTCCTGTTTTTCTCCAAAATCATGAAATATTAAGGCATTTGACAAAATTCGAAGAAGCTTACTTTTCATCGGATCTTGATTTTCCATCGTGATCAAGTCTGAACAGAGTACTTTGAGATCTTGCAGATACTGATGACAAGTCTTGTTTCTGCTGATGCGAAATGCAATAATATATATGTCTGTACTGCTTATTCGGATCTCTGCCGGAATATCTTTTAGCCTTATCTTATCATAGAATAACATTTTTTCGATCCATTGTAATGTGATTTGTCGAAAACGCATCAATTGACAGATACTTTTATCCATTTTATCCTCCCATCCTCACAAATACGGCATCGGATCGACCTGAACGCCATCCTGCTTGATCTCAAAGTGCAAATGTGTACCGGTAGAATATCCGGTGCAGCCCACATAACCGATAATGTCACCCTGATTGACGGTTTGTCCAACAGATACTGTGATGGTCAGCATATGCCCATATAGGGTAGATGTTCCATCTCCGTGAGAGATCTCCACTCGATTTCCGTATCCGCCGCCGCAGCCGCAGCTGGAATTCTTGGGGTAATTGTGGGGACAAGCGTTGTCCGCTCTGGTTACAGTACCGGAACGGGAAGCAACGACTGGCTGTCCCTCGATACCGCCGTCGGAAATATCAATGCCCTTGTGTAGCGTCCCCCAGCGGTAGCCGTAAGTACTTGTGATGTTCGTATGTCCCGGAACGGGCCATGCGAACGCTGCTCCGTCAGTGATGAATTCCACATCACCGCTGCTGACACTGTAATATTGCAGCACGTGGGGAACATATTGCGGATCACCGTAGATACTCCAGCCGTTGCGGGCTTTTTGCATTTCAGAATATTCCTTAGCATTTTCTTCGGAATATACGCCGTCATAATTGCTCCATACCCAGGTGATGTATCCCGTTCCATAATTGTATCCTTGTAAGGCTACTTTGATATGATCCATGTCATTGGGATCCGTTACTCGTGCCATCTCCAGACACGTCCGCACATAGCCTACGCCCATGCGAATTGAATCTTCCACCGTTGTCACCGGACCAAAATTCACTTGCATCACATTTGTTCCGACACCACCGGATTCCTGCATCATGATGGCTTCGATCAGGGCAACGTATCTGCCGATTCCATTATCATTGGCGTATTGCGTGATCAGGTCGCTGTATTGCAGTACAGTATCGCTGACAGCCGCTGCACCTGTGCTGGCATTTTGCCGTTTTCGTTCTTCTTCGCTGGCTTGGCTTCCGGAAATACACATCAAAAGCGTTACCGCCATTAGAACCACGATTGCAAATGTCCCCAGGATTCCGAAAATGCCATGCTGTACAATATCAGCGGCAATCTTCTTGGCGGCAAGCTTTATGAGTTTTGCTTTTGCTACTTCTTTTGCAGCTTTTTCCACGGCATACTCTCTCTTTTGACTTTCTTTCCCGGAATCTGCGGCATTTTTTTGTGCTTCGCTTGCCTTTTCCTTAAAATAAGATGCAAAACGTATATCATCTTTTTTCTGCATTTTGATGCCGGAATCCGATGATTTTAATGACGTAGATTTTGTCTTGGCAGAAGATCCGGAGGAGGTCGTAGAGGAGGAACTGCTTGTCCCGGAATGATAGGAAGATGTACTGCCGGAATTACTTTTGGTTGAAGTGGTACCAGTGTGTGTCTGCTGTGATGCTGCCATCTGAGAAGTTTTTGCAGCAGACTGCTGTCGTGCCTTGGAAGAAGCGGTTTGCTGCTTTTCTGATGCTTTTGTTCGCTGCAAAGAACGGACTGCTGTATCTTTTTGCCGGCGTTGAAAAATCAATTTTCCAGTTCGTGCAGCCAGATGATAAGCAGCCTGTTGGCTGCGTTTCACAGTAGTATCTGCGATTGCAATGTCTGGATCAGAAATTTCTCCATCCTGTTGTGCTGTATGTACCGTCACTTTTTTAATATGGTAGATTTCTCGCTTGACCTGATGTAAGATTTCTTTTTTTTCCGATTCTTCCAACTTGTATCACCTCATCTCATCAATAGGTTACTTTGGTGCAGCGTGTTCCCTGAAATACCATGTCATAGTTCTTGTCCATCCATGAGCCTTCCTTCACGTAGACGTTAATGTTTCGCTGCTGTTCTACCGGCACATTGACATCCCCGCTAAATGGATACAGCCCACATTTGGTGATGGATTCCGGCAAATGTACATTGCTTAGTGCGGCACAGTTGCCAAATGCGTAATCTCCAATTTCTGTGACACCGTCAGGAATATATACACTGGAAAGCTTGCTGCATCCATAAAAAGCAGTATCTCCAATGGTTTTCAGTCCCTCCTGGAATGTCAGATAACTCAGAGCAGTACAACCATAAAACGCATTTTTCTGAATTTCTGTCACACTTTCCGGGATCTCCAGCGATTGCAGCTGTGTACAGTCCTGAAAAGCACTTTCCGTCACCACTTCCAGCTTCGTGGGTAAAGTCAGATCAGATAAGCTGGAACAATTGCTGAACGAATATGTACCAAGCTGTGTATACGGATTCTGAAAGGATACTGTTTCGATGGTAGGATTGTTTTCAAACGCACTGTCGCTGATCATGGTGCAGTCCACAGGGATCTCCATGACTGGTGCATAATATCCCACAACACCATTGATGGCATTGGGGTGAAAAGAATCCCGTACATAGGATACCGAAACAGAAGATTCGTCATTCGCTGGTATGGTATAGTCCGGCGTTCCGTCATAATCTTCTTCCGGATAAAGCTGAGCATATGTGGTGGTGGTTTCGGTTGATGTTGCCGCTTCTAAAGTCGCACTGCTCACGGCAGTGGTCTGTGCAGCTTCTGTGGTTTCTTTGCTGTCCTCTTTGTCTTTTTTACAGCCAGTAAAACAGCCGCAAAGCAATGCGAGTGTCAGCAAAATGAGAATTCCTTTTTTGTTTCGCATTATGATTCCTCCTAATTATTGTTGTTTTTTTGACAGTACGAAAAAACTGTGATAGAATATTCCTGTCACTTTTTCGTTTTCTTTTGCTTTCTTTCAGAAAATATCCACAAGATCACTGCAACGAGAAAAACAATCGTGGAAAGAACGATCATCAGAATCTTGATCTTTTCGCTTTGGGTTTTGATAGCGATTCTTGCAAAGCAAAATATCATAATTTCAAGAAGTAGTTCCAAAATGGCGATTTTCAGCGGATTCGATGCTTCTACCTTCTTTTTGTTTTTTTCATCTTTTTGGTTTCCCGTCGCACATGAAGATGAGTCTGCTTTTTTTGATTTTGTAAGAGAAGACATGATAAATACTCCTTTTCTATTCTATCAACATGGAGGTGTTGAAATGAAAAAATGGAAATTTTGCTCATCGCTTTCATTCATTCTGACTGGTCTTATCCTTACAATCGTGTTATGTCATAAGCAAGACCATAGCTACATGATAATTTTTCCACAACTTCTAATATTTATCGGCATTGCACTTCACTTAAAAATTACACATCAAGATTACGAAAGTGCATTCAAAGAAATTATAAGGTTTCTGGTTTACTCCGCTGTTTTTCTCATAGCAATTCTACTGTTGATACAAATATATTTTTCGAAGGAAGCACTGTTGATTTTCATTTTCATAATTTTTTCTGGATTTTTTCTTTTTGCTTCAATACGATATTTCGCCAATGTTTGCTATACTTTGCTTAAGAGTATACGTCAAGCAGCAGCTACAAAAAATCAAAAAGCAGAGTTTGTCATGTGGGTCGTCACATTTCTTTCTTCAGTGGCAACTATCATTTCACTTTTAATTGCACTTCCAGAATTCATGATACATGAAATATAGAACACCATTTATTTCTGTGCTGCTTTCTTCTGCTTATGGTATGCTCTGTATGTGAGCCACAACCACTTTACAGCACTAGTTTCAGATGTTTTGGCAGATTTTTTCGCATATTGCCAAAGATCTTCGCATCCATTGATCTGTATCTTCTCACCATAAAGCGAAAAGTGATCTTTTTCTAAAAACACAGCAAAATCCGGCAAGTATACATCAGAAAAAATCGCTAAAATCACAGTGCCGAAAAAAGTAATTACAGATATGATCACCATCAATATGGTGAAAATAGCATTGTCCATTTTTTCACACAAAAAAGCAGCAATGGCTAAGATCAGCAGAATGATAAATGCGATCACAGTTCCTTTTAAGGAAGTATCCGATTTTCTTTCCGATTCTGTTTCATTTTTCTCCTTTTCCACAGCAATTCCTCCTTTTCACCAATTGAAAAATATATATTACATGGGAATCACCTGACCTTTCGCATCTCATCGGCTTACTCCGGCAAACTCGTAATCAGATGCACCAGAAACCGCATCAGAACCAGAGCATCATCTGCTCCCAATTCACCGTTTGCGTTACAATCTGCATTTTTCAGTGCCTGCGGATTCAATGTGATCGAACCAGATGCCGCTTTGTTCAGCAGTACTGCGTCCACAACATCAATTCTGCCGTCCAGATTCACATCGCCATACAGAACAGAAGGCGTTGTATCGGAAAAGGAGATGTCTTTTGTATCTCCCATTTTGGACACCAAAAATGCTTCCGCTTTTTGTGTTGTCGTATCGACTATGGCATAATCATCAAAAGCAAGCTGCAATGTTGCTACGCCGCTCTCCGGCATCACAAAATCTGCACAGTCCAATGCTCCATGCGTTGTATCGGTCACGTCCGTTTTTGCGTTTCCTGTGACTGCCTGATAATGTTTCATACGATCTGTATTATTCAGATCATTTTTCGGCGTAATGAAAATGTGATCGCCTGGTGCAGCGGAAATGGTCACAGTTCCGGTGATCAGTACTGGTGTTTCTACTTCGATCGTAACATTTTGTCCGCTTTTCCCTTGGATCGCCTTTGTAATGTCCAGTTCTTCCGACTGCGTTTCGTATCCAGTCAAAGAATAGGAGAGTTTCCAGTCATCGGTTTCTTCGCCGGCTGTAATGGGAAAGGTCAAACCATCTCCCTGAAAAGCAGAAAACCCAATGCCGAAGCTATTGAGAAACATATCCCCACGGGTATGCTGCAAGACAAAGTACATATCGTTGTTTGGATCACTCAGATCCACCGCAGCACCGGTAAAATAGGGCAAGCTTCCGTTTGTGACCAGATGTACTGTGGTATCTCCGGCAGCAAATACCGGAAAAGCATGAAGTGTTGCTGCGGAAAGCAGCACTGCCGAAAGTGATGCAAAAATGCGTTTCTTTTTCATGACACACTCCTCAGTTCTCAGCTGGCAGCGTATTCACAAGATGCACCAGAAAATGTAGGAGTGCAATTGTGTCATCTGCTCCCAATTCACCGTTGGCGTTGCAATCTGCATTTTGTCTAGCCTGATCGTTCAATGTCACCGTGCCTGCAATTGCCTTGTTCAGCAGAACAGCATCGGAAATGTCTACATTGCCGTCCAGATTGACATCTCCATATAACACAGCGGAGATCCCTTGATAGGATTCCCATGTTCCGTCGCTGTGCAGAAGAACATAGTCCTTTATTGCAGCAGAGATCATTTCATCCGGTTTGACGATACGTTCTTTCAAAACCAATAAATAGTATCTATTGGGTGTCCAGGAAGCCGGAAGTTCGATCTTTTTTGTGCTTTCATCGTACTTACCACTGGTCAGCAGTATTGTTCCGGAACTGTCATAGAGTTCGTAAGTAACAGAACGTTCTGTTGTTACCGTATTAGAAGTTGTTGTTGTCGTTGTGGTAGTCGTTGTACTGGTTCCAGTCGTGGAAACTGTTGTTGTGCCGGAAATCGAGCGATAGGAAATCACCAGATTTTTGTCGCCTACAGTAAAGGTATAAGTTTCCTTTTCCGCAGTGTAACCGTCTGGTGACATGATCTCTTGAATCATATATGTCTTTCCATTCTCCAGATTCGGGATCACTGCTTCACCGTTGGTCGGGCTAAAGCGATACACCTGGTTGCCATTCTCGTCCAACACGTTGTACACACCGCCAGTAGGAACTTTTCCATTATCTGCGGTAAAGGTGATCTTGTATGCGGTGATCGGCGGTGCAATGGAATTCTGAAATTCCACCGGAACGATCGCACCATAGCTGGTGATCTTCTGTGTTGTGGTTTCTCCGGTCGTCAAATTCTCCACCACATATGTGCCGAATGGCAGCAGATCGGTCTGCACTGCCTTACCGCTTTCTTCGATGGTCAGTGTCGCACGCTCCGATGATTTGCACTTGTCATAGCTGCCGGAGGACTTTAGCCAGATACGGATCTGATCGTCCGCATTTGCAGTAACGGCAAATCTGCCGCTGATGGGGATCAGGCTCAGGTGCATGGTGGCGTGGGTGTACTTGGGGAAACTGCTGTTGAGTGCGATCCAAGTGTCACCGTCATAGTAGCCCAGTTCCTGCTTTTCACCGGTCAGGTAGTATCCCACCGGAGCGGTGTCCATCTGCACCTCCCATTTGCCCTCATATTCCTTGCCGTGCAGCGTAAATTCGCACAGCTTGCCGTCTGCACCAATGGAATATGTACCATACGCAACATCATCATGGTAAACCGTATACGAACCGCCATTTAGTACCGCATCGCCGCTGGGTGTGATGCTGTCTGTCTTGTAATCCTTGCAGTCAATGGCAATGGTATAGGTCTTTTCCGTGTTGGGGATCGATGCAATGACCGTTGCTCCGGCACTGATGGTGGTAGTCATCGCCGATGCTGCCATGTATCCGTCCGGAATGGTTTCCTGAATGGTGTAGGTGATCGCATTTCCGGCAGCATCATTGACTGGCAATTTAGAGAAGATCGCCTGTCCTTTGGCATCGGTCACAGCGGTATAGGTGTTTCCATTTCCCGTGACTGTGATCGTAACACCAGAAAGTGTCTTGACACCGCTGATGTTGACGATCAGATTGCCGGTAGCTGCTTCTGCTGCCAGTGCGGTGATGGGTGGAAATGCAGTGCTGCCTGACGCATAGCTGAATGCCATGTTGCAGCTGATCGCTCCAGCTGCCAGAATTGCAGCCGCACAAATGATAGACTTTTTCATGTTACCCGTCCTTTCGGTTTCAAGAGTTTTCTTACATTTTTGTGGATTTCTCTCACATGGGAATCACGTCCTTTCCGTAGAACCTCTCTCATTTTACAGCTTTTCTTTGCTGCTTTTGAGCATATACCTCGTCCTGTTTGGTGGTCATCATCTTGTACAATTCCGTATCCTTGGGGAATTCGTTGGCAAACGGAACAAGGGACGGACCGACTTTCAGCAAACCGTGACCGGCTTTGACATTGGTGATGTATTGCAGCTGCGGCTCTGGAATATGCAGCAGCTGTGCCAAAAGTTGACTGTCTGTCGGCGATTGATTCAGCATGACTAAAAATTCGCTGTTGCTGATCATTGCCGAAGCCGTGCTGGAATCCAGAATATCAGAAACATTTTGCGTCATGCCAATACAGCAGCCGCCATACTTTCTAACACGCTTCCAAAGCTTGTACAAAAACGTGGAAGAATACTCATGGAGAAACAGCAGATAGATCTCGTCGATAAAGATGTATGTCTTTTTGCCGTCCTCACGGTTGCGATTGATGCGATTAAGGATGTTGTCCAGGACTACCAGCATTCCCACTGTCATCAAATCTGTACCAAGTTCCAAGATGTCATAGCAGATCAAACGGTTTTGAATGTCCACATTGGTCTGTTTGGCAAACGTGTTCATAGAACCGGTGGCATACAACTCCAGTTCCAATGCCAGTTCTTTTCCGATGTCCTCCGGCTGTCGTTTCAGTTCCTCGTAAAGGTCTTTCAGTGTCGGAGCACTGCCCTGCATCTTGTTTTTGACGTACTGAAAATACAATTTTCCTGTGCAACGGTCAATCATTGACTTTGCCTTGGCATCAATTCGACCAGTACCGATAATTTCCTCACAGAGGGAGAGGACAAACTCTTGTTTTCGCTGTACCGCTTTCTCAATATTTTCATCATGTCCCTGCCGGACTTCCATGGCATTGATGTGATTGTCGGAAGTGGAGGAAATTCGAATGATCTCACCGCCAAACCGTTCGATCAGGGGCAAGTATTCTCGTTCAGGGTCAATAATAATGATGTCTGCGTCAGTGCCAAGCCGCAGCTGTGTCATGTATTCCTTGGCAAACATGGACTTTCCAGCACCGGAAAGTCCCAGAATAAAGCTGTTGGCATTTTGCAGCTGGAACTCATTGACGAAAATCATATTGTTGCTGATGACATTCTGTCCGAAATAATGTCCTTTTTCGTGGTGGATTTCCTGCACATTAAACGGCATAAACGCAGACAGCACCTCCGTGGTCATGGTGCGGTTGGCAGCGATCTGATTGACACCAAAGGGAAGCGTTGTGTTCAGACCATCCAGTTGCTGAAATGTCAGCGGCGAAAGCTGGCATACCCGTTTTCTTGCCACTGCCCGGAAATTGTCTGTATCCTGATCCAGCTGTTCCAGACTGTCTGCCAGATGTAGTAGTGTCAATGTGACAAAGAACACACGTTGATCTCGATTTTCCAGATCATTCAGGAATTCCCGGCACTCCTCACGCTCCTGTTCTTTTTGAAAAGGTACGGTAGCGGAGAAGTTGTTCCGGCGATTCTGCTTTTGCTGCCAGTTGGAAATATTGGATTCGGCTCCCATCAGCTTGAATTCTGCCAGCTGATGTGCTTTTTCTGTGGACATGGGAATGACGGTCAACGTCAGCATCATATCTCGGTCAAAGTCCGTCAGTTCCCGAATCATTTTGTCGCTGATGTTGGACGCATAATCCTTGATAAACAGCACACGGCAGAACTTTTTGCCAATTTTCAGATGATCCAGATTCTTTTCCATGCTGTCCGGACAAATATAGTCCCGAAAATCATGTCCCAGCCGCTTTGTTTCCTGAAAATCAAAGTGATAGATGGTTTCTTCGCCGGGACGATAAAAGTCATGCAGCATTTGCAGCCGTTCCCGACAGTTCAGCGGTGTGCAGCTGGAACCCAGTTCTGAAAGCCGCTGCTGCAAATCGATTCCCATTCTGGAAAACTGATTGCGAACAATGCCCATTTCTTCCTGAGAAGAAGTGATCGTCAGGTATCTGTCCTGCACAATACCGTTTCCTTCATTGGCATGATCCAACAGCATTTGATTAAATTCGTCCCGATAGGAATCCAATCCGTCATCTTGCTGCGGAAACAGCACTTTTTCCCGCAATTCAGCGGTATTTCTTTTGTGATTATAGATGGTGATCTGAAAGACATCATCCGATTCAAAACCGTTCAACAGGGAGGAATAGGAGAGAAATAGCTGTTTCTTTCCCTCGTTGTCCTGAATCTGATAATTGACATCCTCAAAGCGGAACGTCTTACTGAACGTCCTGCCGCTCTGGAATATCCCGTCCTTCCAGATCGTCTGTACCGGAATGGTTTTCTGTACACTGGTCGGAATCGTGTGCTTTACGACCTCGGAATGAGATCGCTTTCCGAATTTTTTCAATTCTTTCCCTTCTTTCTGCTTCTTCTTTTTGCTCTTTCGCCATTTCTGCAATGACATTTCTGCCAACGTATTTCAGCTGTCTGGGTTCTACAAGATACCGGAAAACCATAACAACAAATCCATACGTGTTTGTTCCGTAGTTTTTCTTAAAAAAGCTGCCAAAAAAATCGCCGATCACCAAAAATGGAGCGGCGAGAATGAGATACAAAAACAGCATCAGATTTTGATCCAGAACGCTTTTTAACCGAAAAGCAAAGAACACAGCCAACAGGCACATGATGCCGGCACAAATGGTTTGCCGCAGTGTAAAAATGCCGAATGTGGTTTCTTTGTAGTCCTGGATCTCCTTATTCATACGAATGTCCATAAGCACCTCCGTTACAGTCCCAGCATTTGCTGGACAATGTGGTCTGCGGATTTGATTACACCGATCAATGTAAACAACCGTACCAGTACAAACACACCGAATTTCAGGATCATAACGACTACATCGGTTTCGTTCTGGTCAATGGCAACACCGCTTTGGAAAAAGACGGAGAAGATCAGCATTGCCAATACCAGAATCAGCCCTTGCAGCATCACACCGCAGTAGCTTTTTAAGAAATGTTTTCCCACATCAGCAGTGCCACGGCAGGCAAATGTGCTGAGCGGAATGGGAGCGATTGCCATGTACATATAGCATTGAAAGATACGTCCATAAGCAGCTACAAGCATATAGATGGCGGCAATGGCGATGGCAATCAGAAGCACGTCGGCAACCAATACCGTGACAATCTGCGGTATTCCCAAATTCAAAAGACCGAAATTCTGGTTGCTCAGGGCGTTTTCCAGTGTGGAATCCAGCTGCAATCCTGCAAAGGCACCGGTGTACTGCCATGCAGAATTGTATCCGGAAAGAATGATGCTGTTCCCAATCGTGGTGATTTTCATCACCAACGGGAACGCATTGACAACTACCAGATTGCAGATCACCAGCCGAAAAATTTCCTTAAAGATGATCTCCGGACGTTTCATCTCGGTCATGCTGCTGTAGGTGGAGATCATGTTCATGAAAAAGAACAGGATCACCATCGTTGTGCCGATTGCCTGAAAACTGGTGGCAAGCACATTCGTCAAGTTGTATAGGGTATCACTGAATGCTTCCGGACCGGTTGTCAGAATACCGACAACTTCCGACATTAGGTTATTGAAAATGTCGAGGACTGCTCTTAAATAGGTTGCAATTTCCTGCATACAAATCCTCCTTTTTGTGTGGATCTATTGGTTTTACCAAGTGACACCGATGGCGTTCAGCAATTCCTTGCCGAAGATCATCAGCAATCCAGCACCGATACACATAATGCCAGTACCACGCTGGGACGCATCTCTGGATGCCATAGCGGTGGCAAATTCGTAAATACCGAAAACGGCAAAGCCAACTCCCACCAGCCGCACGATCAGAATGATGATGTCGATCAGATTCGTCATGGAATCCAGTGCTGCTGTGGTGCTGTCTGCAAATACCGTCATTGACATCAGCACGGCACTAACTGCGACTGTCAGATAGATGATCAGCCATTTTACTTTTCTCCAGCACTTGTACTTCAAGTCTATTGTTTTCATTACATTTCTTCCTTTCCTGTGTGCATCAGAGCCGCTGCATACTGCATCAGTTCCTCTGATGAGTAGTCTAATTCGTCTAAATTCAGTTCGATACTGCCATCCTCTGCGGCATGGTCGTGGAAAAAAGCATCCAACTCGGCAGTATTTTTTCTCTGGATTGCTTCTCGCTCCTGCAAGTCCCATGTTCTTTGCCGTTGTTCCCGCTCTGCGATCTTTTCCTCACTGTAGTGATAGGATTCTGCACCACCCAGAGCGATCTCGGAAAAGTTGGGGTGATGAAACACATCGTATTTCAAATCCAGAATCGGATTCTCACCACGCATAATGTAGATGGCATACTTGTTGTCCAATCGCCCGACTTCATCCGGAAGCATCAGTTCTCTTTTTTGCAGTTGTGTACTTTTGGAGGAACTGCCATTTCTTCCTTTGGACTGCGAGTAGGAATCAATGTCAATGGTTTCTGTTCCCAAACGTTTGGAAACATACTCAAAGGTACTCTGTTCATTCCCGCCCAGATAGAGAAAAGAATCGCAGTTTCCCACAATAGATTCCCATTGTTTCTCATAGAGTGCTTTCAGCTGCGAGAGATTTTGCAAGATGATCGAGCAAAAAATCTGCCGCTGCCGCATGGTGGACAGTAAGCTTTCAAAACTTTTGGGCAGTGCAACATTGGCGAATTCGTCCATGAGAAAATGCACCGGAACCGGCAACTTTTTTCCTCGATAGTCATCTGCACTGCGGTACAGCTGCTGAAACAACTGTGTGTACAGCATTCCCACCAGAAAATTATACGACTGATTGTCGTCCGGAATCACGGCAAAAATGGCGATTTTCTCTCTGCCCATTCGCTTGAGTTCCAGTTCATTCTGACTGGTGAGATCTGCAATACTCTGCACATTAAATTTCGATAATCTGGCATTCAGAGTAAACAATACAGACTGCATGGTTTTCGCCGCACCGCTGCGGTATTCCTGATAGGCACGATATGCCGGGTGGCTGTCCGCTTTTTTATTGTCATGCTCCAGCTTTCGCTGCAATTCCAGCATATCACCGTCCAGCTGAGAGGGTTTTGGATTGCCCATCTCATCTTCTTCGGTCTTTGCACGACGTAAATACCGCATAACAGAGGTAAAATTCTGCTGTTCCTTCGGCAGCATCTCCCGCACATAAAAAATCAATGCACGCAGCAGAGATTTTGCAGAATCGTCCCAGATCTGTTCTCCTTTTCGGGCTTCCTTGTCTGTGGTGTTGTCAAAAATGTTGTCTACCAGCTGCAACACATCATCTTCCGTTTCCAGAAAGTCAAACGGGTTGTACCGGTCGGAACTCTCCGGATGTTTCAGATCCAACACCCATACTGTGTAACCTTGCCGCTTGAGAAAACCGCCGCAATCCTCAGTCAATTCGCCTTTTGGATCCAGAACGATATATCCTGTGTTGGCTTGCAGAATGTTGGGGCGAGCATAGAACATACTCTTACCGGCACCGGCACCGCCAATCACCAGCACATTGAGATTTCTGCGGGTTTTCTGTGCATTTAAGCTGAGTTTCATGTTTTGCGTCAAAATGAGATTCGGGTGCTGTACCGTTTCCAGATCATAGGGCTTTTCCGGCGGGGGACTGTTTTTCTTTTCTTTTTCTCCGTACTTATGGCTGAGATAACCGGGATCTTCCCATTTGGTAGAGCCGTGTTCTTCTCCGTGCCGGTAATTCTTTTGATTGCAGCATTTGTACAAGGCAACTGCGATCACAAGGATCAGCACCAGAACCAACGTCATTTTTAATGTCTTGCCGGAAAATGTAAAGTGCAAATTGCCGGCTTGCAGTTTTGTCAAAGCAACAAAAAACTGAAAGACATTGCCGTGCCAGTATGGCGATGTAAAAGCGGAAAACAGAAAAATCAGAACCAAGCCAAGTCCGCACAAAACGATTTGCAGCCAGAGCGGTTTTTGCTGTTTGGGCTTCTTCATGATGTGCCACCTCGTTTCCAGTACTCCCAGAAAGATTTCTTTTCCGGAACGGACTGTAAGTACGCCTGTAATTTTTCTTTTACCATTTCTTCTGCCAGAACGGCAGCCCGTTTCTCGGCAATCTCCTGAATTCGTTTTTCTTCTGCTTGCTTTTGCTGCTCTGCCTGTAGTGCCTCTTGTTCTGCCTGCTGTTTTCGCTCCATTTCCAGCTGTTTGATCTGCCCTTGATAATATGCGTCGAGATCACGCAGCGGATGGATCGTCATACAGTGCATTGCCATGCGAATGGAATTGTCTGCAATTGCTGTATCTGTGATTCTTCGCAGACTGTCCTGCATGGCTTTCAGATTGATTCCTTCCAGCGAGATGCCATATTTTTTGCACAGCATGTATACCACCATATCTGTCGTTACAATGGCATCGATTCCGGTTTCTTTTTCCAGAAGTTTAGAAACCAGAATTGCTGCGATTGAACGGAATCTGGCACTGTGATTGGATTTTAGATTGACGTACCACTGTTTTTCTGTGAGATCGTAGTATGCAACCCGATTTTTGCTTTCCTCCAGTTCAACCGGTTCTTGTCCCAGTGTCTGAATCAGGGCATGATATGCCTTTTCTGCGTTTGGCGGCAGTAAAGAACGCTGCTGGTCTGTTTGGCTGACATCGAATACGTACAGAATACTTTGACTTTTGAATAAGGCAAGAGTAATGGGACGAACGTCCGGCAGCAGATGTGTGCCACATTCTAGCCACTCTCGCTGGGTGCGAAATTCTGTAACTTCCTCTGGATCCTGCACCATGAGCAAGCAGATATTTTCCTTAGCGTACTCCGGAAACCGCAGAGCCATATCTAAAAATGGCACAATATTCTGTGACTTTACCAGCGTATACTGCACATTGGCGATATGGATCGCTTCATCATACGATAACATTGCCATTGGATTCACCTCCTTTTTCGTGTAGCTCCTGATTATTGACTGTATGGTGCATGGGAATCACCTCCTTAACGTTTTGAAACAACTGTTAAAGTTCTGCGGCTTGGGAACGCTTTCGTCCGGTATCCGGAGAGCCTTCGGATAAATCGCCAAAGTTCAAAGCAGAATCCCAGTTTCTGTTTTGTTCTGCCAAAGCCGGATCGTCCGGAAATATTTTGTCCCAGTCGATACTGGGCGGCTCTAATGGCGTAGATGATTCTTCCGGTATATCTGGTTCCGGCATGGGTGGAGCGGCAGTTTCTGCCGGTTTGTCAAACATGGCAAGCACTTCTTCCAATTCCGGCGGAAGGGAATTGGTTTCCGGCTCTGGGTTGGCAGCCACTTCTGGATCTCCGGTACGCTGCTCTGCTTCTGTCGGTGTTGCTTGTACTGCGGCACCTTGTCTTTCCAGCTTCATCTGCTGAGAGATCCAGATCCAATCTTCTTGCAAAGATTGAATTCCGTCCGGAATACTTTGCAGGCACTGTTCCGCCTGCGGCATTTCTGGAATCTCCAGTGGAAATTCCTTGCGAATGCCCATTTGGTAGGCAGCAGCCTGTGCGGCATACGCAGCCTTTTGACGAATGCCCAGATAAAATTCTGGCTGCTGTGCGTGTCGATACTGCTTGCTGTAGATGACCTCACGCATCATTGCAAAAGCAACATCGTCATAAGCTGCTCCTTTTGCAATGCAGAGTTGATTGTTTCGTGGGTCAAAACGCACCGGATTTTCCAAAGGAATCTCTGCACTTGGCTCCACAAAGACTGGCATCTTCCAGCCATTTTGCCGCATGAATCCGATTGCGGTGTTGACACAGATTTGCAGCATTTCCTCTGCACTGGCTTCCGGAATTTCTGTCCCATCCTCCAGATGGAATGGATGTTCTGCATCATTCCTTCGGTACTGTTTGCTCGGCTCTGTCTGATCTTCCCGGAAAAGCGGAACCATTTCTTGCTGTTCCATGGTTCTGGTTCGACCGTGAAAGTTTTCCGGAGCATAAAGATGCAAACTGCTCTTTTCTCCATATCGGATTTTTCTGCCTGCCTGATTCCATTCTTCCATGGTTCTGGCTTGTCCGGCAGTTGGATTTTGCAGAGATGCCAGATACAGCAGCACACTGTTTTTCAAGTTCAGCTGGTATCTTGCGTAAAACTGCAAAAAGTTTTGCAGCTGTGATTTCTCTTGCAAGGCAAGAATGCCTTGCTGATACGCATTGCTTGGCGAAAATGCGGATTCCTGTTCCATGTTCTTTCACCTCACAATTCTGCGGCTCTGCCACGCTGTACCGGCTTTTTCAGATTTCGTTCCATCTGTTTTGTTAGTTCTGCCTGTACGCCAAAAATAGACGGCATGGACGGAGTGGGAGCCGATTCTTGTTCCTGCTGTGGAAACAGCGGCTTTTTTTCCTTGCTCTCCTCCGGTATAGGCGGTACTTCCAATTCCGGAACCGTCCACATGGGATCAGTACCAGAACGTTCTGCCGGAGAGGTTTCCTGTACCGGAGGTTCCGCTTTTTTTGCCGGCTCTGGTTCTCCGTCCTCTACCAGCAGTTCATGGGAGGACTGACCGGGAGCCAGATTCGTCTGCATTTGCTGATACATATCATGCTCTATCTGTGTCATACTGCTCTGTGGCGGCACTTGTGCCGGCATTGGATACGGTGGTGTATCAGTCGATACTGGCGGTACGCCTGACTGCTGCGACTGGGCATATGGCTGAGATTGCGTTTGTGTTTGTGCTTGTGTCTGGGACTGCTGCGGTTCATACGGATACATTGCTGCGGTCTGAGCACTGCACAGGGAACTGATCTGCAATCGTTCCATGATGCTCCGCACCAGAGGTGCGTCCTGCTGCCGAAAGAGAACGGAGGTCAGTCCGTCCACCTGCATTCCATCATAGTCCGGCGTATCCTCTCGGATACTGTAGAGCAGCCCGACCTGATTGGCAAGTTCCTGAAATTTTGTCGCATCGTGCGGCTCCAGGGCAATCATGTCAAACGGTTCCTGCCGTTTAACCATGGCACGAACAGAAATTTCGCCCATTTCTTTTTTGCGGCTGCCTTTCATGTGGGCTGCAACCATTGCTGCCATTCCCATAGCAGAATGACCAACAAATCGCAGGACAACTGTGGTCAGATCTACGGTAAGCTTAATGGCTTTCCCGCTTGCAGCCATCATGTCTTCTGCGGCTCGGATACTTTGATCCATGACATTTCATCTCCTTGGGGTTCTGTGGCGGATAAACGTATGTATATATATGAAAAAAGCCATTCGTTTTCTTTTGGAAAAGCGAACGACTTTTTCTTTTGATTTTGAGAGCGAAAGTTTACTCTACTCCGATCGCACCACTTTGTTTCTTCGGTGCTGTCGGTTCAGTTTCCTGCGGCTGCGGCGGTGCTTCTTCCTGTACCTGCTGCTGGGCAACGATCTTGCAAAGTCGTTTCTGTTCTGCGAAATTCTGTTGCTGTTGGTGCAGCCTGTCCAGCTGATGCACCAGTGCTTCATTTTCTGCCGGATCGTTGCTTGCCGCAAGCTGCTGCTGCAATTCCTTGATCTGCGTATCACACAGCTGGATTTCCTGATTCAGCTTTTCCCGGTAGCTTTGAAACTGCTCCTTGCTGTGAATGTCTGCACCATGCAAAAAAACAGCAGCCTTTGACATTTCATGCAGCTGCTTCTGTGCCTCCCGAAATTCCGGCGTATACTTGAGGTATGTTCGCTTTGCAAATACACCGATTCGATAGCAATGATAGTAGTACAGTGCCAGAAAACCAGTTGCTTTCTTTCGCTTGCGAAAGCTTCCGTGATAGCGATAATAGGTAGACGGCATTCTGCGTTTGCCGGACGTTTCCTCCTGCATATGCAGCACTCGCTTTGCCAGCGTTTCCAGACTGTCATAACCGGCTCCCAGTTTATATAGGCGAAAGTAACGGTCTTTTCCAGGCGGTTTGATTTTGGGATACTTGCCGGAGAAGTTCCAGGTATATCCCATTTCCTCCATTTGCCGGATCAGATCTTGTACGGTATCAGACTGCATGGCAGCTGCATCGAAGTCCAGCCGTATATCTCCACGCACCGTTGGTCGTCTGGATCGGTCAATTGGTTTGCTGCCCAGCTTCTCAATGGCGGCATCCAGATCCAGCCGAATATCGCCACGCTGGGTCGGTCTGCCTTCCTGTTCCGCTTTCCACTCGCCGTAATGTTTGCCGCTTTGTCCTGGGTGTTCAATGACAGATAGTCCATACTCCCGGCATAAATCATCGGACACCTCTCGCATTTGCTGGTAGTCAGACTTGCGGTTGACAAATTTGTACCCATCTGCAAAGGCGATAGCATTGAGCATGATGTGATTGTGATAGTGACCGGTATTCAGATGCGTTGCCACCACAACCTGAAACCGATCGCCCCACAGCTGCTCTGCCAGTTTCACGCCGATCTCGTGTGCTTGTTCTGCGGTAACTTCGCCTTCCCGGAAGGAATGATAGCCATGGTAACACACTCTGCCTTTGCAGGGCTTTCCCCAGAGATCATAGACAGCTGCAAATTCTTCGCAGGCATCGTTGGGAGCAGTGCAGTTGATACCAGACACATAGCAGACTTTTTCTTGCTCCAGTTCCTCCGGACTGTATTCGTGTATCATGCTGCCGTTCTGATCGATCTGATGCAGACTGCTCTGATACTCCAGTCCAGTTTGTTCGATTGTCTTTTCTGGGTTTTCAATGTACATTTCTACTCGCCGGATCGCAGCGGCATTGCCTTTGATTGCCCAGATCGATGTAGTTGCCATGTTTTCACCGTCCTTTCCTTTTTATGATTTTTGCTCTTGAAATGGCTGATACAGCGGCGGCACTTCACGCAGCTGTTCTTTCCAGTCTGCTTCCTGCCGTTTTTGCCGAACGGTCTGATTATCTTTCTGTAATCGTTCCAGAACCGTATCCCGAATGTATTGCAGCACTGCGTCCGGATCAGAAGCTGCTTCCTGTCCCGCAAGTGTTTTCTGCACCTCCAGAAAAATGTACTGTAAGTCAGAAATGATTTCCTCTGTGAGTTTTCTCTGGTCGGGGATAAGGAAAGAGCGATGTATCTCTTTCAGGATGTGCTTCAGATCACCGGTCGTTTCTTCCAAAGACTGCGGGTCAATGTAGTGAATGGTATTGGCGGTCGCAGTGAGCTGATTGAGATTGTTTCCGATCCGGCTAAGTGCAAGCAGCAGTTTTGGATAATCCACAGAAGGGGCTTCCCGGACAGTTCCATCTGCAATCAGATGCCGGAGAAATACCTCACGGGGATAACCGGATTTCTTTCGCTTTTCTTCCAACGCTTGAAATTCCTCATCACTTAGGCGAATTACAAAACTTCGATTACGATTTCTCATCATCTTATCCTTTCCGAAAAAACAGGGTCTTAGGGGCTTGCCCCTAACAAGAATTTGCGATTCGTCGCAAATTGTCTTTGGATATCCAAAGACGTTGCTTGCCGTAGAACGAACACCCACCGGGTGTATCGTCCTACGAACGGATGCTACGCATCCTGTTTCGTCTGAAAGACGATTTTCCTTAAAGAGAGGGGCAGCTTTGCCGTCCCTGCGTTCTGTTTTGGTTCAGGGAACGCAGTTTCATGAGAAAATCATTGACGTCTTTCCCGCCTATGGGTGGTACATCGTGGATTTGATACGTATTTTTCAGCAGATTTGTGATGTGCAGTGTTGCTTCACGTCCCGGTGCATCGTTATCCAGATGTAAACACAGTGTTTTGATTTGCGGATGGTCTTTCAGAAACTGTTCCAGTGCAAGGGGAACTTTCTGACCTGTTCCGGCAACACCGCCCAGTGCCAGCAGATTCATATCTTTCCATGGAGCACCCCGCATTTCTGCATAGGTTGCAAAACTTAAAGCATCGATGGCAGCTTCAAAAACGTGAACCGCATTGCTTTTTGGCTGTTCCGGAATCAGGTGAAACGCATAACGTTTATCAGAACCGGAACATTCTCCTTTGAAATCGCCTTTGGTAGCACGGATATTACCGTACCGGGGACGATTTTCTTTGTCCATTCCCAGAAACACAGCACTGTGATATTTCTGGCTTTCGTACAGTGTCTTATTTTTAATGCAGTGGAAGATCACATTCCGACTGATTCCTCGTCCCTCCAGATAGGCGATCACTTGGTTGTGATTGTAGTTTCGGGCAGGAGGGGAAAATTCCCGTTTCCTTTCTGATTGCTTTTGCGGTATCACACTCTGATATTCCTCTGGTGGCAGCTGCAAGATCTGCCGCACTGCATCGGGAAACTTCATTTCTCGCACCTTCATCAGATATTGCAGGGCGTTGTATCCGCCGATCCCTTTGGAATACCAATGCCATTTTCCATTGGAGATCCGCAGGCTGTCGTGGTCGATTGTTCGATATTCATTGCCGGCAACTCGTTTTAGATTTCCCGGCTCATAGATTTGCAGATAGGTCAGCAAGTCCATTTGTTCTGCTTTGGCGATGTCGTTGTCGGATATTCTCATGAATTTCACCTCCGTGTTCAAATTTTAGACAAGGTGGACATCATGTCCACCTTATAATTTCGCTGTTTCTTTTGTGATACTCAATGCAATCAAAGAGGAGAAACGATAGCTGTGATTTTTTGATTCCTGACTGCATTCATAATTTGTACAAGGTGGACATCATGTCCACCTTGCAATTTCGCTGTTTCTTTTGTGAATCACTCCGCCGTCTTTCTCCGATACTGCAAACTCACCTTCGGATTGCTGGCGTACTTTTCAACATCTTCATACGTCTTGTAACAGTTTGCCTGCCGGCGATCGCTTTCATTCCGCATATACTGCATGGACAGGTGAGCCATGGCGTTGAGATGCCGCAGATCATCGATGTTGTCCATGCGGTATACTGCCGGATAATCTACCACGTGGGTGTATATCCGCATCGCATTTGCCCAGTCTACCACTTCATTATCCAGTTCCGGTGCATCTCGATGCAGCAATACATTCCATGCGATCAATCGGCAGATCGCCACATTGTTCTGCGAGAACCCAGGTTTCTCGCCGAGGATCAGACTGAAATCGTTCTTGTCCAGTGTACCCATGCTGTTCCCATATTGCTCCATGTATCTCTCGATCTTGCTTTTCAAGTCCTTGATAGACGCATGAAATTTTCTCATATCTCCTGCCATTTTGAATTCCTCCGTGTTCCTTTTACTTTACTTTGATGCTTGTGACATCAAGTATACCGGCAGCCGAAGCTGTCGGTACAGTTCATGTCACATCTCTTACTTTCTACGGGTGATTCGGAAAAAATATAGATTACATGGGACTCACCATTCCTTTCTTATCCCAGTGTTTTTTGGTGGGTGTTTTGATGATGAAGATTTTGTCGATGGTGTCTTATGCTGCCTTGCCGGCTTTCCGCTTCTTTCTGCGTGTCAACAGCATGATGATGAAGCTTGCCAGCAGTCCTGTACCGATCGCCATTACCGGTGTTGCATCTCCGGTTTTCGGTGTCGATGTGGTTTTTGGCGTTGCGGTAGAAGTCGGTGTAGTCGGCGTTGCAACCGGCGGCGTGGTCGGTGTCTTTTCGTCAGTCATAGTAACTGTGATCTTGCCGTCATCCGGAACCGTAAAGGTCTGATCCTTTGCCAGTTCGTATCCTGCCGGAGCCGATTTTTCATGCAACGTGTAGGTTTCGCCGGCAATCAGCTGTGCGGTCAGAACGTGTGCATTGCCGTCTGTGGTCCATTCCTCAACGACGTTGCCGTCCTTGTCCAGCAACTGCATGACGGCACCCTTGATGTCATTGCCATCAGGATCTACCTTGCGGAGCGATACGCTGGTGGGCTTGTCGTACATTTCAACGTGCGTGATCGTTCCGTCTGCGTTCACCGTAAAGGTGACATCTTCGGAGATTGTCCAGCCGTTAGGAGCAGAGATCTCACGAAGTGTATAGGTTTCGCCGGCGGTCAGGATTCCCTCAATCAGATGTGCTTCGCTGGTAGAGATCCATTCTTCAATAACGTTGCCGTCCTTGTCGATGATTTGCAGCGTTGCACCCGGCAGTTCCTTGCCGCTGGTCAGATCATACTTGGTGATCGATACCTTGGTGGTATCGTCCTTCATGTTGACCTTGGTAACTGTGCCGTCTGCATTGACCGTAAACTGCTGATCCTGTGCCAGCACATAGCCAGCCGGAGCATTGGTTTCATGCAGTGTGTAGGTTTCGCCGGCAGTCAGCTGTGCTTCCATGTAGTTGACATCTGTGCCGGAGATCCACTCGTGGATCACATTGCCGTTTTTGTCGATGATCTGGAGCGTTGCACCGGAAACATTCTTTTCACCGGTGATGTCGGTTTTGCTGATGGATACCTTGGTGGTATCATCGATCATCTGTACATAGTCGATCTCGCCGGTTTCGCTGACGGTGAATTCTACATCCTTTGCCAGTGTGTAGCCAGCCGGTGCAGATACCTCATGCAGTACATAGGTCTGACCTGCAATCAGGACACCTTCGATCATGTGCGGTTCGCTGCCGGAAGTCCACTGGTCAATGATGTTGTTGTCCTTGTCCAGAACCTGCATCACTGCACCTGGCAGCTCGTCCTCACCAGTGATCGCTTTTTTGCTGATCTGTACCTTGGTGGTCTTGTCCAGCATCTCCACATGGGTGATGGTGTTGTCCAGATTCACGGTGAACTCTACCTTTTCAGAAATGACATATCCATTCGGTGCAGAGGTTTCGATCAGCGTGTACTTTTCGCCTGCGATCAGAACCGCTTCGATGATGTGTGCTTCGTTGGTGGATACCCAGGAATCTACCAGATTGTGATCCTTGTCATACAATTCCAGTGTTGCTCCAGGCAGTTCCTCACCGGTGGTGATGTCCTTTTTGCTGATGTGTACAGAGGTCGGTGCGTCTACCATGGAAACCATATTTACGCTGCCGTCCTCGTTGACGGTGAAGGTCACATCTTCGGCAACCACATAGCCGTCCGGTGCAGATACCTCATACAAGGTGTATGTCGCACCGGCAACCAGTACGCCGTTGATCTGATGTGCCGTACCGTCAGATACCCATGCATCGATCACATTGTCATTGGAATCCCGTACTTCCAGAGCCGCACCAGCCAGTTCCTTGTCACCAGTGATGTCTGTCTTGCTGATAGACACCTTGGTCACATCGTCCTGCATTTCAACGTGTGTCACGCTGCCGTCCGGATTGACGGTAAAGGATACGTCCTCTGCAATGACATAACCGTTCGGTGCGGAGGTTTCCCGCAGCGTATAGGTTTCGCCAGCAGTCAGGACTGCTTCGATGAGATGTGCTTCTTCTGTGGATACCCATTCTTCAATGACGTTGTCATTCTGGTCGATGATCTGGAGTGTTGCCCCTGCCAGAGCCGCACCAGTAGTAATGTCCGTCTTGCTGATGGATACCTTGGTGGTATCGTCATACATAGAAACCACATTGATGCTGCCGTCGGTGTTGACCGTAAAGCTTGCATCTGCGGCAACCACATAGCCGTTGGGAGCGGATACTTCATGCAAGGTGTAGGTTTCACCGGCAGTCAGAACGCCGATGATCTCATGTGCCTTGTCTGTGGAGATCCATGCGTCAACCACATTGCCCTTGGAATCCAGAAGCTGCATCGATGCTCCCGGCAGTTCCTTTTCACCAGTAATTTCATATTTGGTGATAGCAACCTTGGTAGTGTCATCACGCATCTCTACTCTTGTAATGCTGCCGTCTGCATTGACCTCGAACTCTACGTCCTCGGCAACGACATAACCATTGGGGGCAGATACCTCGTGGAGGATATATTTCTTGCCCACTGCCAGCACGCCGATGATCTGATGCTCTGTGCCATCTGATACCCAGGCATCAATGATGTTGCCGTCGGTATCCTTGACTTCCAGTGCTGCACCAGCCAGTTCCTTTTCGCCGGTGATGTCTTTCTTGGTGACGTGCAGTTTTGTGGTATCGTCCAGCATGGTGACTTCGGTGACATTGCCGTTTGCATCGACAGTAAACTCTACGTCTGTTGCAACCACATAGCCGTCCGGTGCAGATACCTCATGGAGGATATACTTTGCACCGGCGGTCAGAATGCCGGAGATCTCATGTGCTGTACCGTCGGATACCCAGCTGTCAATGACATTGCCCTGCATATCCCAGACTTCCAGCGTTGCACCGGTAATTTCATTTTCGCCGGTGATGTCCTTTTTGGTGATCGATACCTTGGTGGTATCGTCCTTCATGGCAACGGTCGTGATCGTGCCGTCCGGATTGACGGTGAACTGCATATCACTTGCCAGTACATAGCCGTCCGGTGCAGTTTCCTCGTGGAGGATGTAGGTCTGTCCGGATACCAGTACGCCCTCGATCAGATGTGCCTTGTCGGTAGATGTCCATTCGTCCATGACATTGCCGTCCAGATCCTTGACCTGAAGCTTTGCTCCTGGCAGCGGATTGGTTCCGGTGATGTCATACTTGGTGATCTCTACCTTGGTCTTGATGTTGTACAGGGTGATCGCATTGGGTGTGCCGTCCAGATTTACCGTAAAGGCAGAATCCGCAGCGGTGTAGTAGCCTGCCGGTGCAGCTGCTTCCCGCAGTGTGTAGGTCTGTCCGGCAGTCAGTTTTGCGGTCAGCGTATGTGTTGTGCCGTCGGTGATCCACTCATCCAGTACATTCTCGTCCTTGTCCAGGATCTGCAAGGTTGCACCGGAAAGGGGTTTCCCGTCCGGATCGACCTTGTCTACTCGAACAACAGTTGCAATATCTGTCATAGATACGCTGGTTACACTGCCGTCGGTGTTGACAGTGAACTGCTGATCCGGAGATACCACATAGCCTGCCGGAGCGGATACTTCGTGCAGGGTGTAGGTCTGACCGGAGATCAGCTGAGCCGTCAGCACATGAGCCGTGCCGTCTGTCAGCCATTCATCGACGACTGTACCAGCCTTGTCGATGATCTGCATCTTCGCACCGGACAGCGGCTTATCATCTTCCGTTACCTTGTTGATCTCCACCTTGGTGGTATCATCATACATGGCAACTACAGTCACTGTGCCGTCCGGATTGACTGTGAATTCTACATCGTTGGCAACTACATAGCCGTCTGCCGGAACGGATTCATGCAGTACATAGGTCTGTCCGGCTACCAGTACGCCTACGATCTCGTGGGCTTTTCCAGTAGATGTCCAGCTGTCCAGAACGTTGTCGTTCTTGTCCCGTACCTCCAGCTTTGCACCGGGGATTTCTTTCTCGCCGGTGATGTCGTACTTGCTGATGGATACTCTGGTCTTTGCATTGTACAGAGCCACTTCATTGGCTGTGCCGTCTGCATTGACTGTAAATGTGATGTCCTTTGCTTTGTAGTAACCGTCCGGAGATGCTGCTTCCCGCAGGGTGTAGGTTTCTCCGGCAGTTAGTTTTGCAGTCAGAGTGTGTGCCTTGCCATCAGATGTCCATTCGTCTACCAGATCGCCGTTCTTGTCCAGCAGCTGTAATTTTGCTCCGGACAGCGGCTTGCTGTCAGCATCCAGCTTTTCCACGGTCACCCGTGTGGCAAGATCGGTCATAGTGAGAATCTTTTTGCTGCCGTCTGCCGGAACGACAAACGACTGATCCGCAGCTTTGCAGTAGCCTGCCGGTGCAGATACTTCGTGCAGCACATAGGTTGCACCAGCTGTCAGCTTGGCAGTCAGTACATGTGCAGTGCCATCAGTTGTCCACTGCTCCACTTCCTTGCCGTCCTTGTCCAGCAGCTGTAAAACTGCACCCTTCAGAGGTGTGCCGTCCTCGGTAGTCTTATTGATCTCTACCTTGGTGGTATCGTCCTTCATGGCTACCTTTGTGACAGTGCCGTCCGGATTGACTACAAACGGCACGTCGTTGGAAACTACATACCCATTTGGTGCTGCGGTTTCGTGGAGGATATACGATGCACCGGCAGTCAGTTTGCCGATGATCTCATGTGCCTTGTCGGTGGATGTCCATTTCTCAATGGCATCGCCCTTGCGTGTGTAATTGCCGTTGGCATCTCTTTCTGCTGCGTACAGTTCCAGAGATGCTCCTGCCAGTTCCTTTTCACCGGTGATCTCATACTTGGTAAGAGATACCTTGGTGGTCAGGTCGGTCATGGTGAAGCTTTGCAGCTTGCCGTCTGTGCCGACAACGATGGTCTAATCTGCTGCAACGCAGTAGCCTGCCGGTGCAGATACTTCATGCAAAGTATATGTCGCACCAGCCGTCAGCTTGGCGGTCAGGGTATGTGCCTTTCCGTCTGTTGTCCAGGCATCGACTTCTTTTCCGTCCTTATCCAGCAGCTGCATTTTTGCTCCGGAAAGGGGAAGTCCGTTTTCTGCCTTCTTGCTGATCTCTACCTTGGTAGTGTCGTCTTTCATCACCACTTGGGTGATGCTGCCGTCAGCATTGACCGTAAATTCAATGTCGTTGGAAACCACATAACCATTGGGGGCTGCGGTTTCATGGAGAACGTAGGTCTGACCGGCAGTCAGCTTGGCGGTGATCATATGGGCTTCCTTGCCGGAAGTCCAGCTGTCCAGTGCATTGCCGCTGAGGTCACGCACTTCCAGTTTTGCACCTTCCAGTTCTGTGTCGCCGGTGATCGTTGTCTTGCTGATCTGTACCTTGGTAGACAGATTGGTCAGCTTGACACTGGTCAGACTGCCGTCTGCGTTGACGGTGAATTTCTGATCCGCAGCGATGCAGTAGCCGTCCGGAGCGGATACTTCGTGCAGCGTGTATTCTGCACCGGCGGTCAGGATCGCATCCATGCGATGAGTTGTGCCGTCGGTTGTCCACTGATCGATTTCTGTACCAGCTGCGTCCAGAAGCTGCAAGACTGCTCCAGACAGCGGCTTGCCGTCCTCGTCAACCTTGTCGATGCCGACCTTGGTTGCAACGTCCTGCATGGTGATGTTCTGCACCTTACCGTCCGTACCGACGGTAAACTGCTGATCTGCTGCCTTGGCGTACCCCTTGGGAGCAGATGCTTCTCGGAGGATATATGTCTGTCCGGCAATCAGTTTGCCGTAGATCTGATGCACACTGCCGTCTGTGATCCAGCTGTCCACCAGAGTTTCTTTGCCGTCTGCGTCTGTTGCAATGACCTGCAATGCTGCACCGCTCAGTGGCTTGCCGTTTTCATCGGTTTTCTGGATCTCGATCTTTGTCGCAAGATCGTACATACGAATCCACATTTCGCCGGATTCGTAGTCATCACTCTTGACAAATTCGCCCTTGTCATTCAGAGTGAAGTGAATGTCCTCAGCTACACAGTAACCGTCCGGTGCAGACACTTCGTGGAGGGTGTAGGTTTCGCCAGGTGTCAGTACCTTGCTGATCTGGTGCTGTGCGTTTTCCGTTGTCCATTCGTCCAAGACGTTTCCGTCTTTGTCGATGATCTGAAGCTTTGCTCCAGGCAGGAAGATGAGGTTCTGTCCAGCCGTCTGCTTCTGGATATCCGAAAGCTTTCCGACGGTCAGACCAGTCTGTTTCACATCTTCCATGATAACACGGTCACCAGCTTTGAATTCGATGTCCTCGGAAAGGAAATATCCCTCCGGTGCGGACACCTCGTGGAGAATGTAGGTTTCGTCCGGATTCAGAACGGCTCTCAGTTCATGGCGTGTGCCGTCTGTGGTCCATTCTTCAATGACTGTACCAGCCGTATCCTTGACTTGCAGGACAGCACCGATCACGTCGTGACCTTTATCATCTGTCTTAAAGATACCAGCCCATGTAGCATTGTCCACCATGCCAATGGATACGGTATCCTTGCCCACGGTAAATTCCATATCCTCTGCGGTGTAGTAACCGGTTGGGGCTGCTGCTTCATGCAGAGTGTATGTTTTTCCATAGATCAGTTTTCCGTGGATCACATGAGTAGTGCCGTCTGTGATCCATTCCTCAACCACATTTTTGTCGCTGTCCAGGATCTGCATCTTTGCACCGCTCAGCGGTTCTTCGCTGTCGTTATACTTGCTGATCTCGACCTGTGTAGCGTGGTCTACCATCTGCAATGTGATGGGGTTGCCGTCCAGATCGGTCACGCTGCCGTCAGCCTGAATGGTAAAGTAGATGGGATCTGCCTTGATGTAACCGTCCGGTGCAGCGGATTCCCAGTATTCATACTTCTTTCCGACTGCCAGTTTTGCAGTTACGATGTGGCTGCTGCTGTCTGTTGTCCAGGAATCTACGGCAGAAGTGCTGCCCAGTTCCATGATCGACATCTTCGCACCGGAAAGGGCATTGCCGTCCTCATCGACCTTGAAAAATTCAATGGTTGTCGGGTGATTGACAATATCTTCGCCCAGCTGGACTTCTTCATTTGCCTTGTTGACTTTAACTGTAACCGGATAACTCTGATCCGAGAGGATATAGCCGTCCGGCGGTGTGATCTCGTGTACCACATACTTGCCGTTCGGTACGTTTTCAAAGGTAAAGGAACCGTCCTCACCGGAAACCGCAGTCATGCCGGTATAGGTGTTTTCCAGCGTAAATTCTGTGGTATCCGGAGTGAACAGTCCAAGAACTGCTCCGGCAAGTCCGTTGCCGTCCTCGTCCACTTTCTTTCCGACGATGTTGCCGGGGTTTGTAGTATCGATCAGCGTTCCGGCACTGTAATCTGTAACGCCGCTGGAAATGAAAAATTGTCTGGTGATCAGTTTGTATCCGGCATTGTTCTTGCAGCGGAGTTCCTGTAACTTATAATTACCGCAAAGCAATGCACCCTTCGTTCTGTCTGCCTTGCTTTCATCGCCGAACCACACACCCAGCTGTGTGATTGCTTCGTTTGTAATCGCATCCGGAACTTTCAAATCGCCGTTCTCATCAGTTGAGAGAAACTGCAAATAGTCGTCCAGATCATTCAGCTGTCCACGCCCAGACTTGGAGGAGAACTTACCATGCACGTCTGTCATGATGATGTGCTTTTCTCCGGTGTCTGTGTTGGTCAGCAGGAACGGAATGTACGCCAGCGGTTTCTGTTCGTCTGCATTCAAAGACACCTTATCAAAACTGAGATCGCCACGGACAACTTCTTCCTTATATGTTCCGGTGTATGTTTGCTGGAACGCATTGGAGCCTTCTTCTCGGATCACTGCTTTTCCGTCCTGTTCCACAATGTGGAGTGTGCGGACAGTGCTGCTGAGTTTGTACCCAGTCGGGGCTTTGGTTTCCTGGATCACGACTGTGCCGAGAGGGAGATAAGCATTTCCATTTTTGTCAGTGAACATTGTTCCTGATTTCAACCACTTTGATCCCAACTTTGCAAGTCCGTTTGAATCAGTCGTCAAAACCCATGTTCTAGCCGGATTTCCGGTTGCAGAAGTACCGGAATAATACTTCATGGTGAATTCTGCTCCTGCCAGAGAAGCATTGCCCTGCGGTACTGCCTGTCCGGTTTCCGAATCGACCTTCTGAATTGTCAATCGGGTCGGGTCAAAGTGAGGGGCTTCTTTTTGCTCTGTCCACGGAATCACTACATAGGTATTGTTTTTTGCCTTTCCGTAGATCTGGTTGATGCTGTTGATCTCGCCGGTGGTATTTCCATCGCCGTTGACCGGTCCGGACTGCCACCACACATCACTTTTTCCATTGCCCATGTAAATGCCAATATGGTGATCGCTGGCAGAGTGGCTCAAGCCGCTGATGCCGCTGCCATAGGCGGCATTGACGCACCAGATAATATCGCCCTTTTGCAGCACACCACTGCTGAGCATTTCGGATTTGGTGCTGAACTCGTAATAATGGACGTTATACTGGGTGATAAAGTTGTACCATCTGCCGCCGTTGCTGCCGCTCCAGCTTTTTCTGGAAAATCCCTGAGAATTGAATCCGTTGGAATTCGGCACCCACTTTCCGGTTTCGGTGATGCTTTGTCCGCTGCCATTGGCAAGGCTGTTGGCGATGATGTGCCAGACAAAACCGGTGCAGTTCGTACCGCCAGATGCTCCAATTTTATATTGGTAGCCTTCATTTCTCTGCCACAGGTCACCCCTGGGGGATGCAGCATAGAGCCATGCGTTATATGGCGTTCCCAGATAGTAGTTGGTTTTGGATTGTGCGTCCAGATAGGACTGCCATGTTTCCAGCGGTTCACGGTATTTTCCGCCGCCAGCCTTATTGATGGCTTCGTTCAGATAGGTGGTGCCGTGCAGCTGTGCCGCCGATGCCTGAAATTCTGTTCCGGTCAGAATGCCGGAAGTCAGAACCATGACGGTGGCACAAAGCACGGTGAAACCACGTTTCAAGCTGCCTTTCAGCTTTGAAAGAAATTTCATTTTTTCTCCTTTCGGTTCAAATTCGGATATTCGGATGCACTTGATCTTACATGGGATTCATTCCTTTCCGTGGATTTCATACAAAAAAGACCGCCGAAGTGCATTCCAGCGATCTTTCCTGTGGGATCTATACAAAAAGCCAATGGCTTCTGTATGCAATGGATGCTCTCAGTCGCAGATTTGACAAGTGTTTTGCTAACCTGATATACTGAAAGCATCCTTCTGTAAAGGGGGTGATCGTATGAAAAAAGACAACAATCTCATTCAAAAGAAACAGTTATCCAAAGTTGCTGCATTCGGAAAAAGCATTGCAGAAGTTTTGATCGTACTCTTTCTGTTGGAGTACTTCTTTACTCTGATCCTGATGTGTCAATGATTCATACCATCACAAAAGGCGTTTGAGAACTGGTATTTCTCAAACGCCTTTTCATCTATACAAAAAGCCAGGTCACTTTCTTGCGGAAGTTTCCTGGCTTTTGTATGCAAATATATATCAATCCTGCACCCAGACTTGCTCATCGTAAGCAGCCTGGATCACTTGAGTTTCGTAATGCCCTTGGGCAGGAACTTCTTCATACCAAAATTCATAACGATAATGGGTATCATCGCCATTCAAATACGCTTGCGTATCATGTGCATCCCATTCATCAAACGAATTGAATTTTGCTCCGCATCTGCACTGGAAAATTGTTTTTTCCCCAGCCGGAGAATCTTCCACCCAGACTTGCTGTGTCACAGCTTCGTGGTGGATGGTTTCGTAGTGTCCCTTGGGAGCAGCTGCGGTGGTTTTCTTTGCCGGAGTAGGAGATGCCGGCTTTGCTGTGGTAGCTTTGGGCTTGTCTACCACCGGTTCTGCTACAGCAGTACCTTTTTCCGGCTCTTTCTTGGCTTCCGCTGTGGCAGCCGTTGTTGTGGCTTCTGCCGTGGTACTCTCAGAGGTTTCCGTAGTTGTCTTTTTGGTGGTCGTGGTAGTTTCTGTGGTGGTTGTAGTTGCTTCTGTGGTAACGGTAGTCGTTGTCGTTGCCTTTGCTTCTGCGGTGCTGCTTTCTTCCGGCTCACTGCCGCAAGCAGAAAAAGCAAGTACCAGCATAGCAAGCATTCCTGCGATCGCACCGGTTTTCCAGACTTTACGCTTATTGTTTTTCATATGTCATTCCTCCTTGTACCTCGTACAGGTCAATCCATTTTCCTATTACTTATTGTACCTGTTCTAAATTTTTTTGTCAAATCTGCAATCGCAGATTTTATAATTTCTAATATTCAAAAGTGATTCGGCAAATTTTGTTTCGAATATTATGTGGAATCACTTTGATTGTTGCTTATCTTCATTTTTCGTGATTGTTGTTTCTTCCGGTGCATCATCCTTTTTCCAGGAATACAGCGTTTGGCTCATCATGTGCAGTGTGTTGAGTGCCTTTTTCCTCCGGCGTAACATTTTGCGAATGTCACAAATGACAAATGCAATTACGCCTGCCAGAATTGCAATGGAAAGCACCAGCATACCGCACAGAGCCAGAAAGTCCGGTGTGATATATCGGGACAAGCTGGTCAGCTGCGTGATCAGGATCACTGCGATTACCACAACAAGAACAATCCCCGTTGCAATCAGCAGCTTTTTGAAACGCTTCATTGCCAGACACCCTCTCTCCGGATGGTTTCGCCCCATGTGGAAACGTGATGCAGTTCTTCTGCCAGCACACGTTCTTCCTCCTGTCTGGCAGATTCTCTTGCCAGTGTCTGAAAGTCGATCAGTTCATCGTAGCGAATGGCTTTTTCGATGCGGCTCATTTGCATTTCCTGCCTTTCTTTTCTGTAATCTTGCTTCGTTTCTCGCATTCCATTTCCGGTGTAACTCCCGTAAATCTACTACAATTGCTGCAACAATGAAGGCAATCAGAACCAGTGCAGCCAGTGCAATGCAAGTCAACGGGATAAAATCCGGGAAATGAACGGGATTTCCATAGAAATCAACCCACATTTCTCAAATCCTCCAGCCATTCCTGCACGGTTTCCGGTGTCAGCAGATAGAACTGCATCACGCTGTACAACGGTGCGTAGTGGGGTTCGCCGTGAACAGAAAACCGTCCTTTTCCGGTGATTTTCAGCATTCCTTTGTTCGCCAGCAGTTTCACATCAATGCCGGAGATCCCGAATTTTTGCTGAAACGAATACGAACTCACACCCATTTGCTCACAGGCATCTGCAAGATTTTCTACGCCGATGGTTTCCATGAGAAATTCGGCAATTTCATTCTTGCTCCAAAAGCCGCTGACCGGAATGTGATGTTCCTTTGCCAGCTGGACCAGTCCGTCTTTGGAGATCACCCCTTTGCCATGGGTGATTCGATGCAGAACATAGGCTTCTGCGGTCGGAAATTGTTCCATGTATGTCATGATTTTTACCTCCCCAATCTTCAGATTCCGGCACATTGCCCCGCAAATATTCCCGAAAAGCTGTTCCGCCACCTACTACGAGCAACTGTATGAGATCAGACGGAGAGAATATTTGCAGGGCAATGTGCCGGAGATATGGCGTAATACTGGCATTTCCGGGTACGGATAGTCTTGGAAAATGGTGATCGAAAGGAGTGCATAGGGGTCATGCAATCAGGGAAAAATGACTATCCGCATTCGGAAATGCCAGTGGATCTATGCTATTTTTTCTGCAATGTCCGGCAAATCAGATCTGCCGCTGCTCTGGACGGTGCAGAAAAGCCAAACTGTCTGTGGCAGGAAAGGCAAACCGCACGGTACTGATAGCCGCCGGCATATGTAACACACATCGTCTTTTTGCCGCAGTAAACACAGGAAATGGCTTCTTTTCTTGCTTGTTCCATGTCTTTTTCACCTCGCATTTCTCTGTGGCTTTTACCCTCGGAACATGGTTTTTCCGTAAAATCGCTCTTGGAAAGCTTCGTCATGATAGATTTTCGGAATAAAAAAGGCTGGATCCATGTTTTTGAGTTCATTGCCCTCTGCAAAATCACAGGTCAATGTTGCATTATACAAGGCGGTTATGAGATATGCCTTGGGATTTCTGATGTTATTTGTGGAGAGCATCAGGGATTTCAGCACATACTCGATATGCTTCATTTTGATTTTTTTGAATTGACTCTCCACAATGGAGTGCGGCATATCTTCTTTTCCGATGCGAATGGTGTCTTTTTTGGAACAAATCGTATCCACGATAATTCGGCCAAGCATATCCACTTCGCTGAGTGTTCCTGCAAACGTTGTTTCTTCGCTGCGATTCATGAAGTTGTCTGGTGTTTCCTCAAAGAAATCGCAGTACCAGTCATATTCGATTTGTTCCTTGACAAAAAATTCTGTTGCAAATCGCATTTGTGCTGCATTCTGTGTTTCAAATCCATCAATCGGATCCATCGAATCAACTGGCAATTGTTGAAAACTTCGTTTGTCCGCTCCGATAGATTGATTGATAAGTAATTGATCTATGTTTTCTTGATTATTGTTTTCTTTATATGTGCTTGGGCAACCTTGACTTAGGTTTTCTGAATCAAGGCTCTCCAAATCAAGATTTTCAGCGGAATCAGCTGAAACGGACGATCCATTCTCAGCTTCTTCATCTTCATCGATGGACATTCGTTCATCACTAAAGATGTACTCCCAGTCTGAAATTTTTCCATTGGTGTAGATTCGTCTGCGGATCAGATAGTGCTTTTCTTCCAGTTTTTTTAGTGCAGTGGAGATCTTCGTGACACCGTCCGGCAGTATCTTGGAAAGTCCCTTAATGGAAAACTTCCAGTTGTCCGGAAGTGCAAGCATGGTGATGAGGACACCACGCTCTGTTGCTCCCAGTTCGTTGTCACGGAGCATTGCGTTATTGATAATTGTAAAGTCATGTGATACTCTTTTTGTTAATCTTGGCATAATCTACTCCTCTTTTTTCACCTACAGCTGACTACTGTAGGAACTACGATAAGGGCTGTTAAAAGTGGATTGTTCTTTTTCCAGCCGGTGCTGTTCTTCCAGAGAACTTGCATAAAATGCAATTGCCTTTCCGATAAAGTCGGTGAAGTCTTTGTCTTTCCATTCTTCTGGTTTCAGATATGCCGGTATCTGTTCCAGAAGATCTTCTTTTCGGGGAACATACCGAACGTGTTCGATCTGATTTGGCTTATCAACTTCCATGATGTCTACAACAGCATCCATATCCAATGTTCCTGCCTTGGACAGCTTTCGCATAGCGACCGCCTGTGCTTTGTTTGGATAATGTTCAAATGCGGTGAGTTCCATCTCATCCCAGACATCTCGCTGTTCTTTTGCGGTGAGATAGGATAGTTCTACACCGGTCACCATGCCGATCTTATTGTCATCAATGAGAGTTTGTAATTCTGGAATTAGATAGGACAAACGAATATATCGTTGCACATTGCGTCCAGTCATGTTATACGTTTCGCCAAGCAAATCTCGTGTCTTAACATTCTTGGGATATTTTTCGTTGTTTGGATTAGAAATACGTTCTCTTGCTTCTACTTCCATTCGCAGTGCATTACCACGCTCACACGGGAGAATATTCTCTCTAGTCAGTAAATTGCTCTCTGTCATAGCAACGATAGCTTCATCCATGGTCATGTTATGGATTCTGACTTCCAGACGATGATCTTCCGGAAAAATCTGTCGTGCAACATGGGTTCTGCGGTGTCCGGCGACGATATAGAATGTATCCTCGCCACGCTCATTCTTCTCTCCAGTACGGATCACCTCAATCGGTGTCCGAATACCAGAATTCATAATGGATTCTTTCAGCTTGCTCATATCTTCATCGTCCCGGATGTAAAACGGGTGATTCGGAAATGTTACCAGCTGCCGGGGATAGATCATCAGCCGCTCTGGCATAGCAGCTTCGTCACGCTGCTCCTGAGTAGTGATGATCTGGGCGTATTTTGCTTCTTGTATTTTGCTGTCCTGCATGATTTCCTCAAATGCAGACCGCAGGTTTTCTTGCGATACGGGCATATGTTCTTATTCTCCTTTCGTGTATTCCGGAAAGCGAAGCTTGATCGCTTCCCAGAAAAATGGTGCATATTCACAACTGAAAATGGCATCCACAGAACTGTAGATGCCATCTTCAAAACTATTCCAAAGATTAAATGCCAACCGAGTTGTCTTTCTGGAAGTATCAGTTTGCCACGAAAGTGACAATGCATTTTCTCCGAGAATCGCATCAGATTCCAGATCAAACAGGTCGGCAAAATGCTGATAACACACATCGTCCAGTGTGAACAGATATGCAATCACAGTGTGATAGCAATCTGATGAACGCATTTGCTTCAATATCTTCCGGCATCGGTCGAAATGCTGTGAATTTCGGAAAATAGTATTCATACTTTCTTTTCCTCCATATTCACGATTTCCTGTACCAGTGTTTCAAATGCCTGGCTGCCCTTGCCGTTCTTGTCCTCTTTGAAAATTGACACGCCATTCAGAGATGCATCCTGAAAACGGACTGCCTTGGGGATTTCCGTATGCAACACGCCAAAATCGCTGTACTGCTCCCGAAGCATCTCGATCAGTGCTTTGCTGGTTACCACACGGCTCTCTACCATGGTGAACAGGATGCCGTCCAGTATCAGAGCCGGATTCAGTCCCCGACGTACCTGAGAAATGGTGTGCAGCAGCTGTGTCAGACCTTTGGTAGACAAAAACTGTGCCTGAGTAGGAATCAGCACCTCTGTCGCTGCGGTCAGGGCATTCTGCACCAGAATTCCCAGCGTAGGCAGGCAGTCGATCAGAATGTAATCATAACCATCTTTCACAAATTCGATGTACCGCTTCAGATGAGATTCCCGGCACATACTGCTCATAAGAGCCATTTCTGTACCGGACAGCATAATGTCGCAAGGCAGCAGATCCACGCCTTCCTGGCTGTGCAGAATCCCATACGATGGAGTTTTCGGTAGCTTGTCATCCAGCAGCATTCCATAGATGCTGGAAAGGGTTACTTCCAGACCATCAGAGTTTTTCCAGCCCAGTGCAGCCGTCAGACTGCCCTGAGGATCGCTATCGATCAGCAAGACACGTTTGCCGGTGTTGGCAAGTCCGATGCCAAGGTTCAGAGCGGTCGTGGTCTTTCCAACGCCGCCTTTCTGGTTTGTCAGTGCGATTACTCTACAGTTGCTCATAGTAGGTTCTCCTTTTTAATTGTTTTTCCCCGAAGGGTAGTGGGCTGGATACGCTCCAGCGGGCGGCAGTGAAACATACATTTTTGACTTAGTCAATTTCAATTTGCTTTTTGTGCCACAACAGATTCGGTTGTATTTCTATAATTGATTTCGACATAATCACTGCATTTACTCGGTTACGCTTTTCTTAGCTTCTTTTGTTTTTGCTTTATACGCAGACAGTTCCTGCAAGTAATTTTCGATTGCCTGTGCATCTTCTTCCGGAATGGTCGTTTCTTTGCCATCAATATATAGACGACGCTTTCCTTCTTGACGACTAGTGTAGAATCTTTGATTCCAGTAGCCTTCTGGGTAGCACGCTGGTTTCTGCGGAACAGGAATTTCAGCGATTTTTTCTTTGATTTTTGCCTGTTTAGTCTCTTCCTTCTTTTGCTTTTCCGTGTATACGATCAAATCGCTCTGGGAGAAATTCCGATGGATGATAAGGTCAGGAAATACTTCGGTTGCCTTTTTTAGTTCTTCCTCTAATTCTTCCAGTGTTCTCGCATCTGTATACCATGCAGGTGTGGGTTTCGACAGTACATTAAGAATGCCACCAGTTCCGATTCTTCCCCAGGAATAGCCGAGTTTCTTGATTTCATCTTTCACCGGTAATGTGTTTCCAGAGAAAACCAGTCGAAACGGCAGTGTATCCAAAGGATTGCACTGGATTGCTAGCGTCAGCGGTGTTTCGGCTTCTTTTTCCCGCATTTTCGCCTTGTAACACTCTGTACAAAGTCCACACCCTTCCAGATATTCAATTCTTCTTTGACGATCTTTTTCTTTCCCGATCAGGTCAACAACGCCTTCGTGTCCGCACGAAAATTTCACTGTGTACTTTGCCATAATTAACTCCTTTCCTCATTGGATTCCCATTCGCTGATGATATAATCCGCCCGTTCATCATAGTTATCTTCCAGTTCATCCAGACAGATCTTATATGCTTCATGCAGCTTTTCCATTAAGTTATCATCCGATTTGATGAATCTTGCAACTTCGTGGTAGTCTACATCTTCCACATCAATGTCAGCATACTTGGCAGCTTTTTTAATGAGTTCTTCTTTTCGGGTTCCTACTGCATCAGCCAAATCTCCCAAATTGTCAAAGCCGTCAAAGTAGGTTGTGTGATGTTCATAATCCGTGTATATGGTATCATGGTCATCATCGAGCCATGATCTACCGCTAGGATTCACAAATGTGTCCAATTCAGCCGTCTTTTCAGCTTTGTCGTAGTACAGATACACATCGGTATCATAAGGGTTCAGTGCCAGGTCAAACTCTCTGAGCATCTTAGCTAGTTCTGCTACGATTTCAGCACGATTCTTCAATTCCTTCATTCCTTTTCCCTCCTGAAATTAGTCTTTCAATCACCATTCTAAAAGCGGAATGCCACCTGAAAAGAGATTGAAACTGTCCGTTTCGTCTTTTTCAGATGGCATTTTTTGTATTGAATTTACATTTTGGAAAAGGTGGACATCATGTCCACCTTACTTAAAATGTAAAAAATCCATCCGCTTTGCAGCAGATACATCGGAATGTATCCACTGCAAAACAGATGGATTGTTTTGCGTTATTTGCAGTTTTCTGAAATTTATCATAATGCTGTACGCATTTGATTTATCTCGCAACTGCGTTGTTTTCGCTTACCCCAACATTTGCAAAAGAGCCTATAAAAGTTGTTATTACTATCATATGTTTCAATATAAAGATGCATATCTTCTGCGTCTAACGGTATCTTGAAATTCGGATTTGAAAGCTGCATCCATTCTCCTTTTACAGCTATTCCCTCTGCAATAAGAGCATACTGTTTTTTGCCATCTGCATCGGAATATTCAAGCTTCATAAAAAATTTATCAGTGATTTTTTCTGAATCAGATTTCACATTTACGCTGAAGCTATATTCTTTTCCCGGCTTGAAAACCCTATCGCTAAGAATTTTCTGCGCTCCGTTCCACGAAGATGTTCTGCCTGAAACAAATAGAGAATGATTGCCTACATATCCTGTATTAGCGCTGGAAGCAACATTTGCCGTACCTCTTCCTGTCCAATCCTCCGTATCGTTTTCAAAACCATTACTAAAGTACCAGCCAAGACTATTTGGTTTTATCTCTTCTGGCTGATTCCATTCAGCACGCTCATAATCAAAAGAATCAATATCGGCATAGCCTCCTGTTGTTTTTGTGGCGTAGCTGTAAATTGCACTTCTGTAACCTGTGAACATTTTCAGGTCATAGCTCATGATCAATTCATTTCCTATTTTTGTCCAATTACTTCCGTCATAGGAATAATAGAAATTAGCCTTATCAATATTATTCGAAATATTATTCCCATTAACATCATTAAATTTAAAATCGACTTTAAGATATATTTCGTTTCCTGTCATATTTACTTCTTCAATGATTCTATTATAGCTTTCCGAAATCTCGCCTCCGCTTGAAGCAATGCCATTTTCAGCCATATAAATCTTTTTTGAACCATCATCGGCAATATAAATTCCCACATTTCCGTATTTATACTGGAAAGCAGAAAGTCCCGCATAATCGCCTGCTTTCATATTTGATGCATCAAGCTTTATAATACTGCTGCAAGACGGACCTTCTGTTCGCTGAGTAAGCGTATTTTTCGCATCAAGAATATTTGTTGCAAGCGATTTATTTCTCAGTCTAAGATAACCTTTTCGTTCGGTTACCGACCATGCCGTATTATCTGGATTATGATTCCACTGCCATTCCAGAGCAAGTTTATTTGAATCATAACTGAAATCATCATCAGTCGCAAGAAAAGTACCGTTATAGCTGCCGTTAATTTTAACGGTTGCAGGAACTTTTCCGTTTATACCCATGATCGGCCAGTCATTCTGCCACGTTACCGGAACAAGTACAGGTACACGTCCTACTGCCCCATGATCCTTGAAGACAAGTCCATACCACTTTCCGTCGGGAGTATCTATAATACCACCCTGAGCTGCTCCTTCCGAGTCAAGAATAGTTTTGCCTTCGTAATTTCCGAGAATATCCTTGCTTCTGTAACAAAGCTCTATTCTTCCGCTATTGCTTGGCCATGCAATAAGAAAAATATAATAATAATCTCCTATTTTCTGGATATGGGCACCCTCTCCGCTGAGCCCGTCAAGACCTGTTGAAAACAGTTCTTTATCAGCTCCTCCTTCCTTGAAGCCGGTCATTTCGGAATTAAGCTCCTTAGCTCTAATTGTACCGCCTGCTCCGTAAATAAGATAGTTTCTTCCATCGTCATCAAAGAAGAGTGAAGCGTCATGATACATTCCATTCAATTCGGTTTTCGTCCATGTACCATGTTCAATATCGTTAGTTTTATATATATATGATTTTCCGGTTCCATAGCTTCCGAAGAAGACATAATAAGTTCCGTTATGATAACGCAGACTTGAAGCCCATTGTCCATGACCATAATCGTTTTTGCCATTTTTAAGATTCTGTACATCTCCATCGGCAAGAATATCATAAACATAATTGCATATCTTCCATGAAACAAGATCCTTAGATTTCATGATAGGAGCACCGGGATTAAAAAACATAGTTGTACTGACCATATAATAGGTATCCCCTACACGAATAGCATCAAGATCAGGAACATCCGACCAAATGATAGGATTTGAAACGGTTGAAGTTTCCGCATTATTTTTTTCAAATTTCCACCAGTCCACGTTGAAGAGATAACCATCACCGCCAATGTACCTGAAATAAACGTCATGCTTTCCTTCAGTTCCACTGATATCACATGAAAGCTCCACCCAATTCTGCCAGCCATCTGTTCCGGGAACGTCAAGAGTTCCGGCAAGCGGTCCATCTATACTATCAAGATGTATCTCTATTTTCCCACCATTTGTTGCAGATGCAACACTTGCAGTAAAACTTTCAGCTCCTGTACCGAAATCAGCACCAGATACCTTAATATAATCACCATTTTCAATATTGGCAACATTCATGCCTCCATTAGAACAACTTTCTGTCTCAATACCAGCTTCAAAGCAAATCTTTTCAGCTTCATTTCGTACATATGGATCTAAAGCCTCGAGCTGTTCAGGTCCGTCGTTACTCATCCTGATAACAGGAAAACTGCCGTCGCTGTTATAGGAAAATTCCTCTACTGCAGCAGAACGAGTGAATCCGCCTCCGCCGGGAAGTCTTTGATTATGATAAAAAAAGTACGAATGACCTTTATAGTCAATTACACCGCAATGATTTGTAAAAGCTGACCCATCTTCGCCTTTGGGCATGATGACACCCTTATATGTCCATGGACCTGTAGAAGAACTGCTAATAGAATAACTTATATTCTGCGGAATTCCCTCTGCTGCATAAAGCATATAGTAAAGATTGTTGCGCTTATAAAACCAAGGTCCCTCAGTATAAAGAGCGCCTGTACGACTTTCAGTATCGCTGCTGACACCGAAACCCTGACTCATATCAACTTTTTGTATCTCTCCGGAATAGGAAGTCATATCTTCATTGAGTTTCACATAATAAAGCTGAGGATTGCCAAAATAAAGATAGGCCTGTCCATCATCGTCAATAAAAACTGTCGGATCAATATAATCCCAGTTTGGACCTAAAAGAGGTTTTCCAATAGCGTCTTTAAACGGACCTGTTGGACTGTCTGAAACGGCAACACCTATAACACGTCCTCCTCCTTCTGCATTTGAAAGCGGACAATACATGTAAAACTTGCCATTTCTCTCGACACACTGAGCTGCCCATGCAGTATCTTTTTCAGCGTATGAAAAATCTGTATCTGAAAGTACAGTTCCATGGTGAGTCCAGTTCTGCATATCCGTGGTAGAATAGCACTGCCAATCCGGCATATAAAAATAATCCGAACCATCTTTATCATGACTTGTATAAAGATATAGTGTGCCATCATGAACCATTGGCGCTGGATCAGCCGTGTAAACATTCTGTGCTAATGGGTTATCTGCATTTGCTGTTTCTTTCTGAACAACATTTGGTAACATCGACACTGTCAACGCAACCGCCAAAACAATAGATGTTATTTTTTTCATGGATATCCTCCTTTTGTAATTTATAAGAAAATGCATTATCTTTTATTAATCGTAAACTACTCTTTTATTATAATAGTAATTTCATCTGAATTCAATGCACAAAACGAATATTTAGTGGACAAAACGAAAAATATTTTTCAGGTCATTTATAAAATATGATTTTTAGATACAAAATCGATATTAAAAAACAAGAAATAGAGGGAGTCCCAGCGTAGCAGACCACACCATCGTGCAGCGCCATCCCTCCGGCTCTAGTGTGCTGTATCGTTGATATTTAACAAATGCCTTACTTGCTTTACTTGCTAAACAATTAAATATAACCTTTATTCGTTAGATTAAATTTAAATGATACAGTCCACTAGTTCAGCTTAGTAGTGTTATGAAAAAATAAGAGAACAGCGGTTCAGATTTTGTAGTTCTGAGCCGCTGTTTGTTTGTATTGCTATAATTGTACTTGATAGATTTGTGTACGCTGATAATAGCTATATTTCTGCTTTTGTGGTATCATGTAATGCTGAAAGGAGGGGTTGCAATGATTGAAAATCTCTATTCAATGAGATTCGGCAACAAGGCATGTAGTTCTGACAGTCCCCAATACGATAAGCTACATAATCAGTGGCTAATACTGGCAGATCAGATGGTTCAACAATTATCGTCCGAGTAGGAAGAAGTATTTAACATTATCATGGAACTACGA
>OOAM01000222.1_pt1 | contig 61691 bp, 58 predicted proteins | sample 1671131 | NCBI WGS metagenome assembly OOAM01 (sample SAMN06348125, study PRJEB24527) | human gut metagenome | biome: human gut; feature: ankylosing spondylitis patient; material: feces | host: Homo sapiens | place: China | collected 2015-10 | reverse complement strand
GTATAAGCGTGGGTTCATCATATTTGGTGTGGTATCTTTAACTATGGGAAACTCCGCGCTCCCAGCTTGAAACGGTCTGGCGGGCGACGGAGAGCTTTTCCGCGAGCGCATCCTGCGAAAGGCCTGCCCTTTTCCGCAGCCGCCGCAGGTTGGAACTGAAATCAGACATAGATCGACCTCCCTTGCTGCTCACATCATAGCAAAAAAGCCACGAGCAGACAAGCAAAGGTTCTTTGCGGGCGGCGTAGAATGAAAAGCCTCGTAGAGTTTCGTGCCGCGCACGGCACGAAATAAATTCAAATTCGTTTTCTGCCGCGACAGAAGGTGAATTGCCGCAGAGCGGCAAGAGAAGCTGCCCTGAGGCGTTTATTTGTCCCGAGTATTTTAATTTCTAACGGAATCCAAAAAAAAGAGACAGCTTAAAGCCATCTCTTTTTTGGTGCCTCGTCGGGGATTCGAACCCCGGACACCCTGCTTAAAAGGCAGGTGCTCTGCCAACTGAGCTAACGAAGCATATTCTATTTCAAACCACCGAAGCGGTAAAAATCTGGCAGGGATGGCTGGACTCGAACCAGCGAATGAGGGAGTCAAAGTCCCTTGCCTTACCGCTTGGCTACACCCCTATTGGGAAGAGAGGGCTGGGGCCAAATCCCATCCCTCTCTTTTTGTGGGGTGGGTAAAGGGACTCGAACCCTCGACACCCGGAACCACAATCCGGTGCTCTAACCAACTGAGCTACACCCACCACATATTCTGTATCCGTGCGATATTTGCTGCTTTGCTGAGGGGCGCCTTGTAAATGGTACGCCAAGAGGGATTCGAACCCCCGGCCTACTGCTTAGAAGGCAGTTGCTCTATCCAACTGAGCTACTGGCGCAAATTGAATGGAGCAGGTGACGGGAATCGAACCCGCATCCCCAGCTTGGAAGGCTGGTGCCCTAGCCATTGTGCTACACCTGCATGCGCCCTCCGCAAAAATCGTCAGCTCTGTTATAATAGCATCAGTGTCCCGTTTTGTCAACGTTTTTTCAGAATTTTTCTGCGCTTTTTTATGTTATCTGAGTAGAGCGCGCAAAAGCCTTGCACCGTCAGCACTTTCCGGCCGCGCGAACGCGCCGCACAGCCGCTCAGGATGCCACTGCACGGCAAAGACGGGGAGCGTCCTGTGGCCGACGGCCTCGACCGTGCCGTCCTCCGCGCAGGCGAAGACCTGAAGCCCCGTCCCCAGCCGCCAGATGGCCTGATGGTGTGCACTGTTGACCGTGCAACGCGTGCCGTACAGCTCGCGCAGAAGGCCCGGCGCGGTGTTGATGGCATGCAGCCGGTCAACGCCGTCAATTTGACTGTGGCCCTTGATGTGCTGACGCAGCGTGCCGCCAAAATAGACGTTGAGGACTTGCAGCCCGCGGCAGATGCCGATGACAGGCTTTCCCGCGCACAGGAAGTTGTCAATCAGCGTGAGCTCACGCGCGTCGCGTGCTTCGTCGAGATCTTCCGAGCCGTTCAGCGCTTGACCGTAAAAGCGCGGGTGCATGTCGCCCCCGCCGGGCAGCAGCAAAACGTCCGCGTTCTCCGGCGTTTCGGCGAGCGGCGCACCGACCAGCGCGAGCGCATTTTCGTAATTTTTCAGGCGTACCGATAAATAGACAGTCTTCATACGCACAGAATATGCCCCGAATGCGAAAAAAGACCTTGCAAGACGCAAAAAGTTATGGCATAATAGTTTGGCTGATAACAGCGAACTGAATATGCAGCGGTATCGAAGTGGTCATAACGGGGCTGACTCGAAATCTACTCCCGTTAGAGCCACCAAAAAATCTCCAATCCCTTGTGTTTCAAGCACTCAACGGCTTTTATTGAAGTTCATATTTTTGCTTGTTCTATCCTGTTTTTCTATCCTATTCCTGACCTTGTTTTTTTCAAGGATTTAGGATAGAATAGGGGTCGACATATTCGGAGGGCTATCGAAGAGGTCATAACGAGAACGACTCGAAATCGTTTGGCCGGTGTTGAGCCGACCCGTGGGTTCGAATCCCACGCCCTCCGCCATAGAAGCTATCAACCTCGGTTGGTAGCTTCTTTTTTATACCCCGAGATGGAAATTGCTTTCCATTGCGCTTGCAGATGTGAGCTTTGATGAGTAATCAAGGTGCGCGTAGATATTTGCTGTGGTTGAAAAATCGCTATGTCCTAACCATTCTTGAATATGTTTCATGGGGACACCGCTGGCCAGCAGGAGGCTCGCACAGCTATGTCTGAGATCATGAAAGCGGATTTTGCGGAAGCCGTTCCGTTCCAGCAGTTTAGGAAATTGTGATGTAATATAGTTCGGCTTGAACCGATCCCCAATATCATCTACGCAAATATATTCAAGGAATTCTCTGTTATAGGAACGTCCACATAGCTTTTGATTTCTTTCCTGTTGAGCCTTTACCGCAAGCAGCTTTTCATGAAAGTACGGTACAAGCGGGAGCGTTCTACGGCTGGACTTTGTTTTTGTCGTATCCTTTGCAACGATTACACATTTACCATCCAAATTGCAAGAAGTTACGGTATGGCTGATTGTAATGGTGTTTTGCTCAAAATCAATGGCGCTCCATTTTAAGCCAACGATTTCACTTCGACGCAAGCCATAAAATGCACCGAGAAGAACCGGCAATTCCAATTTTGTGCCTGCAACGGCTTCAAAGAGTTTGTTCAACTCATCCCTATCGTAAAAGTTGCCGTAAAATTTATCCTGCTTTGGCCGCTCAACCTTGTCGGCGGGATTGCTCGGAATCATATCGTTCTTGACGGCGTATTTGAGTGCCTTATGGATATTTGCGTGATAATGAATCACAGACGACGCCTTTACCCGCTGTAATTGCTCCTGATAAAACATTTGAATGTCATGTGCCTGCAAATCCCGTAAGAGTATTTTCTTCTTTCGGAAGTATGGTGCAATAATTGACTTCACAGCATTTACATACGAAGAATAAGTCGGTATGCTGACGGTTGATTTTACAATCTCAAGCCATTGTTCCATGAAGTCTGCAAATAGCACATCGTCACCAGTCTTGGCATTGGCATATTTTCTCCGTTCTTCCATGAGCATCTGTTCTGCGCGTTTTTTATTGCCCTTGATCGTTAAGCCTGTCGAGATCCATTTGGGCTTTCTTTTTCCTGCTGAATCTGTCAGGTTTAGAATGATGTAATAATAGCCATTTTTCTCGTGCAGATGGCCCGCTACCATGTTAATCCTCCTTTCACACAAATCGGAGGCCATAGGATTTCTGCTGTCGGCCTCCTTATAGTATCACCTGTCACCCAGCAATGCAAAAAACACAGCCTTAGATAAGAAAGGCCCGTTTCATTCCGGTCGGATTACTTGCAGATATTCCAACAAATTGATTTTCGGAATGCGATATGCGCGGCCTATTTTCAAGAAACGAATCTGGCCAGTCTGTAATAGCTTGTATCCAGTCTTTTTGCCAATTGACAAAGCCCTGCACATCTCATCAATAGACATTACATCAGGGTAATCATTTAGCATAAAACGAATTGCATTTTTTCGCATGACTACCTCCTATAATTACTTTTGATTTAATGAAAGCGACAAAACCGGATGGCCGCTGGCAGCAGCCCACGGGAATCTCACCCCGGCCCATGCTGATGGGTGCGCCGCGCAATGCTTTGAGGGCGTTCAACGCGGGAGTATCGTTAGCTGAACGGAGGTCATGGCCATCTGTGATGCCACACACAGATGCAAACTGGCTGAATCGCTCGCCTAAATCCTCCTTTCCGTGCGGATCATGGCGCGCCATTTGCTGGGCTTTGCTCCGTTCAGGTTCGTTATCCGGTTGCCTATGAAATTTTCAAGGTACAGCAGATCCGCGCTTTCGGGCGCGTGTGATATTTGGCTGTGGATCAGCCGGGAAAGGCTCCTATCGGGTGATAAGAACCTTTCCTCGCGGATGCACGAATGGCCCGTTGCAGAAGCGTGGAAAGGGGGACACGCTCCTGCACGAGCTACTATGGGTTTTAGGCTGTTTTGTTTACCTTGAAGTCAAGAATCTTGGTAATCAGCTTGGTTCGCATCCTGCATACCTTTTCTTCATCGAGGCAAAGGTGCGGAACACCGTTTTCGTCATACAGGGTTCTGGTTGCCAGAGCCGCAATATAACGCTCATAGTGCTTCAGCACAGCATTGATCGCGTCCACATTACCGGACGCTGCCGCTTCGATGGTCGAGTAAGGCAGCAGAGATGCAGCGGCATTACTCAGATTGCGTGCCATCTTCATTAACCTCCATTTCTTTTTTCAATTCCTTGAGGGACTGAGCGCGCTTGTATTGCACGGTACGGCGTACCATGTCCAGCTTGTCCGCAATTTCCTGATCGTTCATATCAAGGAAATACGCAAGCAGAACAATGTCACGCTTATCATCCGGCAGCACCGTCAGGGCGTTGGCGAGATCTTCGTTTTCGATTGCCACATCATAGCCCTGCACATGAAAATGCGTCTGCTCGGACGGATACTCGTCCAGCACATACATTTGGCGCTCCTGCTCCTCTGACAGCTCCGAAAGGGATACCTCATGGTTGGAACGCCACGCGATATGACGCTCATAATCGCGGGCTTCTTCGCGCAGAACCTTCCTGCAAAAGCTGTCGAACTGATGTCTAACGGTTTTCTTTTGGGATGGTGTCAGCTCCAAGAGTCGTTCACCTCCTCTCATGCACCGAGAGGTCGGCTTTCTTCCCCTTTCGCTTCTATCCCGAATGGAAGGTGCGGTTTTGGCAAAGTTTCGGCAAAAATTTTCAAAAAAATTTTCCAACGGCAAAATTAGCCGTCGGAAAGAGTGCCTATAGGATTTTTCGCAAGGTAAAACGACACAGGCCTCATACCTAAAAGATTCCAATTAGCAAAAAGGCCTTGGTTACCCCAAGGCCTTTTTACTAATTAAATTGAGCGCAGCATTTTGTAATTTAGAATCGCTCTAAATCCACTTACTTATAGGGACTTATTATTAATAGTAGACTTCGCCAGAATACGAAGTCTTACTTTCCACAAGGCTTCCGCTCGAATTATAAACTTTTGCGGTAACAGCTACACGATAGTAATACTTGCTTGAGACCTGGTACGATTCATTCATAGATACGTATCCTCCGCTCTTAGACCATCTTTTGATGGGTTTCCATGTACCATTCTTTTGCTGTAATTCCATTACAACAGTTGCGTTATAGCCGTTCGCGACATAAGCTGATCCGCTGCAATTCGCGTAGCCATTACTGCTAATAGCAAGATCAGCGGTGACATCTTCCAATCCAATGTATAGCGGAGCAACCACATCCGAATAATCAACCGCAGCCACAGGAAAGGCCACCAACGACACAGCCACACTCAGCGTTAGCATAATAGTCACTAATCTTTTAAATTTCATTTTGACCTCCATATTTTATCTGTTTTGCAGCGCCCAGAACAACAGACGCCGCCATACAGCAAGTGCAACGTAAAAAATAAAAAGGAAGAGAAAAATCTCTTCCTTTTTATCGAATCTCGACACTCTCCGAAATGCGAAGCATATCTTCTTTTGAAATGTTATATCCCGTAACTTTAACGATCCAACCTTTTTCTATATCTGTCCAAAGCACGGTTATCTTATCACCTTTCTCGGTTTTCATTTGATAAACGCCAGCCTCATTACTCTGAACCATTGCTGATTCTTCAATTGCCCCCTCGGTATCAAAGCTGTATGAACGATTCTTAGATATGGCCGTAGCCGTAACATCAAGGTTTTCGCCGTTTTCTCCCTCTGCCCTAATAATCATTCTGCTCTCGTCAAACTCTTCAAGCTCAGTTTGGTACCCATCTGGCATCCACAAAATACTCATCTCGCGGGTTTCTGCACCATTAGTAATGCCATTAAAGCGGATCTCACCATGGTCATCAAACATTTCCACAAGAACAGTTAGCGTCTGAGCGCGGAATGATGGAGATGCTGCAAACGCTGTGGTAAATAGCAGCATCATAATCAAAGTAGCTGCCGAGATCACTCTAAAAACTCGCACCGCTCCACGTCTCGCAGATATAAAGTTTTTCTTTCCGAATTCAGTCCTAATTGTGCGAATACAGCGCTCATCCAACTCCCTTGGAATTTCTGCCGACGGATCGCGTTTAAGCTGTTCATTAAGCTCCTGCAGCTTTTCGCCTTCCGTCTCAGCTACATCTTCCATCATCAATGCGAACAAAGCATCTTCATATCGTTCTACCAGCTTTTCATGATGGGTCATTCTAAGCTCCCCCCTTCTCCTGCATCGAACATAATACCTTTCTTCTGACTCGAGTTAGTTTCATTCGAATACTCCCCGGCGCACAGGATAGCAACTCTGACAACTGTCTGTCATCATATCCAAGGAAATACTTCCCCTCGAGCAGTAACCTTTCATTCGGTTCCAGCTCATCAATCGCCTCGCGCAAACTTCTCTTGGCTTCTCGATCCATAATAATATCAATTATAGAATCAGGCTCTATGATACTCTCTTCGACCGATTCTGTAAACGATGTTATATTCTGAGCATCTCGCTTCTGCCGCCGCAGTATATTGATGGCCGTATTGCGTACAGTAGTTACAACATAGCTGGTCAATATCGGTTCTTCTAACGTGCGAAGCAATTCGATCCGTCTCATAAGTTTTAACAAACTCTCTTGAACAGCATCCTCACACTCCTGTAGATCCATCAGGTACTTCTTTGCTGTGAAAAGCATCAGCCGATCATACTTCTTGTATATCTGCGTGATAAACTCCTGACTCGTTGGTGCTGCCCTATCACTCAAGCTGTGATTCATCGTGCGACTCACCCCTATTCGCTCCTCTGAGCCTCAACCTTTCTCTCTATTATTGATAAGACAATATCTATAAATAGTCGCAACAGGCACTTAGCCCCGCGCTGCTCCCCCATTTAACCATTCGTTTCAAAAACTATGGTAAATCTAATTTATAACACGTAAATATTACAATTTCAATTCTTTTCCTAAAATATAAGCCGATAAGAAATCAGAAAATATATAATTCAAACATCAAGTGCAATTTCTTAGAGGAGTGGCTTATATGGCTCATTTGGGAGAACTCATTGCCGAATTGCGGCAAGATAAGGGGCTAACTCAAAAGGAACTTGGTGATATTCTCTGTGTTTCCTCTGGAACAATTTCAAATTATGAAAACGGTGTGCACCTCCCGGATGTTGATAAGGTCATTGCTCTTGCAAACTTCTTTCATGTCACAACTGACTACCTGCTCGGTCGCACCTCATCTAATCTCCCTGTCGATATGTTGCAGCAAACCGTCACCGCCCAAAAGACTCTTGGCGATGTGATGGCATCATTTGCTAAATTACCGGCTAACCGTCAGGTTGCGCTTAGCCTAATCATCTCTGACATGGAAGTCCGGCAAATGATCGACACATATAGCAAAACAGGTGACAGCAAATGATTCCAATCCCAGCAAGTATCCTAGCGATCGAAAACGAAAGTGATCGAGATTTTATGGAGAACATTTTTTTCTCCTATCAACGGCTCATATATCACGAAATCGGTTCAATACTAAACGATCCCTGGTCTAAGGATGACATTTTTCAGACCGTCATCGTTCAGCTTATTAATAACATTGATACACTGCGTCCTATGCCAGCCAAAGTGCTTACCTCCTACATTGCAACATCCGCAAGAAATGCAGCTCTGACTTATATTCGAAATATCAGCCGACGAAAAGAGATTCTTGCCGACGAATTTGATAATAGCAATGTTGATGACGATCATGACTCCGACCCCGAAGTCATCCTGTTAAAATCCGAGGAAATCAACTCTTTCGCAAAAATTTGGGATGAGCTCGACGATAAGACTAAATTTTTGCTCAGTAGCCGATATATTTTAGAAAAGAGCTACGCTGAAATTGCCAGTGATCTCAATGTAAAACCGGAAAGCGCGCGTATGGCGCTGACTCGCGCAAGGCGAGCCGCTCTGACACTTTCTAAAAAAAGCCATACATAATTTTTTGTTGATGTTCCAACATGCCTTTTCTGATTGGAATTGGCAAAATTCGAGCTTGGAAAGTGCTCCTCTCAAAACTTTTATGGAATGCTAATAACGCCGCAGTAATGACAATCGCCCTGCCAGTATTTACGCTGACAGGGCGATTTTATATGCCATCAGCTTCGGCACATTAGAGACTCACGCTAATCGCAACATTACTCGGACAAATTACTCTTAGAATCCATTGTATTTGAAATGTTGAATTGAATGAGGTAACTGTGGTGTCCAAGGAATTAGTTTCCTCACCGACTCCGACCAACTTCAGCATTCAAATTTGCTCTTTGCTTAGGCCTTTAAGGAATTGTAGCCGTAGCGGTTTGAGTATATGGGCCATTAACAAGCACTTCCTGGCCTAAATATTTCGCATCTGCGCTAACAACCCCTGAAAAAGTAGCAGTAATTTTCACTCCGGAATCGTACTTATTCCCTGTATAATCGATCCATGTAACTGTTCTACCAGGCGTATTATTGCTTTCAGAATACGGCACTACGCTCCCGTGATCAGGGTCTATCGACGTATTATATTCGACAAAGCCATTCAATCCATCTAGAATTGGAACTTCAGCAGTTGCAATTATCTGAAATCCCAGTCCCTTACTTTTAAGATACAAAATATTAGTTCTTACATTGACAGGATATACTACCGTTGTTTCTGACGCCGACCTCGTTTGATCTGTCATATAAACAACAAACTCCTCCGTCGCAATTATCTCCGCTTCATCTTGGTCTAAATTTGTTGCACCTACCGGCATGCAAAAAGTCTCCAAAATGCAGCACATCAATGCAATTATAGAAAGCACACGTTTCTTCATTTCTTTCTCTCCTTATCTTGGTTTAGTCACAATATATGTTGTTACCTCTCCGCTCCCAATGACGGCATCTTCTAAATCTGTTGCTTCAAATCTATCACTTCCGAGGGCATTATTGTTTCCCCAAAAAGTCACACACAAAACAGCAAATAGGAAGACAATTACAAGGAGAATTTTTTTCATTTTTTCACCTCCACCATTTTTATTGCCTCATGCTTTGGGTTGCATTTTTCAAAGCAAATAGTTCTTATTGTTTTTCTCTAATACTTGCACTTTTTTAAATCATTAGACTCACCTCCTCTTATTATTAAAAGACATTCATTTCTCAATTTTGCAACAACAAATCAGAAGGTCTGCAATTCTTCTTTTGACGCTATATTCAAGAAAGATGTTACGACTACAGAATATCGTTTTGTTTCGTATATCGGTTCGTGTTGCAGTTTTAAATTCCTACCGTCTTATATCTACGAAGCTCTATCACATCAGTGACTCCTACAGACATTTAACATTACTCAGGTGTATTGCCTTCAGGATCATGGAATTGAATATAGAGCAATTTGAGGCACCAAACCAACTGAATGCCAAAACACCCTGAAGTAACTCCATCGATCTGATAACTGCTAATTTGGGGTGCAAGGTAAGTAACAACCGGAAAGCACACAAAGAAAGCGACAAAATCGAATTTCTTTTCAATTGTCGTTGTTTCCTTGCCGGCGATATAAAAGTTGCGAATCCTCTTTAGCACCCACAAGGAGAATACCCAAATAGCAACTGAGACTGCCGTTCCGTAGTATTCTGGTAATGGATCATAGATTGATATCAGGAGTCCTACAATTGATGTTATAAGGATAACCGAAGTTACCACTTTGGAATGTAGTTGAAGAATTGTGTTCATAATGCCACCTGAGTTATTTTTCATGAAGGATGAATTCGGAACTATCCTTTAAAGTTGTCGAGTTCTCAGATTCGTACAGCTCATACTTTAAGCAAGACCATCGGTCAACAACGACGCGTTTGGAAGGATCAAGGCTATCCACCTGATACTCAAAAAACGCTTTTTCATTATATTCTCCCTTTCAGATATTCATGATTGATATATCGGTTTTTGTTAGGGACAAATGGTCTTTAACCATAATAGCCGGTTTTATAGCAATTCAATGTTTCTATGCAGCGGAGATTTAATTGTAACCCATCGGTCTCACCTTCACTTCATAAAATCACAACTTCTCTGCTTTCATAATATAAAGACAATTTCCTTGACATTTTGCAACAAAGTATTCTTCTTTTAAGAACATCTAATCCGAAAACAATATAGCTTTATCTGTCAAGAAACTATTAGGTAGCGCGGTTTCTTGATAAGCCGAAAGGCTCTCATATCGATGTTCCGATATGAGAGCCTTTCCTTATATTTTTCAAATCGTAGTTTGCTCAGGTTCCGTCTTATCACCCGTATAATATAGATCTACTATCTATTAATCTCATTCTCGTCCTCGGCGGCCATCTCGGGTTTGTAGAAAAGGATAAGTGCTAAAACCTCATCAATTACGTATAGCGAGCAGAGAACCGTAAGCGGAGAACCATACCTAAATGATACACTGTCACCAAACATGATGCCCAAAGACGACGGAAGAATAACAGCAATAAACCCTATCGTCCGAAAAACTTTCTTAAACTTGACAAACTGAGGGGCTTGCTTCTCTTCCAAAATTGAATACGGCTTGGCATAGAACTCCCGCAGGCAGATAGCGATAACGCAATAGATGATTATCTCTTTATAATTATGGGCAAAAAAGGCAAACCAAACAGCACTGCAGATTGCGAAAATCAGAATTATAATTTGTACGCTTTTTTTCTCTGCCAAGGTATTATATGAGCGATTAGACATATCGTCCCCCCTGCATTTCCTTAGACTCTAAAAACAACACCTCTGCTACTTAGCGCAAAGTATAAGTAATCTCTCTGATGTTGCACTTCTCAGGGCTGGAAAAATTAATTTCTACGATCTGCTGCCTTAAATCCACATATACCCTGCCGGTCCCTAAGTGCTTCTTATAGCGGATCTTGTTCTTGTAAGAAAAAATATATGTTCCTGCATCTGCATTGTCAATGTTATTTTCCCGAATAAGTGTGCTGACAATATCCGTAATATTATCAGTCTTTTCGATTTGACCACCTGCGATATTTCCGAGCACACCCCAAATTACATCTTCCATATCCTGAAATCTTTTGGACTCCTCTGCTGTAACTGTAAAGCTCGAAGCAAATGTCCAGTTAGGATCTGTCTCGGTGTAATAGGTAAACCTGCTGGAATTGGGCTCAGCCTCCGCAGCATTTACAGGAAGGCAAACAGCAATACACATAACGAAAGCGAGGAGTAATGACGTTAAACGCTTTTTCATTTTAGGGGCTCCTTTCAAAGTAAGTGGTTCTTATCAGTTTCTATAAGACTCTCTAGAAGGAACTCTTTTTGAATCATTAGACTCACCTTCTAGACTTTATCTGCACACCTCCTTTTATAATCATAAGACACTTATTCGTCTATTTTGCAACAACAAGTCGAACGAGTTTGGAGGCCTTTATTATGAAGGAGATACGCTTGTTGTTAATGTTATCGCGTCTCAGAAGGCAACATCTCTCAGGCCCCAGCTTGCTCAAAAGGCACCCGAAGATATTGACGTGGAATACCGCACAGTCACGTACTCCCTTTCTGAGTTGGAGCGCATAAAGAATTTCCTTACAGGATATATGTCTGATTATAGCATCATGATGCTTGATGCAAACGAAATTACAAATCAAGTGGATATTAGTCTAAAAGACTATAGCGACGATAATATTGAATCCATTAAGGCCGCAGTTTTAAGTCACGGTGGAAAGACGGATTATCTGAATTTTATCGATGACAGTAATAAAGTGATTCGTTCGACTGTAGGCTATGAAACGGATAACAACGCTTCGCCTTTCTCGCTTTATGGCGGAAATCCTGCTTCTTTTACAGCAAAGGCATCTACTACACGATATCTTACGGGTGGCAAAATTCTTATTGGAAATGGATATTATACGCTCGGCCCTGCTCTTTCAGCTTCGAAAGCATATTCAGCGGGGCACGGATTTAGCGGAACAGTTGATGTAAAAGATACTATGGGCACGAAGATTGGAAGTGCTACGTGCAACTTTGGGACTTTGTCTGGCGATTGGTCTAAAATCACGCCGTATGGCGGCGAATTTTTCCCTGTCGTGGCGAAGGCGACCCCAATCGCTGGGAAACAGGTTTATATGTTGGGAGCAACATCTGGAGAGACTACAGGCAAAATTACCAGAACAGGTATTTCTATCCAGTTTTCTCCGTATGCGCCTTTAACGGATATGTGTGAAGGAAATTACGAATGCAACCCTGGCGATAGTGGAGCAGGATTATTTGACAGTGGAGCCAAGGATGTCCTCACGGCTTCATCTAACGCAAAGACTTATGGAATCCAAAGCTCAGGATTTTTTGAAAATGGCAAATGGGCTGGATTCAGCTATTTTACGCCAATTTCTAATGTATCGTGACAAGAGAAATGCAGGTAACTAACCTCTAAATTGTCTTGCCGATTGTAAGCTCAGTAAAATACCCATAAGCCATAATCTTAAAAACAGTCTCAAGGCCCTACCATATCTGGGTAGGGCCTTTTCTGTTCAACTACTCGCCGTAGTATTGTGGTCTACCGACAGAGGTAAAGCCCTCCTTGTCGGTAATGACCACATTGTTATATCCGCTGGCACAGTGGATGATGAGCAATCCGCCGTTTGCACCCCTGCCGCCAACAATACCCACATGGGAATTATCCGGGTAGAACACCAAGTCACCGGGCTGTGCATCCGCCCACGAAATATCGGTGCAATAGCTGTGCTGCATGGTGGCTCCGCCGCCGTGGCCGATGATGTAGCTGCCGCCGGACTGATTGAAGAAAACCCAATCCACAAAGCCGCTGCAATCCAATCCGTAGGGGCGGTAGGTCCCCGTGGTGGAGCTGCCTGCCGCAGTGACCTGCCGCAGCTCGCCCCATTGGGCGTCCCAACCGAACACAAGGCTCTTGCCGCCCCAAAAATAATTCACCTTGCCGACAAGAGAACAGGCGGTGCGCACCACCGCCTCGCGCTCCGGCGATAGATCTTCCGGCAGATTGCGGATCAGCGCCGCCGTGTCCCCGCTGACGGAGTACACATCCTCCAACAACTCCAGCAGAAGCGCCCGCTGCTCCAGCAGCTCCTCCAGCGCCGCAATTTGATTGCGGTTGAAGTGATACGCGGTTTTCATTTCCTCTGCCGTTTTTGCGGTAATGGTGATATAGAGGTTTCGCTCCGTCCAGCCATCGTCATCACCGCTGCCGGGGTGGTTGATCGTTTCCACCTCCGTTGCGATTGCGGTCATGTCCCAAAAGACTGCTTTCAGGCGAGCGATGCGGTCGGCATCCATGGTGGCCACGTCCGCGGCATCCGCATCGTTACTGCCTGCCACCTTCACCGCGAACACCGCCAGCACCTCCACCCAATCGGCAGACTGCCCGGTCACGGAGATGGAGTCGTAGCTGTCCGCTGTTTGCAATTCCTCCAACCGCTCGTTATACTCATAATTGACCTGCGCCACCGCAGCGGAGATCGGCACAACACCCGCCTCCCGGCTCTCGTTGGAAAAGAGGATACCGAAGGGGGACGCCACGATTGCCGCCACGAGAATTACCATCAGGAACAGCACCAGCACCACCGCTCCGCCGCCCGCCGCCACGATGGAACTTGCGGCGGACGCGATACCTCTCCCAATCGTCTGTACCGCCTGCACCATTGCGCCGCCCATCTTTTTTGCCCCACTGCCTCCGTTCTTTACGGATGTCTGGAGTATTGTCTGCTGTGCCTTTCTCTGTGCCGCCGCCCTTGCGCGGTGCGTGATAATTGCATTGTTCGGCGCTGCGTGGTCAGTTGGTCGAACACGCATGATGCGCGTGGCCTTGGTCATGACCTGTCCGCTCTTTGGGGCAGGACCGCCCTTGACCGATGCGCCCTGATTGCTTTTATGCGGAGGGGTCATTGTACCTCCACGGTCGGACGGTGGCGGTACAATGTGCCGCTCTGCTGTTCTTTTCTCGGCAAGGTTCCGCCCATAGGCGGCTTTCGCGTCCTGCGCAGCTTTTTGCCGCCCACGCTCCTGCGGGGCGGCATTTGCGCTTTTTGGACCTCCGCAATTTTGCGGAGAAATGGTCCGGTTTCCGACTTCATTTCGTGCGGCGTGTGATTGCAGCGTATCGGACAGGCCCCTTTCTGCTGGCGTCACGCTGTCCATGGTTTCGAGCGTTTCTGCCGCAGTACGGCTTTCTGACGCACTATTCTTACCTTGCCGTTTCTGCTCCTGGTAGTGCTTTATCATGCGCCGCGAGGCATCCGCCGCCCCAGCCGCACCCCGGCGCATAGTTTTCTCCACGCGGTCGGTGGCGTAGCGGACGGGGTCGCGGCTTTCCGGCTCTTTCTCTTTCTGCCGCTTATCCATGTGCTTTTTCAGAATGGATTCCGCGTCCTTGGGCGCGGGGTTCTTCAACTTTGCCTTTGGCGTGTCCATGCCGGGTCTGATCTTCAAGTCCCGCATGGCGTCAGTCCTCACCAGGGCGTGTTGACATTAGACGGTACAGCTCCGTATTTTTGGGCAGCTCATTGGCGAAAGGCACGATGGCCCCGCCTACTTTGATGAGTCCATGACCGGCAGGGGCGTTATCCACATAGCTCATCTGCGTATCCGATGCCCCCAGCAGGCGGGCAAGCTGCTCCCGGTCGGTGGTAGCCTGATTGAGCATCAGCAGGAACTCGGAGTTTGCGAACATCATCCGCGCCGTATTGGACAGCAGACATTCCTCCACATTCTGTGTAATGCCGGTGAGTGTCGCGCCGTATTTACGGAAGCGCTTCCAGCACTTGTAGAGGAATTCGCTGCTGTAATTGGTAATACTGCGTCCGCTGCCGCTCCCATTGGCGAAAAACAGATAAATCTCGTCGATGTAGACATGGGTATATTTCCCCGCCTTGCGGTTTTGAATGACGCGGTTATAGATGGCGTCCAGCATCACCAGCAGGCCCACTGATTTCAGATTTTCGCCCAAGTCCTGAATATCGAAGCAGAGAATGCGGCTTTTTGTATTGATATTGGTCTGGTGGGAAAACACATTCAAACTGCCCACCGTGAACAGCTCAAGCGCCAGCGCGATCCGGTGCGCCTCCGGGTTGACCTGCTTCATCAGATCATCGTAAAGATTTTTCAGCGTAGGCGGCTCACCCTGATAGTTCTTCAGATACTCTCGATAGATGTTGCCTACGCTGCGGTCAATGATGGACTTCTCCTGCGGCTCGATCTTGTCCGCGCCCATGAGTTGTTCGTAGAGTGACATAATGAACTCGGACTTCATCACCAGCGGCTCTTTGCCGTCCCCGTACCCCTCGGACAAATCCAGCGCATTGATGTGGCAGCCATTTGGATCAGAGGCAGAAATGGTGATGACCTCACCGCCCAATGCCCTCACCAACTCGCCATATTCACGCTCCGGGTCCACGATGATAATGTCATGGTCGGTGGAGAGCGCCAGCGCGGAAACCTCCTGCTTTGCCGCCATTGACTTACCAGAGCCGGACACGCCGGTAATAAAACCGTTGCCGTTGAGCAGGTTTCCGCGGTTGCAGATGATAAGGTTGTGGGAAACAGCATTGACACCGTAGTAAATACCGCCCGCATCCTGGATCTCCTGCGACTTAAACGGCATGAGAACGGCGGTACACTCCGTGGTCAGGGTGCGGGTAGCGTCAATGCGCTTGAGGCCGAGGGGCAGTACCGTGTTCAAGGCGTCCTCCTGCTGATAGCGCAGAATGTTAAATTGACAGCCCCGCGCCCGCCCGATGGCTTGTAATGCCTCGGTGTCCTGGTCAAGCTGTTCGAGGTTATCTGCCAGGTGCGTCAGCGTCACCAAAGCCAGCATCATACGCTGGTCGCGGCTCATGAGGTCGTCCATAAACTCCTTCGTTTCGCTCCGCATCTGCTCCAAGTCATAGGGAATATTGGCGGTAAAATTGTTGCTCTGATTCTGCCGCTGCTGCCAGCGGGTAATATCCGATTCCACGGACATAATGCGCTTGCGAATATCGCTCACTGCTTCGTCCATCGCCACAGGGATAATGTCAATGGAAAGCATCATATTCCGGGGATAGTCCATCAGCTCCGTAATCATCGCGTCAGAAATGAAGCTGGCATACTCCCGCAGGAACAGGGTGCGGCCCACATGATCGCCCAGCTCATAGTGATTTTTTTGAAAGGAAATACAGTCCGGGGCGATGCAGTCCCGGAAGTCATGGCCCCTTCGCATGGTGTCCTCCAAATTGAACCGGAATAGCTGTTCCTCGCCGGGACGATAGAAGTCATGCAGAAGCCGCAGACGGTCATTGACCGTGATCTCACGGACGCTGGAGGACATACGGGAAAGTCCCGTAGTGAGGTCAGTTCCAACACGGGAGAAGAATGCGCGGGCCTCCTCCACGCTTTTCTTCTCCGCCGAAACGGTGATGTACTTCTCCTGAATGAGATTGTTGCTCTCCGCCGCCTTGCCCAAAACAAGCGCGTTATACTCGTTGCGGTAGAGGTCACGGCGGTCGCCCTGCATGGGCATGAGCAGCGTCCGCCCGAAGTCCTTTTGATTGAGCTGACGGTTAAAGAGCGTGATCTTTGCCGTGGCTCCGATGGGGAGGGAATTGAGGAATGAACAATAGGTCATGAACAATTCCCGCTGTTTTTCCGGGGAGGCCACGGCATAATTGACATCAAAAAAGCGCCAAGTTTTTGAAAACTTGCCGCTTACCTGAAACACGCCGTCTTGATAAATGCGTTTGATGGGAATAGATTTCTGGACGCTGCGGGGAACGGAAAAGGCGTCCCGTTCCGCACTGCGCCGATGCTTGAAAAGGATCAATGTTTCTTCACCTCACGTTTCATCGCTTCTTCATAGTAGTTTTCCGCTTTCCAGACACGCTTGCCTGCCATGATGACCTCGGATTTCAGCCATGCCCACAAGAATTGCTCCAGCGTGAGGCCGTTGTACTGAAAGAATCCGGCAGCGGCCACGGGAGCCGCGCCAACGATGCACACCCAACTCACCGTTTCCTGGTCCAACACTTGGCTCAGGCTGAAATACAGTCCCACCGCAACGCCCACCGCCAAAATGGAGCAGATGAACTGCCGCACGGACAGTCCGAAAAAGAGCGTTTCACGATAAGCGCGAATTTCCTTGTTGATTTTGATTTCCATAATCAATCTCCTAAAAAAGAAAAGCAAGTAGCGATGGGCTACTTGCTTTTCCTGTCTATTTAATAAAATGTATCGATGCTTCTATCAAGCTCCATGGCTATGTAAACTTCCATAGCAGAACAGGTGATATAATATGAGTGCGATTACGATTTGTCAACAAAAAAATGTGGTTTTTTTATATGTTCTACAAGCTGAACAAAAAACCACATCAAAATTGCACCAACTAGATTGACGAAAATCGGGGCAATCAAGTTTTCAATATTCCATTGTAGTGTGAACAAACACTATCGCCCCTTTTCCAATTTATTTTATGTTATTATAGCACTTTTGGTCTGAAAACGCAAGCTATAATCTCATCATTTCCTTCTACCGTAATCTCAGCATTTCGTTAGATGTTATCGTAACTCACATTATAGTTTTAATCCTCGTCAGCGGCACAGATCCTGCGTTTTTCTGTTCTTTTCAAATTTGGCAACGGCTGACTTGTCGTAAAACTTCATAGCATCTATTCCGTCGTACTCTTCTTTTTTCACCAGATAATTTCTTGTGATGCCGTGCTTTTTACAATAGTTCAGATACCTTTGCATTCCCTTCCAGCATGGATTTTTCTTGTCTCGATTCTGCTCATCAACCAGATATTCTGTTGCACTCCAAGCGGTGCAATGGAAAAGATCAGATACCGATAAAATCAAGTATCCTTGCTCCAGTTTTCCAAAGAAGTCTCCTTCCACATCAAACAAGGTCAAGTCATACCACATGGCCTGCATCTGTCTGACTCGCGGCTCGTCTCTCCAAATCTGAAATTGAAGCTTAAGCCCCATATCCTCAACAAATGCATGAGCGATCACCTCTTTAGGAAAAGCATCGCCCTTAACCATGATACAGCCCAAAATGTACTCCTCGTTGCCATACTCGTCGTGTCTTCGCTGATACTCTTCCGTTCGTTTCAGCTCTCGCTCCACGATACGGACGATCTTCTCACGGTAATTATCCATAAACGTCTCCTTTATAATCCAAGCATTTCCTTTGCGATGTGGTCGGCTGATTTGACCAGGCCCACCAGCACCAGCAGGTTGAATATGACCTCGCCTAAATAGCTCCACACCTGCGTCACCACAGATGCGCTGCTATCCACCACCGGCGTACCGCTGGAGGAAAAGGCTGAAAAGATGATGCAGGCAAGTACGATCACCGCCCCTTCCATGCACACGCCCACATAGCTTCTGAGGAACGCTTTCCCAAAATGGGATGTCCCTTCTCCCGCAAAGGATGCCAGTGCCACCGGGGACAGTGCGGCATACATATAAATCTTAAAAAAGCGCCCATAAACGGTGAGGATCATAATGAAGGCCAGCACCGTAATAAAAAGGCTTCCCAGCAGCGTCACCAGCCAAAGGGGGATACTTGCCAAAAAGCCCACATCTCCGATGGCGTCCGCGATCTCCTGCGGCAGCGCCACGGATGCGCCGGTCAAGCCGCCGATGCTGCCCGCCGCCGTTGCCACAATGCCGCTGCACACATCAAATATATTTACCAGCAGGTCCATACCGTAGGTGATACCCAGCTTTGCCAGCACAAAGTAGATAAAGTGCCGCAGCAAATGCTCCGGCCTTTGAAAGTCCCGAAAGCCGGAAGCGCTGCGAAAGATACCGATGGCAAAGAACAGCACCAGCAGCCCGTAGCCGATAGCCTGCATCCCACCGTTGATGGTCACAATGGTCTGCCAGATGGTGCCGCCCTTGAAGGTCTGGGGCGATTCCGTCAGCAGTGACCACATTTCCGTCATTTTACTGTTCCAGACGCCAAAGGCGTTGGTCAGGTTTTCTACGATCCAGTTGTTATCCAAATGAAAATCACCTCCCGCAAGGGAGCCGGGAGATCCGCCGCAAGGCAGTATCTCCCGGCTCTTTTTATCAGATCGCGCCGATGGCGGTCAGAATTTCCTTTGCAAAGGCGATCATTAAGCCACCAAACAGGCAGAGGAAGCCCTGCGTTCTCTGGCTGGCATCGTGGGACTGGATCGACATACCCACCTGCACGATGCCCCAGCCGAGAATGATCACGCCCAGCGCCTTGATGATGCTGAAGATAAAATCGGAAAGGTTATTGACAATATCCAGCGGATCGCTGCCCGCCGCCATCGCGGGCGTGACGCAGCAAAGGCAGAGGGCAGCAGCCCCAGCCGCCGTCCAATAGCATTTTTTCACCTTACTCAGTCTTGTCGGGTTTGAAATCTTTTTCTTTTTCAGATAATTCATGTTCTGTATCCTCCATGTCAATAAATTCGTAATCGTCCAAAGACCGGAACGCATAGGGCAGATCCGGCAGCGCATAATCCGGCGCGCCTTGCGGCTTGTGGATATAAGGCTTTGCCTTACCGTCTGTCGTCAGCTTAATGTTTGGGTGGCGCTTGATGTTGTACTTTTTGTCCAGTACAGGGTCTTCCCCGCGGATAAACAAGATCGCTTTATGGGTATCCAATTTTCGCACTTCGTCAATGGTCATCAGGTCGCGGCCCGTCTGTTGGAAGTTGGTAGAGCTGGAGCCGCTGCGTCCCTTCGTCTGCCCCCGTGTGCGGGTGGCGATGGTCTCCTTGCCCAGCAGCTTCACAATAAACTCCAACGAGGTCGGTTCGTTGCCGCCGCCGAGGAACAGCAGCGTGTCGCAGTTGCCGATGATGCTCTCCCATTCCTTTTCGTACAGCGCCTTGATCTGCTGAATGTTCTGCACGATGATGTTCAGCCCAATATTGTAGCTGCGGCAGGTAGCCAGAATCTTCGGATAGCTCTCCGGCTGGGCCACATTCGCCCATTCGTCCTGAATGACACGCACCGGCACAGGCAGACGCCCGTTGTGCTTCTCGTCCGCCCTGCGGTAAAGTGCCTGAAAGCATTGGGTGTAGAGCATTCCCACAAGGTAGTTCATGCTGCTGTCATCAACAGGGATCACGCAGAAGATGGCTTTTTTCTTCTCGCCCAAGCTGCCGAAGTCCATCTCGTCCATTGAGGTCATGGCGGCATACTGCGGGATATTGAAGGTGGCCAGCCGCACGGCGGCGCTTACCAAAATGGATTTCGCGGTCTTGCCCGCCGCCTGCTTGAAAGCCTTAAACTGTTTCACCGCCACATGGTTGGGCTGTTCTTCTTCCAATGCCCGAAAGAGCATATCCAGCGGGCTGCGGTATTGATCGTCCTCCTCCCGCACCTCGGCAAAGTTCATCATGTAGATCAGCATTTCAAAATTCTGTTCCTCCGGGGGCGCTTCGCTGACGAGGTAGAGCATAAGGGCTGAATCCAGCGCGATTTCCGCCTTCTCCCAAAAGGGGTCGTTGCTGGAAGCGTTGCGGGGCGTGGTATTTTTGATGAGGTTATCAATGAGGGTCAGCACGTCTTTTTCGCTGTGAATGTACGAAAAGGGGTTGTATCCGTCGGACTGGCTGGGGTCGATCAGGTTGAACACCCGGACTTCGTAGCCCTGCGCTGCCAACAAAGCGCCTGCCGCGCGCAGCAGCTCGCCCTTGGGATCTGTGATAAGATAGGAGCAATTCGCACTGTAAATATTGGGCTTGCAGAAAAACCGGGTCTTGCCGGAGCCGGAGCCGCCCACTACCAGAACATTCATGTTGCGCTGGGTGATATAGCCGTCCATACCCAGCCGGACCCGCTGGGTCAGAATGATGTTGGCGTCCTTATGCTGGTGATCCATATACTTCCGGTTCAGTTCCTTGGGATTGCCCCATTTAGCGCTGCCGTACTCCTCGCCCGGTCGCCGGTTCTCCCGGCTGGAGTAGTAGAGCGCAATGCCGCAGCCGTAGAGCAGCAGGCTTCCCAGCATATATTTCAGTGTGTAGGGCGTCCAGCCTATGGCAAAGGGGCGCTCCAGCACTTGGCTGAAACGCCCCATCCATTGAAAGAGGTTCATACCGTCCTCGTAGGCATAGGCGGCGATTGCCGCCAGCCAGAGGACCAACGGGGAAAGCGCCGCCCACACAGGGGCAGCGCTGCGAAAGTCATTCTGCCGCAAGGCTTAGTACCCCGTCTTGGGCAGCTTCACCGTTGTTTTGGCGTAGACGGTAGTGAGCCAGCGGGACACTGCCTGAATCCACTGCCCATTGTAAAGGCCACCCACATCTGCCACATTCACAACGCTGGCATTGTTGGCAAGGCCACTGCGAGCAGTGGCGTAGATATAAGGCGTTTCTACCTGTGCAAAGCCCGCCTTTACATTTCCGAACACGAACATGACTTCGGTAACACGCTCATTGGCGGCAAGGCCGAGGACAGCGGGGCGGGCGTCCAATACGTAAACCTTGCTTGTACTCAGGTTGTCCGCCAAAGTGCGGTAGTCCCCGGAGAGGTTGGTCTTATAGACCACCTTGTAGGAAAGCGGCTGATTGTAGCTGCCGGTGACGATTTTGCTCAGCGTGACCTGCGCGGGAAGCTGATCGCGCCAATAGAAGGAGTTGAGGGAAACGTTGGAGCTGTTCTTGATCTGTGAGAACACGTAGCGGATCGGCTGACCGGGGACAGCCTGCACAGGGCCGGTTTTCTTAATGGATACACCTGTGGAAACGCTGGTATTCTGCACTTCAAAGGTGACGATCTGTCCGTTGAATTCCAGATAGGCGGTCATCACTGTGGGGTTGATGGAGTAATTCGCTGGCGCTTTGATCTCACGGACGGTATAGCGGGACAACGGCAGCGTCTTAGAAACAGCGCGCCCGTTGCGGTCGGACTTGATGGTGTCCACCACATTGCCCGCTTTGTCGTAGATCTCAAACACCGCGCCCTCCAGCAGCGTCCCGGCAGGCAGGCCGTTGGTCGCGTTATCGTCTGCGGATTTCTTGATGATCTGGATCTGGCCGCACTCCGCAGTATTGCTCCACTCGATTTCTGTGGTGGAGCCGTAACGGACATAGATCGTTTTCAGTTCAGGATCAAGCACATAACCGGGGGCGGCTTTGATCTCACGCAGATAATAGCGGCCATCCGCCAGCCCCTCGTCGGCGTAGATGTAACCGTCCTGATCGGTCACATACTCCCCGATGGGATTGTAATTGCTGTCATAGAGCAGAAACACCGCGCCGTAAATTCCCTTGCCGGTGGCCTTGTCCACCTTGTGGAGCAGGATTCGGGAAGATTTGTGATTGGTGATCTCCAACGTGGCCGTCTGACCGTCCTTGACCTCAATACGATGAGGTGTGGTATCCAGCAGATAGCCGGACGCAGCCTCCTGCTCCGTCACGGTGTACCAGCCGCTTTCAGCTTCGGGGAGATAGATGACGCCATCGCTGTCCGTTGTGTAGGTGCCGATGATCTCACCATTCATCTTGCGGATCTCGAACTTGACATTGCCAATTCGCTCACCAGTGTCTTCGTCGGACTTGATGATCTGCAACCCGCCCGCAGGCGTGTTGTAAAAATAAAGCGTCTGCGTATCGTTGGGGTTGACAACCACGGTCTGCGTGCGGGTATTTTCATCAATGGTGTAACCGGGGATCGTTTCGACCTCTGTGACCATCACGGTGCCGGAGATGCCGGAAATGGTGATCCTGCCCTCCTTATCCGTCCAGTACAGACCGGTGGAGGACAGCGTGCCGCCCTCGGCATCTACATACGAGCCATCTGCGTAGGTGATCTTAAACTCGACACCTTCCAGCGGCTCCTTTGTCACGGAGTCCTGCTTGACGATGATGAGATTGCCCTTGGGCTGATTCCTAAATTCAAGCGTGGTGACTTCGTTGGATTTGACCTTGACGGTCTGCGGGGTATCATCAAGAATGTACCCCGCCTTCGCACGGGTTTCCTTGATGACAAGCGTGGTACCGGGGGCGATGTCCGTAATGGTGAAAGTACCTGCGCTGTCCGTCACATATTTGCCGTTGGCGTTGCCGATAAGGTTCCCGGCAGAATCCGTGACAAGGAACTCCACGTCAGAGATGGGAGCGTTCGTTGCAGCATCGACCTTTTTCACCAAAATGCCACCCTTGGGCTGGTTGCGGAACTCCAGCGTCATCACGGCATTGCGTTTGATCTTGATGCTCTGCGGGGTATCGTCCAGGATGTAGCCGTCTTTTGCCCGCACCTCGCAGGCGATGACTGTCATGCCGGGAGTCAGGCCGTCAATGCGGATGGTTCCCGCACTGTCGGTCACGTAGCGGCCATTCGCCGTACCGATCACGCTGCCGTCCGAATCGGTGATGAAGAACTCCACATCGGAAATGGGGGCGCCGGTCACGGCGTCCTTTTTGACGATGAGGAGGGAACCCATCTTATCGTTGCCGAAGGTCACGGTAATGACGTCCTGATCCTTACCGGAGAGATAGACTGTTTCTGTTGCGTCGGTGATCACATACCCGTCCGGCGCGGAGATCTCCTCGCAGACGTAAGTGCCTGCCTTGAGGCTGGTCACAACAATGGTTCCATTGCTCGAAGTGCGGTACTCACCGATGACTGTACCGCCTGTACCGGAGGTGCCGCCGAGGTAGCGGATGCGGAACCATGCACCCTCCAGCGGCTGACCGCTCTCACTGTCCACCTTGCGGATAACAATGGCAGAAAGAGGTGTGTTTTCAAAGGTCAAGACTTTACTTTCGCCACCGGAGATGAAGCATTCCTGCGTGGCAGCCTCCTTGATGGCGTACCCGGACGCCGGTTCCAATTCAGTTACCTTGTACCAGCCATCCTTGATCTCAGGAAGAATGATTTTTCCGCTTGCGTCAGAAAAGTAAGTGCCGAGATCGTTGAGCTCACCGGTGTCGGTGTGGTTGCTGCCATACCAGATCTGGAACTTGGCACCCTTGACGGGATCACCGGTGACGCTATCCAACTTGCGGATCTCCAGACTGGGCTTGATGGCGTTGAAGAAGGTAACGGTAGAGGTCTCGCCGGCTTTCAGCGCTACCTCCTGCGGAATTGGGCTGAGAATGACATGGCCGGGGACATTGATCTCCGTTACTTTGAATGTGCCAACAGGAACAGAGTCGAGGAAAATCCGCCCATGGTTATCGGTCGTGGCGCTGGTAGAAAAGCTGCCGTCGATCTGCTCGATACGGTAGGTCACGCCCTCGATGGGCTCTCCGTTGGCGATGTTCTTCTTGACAATTTCAAGACCGGGCTTTTCATAGTCAACGAAAGTGACCTCGGAGGTTTTGCCGGGGCGCAGCGCCACGGTCTGCTCGGTATTGGTTACGATGTACGGCTCGGGAACGGATTCCTCACGCACAACATAGACACCGGCAGGAATGGCCGAGAGCGTTGCGGAACCGTCCGTCCCGGTCGTGACGGAGGTGGAATAGCTGCCGGTAACAGACTTCACCGAAAATACCGTGCCGTCAATCGGTTTGCCGCTCATGGCGTCGCGCTTGATGATCTTCATATCGGGCTTTTCGTAGTTGACCGCCGCAACAGTGTATTCGCGGTCACCCTCAGTTACATCTACGTACACGCTCTTCGGCGTGGGATCGACACAGTAACCGTCCGGTGCGGAGGTCTCGACAAAGCTCCAAAGGCCGGTGGCGGCGTTCTCAACATAGATCTCACCCTGCGCATTGGTGATGTCGCTGCCGACGATCTGGCCGTTAAAGTAGATGCTAAAGCGCGCACCGGCGAGACCGGTTGTGGTACCGCCAGCAGTCTTTTTCAGCACGATCTTGCCAACGCCAGCAGGCGGTGCAGGTTCTTCTCCGCCGCCTCCGGGCTTATCCTGAGTGACCAGTTTGCGGGGACCATAATAATTGAAGAATGACTGATTTTTGCGGTTACTGGAAATTGCGTATACCGCCCATTTTGCACTCTGGTCCTCCACAATGGATGCAGACTTACCCTGTGCAGTGTACTCTTCAATCTGGCGCTGGAACTCGGCGTCCTCCTGTGCTTTCTGCTCCAGAAGCCAGTCGATGAGGCTCAGATACAGATCATAGGTGTCGGCGTTGGCATAGCCGCCCGCATCGCCGTCTCCGCCGGGCTCGCCTTTATAGCTTTGGTGATCCCACACATACGTCTGCACGGCCATAAAAAGCTGGCCAACATTGGATGCCTTGCAGTCGTTGAGGTAGGTCATCATCCATTTGACGTTCTCGACGGTCGCGGCGTCCATTTCACTGAGGCCGCTGTTCGTGACAGCCGACTGCAATACGGCATCTGCATCTGCACCGGTGCCGGACGTCCATGTAAAGGAATTCAGGTACGAAGGCGTTGCGTAATGATATGGCGAAGCGATCCTTCGCCTCTTATGCGACACGCAGCAGCGCAGGACGCTCGATGCGATCCTTGCAGACGGGCTCCATGAGGGGATACCAAATTGGCGCGTCGAGAACGACGCCATTGACAGCGAGGGGAATCCTGTTCTATTCGCCTACACCTGTGATTTTCCTCGCATCCGGCGTTTCGATACCGCGCTGGAGCTGCACGGAATGACGGGGACATTGATTTGCTTCGATTACCAGGAAGAAGCCTTGCGGGAGATCTGCGGGCAGCGTGTGATACTGCAAAGCATTGATTTTCAACAGTTTGAAAGGAGCGTGCTCTATTCCTAAAAAGAAGCTGATTCAGCTTTTCATTATCATTCCAATCGCTGCGCTGGCGCTGCTCTATGGGAGTGGCTACCTCTCGCAGCTTTTTTCCAATTACCGTGCATGGCAGGAGGCCGGCGCCGTGTTTGGGACATCTCCCGCATTCCCAGACGCCGGATTCGTTCCCTGCCTTGCGGCAGCCTTCCATTTTCCGTATGGGCTGTATGGCCTCGGCCTCTGCATCGGTGCGCTGGCGCTGCTGATCCTCATGGTCATGCGGATGGGCTACAGCGAAGGCGGCGAATACGACCGGCGGCGCAACCTTGTCTATTCCAACAAGGGAACCTACGGCACCGCAGGCTTTATGTCCCGCAAGGAGCTGACCGAGGTACTTGACCTTGTGCCAGACATTCGCAAGCATTCCGGCACGATTCTCGGAGAGCTGGATCATCAGGTCATTTGTATTCCTCCAAAGACTCGATTTAACGGGAATCTTGCGGTTTACGGCGCCAGCGGCTCCAAGAAGACAAGAGCCTTTTGCGTCAACATGATTCTCCAAGCTGCCGCCCGGAAATCCAGCCTTATCATCTGTGACCCCAAATCCGAACTTTACGAAAAAACCAGTGAGTATCTGCGGGATCAGGGTTACACCGTCCGCGTGTTCAATCTGGTCACACCGTCAGCCTCTGATTCATGGAATTGTCTTGCGGAGGTCGGCAGTCAGGAATTGATGGCACAGCTCTTTTGCGATGTCATCATTAAGAATACTGGCGGCGAAGAACGCGACCACTTCTGGGACAGCGCCGAAATGAATCTGCTCAAGGCTCTGGTCCTCTATGTTTCCATCAGTTACCCCAAGAAAAAGCAGAACATCGGTGAAGTATACCAATTACTCACCGCCAGTTCTGAACAGGAACTGAACGCGCTTTTTGATGTTCTTCCCCTCACGCATCCTGCCAAAGCGCCATACAGCATTTTCAAGCAGGCGTCAGAGGGTGTGCGCGGCGGCGTTATCATCGGGCTCGGCTCCAGACTGCAGGTTTTCCAAAACCGGGATATTCGCAACATCACATCCTACAACGAGATTGATCTGGAACTTCCGGGAAAGCAGCCATGCGCGTATTACTGCATTACCAGCGATCAGGACAGCACCTTTGATTTCCTCTCCTCGCTGTTTCTTTCCTTTGTGTTTATCCGCCTGGTTCGCTATGCGGACGAACATTGTCCCGGCGGGGAGCTTCCGGTTCCTGTTCATGTACTTGGTGAAGAGCTGTGTGCCTGTGGAGTGATCCCAGATCTATCGAGAAAAATTTCGGTCATTCGTTCCAGAAACCTGTCCATGTCATGTGTGTTCCAGAACTTAGCAGGTCTACAGAACCGCTATCCCTACAACCAGTGGCAGGAAATTCTGGGCAACTGCGATGTGCAGCTTTTTCTTGGCTGCACAGATGCTCTGACGGCGGAATTTATTTCTGACCGGACCGGCGAGGCCAGTATCTCTGTCACCAGTAAAGCCAAACAGCTCGGAACATGGCGCGTATCCAACTACACGCCTGAATACCGGGAAACCAGCGGTGTCGGCCGGCGCAAGCTGATGACCATGGACGAGGTGCTGCGTATGGATATTGATAAAGCCCTGATCCTCATTCGGGGCAAGAATGTACTGGAGGTGGATAAGTACGACTATTCCAAACATCCCGAGGCAAAGAAGCTGCGGCCGAGCAAGGCCGCCTCCCATGTCCCTGCATGGCGGGCAAATCAGCCGCAGGAAAAGCAAACTCCATCGGCGCCGCCATCTCAGGCAGCGGATAAGAAGCCGGCGCAAAAGAAAAAGCCTGCGTCGGCTGAAAAAGTCGTTGCCGTAACCAAAGAATCCATTATGAAGAAAAAGGAGGATACTTAATGCCCAAGAAAAAAACGATCCCGCCCCCTGATGATTTCTCCTCAGAGTTCATGGAAACCGAATCCGCCAAAGAACTTTCTGAGCAGCAGGTGGAGGCCGCCGGCAGCGACAACACGGAAACTTCGCTGGCAGAACTCTCGGAAGTTGATCTCGGCTCCGGCGATGTGAGCGGCACAGCAGATGTCGGAGAAAACGAACCGGATGCCGAAAACACCGCCGATGCCGCAGATACTGTCCCTGTTTCCGATGAAGCAGCGGAGGACCCGGAGTACGACAGCATTTTGCAGGAGCTGAACAGCAGCACTCCGGCACCCCTTGACAGCAGCGGCGAAAATGCTCTGGTTGCGCTTTTACTGGAAGGAAATGCGGAAAATGCTCCGCCCGCTGAAGATGAAACGGAATCCGCAGATGGTGAAGCTGCTCCGCAGCCTACTGCACCTCCCGCACCTGCCGGGCGCCGTGACTCCTACATTCTGACCGTTGATGCAAAAGACCGTATCGAAACGGAAGAAGAACGCCGTGAGGTCATCTGGCATGAGATCAAGACCTCGCATATTGCCGGTCGTATTTTGACCGGAACGTTGGACGGCGTGGAGCAGACCCCTTCCGGCCGCACGATCGTTGTCGTTGACTACAAGGGTTATCGCATTGCGATCCCGCTGAAAGAAATGATGCTCTATTCCGGGTCCGTTCCGTATGGGGCGAAATACAAGCCGTTTATGGAGCGGATGAGCAGTATCCTTGCGACCATGCTCACCGCGGAGATCGATTTCATCGTCCGGGGTCTGGATAACACCGCCCGCAGCGTTGTGGCAAGCCGCAAGGCCGCCATGCTCCGTAAGCGTCAGACCTTCTATCTGGACGCCAATGAAGATGGCATCCCCATGATTTATGAGGGGCGCGTCGTACAGGCGCGCGTCATTGGCGTTGCGGAAAAAGTCCTGCGTGTGGAAGTGTTCGGCGTGGAGTGTACGATTTTCGCCCGTGATCTGTCTGCCGCATGGTTCGGTGACGCCCGCGAGTATTACAGCGTCGGCGACCGTGTTCTTGTCCGTGTGCTCACCATTGACCGCGACGACATCAACCATATTTCCATCACAGCAGATATCCGCAGCGTTTCGTCCGCCGCCAACCAGAGCAATCTGGATAAATGCGTCCTGCAGGGCAAATACGCCGGCAGAGTGACCGATGTGCGCCACGGCGTTGTGTTCATCCGGCTCAACAACGGTGTCAACGCGGTTGCCCACACCTGCTATGACCGGCGAATGCCTGGAAAGAAAGACGACGTCAGCTTTGCCGTTACCCGTCTGGATGAGGAACGCGGCATCGCCGTCGGCATCATCACCAGAATCATCAAACAGAATTTGTAAAAAAAGGAGAGGCCACCATGAAGAGCTTATCAAAGCTGGCCCTTTGCCTGCTGCTTGCCATGTCGCTGACGGTCAGCGCCTTTGCCGCTCAGGTTCCCGATTCATTGGTAGCGGAAAACCTGAACGGCCAGCAGCGGCTTGTAAAAACCTACACGCTTTCCCCGGAGGTTGACCCAGATGAGCTGAAGGAAGAGGACTTTTCCTACGACGGCTATCTTTATACCTGGGCCTATACCACAAAGGTGGAACACCCGTATCTGGAAAGCAAAACTGTAACGGAAACCGTCACAGTCAATACCGCCAAAAATGACCTTGCGCAGATACTCGCAGAGCTTTCGCCCAGTATGCCCTATGAAAAAGGCGGCTTCTCCGGCGAGTTGGCACTGGATCATACCACGCTTTCCACAGAGGCATCCGGCTACACCACCAAATACAGCAAAACCACCGAGACGAAGGTAATCGGCAATCTGGATCGCAACGACATGTCTTATGTGCCGGCCACGACCGTCAAAAACGGAAAAACCCTCTCCCTTGCCAATGTGGAATGGCAGGTCACCGGCACGGCGCTCGTCGGCGAGGCGCTGGTTCCTGCCCAGTATCAGGCGGTCGCCACCTATTCCGCCTCCAGCAGCTATCAGGCTGCCACTGGCTATGTCACCACGGCGGAATATCACGGAACCGTTACTTCGGAAGGCGTGGACAGCATCACCTATACCGTGGTTTATACCGGAAGTGAGATCGTCCCCGTAAAAACACATATCTGGGATAACGACAGCCTTGCCGCTCCGCTGCTGATCATCGCTGCCGTGCTGCTCTGCGCGGGCATCGCCGCCGCTGCACTCATCCTGCTGCGCCGCCGCAAAAATGTCTATGTGTATGTTCCGGACAGCAAGCCCCGAGAGTACCGGCTGATTGCAAAGTTCCGTGTGGAGCCTGACAGCGAGGTTCCCGCTATCGATGCAGGCGCTCTCACATTGAATCCGGGAGATACCGTCGCGGTTGAGGTGAAAAAATCCCTTGCCAGGCACCTGGCTGGGCGCGAGTTCACCGTTTCTTTCCCGCAGAGTGACTATACTTACACGATCCAAGCCAGCAAGCACAATGACTGGCATGAATTTACCGTTCCCGCTGAAGAAGAACAGGAGGCTCCCGTATGAAGAAGATTTTCTCATTGACTTTGACTCTGGCTGCCATGCTTTCTGCGGTGGCGGTCAGCGCCCAGGCTGCCGATTTTTCCTTTGAAACCGATGGCACCCCGGAATACTATCCCTCCTCTTCCTATGAGGACGTCTACGGCTCCCGCTACAATTACGGTGGAAAAAATGTGGTGGACTACCAGATCCCCGAGCTGGAGTACGGGCAGCTCAGCACCACCCAGACCGGCGTGATGGAGAAAATCATGCTGCCTGGTCTTCAGAGCATCTCTGCATCCGGCAGCGGCATTTACGGAATTTCTCCCGGCGGCGGAACTGTTGAGATTCCCGGTTTTCTGCAGGGCGGCTCCACAGCTACTCCTGCGACGCCCGCTTTCACAGAGCTGACACAGGATTTTCTGCTTTCCAACGGTGCCGTCGGAAAGATCTCCATTCCTGCCATCGGGGTCAAGAACTACTATCTCTGGGAAGGTGAAACGACTGCCAGCATGAAAAAGGGGCTGGGGCATTTCACCAGTACCAGCGTCTGGAACGGCAATGTGGCTGTCTGCGGGCATAATCGCGGCGCCAAATATGTGATCGGCAGCATCAAGGATCTCGATGTGGGCGATAAGATCACCTATACCACATCCATGGGTACCCGTACCTATCTGGTGGAGACTGTGACCAAAATCAGCAGCAGCGATTGGAGCTATTTGTCCTCTACCACGGATAACCGGATCACGCTCTTCACCTGCGTTGCCGGAGATTCCAGTCAGCGCTGGTGTGTGCAGGCTGTTCAGGCCTCTTAAAAATCTTTTGTTGAAAAAGCCGCTTTATGATCGTAAAGGAATAGTAGATCAAAAATAAGGAGGCTTTTCCATGAAGAAGCAGATCCTCACGATGTTTACGGGCCTTTTTATCGGCGCTATTATCACAGGCGGAGCTTCCGCCTATGCTGCGGGAATCCTCGCTGAACGCAGCAACCATCGTATTTTTGCCGATGGGCAGGAGGTGCAGATGGAAGCCTATGTCATCAACGGCAGCAACTATGTGCGGCTTCGGGACATCGGCAAGGCTGTTGGTTTCGAGGTTTATTGGGACGGCGATGCCAAATGTGTGCAGGTAGAGAGCGGCAAGCCCTACACCGGCATTGCGTCGGTGAAAGCGGAGACCAGCGGACCTGCTTCACAGCCGGAGGTTACGACGCCTGCCGATGATGTGGATGACATGAAACAGGATATTGTGGACCGCACCAATGCGCTGCGGCGCGAAAATGGCGTTGCTGTGCTGCGCGTCAACGACAGGCTCATGCAGGCGGCGCAGGTACGAGCCGATGAGATGGCTGCGCATACCGTCTATTCGCACACAAGACCGAATGGTGGAAAATTCAATACCGTCACGGATTGTCCCTACATGGCCGAAAATATCCATCGCATCGCAGATTGGGTGCTGTCTGACCAGACACTTGCCGAACGAGCAGTTGCGGATTGGTATGCCTCAACGGTTCATCATAAGAACATGGTCAATCCGAAGCTGTCAGAGATCGGCGTTGGGCTGGCAAGGGGTGTCAATGATACTGGTGACCCGTGCTGGTACTGTGTCCAGCTTTTCCTCTACGATGGCTATTCCATCACTCGGGTGGATACCCCCACAAACAAATAAATCATCAACTTTCACGCAAGAGCAGGTCGTCAAGATCTGCTCTTTTTATTGCGCTTTTTGGAAAGGAGAAAGACATGAAGTCAATTAAACATCGCTTGTTGTCACTGCTTTTGACGCTGGTGACAGTCTTGAGCCTGCTGCCGACTGCGGCTTTCGCCGCATCGCACAGCGGTTCCGGCCTCAAGATTACCACCAATCAGGCATATTGGAGCACGCGCCTGCTCGCCAACGGTACCCCGTACAGCTACCGCCCGCCGCTTGTGGACGGTAAGCTCGTGTACTGCATGGATAGCGGCCTCGGCTAACGGTCATTGGTCAGATAGTAGAAATGCGGAAAGCTGCCATCCAGCAGGAAATAGCTGTGCGCGTCCGGCTGCGTCAGGATAGAAAGTTGTTCCATGGTGGAGCCGAACACGATCCCGGAAATCTCCGCATCGGGCATGACCCCTTCGGTTTGCAGCAGAGCTTTGAACCGCAGTTCAGCCTTGTACTCCCATTTCATCTGCGTTTTGGCGGTGTTATAGGTCAAAAAAATACCGCCATCCGTCAGCAGGATGCCGGTTGCGCGTGAACTTTTGATTTTCGTCCCTTGCGGGCCGATCTCTTTGACCTCTCTGGAGGTGTAATAGGCGGGGATTGCCGCACTTTGGCTGGCAGCGGAAAAAGGGGCCTTTTCCCATGGAAAGGCCGGAATGTCAGCGTTGTGCATGATGGTCAGGATCTCAGCCATCCGGTGAAGCCGGAGCCGTCTGGGAATTTCGCTTTTGAGCTTGTTTGGCTCAGAACTGCCGGTCAGGTAGGCTGAAAACCATTCGGGAGCATCAGCCAACAGCAGCCGTTTGGCTGACGAGGTGAGCCGAAGTCCACGCAGGCCGTCTTTGGAGAAGGTACGCAGCAGCCCATCTCGCCGGAGAGCGGTAACGACACTTTCGAGGTATGCGGAACCACCCGGCAGGTGGCTGATTTGACGGATGGGGTATTCACCGCAGAGGGCGGTCAATGTCAAAAGAAGATAGGGCAGCGTATTTTGAGCTGGCAGCTGCCGGGGCTTTCGAGGCATAAACCGTGCTGCCTCCTTGTACGATATTTTACCGTAGGGCTTTATAGCTTGGGTAATTTCGCGGCCGGAGAGCCTTGAAAAAACGCAGTATTTTCAGCGCTTTCAGGGCGCTTTTTGTACCTAGGAAAATAAGCGCCCATAAAAGGTCAAAAATCCGATATGCTTTTTACACCATTCTGGCGCTCTGCAAGCCAGGCCGGAAACTGCGTGCTGTCCATGAGAAAAAGCCGTGTGCAATCCTCTTCGCCCAGCTCCGTGGTGTTGTAGGCGTCGCACAGCAGCCCATTGTCATCCGTCAAGATGAAGGAGGCCGCAACATCCAGAAACTGCTTCAGTTCCAGATTGTCATAATCGCGGATACGGCGCTCTGGCAGCTCCTGTGCATAGATATGGGAAAAGCAGACCACACAATGCTGAAATTGCGGCATGGTGTGGTGGGCGGCGTAATCGGAGAGCGCGGAGGTAAACGGATCTAACAGGAACTCCGTGCTTTGGCGCTGCCTGCGCTTTGGCAGAAGGCACGGGAGCTTGATCTCCAGAATGCCGTCATTTTCGCTGATCTCAATACCCTGCATGGTTTCAGCAGACCGCAGATATTCCTCTTTTTTGATGCTGGTAGTGGCATAGATCAGGTGGCGCAGCCGGCAGGTGATCCGCTCGGCCCGCAGCGCCGCATCCGTGGACAACACCTCGTAGTTGTCGGGATAACGCTGGATATCCGTCGTGTTCATGGCATAGAGCGCATTGTTCAGCCGTTCGATCTCAGCCAGAATAGATGTAATTCTTTGTGATATAATGGCCCTGTTCAAGAAAAAACTCCTTATTCGATTTGATAATACTGCACTTCGCCGCCCGAAGAGACGGTACAGTAGCCGCTGGTGTTTGGTATGTGGATCTCGGCGATCTGCTCCGGCTGCTCAATCAGAACGATGTATTTGGGCGGAACCTCTTTTACCGTGGAGAGCATTTGGTTGATAAGCTGCTCTTTACCCGGCTCCGCGTAAATGATCTCGTAAACTTCGCCATCCGCAAAAAAGATGATTTTTGCGGGGTACTCGCTGACAGAGTGATATTCTACCTGCTCCATAAAGTCGGTAAGAACCCAAACGGCCTTTGAAAGCCCGTGATCGATGCTCTCCTCCGCATCAGCGGGAATGCGGTAATACTCACCTCGCTGCACAATGCGGCCCTGCTTTTGCAGGTAGGACAGCAGATTCCGGATTTTGCTTTCCTTGTGCGGATAGAGCTTCAAAAGCTGCATCTCCGTCAGAGCGCGGTACATGGAAACATCCCGCAGGATGCCGGCGGCTTCCTGCCCATAGATCTGCTCCCTCGTTTTCATTGAAACATCTCCTCGTTATGCGTATTGAAGCCGTATAATCGCCGTATTGCTGTTGGTTGTGGAGCGTTATACGTCTTAAATGCGTATTGTGTACGGATTAGCATGGATGCTGCTTTGGCGCAGCACGCTGAGCAAGCTCGGCCAGCTCCCGGCGATCCGTGGTGATCAATTCCTTTTCCATTTGACTGCACTTGATCTCCACGGCAATATTATTGTTATTTGTGCTGATGAGAGCGCTGCCGCGTTCAAAGTGCGTAATTTCCATCAACTCAGCTTCAGACAGATGCAGAACGCCCTGAACGCGCTGAGCTTCTTCCTCCTCCAGATTCAGCAGGATCTTCGTTTTACTGTTGTTGATGATGCCCTTGCCGTATTTGCCGTCGTCCAGCGCAAAAAAGTCATTGAGGTCCTGTGTGGCGCAGACAAGGCTGCCGCCATAGCCGCGGATCGTCTTGGCAAGCTCCAGAACGGATTCGGCGGCCTGCCGGTTGCTGCTGGCGCCGATGAGCTGCCAGCATTCGTCCACGAAGATGGCTTTTTCCGCCGTGCGGTTCTCTTTGGCCTTGTCCCATACAAAGTCAAGAGCAACAAACATCCCCACCGTCAGCAGATCACCGGTCAGCTCAGAAATATCAAGGACGATGTACTTGTTGTCCAGTGCCACATTGGTTTGCTGATTGAAGGAGCGGGCAGAGCCGTTGACCAGCCGGTTCAGGATGTTGGCAAGGCGCTTTGTTTCCGGAGAGGCGGCGAGAATTTCATACAGGTCGCCCAGGATCGGCATTTCTTTATAGCACCCTGGATTTTTCGGCTGTTCCAGAGAAGCATTGTCATGTGTGATGCCCTTGACCCCGTAGGTGCAGATCATGGCATCATCCAGAAGCTGCCGCTCCTCGTGAGACATATCCGGAATTAAGAGGCTGAAAAACGTGTGCAGCCGCTGAATTTTGGCTGCCAGCAGAGATTTTTCCGTGCCGGGGCCATCCAGCAGATCGTCCACGGACTTATCTGCCTTGCGGATCTCCATGATGTTGATGCAGTTTTGAGAAGCCGGAGATATGGAGATAAACTGTCCGCCGATGTTGGAACAGGCCCGGTGAAACTCGTGTCCTTTGAGCGGCGCGATGATAAAGACCTGAATTCCCTTGCGGCGCATACGCAGAGCCATCAGCTGAAGTGTAAAGGTTTTTCCGGCTCCGCTGGTTCCGAGAATGGCGATATTGGCATTCTTGTAGACGCGGGAATCGAAGATGTCCACGATGATGAGAGAATTATTGTGTTTATTGACGCCGAGAAGAATACCGTTGTCATCGCACATCTCATAGCTGGTGAAGGGATAGCAGCTGGCAGCTCCCGTTGTCAGAACATTACGCTTAGACCGCTCATAGAGCTGGCGCTCCAGAGAAACCAGAGGAAGAGAGGATAAAAAAGCCTGCTCCTGACAAAAGGAACAGGTCTGCACATCCATATCCTGCGAGAGCAGGAGCTTTTTCATTTCCGCGACCTTCCATTCAAGGTCATCCACGCTGCCGGCTGTGACGGTGATAAGCAGGTTCAGATAATAAAAATCCTCATTGTTGGAAAGACCGTCTTTTAGAAAATAGCCGCTGCGGATCGCACCGTCGAGGTCGTTAAAATCCGTGTTGGTGTCGCTGGTTTCCTTAATTTTGCTGCGGTTGATACGGAGCTGCTGCCCCAGCTTTCTGACCATGCGGTCCTTTGGCTGCCGCGCGAGAAAGACGTCCAGATCGATCCCGTCGCCGGCGTTGACCAAAAGGCTGAGCCAGCCGGCGGGAACGCGCGCTTTATAACCATCTGATGGGACAAGAAGATAGGCATAATACAGCCCATCTACACAGAGGTAGTTTCCGTGGGTAAGGTCGATGCTGTCAGGGGCATAGAACTCGTTGACGGGAATAGTGTTGATGTCCCGCCCGGCGGCCATGTAGTCCGCCAGAACGGACTTCACCCGCTGATAGAACGGCTCACTGCTGGCCCTGCGGCAGAGAATGTTATAAAGAATCTCCGCCGTGGCGTCGTCCTCGTTCTCAGGGGAAATGACCTCGTTGCAGCACTGCCGCAGATAATTTGCCGCCGTGCGTGCGGCTGTTTGCAGAGAAGCGATTGCATCCTCTTCCTCATGGCCGCGTTTGGTGCCGGGCAGCGGCTCATACTCGAAAATGAGGAAAAAGCGCCTTGTGATTGCCTCACGGGAGCCAAGCTGCCGAATGAGCTTCAGGTAGTCTTCCTGCAGGACACGGCAGCGCGGATCCTGCTCATGCTCCAGCTCCTTGCGGACGGTATCCAGATGCCGGTTAATGTCCGCACGCTTTGTCAATGCCTTGAATTGCACCTTGACCGGGGCAATTTTCAGATAGGAAATGAAGGAGTAAATGATGCTGCGCTGCTCTCTCGCGCTGCGCAGCAGGAAGTTGACGGGAACCACCTCTACAACCTTGACATAGCGGTGATCTCTTGTATAAATGACGCCGTGCTCAATCTTCTCGATAGGGATATAGTCCGCCAAGGCGTTGAGCGGCTGAACGGCTTCTTCCTCCTGCAAGAAGGTCTTGAACTGCGTCACGCTGCGCTGCTTCAGATCAACAGAAAATCGGCTGCGGCTTTTGGGGAGCGGAGGATCTTCTGCTTCGCAGTCGCTTTTCCGCTGCTGCGCCCAGCTGGGCAGCAGCGTTTTTCCGTTTTTGCCGCCCTGCGTCCCATCGCGTGAAAGGATTCTGCGGTTGTGCAGAAAGCAAAAGAACAGGCGGATAAAAGCGGACAGGCTCATGCCGGATACGCCAATCAAAGCGAGAAGCACCAGCGGAAGAGCCGTCAGGCATAAAATCACAACGCGGACGGTGAGGGAAAACGGAAGGTGCAGAACCGGTACGCCAACCGCGAGGCCAAGGATGACCGCCTCAACCGTATTGCGGGTTTTCAAAAGCCCACCGAAGAGTGTGCCGCCCTCCATAAAGTTGGGAGGAATCACATACACCTCAAATTCTTCCGGTTTCATAGACAGCCTCCCTTATATCCGGTCTTTCCGCTTCGGCGGATCGGGCATCTTCTTGACGATCTCCTTGTGATAGTCGATTTCGCCGTCCGGTGCGGTAAAGGGCTTCTTGATTACGGTATCAACGGCATACTGCTTGTACCATTGGACGCCATCGGCAGAGAAGACTTTCTGGTGTTCACCGTCCGGCGCGGCATATTGCCCGGTATGGTACATTCCAAAGGAAATGCCCTCCGGATGCTCCGGAGAATACTCTGTGCCGGTGATGCGCCCGCCGCCGATCTCAACGTCGGAATAGGATATTTGCGGTGCGGCGTCTCCCTGAGCGGTAATGCCCATGTAGGAGGACAACGCCTGTGACGCAAACTCTCCGGTGATGGAGCCGGTGGAGTGCAGGTCTCCGGCTGCGACCATACCGATCACATCGTTGGCAAAACGCCCACCCTCCAGCATGGAAGTGGTAAAAATACGCCCGCCGAGGCCAACGGAATGCTGTGACTCCCTGCGGAGTGAGGAAACCGAAGCGGTTCGGGTACTGGAAGCGACTTGCTGATGGGTCACGCCCGTCTGCGACTTTTGAGAAGCGCTTTCGCTGCGCGTCTGCTTCGCCTGATGAACAACGCTTGACGCCTGCCGCTCGGCATTTACAGTACGCTCTGTGGCCTGATGCGCGGCGGACATGGTGGAGGAGGACGCTCTCTGCGTCGTTTGCGTCGCAGTTCTTACGGCGTCATTGGTAATTTTCCGACTGACAACGCCGGCCAGACCGCCTTGCAGAAAGCCGGAAGATCCGGATGCGGCGGTGCCTGTGCGGCTGGAGGCTCTGTCGGCAAAGTTACCGACAACTTTTCCAGCCATGCCGGCAGCGAGGGAGACACCCTTGAATGCGACCATCGCTTCACCCAGCATAGAACCGCCGGTGTGCCCTACATTGACACCGATGCTTGCCATGAAGCTGTCGATTTTCTGCGAGACTTTGAGAAAGCCAACCGCACAGAGAAACCAGACCAGGACGTTCCCCGTCACGGCCTCGCGGCTGGAACTGCTGACTGCGGCTTCAACATCGCTTTCCTCCAGAGCAAACGCAGGTACCGCCAGGGCAAGCGCAAGCAAAAGAACGGTGCCCAGCAGCGGAATGATTCTATGATATTTCTTCGTGGTAATGACCTCCTACATGGAAAGCGGATTTGAGATGAATGTGCCGACCATCGTGATAAACAGCCGAAGACACCATGCGTTCATCAGCAGCAGGAATATCTGCCCGCCGAACATCCGGCACCAGCTCTTAAAAATATTTGCGGTGGATTGCGATGCGCCCATGGCAAAGGCTACCGGTGCGGTATAGACCAGGACGCCCAGCAGTACATACCGTTCTGCCGCTTCAAACAGCAGCTTAATGTAGTTCCACGCAAGAATCAGTGTCAGAATCAGAACGATCAGCGCAACGCCGCCGTTGGCACAGACGCCGATGATGGTCAGCAGAACAGAAGTGAAGCTGGCAAAGTCCAAAGAAGGAAGCTCTGAGGACAGTATCCACGCATAAGGCGTTCCGCCTATCGTCAGCGCAATGTTTACGATTTCATCTGCATAGTACGCAAGCACAATGAACAGAATCGCCTTGGCGGTCAGCTTGACCGGATCCTCTGCGTCCACGCCCAAGCCCAGTCCATAGTTCTTGAACAGATTCCAGACCCAGCCCAACAGGATCAGCCCGATGGCAAGTGCCACCAGAAGGCTATACATGGTTTCCGCTGCGGGAAAATATCGCAGAAATGTGTTCATGTCACAGCCCAATGCCCCCAAAACAGAGGTGTTGATCATATCCAGACCGTACATGATCTGCTCCGCGATCCACTCTACAATGCCATCTAAAATGCCCATGATTTACGAGGCGGTCCACTGCCCGCCGCTGAAGAAGGGCGTAACATAACTCATAATGAAGCCGAGACCGTTCAAAACAGCCCATGTGATGATGATTCGCTTGAGCCAAGCCCGGCTTTCATCGACGGTTCGGCCGCTGCGGGAGAAATTCATCATCAGCAGTGCGACTGCGGCCGTAACGATAGCTGCAATCGTGGAGATGCCGAGGATCTGCGTATAGACATCCCGCATGATCTCATTGGCCTTCTCCCACACGGTTGCGGCAGAGGCCGGCTGACAGAGAGAAGCGGATAGCGTGGCGGTCAGAAACGCCGCATACAGCCAACGGCCGATATTGCCACGTGGCTTTTTCCCGATACGGGGAGACGGATACTTGTGCTTCAAAAGCATTACCTCCTTGTGCTGCCCAAAAGCAGGAAACAGCACCCAGCGAAAGCCGGATGCTGTTTCATTGACCGCAGAAGGGCATAAAAAAAGACGCACATCAAAAATGGCGTCCTCCTGCGGCTGCTTTTGGTTTGTTTATAGTTTTGAGCATACTTAGTTTAACATACGGCGATTTTGCGTTCAATAGCAAAACCCTTCCAATTTCCTCCCAATTCTCTTTCAAAATACTCTCACACATCTGGCGGGAAAAAGCAGTCCAGCGTTTTCAAAGTGTCCTGCGCGGAAAATCCCCAAAGGACAGAGCTTAACGCTTCCACGGCAGCTTTGCGCAGGCGGTAGTAGGTGCTGAAGCTAATGTCCCTGATATGCGGGTGGAGCGCTTCAATGATCTCCTCCACATTTTTCAGCTTCTGTGGGGATAAAAATGAGTAATACAAAATCCAGTAGTACACCTCTCCGCTCTGGTGGTGCGTGCGGAGAAGGTTGACGGAATTTTCAAGCAAGGTCAGCATTTTGTAGCTGCGCTCAATGCACCTGGCATGATTTTCTATGTCCGTGCCGCCGAGATCCGCGCCTGCCATATAGATGGACTCCAAAAAATCTTCAATGCTGCAATCATAATCAATGCGAAACTGATTTTTGACCTGTCGGATAGACAGTTCCAGACTCCATGTTACATCTCGATATTTTTTGAGCAGTCTCCATGTGTCGTGATAGCGGGCATCCTCTTCCGGCCGTTTTTCATACATCTTTCCTGACATTGTCGCACGCTCCTTCCGCTTCAGCATTTGGGATGATCGTCATTTCAAACCGATACAACGGACTGCCGGCGCCGCAGCAGATCGCAAGTCCCGCTGAGATAGTGCCTTTCTCTATTCCTACCGTGCAGTCGTCGGATAATGGATATAACATATATTTGGATTTTGGGCATGAAAGGCAGGAAATGCCTTGCGCTTCAAGGGTTCGCAGCACTTTCCGAACGAAGTACAGCATGTGAGGTTTTGAAACGCTGGGAAGCTCTTTTGAAACGCAGATCTGCTCATCAGAAATTGAGCCGGACTCTGGCGAAATGGTATCCGGTACAGATACGCGAAGGTTCAGACACATAGCAACCTCCTCTTTGTCTATCATGACATCCGAAATTTGGAACATGGTTGAGAGATAATTCTTTAGGTAAATTACCGTTCCGCTGCGGCCTGGGAAAGTCAGCAGAGAAAGATAGTCAAAATCGGCCAGTTTTTTGAGCAGCCGCCCCACGCTGGAACGGGAGATTCCCCAGCGCGCGGATAATTCGCTGTAATTGACGAGCGGATTCCCGGTGCCGTTTCTGAAATACGCAACTGGCCCGATCTCAGAGCCGCGTACTTGCTGATCCTTATAAATCGCAGAGATCCAAAGATCCAGAATGACATCCATCTCAGATGCGCGTCCCGCGGAGATCAACTCCGTTGCCGTTGAAACAGGAATGAAGAAGAAACCGGAGTCTTTTTGGCATGGGCAGTTATAATCGAGCGCGGTGTTATTGCGCCGCCAGTCCGTAATAGAGAACTTTACGATATGCCCGCGGCCGAGGCGGGTAAATGTAATGAGCTGCCGATCCTGCAAGGATTTTAGGATTGCAAATGCCTGATAGTGAAAGCGCACACGGAACCATTCTGTGACGTCGGCGATGGAGCAAACCCATTCTCCTGGATAGACAGTGTATGAGATCCTGTCTATGCGCCGATAAGAGGTTCTGAAGTTGGCATAGGAGCAAAGAACGACATAATAAAAAAGACCGGAGCATCCGCCTGTGCGAATGCTCCGGTCTGCAATCAGAGTTTGCATAAATTCTCGATAAATTCGGCATCGTGGATAATCTACAATCTGCCTGAGTTCAAGCTGATAGTCTGCCATGGGTGGTCTCCTGTCTGTTTTTTGTTGGCGGAATATGTTGATAGATAGGGGAATTTGTGTAGTATAGCCTTATCAAAGGTTAAGAATGTATTGTGTTAATTGAACATCATCAGGGGCCATCGCCGCGCCCATGTTGTTTGCGTCGGCGACGCCCTTGTCGACGATTTTCCCGGTTGTCACGTGTGTGATATAGGGCCCCTCGCCCTCGCACGCGAGGAGGCAGCAACCGCTGCCTGTGGCCGTCCACTGCGCGGTCGGCGTGCGCTGCGAGCCGTAGGGCACCGGCATGCGGTACTGCCGCTCGGCGGTGCAGAAGTGCGAGGAGGTCAGCGCCGCGGCGCAAGAGGCATACCCGCCGTCGAGCATCAATGCGGCGAGCGACAGGCTCTCGCCCATCGTGGAGCACGCACCGTAGAGTCCATAGAATGGGATGCGGCTCTCTCGCAGAGCGAACGACGAGCCGACGCACTGGTTCAAAAGATCACCCGCGAAGATGAGGTCAAGGTCACTCACCTTGAGCCCCCCCTTTTCCAGCGCGCGGGAGAGCGCGTGGCGCTGCATGGTACTCTCACCCTTTTCCCAGGTCTTCTCGCCGAAGAAGTGATCCTCGCTCAATTCGTCAAAGTATTCGCGCAGCGGGCCTTCACCCTCGAACCGCCCGCCGACGGCGGCGAACGAGAGGACGGAGGGACATGTGCGCAGGCGGCGCGTCTGCGCGCCGACGGTTTTTTGTTCCATCACGCTCTTCCTTTCCGATGGATTTAGGGGAATCGCTCAAAAGTGGCATTAGTTTCTGCCGTTTTTCCAAGAATATGAGTACTTGACGCATATTGCGCAAGATGTTATGATGAAAATACATTGATATAGGAGGATTTTTCCGTGAAGCATGTGATTTCTACGACCACTGCCCCCGGCGCCGTCGGCCCCTACTCCCAGGCGATCGAAGCAAACGGTTTTGTATTTGTCTCCGGCCAGCTTCCGCTGGACCCGGCGACCGGCGCATTTGTTCCCGGCGGCACGTCCGAGCAGGCGGAGCAGAGCATCAAGAATCTGCTCGCAGTGCTCGAGGCGGCTGGCTGCAAGGCTGAGGACGTTGTCAAGACGACCGTGTTTATGATCGATATCGGCGATTTCGGCGTTGTCAACGAGGTGTACGGCAAGTATTTCTCCGGCGAGTGCCCCGCGCGCTGTGCGATGCAGGCGGCCGCCCTGCCCAAGGGCGCGCTGGTCGAGATCGAGGCCATCGCGGTCAAGCCGTAAAGCGCGAAAACCAAAAAGAAAAGGGAGAAACAGCGTGTTTCTCCCTTTCTTTTTGCGCACGGGCGCGGTATAATATTCAGGTTACCATATGATATTTTACTTTCCGGGAGGAAATGGAATGAAAGAAGAAATGCGTACCATCGGCTATCTCTGCCCCGCGTGCCACAAGCGCGTCATCCAGCAGAGAAGCGTGTTTGCCCTGAGCGCCTCGGGTGCGGTCGTGAGCTGTGAGTGCGGCGAGTCAAGCCTGACCATCGAGGCGGAGGAAAATAAATTTCGCCTGAGTGTGCCGTGCGGCGTGTGCGGTGAGGAGCATCTGGCGGAGTGCAGCGCCGACAAGCTCCTGCATGGGCGCGGCATCGGCCTTGCCTGCCCCGATACGAAAATGCTCTGCTGCTTTATCGGCGAGGACTACGCCGTCGAGCACGAGATGGAGCAGCTCTCGCTCGCGGCGGCCAAGGAGCGCGAGCAGGGCGACGACCCCGCCGCCTTTGCCGACAGCGTCATCATGTACGAGATCCTCTCCGAGCTCAAGGAGATCGCCGCACGCAAGGACGGTATCACCTGCTCCTGCGGCAGCAAAAGCTACGGCATGGAGATCCACAGCACCTACGTCGACCTTGTGTGCAAAAGCTGCGGCGCGAAGCTGCGCATCCCTGCGGCAACGGATGAGGACCTTGACCGCCTCTGCTGCCGCATGAAATTACAGATCAAAAGCGAGTGAGGGAAGACTATGATCGGTTTTCTTGCGAGTCGGTTCATCAAAGACTATCAGAACACGTCTGATGCCGCAGTGCGGCGCGCTTACGGTGTGCTTTGCGGCGCGGTGGGCATTGTCATCAATTTGCTGCTCTTCGCGCTCAAGCTGTTTGCGGGGACGCTTGCGGGCTCTGTCGCCGTCACGGCGGACGCCTTTAACAACCTGTCCGACGCGGGCGCGTCCATCGTGACGCTGCTGGGCTTTCGTTTGGCCGGGCAGAAGCCCGACCCCGAGCATCCGTTCGGCCACGGGCGGCTGGAGTATATCTCGGGCCTCATCGTCTCGATCGTCATTTTGCTGATGGGCTTTGAACTGCTGCGCGACGCCGTGGGCGCGATCCTGCATCCCGAGGCTGTGGAGTGCAGCGTGCTGACGGTGGCGATCCTGCTTGTCTCCATCTGTGCCAAGTTCTACATGTACTGCTACAACCGCGGCGTGGGGAAGAAGATCAGCGCCGCCGCCATGCAGGCGACCGCGGCGGACAGCCTGTCCGACTGCGCGGCGACCGCGGCGGTGCTGATTGCGACACTCGCGGGCTATTTCCTGCATTGGCAGATCGACGGCTGGTGCGGCTTGGTCGTGTCGCTGCTCATCCTGTGGGCGGGCGTGCAGGCGGCAAGGGACACCCTCTCGCCGCTGCTCGGCCAGCCGCCATCGGAGGAGTTCGTGCAGGAGATCCGCGACATCGTGATGGAAAGTCAGGTTGTCTGCGGCATCCACGACCTTGTGGTGCACGACTACGGCCCCGGACGCGTGATGATCTCGCTGCATGCTGAGGTCCCCGCGCACGGCGATATCCTCGCTCTGCACGACGAGATTGACAACGTGGAAAAGAAACTGCATGACAGGCTCGGCTGCGAGGCGGTCATCCACATGGACCCCATCGTGACGGACGACGAGACCATCAACGCCGCGCATCAGAAGATCGTCTCGCTCGTGCGCGGCATCGACGAGAATATCTCCATCCACGACTTTCGCATGGTCACGGGGCCGACGCACACGAACGTCATCTTCGATGCCGTGGTGCCGTATGGCTGCGCGCTGAGCGACAGGGAAGCGGAGGAGAAGATCAAGCGGGCGGTACACGAGCTTGATCCGCGCTATTTTGCCATCGTGCAGATCGACAAGAGCTATGTGAGATAAGCGCACGCGCGCAAAGGAGAAGCTATGACGGACGAAGTCAAGAAATTAAAAGAACTCATCGACGGAACGGACAACATCGTGTTTTTCGGCGGGGCAGGTGTTTCGACCGAGAGCGGTATCCCGGATTTTCGCAGTGTGGATGGCCTGTATCATCAGCAGTGGGACGACCCGCCGGAGACGATCCTGAGTCACACGTATTATGAGCGCTATCCCGAGAAGTTTTTCGCCTTTTACCGCGCGAAGCTCCTCTGCGAAGGCGCAAAGCCCAACGCCGCGCACTTAAAGCTCGCCGAGTGGGAAAAGGAAGGGAAGCTCAAGGCCGTCATCACGCAGAATATCGACGGGCTGCATCAGGCGGCGGGCAGCAAGAATGTCCTCGAGCTGCACGGAAGCACCTTGCGCAACTACTGCGAGAAGTGCGGCAAGTTCTACGACGTGTCCTACATTAAGCATTCGCAGGGCGTGCCGCGCTGCACCTGCGGCGGGCGCATCAAGCCCGACGTGGTGCTCTACGAAGAGGGCCTGGACGAAAAGACACTCTATTGCGCGGTGGAGTACATTCAGGAGGCCGACGTGCTCATCATCGCGGGCACATCGCTCGCGGTCTATCCGGCGGCGGGCCTCGTGCGCTACTATCGCGGACACAAGCTCGTTGTCATCAACAAGACGCCGCTCGACCGCGGACTTGGTGCCGACCTTGTCATCACGGGCGCGGTGGGGGAGACGCTCGCGCAGCTTTAACACGAAAAAGATGCCGGAAAAGTTTGGAAAATCTGAGCTTTTCCGCCATTTCTCTTACAGCAAATTTTTTTATTATTTCTCTCAAAAAAAGGTTGACATTTGGCCTATTTTGGGCTTATAATGGCCAAGCGGTCGTTGAGAGACAGCCGTTTGAAAGATGAACATGCGGGTGTGCTGGAATTGGCAGACAGGCTAGCTTGAGGTGCTAGTGTTCGTATGGACGTGCGGGTTCAAGTCCCGCCATCCGCACCATCTTTTTAAAAATCAAATATGCGCGAGTGGTGGAATTGGCAGACTCGCTAGATTCAGGTTCTAGTGTTCATTACGGACGTGCGGGTTCAAGTCCCGCCTCGCGCACCAAAGTGTTGAAACTCAAGGGTTTTTCCCTTGAGTTTTTTCTTTTACATTAGATTCCTTGGGGTGGTAGAGAACTGGATTTTTTAGAGATCAGAAAGCAGTGTTATTTTTTGCACTTTACGAACAGCCTTCCTAACAAAAATTTCCCTCTTGTTTCGCTTGCGTCAGAATGCAGGGCCGTTTCAAAAAAACTTTTCAAATGTGAAACATTTCCGCAGCCTGAATGATATAGTAAGTGAAAGGCCTTTCAAGGAGAATCCTATGTTGACAGAAGAACAGTTTTCGTATCTTGCAAAAAAGTATATGGACATGGTGTTCCGTCTGGCGTTCCACTACACCAAAAGCCGCTCGGAATCGGACGACATCACGCAGGAGGTGCTGATTAAGCTCTACCGCACGGACAAACCGTTTGAGAGCGAGGATCACGTCAGGTACTGGCTCATCCGCGTTACGGTCAACGAGTGCAAGCGGGCGTTCCTCTCTCCGTGGAAGCGGACGGAGGCGATCGATGATTATACCGAACAGATTGCGTTCAAAACGCCGGAGCACAGCGAGCTCTTTCATGCCGTGATGGCGCTGCCGCAGAAATACCGTGTGCCGATCTTTCTGCACTATTATGAGGGCTACTCCTGCAAGGAGATCTCCCAATTCCTTGGCATTCCCAACGCGACCGTCCGCACCCGATTGCGGCGCGGGCGGGAACAGCTCAAAACCGATCTTCAGGAGGCGAACAACGATGTTTGACGAAAACCTATATCAGGAGACGATCTCCGCGCTTCACGCCTCCGAAGACACACTTTCGGAGGTAATGAACATGACGCACAAGACAAAAAGAAGAGGCCGCCTGCGCACGACGGCGGTGCTTGCGGCGGTCATCGCGATCCTGTGCTGCATGGCGGCAGCTGCAGCGACGCTTGGACTGGATCAGCGGTTGGCGGAGTACTTTGGAGCAACGGCGGAGCAGGAAGAGCTGCTCTCGACTGCGGCGGTCCCAATGAACATTGTGAAGCGGGACAGCGGCGCGGTGATGCGCATCGAGCAGATCATCGCCGACCGCTATTGTGCGGCGGTCCTCATCGACTTTACCGCGCCGGAGGGGACAGTTCTGGATCAGGACTACTACGCATTCGATCGGAGCGTGTCCGCAACGTCCAGGGACGGAGTGAAAATGAATACCTACGGCATTGGCTGGGAGGTATTGCCAAGCAGCACGGAGGATGAGACGGGCCGCCATGCCACGATTTTGATGACGATCCATTCTCTGAAAGGAGAATTCAACTTCATCGGTGCGAAGGTGAAGTTGACGCTCGATGGCCTGTATCGGGATAACTGTTTGGAAGAACTTGTCGTTCCCGGGCGCTGGAGCTGCACATTCACTCTGCCGGAGACTGATCCGGGACGCCTGTGCACGGTGAATGAGCCGATCGAGATTGAGGGAAAGAACGCTGTTCTGACGACGCTCTATGTCTCGCCGCTCTCGCTGACCTGCGAGATCAAGCAGGGAACGGATGATCTGAAAGAAACGGTTGAGCCCATCTACAGCGACGACGGGAAGGAGAGCATCGCTCCCGAGGTGACGCTGCAAAACGGCGAAACGGTCGGCGCGGCGGACTGGTTGTTCCTTATAACGAATTATGCCGATAAGCGCGGGCGCTACTGCTTCCGGATGGATGAAATTCTTGATCCGGAAACAGTGAGCAGTGTTTCCGCCTTCGGAGAGACGTTCTCCGTCGAATGACGGGACGATAAAGCATATTTATGTAAAAAAGGGGCCTCTGCATCAAAGCAGAGGCCCCTTTTCCTGTTTTCACCGCAGCGCGTCCTTCATGTTCTTCACATACGCACCGATGTGCTCGGGCACGTCCTTGCCGTACTGGGCAAGGAGCTTGACGATGGCGGAGCCGACGATCGCGCCGTCGGAGAGGTCGGCCATCTTCTTCGCCTGCTCGGGCGTGGAGATGCCAAAGCCGATGGCGCAGGGAATATCTGTGTTTTCCCGCACGAGGGAGACGATGGAGGCGAGGTCGGTCTTGATCTCGCTGCGCTCGCCCGTGACACCGAGCGACGAGACGATATAGAGGAAGCCCTCGGCCTCGCGCGCGATCATCGCGATGCGGTTCTCCGACGTCGGTGCGATGAGGGAGACGAAGTCGACGCCGTACTTGCGGCACGCGGGGAGAAATTCTTCCTTTTCCTCATACGGCACGTCCGGCAGGATGAGCCCGTCGATGCCAACATCGCGGCAGTTGGACAAAAAGCGCTCTGTGCCGTAGGAAAAGACGACATTCGCATACGTCATAAAAACCATGGGGATCGTCACGCCGCGCCGCAGCTCGCGCACGAGATCAAAAATCTTGTCGGTCGTTACGCCGCTTTGCAGGGCGCGCAGGTTAGCGGCCTGAATGACGGGCCCCTCCGCCGTGGGGTCGGAGAAGGGAATGCCGAGCTCGATGAGGTCGGCACCGTTTTGCGCGGCAGCGCGGACGGCAGCCGCGGTCGTTTCAAGATCGGGGTCGCCGCAGGTCAGAAAGGCGATGAACGCCTTGCCGTGGTCAAATGCTCTTGCAAGATCACTCATGAAGATCCTCCCCTCTGTAGCGGGCGATGGCGGCGCAGTCCTTGTCGCCGCGGCCGGAGATCGTGACGACAAGAAGCTGATCGCTCCCCATCGTGGGTGCGAGCTTTCGCGCGTAGGCCGCAGAGTTTCACCTTGGTCATAAGTTACCTCTCAATTCCGCGAGCCGTCTGGCCTTGTCAGGGGCCCGCATCAGTGTTTCGCCGATCAGCACCGCGTCGGCACCGATCGAGCGGAGCGCGGCGACGTCCTGCGTGCTCTGCACGCCGGACTCGGCCACGTAGACCGCCTCCGGCGGGATGCGGTCGCGCAGCCGCGCGGCGTTGGAAAAGTCGACGGAAAAATCTTTCAGATTGCGGTTGTTGACGCCGATGATCTTCGCGCCCGCCGCGACGGCGGAGCGGATCTCGTCCGCGTCGTGCGTCTCCACGAGCGCGGAGAGACCGAGTTCGTCGCAGACGGCGAGATATTGCGCGAGCGTCTTCGTGTCCAGCAGCGCGCAGATCAGCAGCACGCAGTCCGCGCCCATCAGGCGGGACTGATAGAGCTGGTAGTCGCTGACGGTGAAGTCCTTGCGCAGCATCGGCGTTGAGACGGCGGCGCGAATTTCGCGGAAGATGTCGTCCGAGCCCAAAAACCACTTGGGTTCTGTCAGGCACGAGATGCAGTCCGCACCGGCGGCCTCGTAATCGCGCGCGATGTCGAGATAGGGAAAGTCCCGCGCGATGACGCCCTTGGAGGGCGAGGCCTTTTTTACCTCGCAGATGAAGGACAGATCATCTTTTTTGAGCGCGTCGTAAAAGCGCGCGCCGTTCGCGCGGCCCTTTTCGCGGCACATCGCCTGTAAGATATCAAGGCTCATGTTCTCGCTGTCTGCCAGCACGCGCTCGCGGGCGTGGGCGGCCAGCTTGTCGAGGATGCTCATGCGTTCGCCTCCGCGCGGTTGCTGACGGCGATGAAGCGCTCGAGCGTTTCAAGCGCCTTGCCGGAGTCGATGAGCTCGGCGGCGAGGGCGATGCCGTCCTTCATGCTCTCCGCCTTGCCGCCGATGTAGAGCGCCGCGCCCGCGTTCATCAGCACCGCGTTGCGCTTGTGGCCCTTTTCGCCCGACAGGATGGCGCGGGTGATGGCAGCGTTTTCCTCCGGTGCGCCGCCCTTGAGGTCGTCCTTGGTGCAGCGGTCAAAGCCGAAGTCCTCGGGTGTGATGACATAGCTCTTGTACCAGCCGTCACAAATTTCGCATACGCTCGTCGGCGCGCTGAGGGAAATTTCGTCGAGCTTGTCCTGTCCGTAGACGACCATGCCGCGCTTGACGCCAAGGCTCACGAGCACGCGCGCGAGCGGCTCGACAAGGTACTCGTCGTACACGCCGAGCAGCTGCATTTTCGGCGAACCGGGGTTCGTCAGCGGCCCCAAGATGTTGAACACCGTGCGGAAGCCCAGCTCCTTACGGATCGCGCCGACGTATTTCATCGAGCTGTGGTACTTCTGCGCAAAGAAGAAGCACATGCCGACCTCTTTTAAGAGCGTCACGCACTGCTCGGGGCTCTGCTGGATGTTGACGCCGAGCGCTTCGAGGCAGTCTGCCGTGCCGCACTGGGACGAGGCGGCGCGGTTGCCGTGCTTGGCGACCTTCATGCCGCCCGCCGCCGCGACAAGGGCGGAGGTGGTGGAAATGTTGAAGCTGTGGGCGTTGTCGCCGCCGGTGCCGACGATCTCGAAGATGTCCATGCCGGTGTCTACCTTTGTGGCGTGGTCACGCATGGCGGCGGCGCAGCCTGCGATCTCATCGGTCGTCTCGGCGCGGGCGCTCTTGGTCGAGAGGGCCGCGAGGAACGCTGCGTTCTGGGTGGGGGTGGTCTCGCCGCTCATGATCTCGTTCATCACGGCGTAGGCTTCGTCATAACTGAGATCGCCCTTGTTGACGATCTTCACGATGGCTTCTTTGATCATGGTTTCAATTCTCCTTCAAAAAGTTTTCCAGCATGGTTTTGCCGTTCGGTGTCATAATGGATTCGGGATGAAACTGAACCCCGTAGATGGGATAGTCTGTGTGCTGCACGGCCATGATCTCGCCGTCGTCTGTGACGGCGGTGACTTTCAGGCAGTCCGGCATGGTGGCGGCGTCGGCCGCGAGGGAATGGTAGCGCGCGACGGGCGCGGTCTTGGGGCAGTTTTGGAAGAGCCGCGAGCTCGTGTCGAAGTGGACGAGCGACTGCTTACCGTGCATTAGCTCTTTGGCATAGGTCACGGTCGCACCGAAAGCGGCACAGATGGCCTGATGCCCGAGGCACACGCCGAGCGTCGGGATGCGGGGCGAGAGCGTCTTCACAACGTCGATGAGAACGCCTGCGTCTTCGGGCCGCCCGGGGCCGGGGGAGAGGATGATGCGCGCGGGATGCAGCGCGTCGATCTCTTCAATGCGCAACTCATCGTTGCGGATGACGCGGATGTCTGGATCGATCGCGCCAACGAGCTGGTAGAGGTTATAGGAAAAGCTGTCGTAATTGTCGATCAAAAGGATCATAGGTCTTCCTCCTGCGCAAGCGTCAAGGCGCTGACCACGGCCTTCGCCTTGTTGATGCATTCCTGATACTCTGTTTCGGGGACGGAATCTGCCACGATGCCCGCGCCGCTGCGGACGAACACGCGCCCGTTTTTCTTGTAGGCGATGCGGATGGCGATGCAGGTGTCCATGTTGCCAGTGAAGTCGATGTAGCCGATGGCCCCGCCGTAAATGCCGCGCTTGTTGTTCTCAAGCTCACCGATGAGCTGGCAGGCGCGGATCTTCGGCGCGCCGGAGAGCGTTCCAGCGGGGAGCACGGCCTCAATGGCGTCAAGCGCGTCGCGGTCATCGCGAATCTCGCCGCGCACGGTGGAGCCAATGTGCATCACGTGGGAGTAGCGCTCGATGGAGTGCAGCTTTTCGACCTGCACCGTGCCGAATTTGCTGACCTTGCCGAGGTCGTTGCGCCCGAGGTCGACGAGCATATTGTGCTCGGCAAGCTCCTTTTCGTCGTGCAGCAGGCTCTCTTCAAGCGCCTTGTCCTCCTCGTCCGTTTTGCCGCGCGGACGGGTCCCCGCGAGGGGAAAGGCGTGCAGCACGCCGTCTTTGAGCTTGACGAGCGTTTCGGGCGACGCGCCCGCGACCTCAACGTCGGTGCCGGAAAAGTAGAACATGTACGGCGAGGGATTGATGGTGCGCAGCACGCGGTAGGTATCGAGCAGGCTCCCCTCGAACGGTGCGCTCAGGCGGTTCGAGAGTACGATCTGAAAGATATCGCCCTCGCGGATGTGGTGCTTGGCGGTTTCGACCATCGCGCAGAACTGCTCTTTGGAGAAGAGCGGCGTGACTTCGCCGAGGAGCCGCCCCGGCGCTTCCTGCTTCTTTTCGCCGGTTTTGAGGAGCGAGACGAGCTGCTCAAGCTCGAGCTTTGCCTTGTTGTAGCCGACCTCGATGTCGCTGAGCGCCATGTTGACGATGAGCACGATCTTCTGCCGCACATGATCGAAGGCGATGACCTTGCCAAAGAGCATCAAATCGACATCCTTGAAGCTGTCCTCGTCCTGCTCGCCGCAGCGGACGCTCGGCTCGCTGTATTTGAGATAATCGTAAGAAAAATACCCCACGAGCCCGCCGGTGAAGGAGGGGAGGTAGTCGAAGCGGGGGCTTCTGTAGCTTGATAGCAGCTCACGCAGGTATTGGGAAGGATCGTCCGTGCGGACGGTGAGGCCGCCAGCCTTCATTTTGCCGTCAATGCACGTGATCTCGAGCTTTGGGTCGAAGCCCAAAAACGTGTAGCGGCCCCAGCGGTCGTCCGCCTGCGCGGATTCGAGCATGTAACAGTGGGTGGACACGTTCTTGAGGATGCACATCGCTTCGATGGGGGTGATGAAGTCGGAAAGAATTTCGCAGCTCAGCGGGAGCACGTCGTACTGCTGCGTCGCGGCGATGTCTTTGACGGTTTCGAGCGGTGGTAGGATATGCATGAGTGACCTCCTGAAAAAGAAAAGCTCCTTTGGCGTTCTGCCAAAGGAGCTTATTGCGCAAACAAAAGCGCCCCCGACAGAACGGTACAGTCTGTCAAGGACGAATGCGATACGAGAGAAACGAACGATCCGCGGTGCCACCTTGAATTCACGGTTACCCGTGCGCTTGGCGGAGATACCATCATATCTCCCGGCAACTGACGTATGCCAACACGTTGCAGGATACTCTGCGCATAAAACGCATTTCGCTGCACCCTCAGCGGTCCATTTGACAATGTGTATCTTGCCTGATTTTCAGCATCGCAGGCTCTCTGTGAAGGCATCACTGCCGTTATCTCCGCTTCAACGGTTTGCGGTATTAATTTGAGCGAAAATATAGCACACCCCATCGGCAATGTCAATAGGGTGTGCATGATTTTTTGTAAAACTTCGGTTCTTTATTCCGCAGCGCGGCGAAGAATGTCGGCGACAAGCGCCTTGTCGAGCTGCAGGAAGGGGATGACCGGTTCGGGATGCTCGGGATGCTCCATGAGCAGTTTTTCCGCCCAGGACATGTTGTACCAGCGGCCGAACTTGTAGCCGCTGCGCGTGAACACGCCGATGCGGCGGAAGCCCATGTGCTCATGGAAGCGGATGCTGTTGTCCGTTAAATATTCGTCGTCCGCGCCCTGCGGCTCGCCGATGCAGGCATAGAGATTGTAGATGTTCTGAGCGAGCGACAGCTCCTCAATCGCGCGGTAGAAGCGCTTGCCGAGACCGTGCTTGCGCGCGTCGAGGGCGAGATAGATCGTCGTCTCCGCACAGTGGTCGTAGGCCTTACGCGCGATGAACGTGTGCGTATAGGCGTAGCCGAGGAGCTGGCCATTTTCATCCTCCGCGACGAGATAAGGGTATTTGCGCGAGATATCCGCGATGCGGCGGCGGAATTCGTCGAGCGACGGTACGTCGTATTCAAACGAGATGGCCGTCTTTTCGACGTACGGCGCATAGATGCTCAGAAGCGCGGGAGCGTCGTCAAGCGTGGCGAGGCGGAAGCGGAACGCAGGAGAAGACATAGAGTCACCTTTCAAATCCGTGCACCCAGTCAGAGCGCAGGTAATAAATGAGATAGATGGTGGAGCTGATCGCCCAGGTGAGGGGATACGCCCAGTAGATGTAGCCGATCTCGCCGATGAAGTGGACGACGAGCATGATGTAGATGATGCGGATGACGCACCAGACGGAGAGCATGATCATCATCGGCACGACCGCGCGGCCCGCGCCGCGGCAGACCGCCGCGATAGAGTGCGAAAACGCCAGCAGGCAGTAGAACAGTGCCACCGTGCGCGCCTGTTGCACGCCGAGGGCGACAACGCCGGGGGTGCTGTCGAAAAGGGAAATGAGCTGACTTGCCCAGATGTAATAGCACAGGCCGATGAGCTCGGCCATCACGACGGCGATGATGATACAGAACCGCGCGCCGCGCTTGGCGCGGTCATACTGCTTGGCGCCGAGGTTCTGACCAACGAACGTGGTGCAGGCCATCGTGAAGCTCGTGATGGGCAGAAAGGCGAAGCCTTCGATCTTGCAGTGCGCGCCGTAGGCCGCCATCGCGAGCATGCCGAACGAGTTGATCTGCGACTGAACGATGACATTGGCAAGGCCAATGACGCAGTTCTGGATGCCGGAGGGGAGACCGTATCGCACGATCTCGCCGAGCATGCCGGTGTGGAAGCGGATGTTGCGCGGCGTGACGGTGTAGACCTCGCCCTTTTTGAGCAGGTGGATGAGGCAGAGCACGCAGCTCGTCCCCTGGGAGAGGACAGTCGCCACTGCGGCGGACCAGACGCCCCAGCGGAACGCGCCGATGAACAGCAGGTCGAGCGCGATGTTGACGAGCGACGAAATGATCAGATAGTGCAGGGGCCTCCGGCTGTCGCCGAGGGCGTTAAGAATGCTCGTGCACATGTTGTAGAGCACCGTTGCCAGCACGCCGAGGAAGTAGTAGCGGAAGTATTCGACCGCCTGCGGCATGACCTGCGCGTCGGTGTTCATCCAGGCCAAAAACGTCGGCGTGAGGAATACGCCGATGAGCGTCAGCAGTGTGCCCGACACGATACCGAACGCCAGGTTCGTGTGGACGGCGCGCGAGACGTTTTCATAGTCGCCCGCGCCGAAGTACTTTGAGATCGCGACGCCCGCGCCCATGGCCGTGCCGATAAAGAGGCTTGTGAGCAGCATGATGAGCGTGCCGGACGAGCTGACAGCGGCAAAGGCGTTCGTGCCGAGGTATTTGCCCACAATGAACGCGTCCGCCGTGCTGTATAGCTGCTGGAAGACCTGACTGATGAAGATCGGCAGCGCAAAACGCAAAATCAGCGAGACGGGGCTGCCCTCCGTCATGTTCTGCACGGTTTGCCTTGCCGGAACTGTCTGCGCCATGCGCACCTCTCTTTCTCTGTCCCGCGGCGGGACGAATCTTTCATTTTTTGACGAAAAAGGAAAAGCGCCGCAGGAGCGGTGCTTTTCCTCAATTCCTGAAGAAACAGCAGATGAAAATTCTACAAAATCTTGACAGGTCCATTATATAGTTGTGTGGAACGAAAGTCAACCTTGCCGTTTACAGCACAAGGTTCAAAAGTGCAGGCGTGACGTACGTCTCGATGAGCGCGGCCACCAGCAGCAGCGGCACAGAGAATGTCAAAAAGACGCGGATGCAGTCCAGCACACGGCGGAAAAAGGGAGTATCGCTCTTTTTGAGGATCCGTTCCGTCCCCGTGCGGCAGATGAGAAGGCCCAGCGCGCAGGATAAGATCAGCGCGGACAGCTCAAAAATGCCGTGGGGCAAAACGCCGAGAACATACACACCGAGACCGATGCCCTGCTGCTGATAGATGGCGGCGAACGCGCCGAGCATCAGCGCATTCGTGCCGAGCGCGAGCGCACTGAGCGGCAGGAACGGGATGAGCCCGTAGAGCATCGAGAGGAGGGACGCTGTGATGTTGTTGAAAAACAGCGTCGCCATCATCTGCGACTGGGGAACATCGTCGGTAAGTCCCAGCTGCTCGATCTGTGCGGCGAAGTTTTGAAGGATCTGCTGCGCCATATCGGGGAAGAGCATCCCTGCAGCAAAGCCAAGAAGCACCAGCACGCCGAACGCGGCGGCGGTGTTCAAAAATTCCCGCTTGATGAGATCGCGCGAGAGCGTAGGGCAGAGTTCGAAGATCATGCCAGCTTGGCGATACCGGCCTTGACGCGCTTGATCGTCTCCTCACGGCCGAGGATATGGCAAATTTCGACAGCGCCGCCGGGCGTGACGAGCTTGCCCGCAACGGCGATGCGCAGCGGCCACATGAGCGTCGCGTTCTTCACGCCGAGCTCCTCGGCGAATGAGACGAGCATGTCATGGATGGCATCATTCGTCCACTCAGGAAGGCTCTCGAGCTTGGGCAGGACCTTATTGAGCATGTCGAGCGAGACCTCGCTGTTGGTCTTGGACTTCTTGTTCGTGTAGAACTCAACGCCGTACTCGGGAAGAGCATCGAAGAAGTCGACCTTTTCGGGAATATCGGTGAGCTTTTCGCAGCGGGCCTGTAAGAGTGCTGCGATCTCACCGACGGAGTACGCTTCGTTCTTGACGGCCTGACGGATGTAAGGCTCGGCAACTTTACAGAATTCCTCGGGCGGGAGATTGCGCAGATAATTCGCGTTGAAATACGTCAGCTTTTCGATGTCGAAAATGGCAGGGGACTTGGAGATGCCGCCGATGTCGAACGCCCCCACCAGCTCGTCGAGCGTGAAGAACTCCTGCTCGCTCTGCTCGCCGCGCGGCGACCAGCCGAGCAGCGCCACATAGTTGAGGATGGCGGGCGTCAGGTAGCCCTGCGCCTTGAGGTCTTCATAGCTCGGGTCGCCGTTGCGTTTACTCATCTTATGCTGCGCGTCGCGCATGACGGGGGAGCAGTGCACGTAGGTCGGCACCTCCCAGCCGAAGCCCTCGTAGAGGAGGTTGTACTTCGGGGCGGAGGAGAGATATTCGCTGCCGCGCACGACATGGGTGATGCCCATGAGGTGGTCGTCGATGACGTTGGCAAAGTTGTAGGTCGGCAGACCGTCGCGCTTCAAGAGCACCTGATCGTCGAGCGTCTTATTCTCCACCGTGATGTCGCCAAAGCTTGCATCGTGGAAGGTCGTGGTGCCGTCCTTCGGGATACGCTGGCGAATGACGTAGGGCTCGCCCGCGGCGACGCGCGCCTTGGCCTCTTCGAGCGGCAGGTCGCGGCAGGGATCGTCCGCGCGGTCAAATTCGCCGCTGTCCTCCTCGCTCTCGGCCTTTTCGCAGAAGCAGTAGTAGGCGTGGCCGCGCTCGACTAAAAGCTCGGCGTACCTGCCGTAGGTGTCGCGGCGCTCGCTCTGGATATACGGGGCGACGGGGCCGCCGACGTCGGGGCCTTCATCGTGGGAAAGGCCGCATTCCGCCATCGTGCGGTAGATGACGTCCGTTGCGCCCTCGACGAGACGCCCCTGGTCGGTATCCTCGATGCGGAGAATGAACGTGCCGTTTGCGTGGCGGGCGATCAGATAGGTGTAGAGCGCGGTGCGCAGGTTGCCCACGTGCATATAGCCCGTGGGGGAGGGAGCGAAGCGCGTGCGTACCTTACCGTGCGGGATCTTCGCTTCCATTTCCTCAAAATACTTCATGTCGATGGACATAGATGACCTCCTGAAGTGAAATCAAAATAAAGATAGCTTATTACACCATATTTTGACCGAAAAGTCAACGAACGCACGACGCTCTTTTTCACCGGAATATGCTTGTATTTTGAAAAGGGGTATGGTAACATAACAAATTGGGTCGATAGCTGCGCCAAAACGGCGCAATTCGAGATAAAATGAGAAAAACAAACAGATCGGAGAAAAAACGATGGAAAACATGGAAAACGCGGCGCGCAAGAAAGTGATGCTGTCCGGCATTCAGCCCAGCGGCGATCTGACCCTCGGGTCCTACCTCGGCGCGATCAAGAACTGGGCGGAGCGCGACGAGGAATTTGACAACTACTACTTCATGGCCGATATGCACTCGATCACCGTGCGTCAGGACCCTGCGGCGCTGCGCCGCCGCACGCTCGAGCAGCTGGCGCAGTACATCGCCTGCGGCTTGGACCCCGAGAAGAACACGCTGTTCATCCAGTCCCACGTGCCGCAGCACGCCGAGCTCGGCTGGGTCCTGAACTGCTATACGATGTTCGGCGAGCTCTCGCGCATGACGCAGTTTAAGGACAAGTCCGCCAAGAACAGCGAGAACATCAACGGCGGTCTCTTCACCTATCCTGCGCTGATGGCGGCGGATATCCTGCTCTATCAGCCCGACTATGTCCCTGTGGGCGAGGACCAGAAGCAGCATGTCGAGCTCTGCCGCAACATTGTCCAGCGCTTCAACGGCATCTATGGCGACGTCTTCAAGATGCCCGAGCCGTACATTCCCAAGGTCGGTGCGCGCGTGATGAGCCTGAGCGACCCGGGAGCCAAGATGTCGAAGTCCGATAAGGACCCCAACGGCTCCATTTACCTGATGGAAAAGCCCGAGGATATCCTGCGCAAGTTCAAGCGCGCCGTGACCGACAGCGACACGGAAAACTGCGTGCGCTATGATCCCACGAACAAGCCCGGCGTTGCGAACCTGATGACCATCTACTCCGCTGTGACGGGCAAGAGCTTTGACGAGATCGAGCAGGAGTTCGCCGGTAAGGGCTACGGCGCGTTCAAGCCCGCCGTGGGCGATGCCGTCGTTGAAACCCTGCGCCCCATCCGCGAGGAGGCCACGCGCATTTTGGGCGACAAGGCGTATCTCGAGTCCGTGTATCGCGCGGGCGCACAGAAGGCGTCTTACGTGGCAGAAAAAACGCTGCGCAAGGTCTACAAGAAGGTCGGCTTTGTCGCGCGCTGATTAAAGGGTGGAGAACATGAACGGAATTCCTAAAGAGTTATTGCTGAGCGTCGGCGGCGCGCTGCTGTGCGCGTTTGCCGTCAGCTTTCTGATGTGCCCGCTCGTCAAGTCGTTTGCCTATAAGATCGGCGCGATCGACGTGCCGAAGGACAACCGCCGCATGCACAAAAAGCCCGTACCGCGCCTCGGCGGCCTCGCGATCTTCCTCGGCTTTATCGTGAGCATGCTGCTGTTTGTCAAGGTCGACCACCAGTTGCAGGGCATTTTGCTGGGCGCGTCCATCATCGTTGTTTTAGGCGTAGTGGACGATATGTCCCCGCTGCGCGCGTATTTTAAGTTCTGTGTGCAGATCTTCGCGGCGCTCGTCGCCGTGTTCCACGGCGTCGTGATCCAGACGCTCTCCAACCCGAACGTCTTTGCTGAAAGCCCGTATTGGGACCTCGGCTGGCTGTCCATCCCCATCACAGTCTTGTGGATCGTCGGTATCACGAATGCCGTCAACCTCATCGACGGCCTCGACGGCCTTGCCTGCGGCGTTTCGACCATCAGCGCCATTTCGATGCTCGTCATCGCGCTGCTCGTCTCTGAAAGCGATGTGGCGCTCGTGATGGCCGCGCTTGTGGGTGCGTGCCTCGGTTTCATGCCGTACAACAAGAATCCGGCCAAGATGTTTATGGGCGACACGGGCTCGACGTTCCTTGGCTACATCCTTGCGACGATCTCAATCCAGGGCCTTTTCAAGTATTACGCCATCGTGTCGTTCGCGGTGCCGTTCCTGATCCTGGGCCTGCCGATGTTCGACACGCTCTTTGCCATCATCCGCCGCCTTGCCCACGGGCAGAACCCGATGGCGCCTGACCGCGGACACATCCACCACCGCCTCATCGACATGGGCCTCAACCAGAAGCAGGCCGTCGCGGCGCTGTATGTCATCAGCAGTATCCTCGGCCTTTCCGCCGTGATGCTGACGTCGAGCGGCGCGATCAAGGCGATGCTCTTTCTGATGGCGCTGGCGGTGGCGGCGTTCCTCGCCTCGCGCGTCATCTTCCGCCGCGATATCGACAGGGCATTGCAGGCGGAAAAGGCCGCGGCAGAGGAGAAGAGCACAGAGACCGCCACACCGGCGGAAACCGTGCCTGCGGAACCTGAAGAAGAATCCAACGAAAAGAAAAAAGAGGAAGCATAAATGGAAAAACTGCGCATTATGAGCGTGTTCGGCACGCGGCCCGAGGCCATCAAGATGGCCCCGCTCGTCAAGGAGCTTGCCTCGCGCGACGAGATCGAGAGCCTTTGCTGCGTGACGGCGCAGCACCGCGAAATGCTCGATAGCGTGATGGAGGTCTTCGACCTCAAGGCCGACTGCGACCTTGATATTATGACCCCGCGGCAGACGCTCTCGACCATCACGAGCAAGTGCCTTCTCGGCATGGACGACGCCATTGAGCAATTAAAGCCTGACATGATCTTAGTCCACGGTGACACGAGCACGACGTTTGCCGGTGCGCTCTCGGCCTTTTACCACAAGGTGCCCGTCGGACATGTGGAGGCGGGCCTTCGCACCTACGACAAATACTCCCCGTTCCCCGAGGAGATGAACCGCAAGCTCGTCACGGCCATCGCCGACCTCTATTTCTGCCCGACGAAAAATAACCGCGAGAACTTACTCAAAGAGGGCGTGACCGAGGGCCTTTTCATCACGGGCAATACGGTCATTGACGCACTGAAAACAACGGTGCGCAAGGATTACCGCTTTACAACAGAACTGCTCAACGAGCTGGACTATTCAAGAAAGGTCGTGCTCGTGACGTGCCACCGCCGCGAGAATTACGGCCAGCCCATGGAGAACATCATGACCGCGCTGCGCGACGTCGCCCTCCAGAATGAGGACTGCGAGCTCGTCTATCCCGTGCACCTCAGCCCTGTCGTGCGCGAGAACGCGCAGAAGTTCCTCGCCGGTACGCCGCGCGTACATTTGATCGACCCGCTGAGCGCGGACGAGATGCACAATCTTATGGCGCGCTGCTACATGGTGATGACCGACAGCGGCGGACTCCAGGAGGAGGCTCCTGCGCTCGGCAAGCCCGTCCTTGTCATGCGCAAAGAGACCGAGCGTCCCGAGGCGGTCGCCGCCGGCACGGTGAAGCTCTGCGGCGTCGAGTACGACGACGTGCTGCGCATGGGCAACGAGCTTCTTCGCAGCAGGGAGGCGTACGACGCGATGGCGCACGCCGTCAACCCCTATGGCGACGGCCACGCCTGCGCACGCATCGCCGACGCGATTTTGTGGCACTTTGGCCGCCGGAGCGAGCGCCCCGCGGATTTTAACGCCTGATTTTGACGGAATGAAAGAAGGGAGTGGAGCGGAATGAGAAAGCGGAGGGTGACGCCCATTGGCGCTGCTTTCGTCGCGCTCGTTTTGCTGGTGCTCCTGTTTGTGGTGCGCGGCGCGCTGCACCATCCCGCGCACGTCGTGCTGCCGCAGGATGCGAGCAGTAGCGATGTGAGCGACGCGTCGCTCGACGACAGCGCTGTGGGCCGCATCGCCGTGCGGCCCGACACGGTGCAGTCCGCCATCGCGACGCTTGAACGTCCCGCGCGCTACTCGCGCGCCATCACGATCGAGCGCTACTATTCCGGCGGCAGCGGCGTCGACCGCAGCAGTGTCAGCGTCGACGGAGCGTGGATGCGCGTCGACACCGAGCAGGCGAGCGGCGCGCAGAGCCACACGATCTCCAACGGGGAAAGAACATGGGTCTGGTACGGCGGCAGCGAGCTCTATTACGAGAGCGCCGCAGCCTTCACCGCCGACGAGGAGCAGGGCATCCCGACGTATGAGGACATCCTGCGCCTTGACAAAAAGCGCATCGCCGCGGCGGATTACCGCCTGCTCGACACCGTGGACTGCATCTTTGTGGAAACTGCCGCCGATGACGGCGGCTACATTGAGCGCTACTGGGTCAGCGTGAGCAACGGCCTTCTCTGCGCGGCGGAAAAATTGCAGGGCGAGGATGTCGTCTACCGCATGGCGGGCATGAGCGTCGACAGCGGGAACGTGGCGGAGGACGCCTTTACGCTGCCGGACGGCACAGTGCTCCACGAAAGTGCGCTCGACGGCGCAAACCGGTAAAAGAAACTGAAAAGGCCGTCCGAAGATCGTTCTTCGGACGGCCTTTTTGTCAAAATATGTCATAAAATGAGCAGCAGCCCCAGCGCGACTAAAAGCTCGTCGTCCGCCTTTTCCTCAAAGAGGAAAAAGAGAATGAGCAGCAGCAAAATGTCCGCCGTGTCCACGCCCTTGAGCGGTAATTTGTCGAGGATGCGCGAGAAAAACTGCGACGCCTCCTGACTGATCGGCGGCGGAGGGGGAGCGCCCCCCTGCGGCGGCCTTGGCGGCGGTGCGTTTCCGCCGGAGGGCGGCGGGGGAGGCGGTCTGTTATCACGCGGCGGTTCGCCGCGCGGCGCGTCCTGCATCGGCATGCGGGTGTAGACGCCGTCGTCGTTGCGCAGATAGCGGTTATACATTGCGCGGCCCCCCTTCGCTGAGGAGCAGCGTCTTCCCCAGGTGGATGAAGCGCGCGAGCTGTGCC
>OOAM01000203.1_pt1 | contig 64736 bp, 56 predicted proteins | sample 1671131 | NCBI WGS metagenome assembly OOAM01 (sample SAMN06348125, study PRJEB24527) | human gut metagenome | biome: human gut; feature: ankylosing spondylitis patient; material: feces | host: Homo sapiens | place: China | collected 2015-10 | reverse complement strand
AAATTCTGAAAATACAGGTGGGGCGAGGGTAGAAATATTTTTCCTGAGTAGTCAGGAAACAAGCTAAATAGACCGCAATTAAGCTATGTAAAAGAAATTTTACATGAGAGCCAGCGGTCTGGCAGAGATAGCCAAAGTACTTCAGACTACGCCGAATTATCTGCTGGGTTTTGCAGATAATAATGATGGATTTGCGGATGAAGCGCTTGGTTTGTTGCGAGATGTGAAGTATCAGTCTGTAAGAGAGATTCTTTTGAAGCAGATCAGGGCACTGATTTGAAAAATGTATTGCTTTTGTCCGCACATTGACTTATAATATGGGTAAAAGAAAGGGGCGTGATGATATGGCAGCTAAATCAGCAAATCTTTATGCAAGAATAGAGCCGGATGTTAAAGAACAGGCTGAGGGAATTCTGGCTACTTTGGGGATCCCGGCATCTAATGCTATCAATATGTTTTATAAGCAGATCATTCTAAATAGGGGGCTTCCGTTTGAGGTAAAGATTCCAACTGCGAGACCTGTTGATATTTCGAGAATGAACGTAGAGACTTTGGACATGGAACTTGAGAAAGGATATGCGGATATGCAGGCAGGGCGTACCAAATCTGCAGCTCAGGTTTTTGCGGATATCCGAAGGGATTATAATGTATGAAATATGATGTTACCTTTACGGAGCAGGCTGAGAACGATCTTCGCGGTATCTTTGAGTATATAGCATTTGATCTTCTTTCGCCTGAGAATGCAGCCGGACAGCTTGACCGGATCGAAGAAAAAATCCTTTCCTTGGGAGAGTATCCGGAGAAGTTCCGACAATATGAAAGAGAGCCCTGGAAGAGTCGAAATACACGAGTTGTGCCTGTTGATAATTATGCTATTTTCTATATCCCCGATAAGACAAAGAAATTGGTTACAGTGATTCGGGTTATGTATTCCGGAAGAGATGTAGATAAGCAGCTTGATGAATTTACAAAGTTATAATCATAAATCCTATGAGGCGTATGAGACATTTGGTTTCATACGTCTTTTCTTTTTTACTTTTTTGAGTTGACTACCGGTCAACAGAACAGTCCCTTATTTCAGGGAAACATTATAAGGAGTGAATACTTTCTGTACCAGGCTTTGCGAGAACGAAACGAATCTCAAGGTCATTCAGACGGTGATGGGACACAAGGACATCCCAGTACCACACGCTAAGACATTAGCACGGAACAGGACGGCAATCCTCAAAGACCCTGAAATGCCTTTGGACGGAGCCAAGGGGACAAAGACGGAATAGGACGTAAGAACTGACCAATCCCATCCCGACAATGAAGAGCTTAGACAGTAGCGCTTCCAAGAAAGCTGACGGCAAGTCAGAAGGTGCCCAGACCGCCGGTGATAACAACGGATTCTTCACTCCGAACAGCAAGATCGATTTCTCCAACGTGAAGATTGAGCCCCTGTTCGAGGAAGCCGTAGACTTCGAGACTTTCAGCAAGTCCGATTTCAGAGCTGTTAAGGTAAAAGAGTGCGTGGCAGTACCTAAGTCCAAGAAGCTGTTACAGTTCACTCTGGATGACGGCACCGGCACCGACCGCACCATCCTCTCCGGTATCCACGCTTACTATGAGCCGGAAGAACTGGTTGGAAAGACACGGATCGCCATCACCAACCTGCCCCCCCAGAGCCATGATGGGCATTGAGTCCTGTGGTATGCTGCTGTCCGCAGTATGCGAGGAGAACGGCGAAGAGAAGCTGAACCTGCTCATGGTGGACAACCATATTCCGGCAGGCGCGAAGCTGTACTAAGAGAAAAATAATGAATGCGCCAGAAGGCAGATAAGTCTTCTGGCGCATTTTTTAATAAATTGCTCTGTATACAAAAATCAACCACCGGTAGAATGACATTATTCTCCGAATCTGGTATACTTTCAGTAAAAACAGGAGGTATCCGGGATGGAAAAGGCAAAAGTAACAATGAGAAACTGGGAGCCCTATGTATATGACGGAGAGTACAATCTGTCGGGGACTGCGGATGTACATCCACGGCTGGGAAGAAATGTCTATGTAGCCACGACGTCCACGTTGGTCAAGGCTTCTCTGGAGGAGGATGTTCTGATCTATGAGACCAGAAATACGGTCTATCACTGCCCGCTGAAATATATGATGGTATCGCCGTATGGGAATGTAGTACAGGAATACCGGGAGGAACTGGCTCGTCTTGATACCTCGGAAAATGCACTGGACCGGATCATTGCCGCGGCGGCAAAAATGTCACTGGGAGAGCCGGAGGATACGGCGGATGAAATGGTGAGAAAGATCCGTGCTCTGCAGGAGACAGGACAGCGGGAGATTGCACAGATGGAAGAACAGGAGAAACAGCGCCTGATCGAAATTGCCGGGAAATATGAGGACTGTGTCTACATTGAAGTGTCCAGCGTTCACAGCGGAAGCAAATTGGTATATCATCTCGGGGATGCTGTGGGAATTGTGAATCCGGGAGTTCACATCGGAATGTTTCAGGACAGCGTATTATACATGAAATATGCCACCGAAGAAGATCCCTGCGCATTGGATTTCCGGTATTTTCCGAAGGGATTCGGTGATGTCATGGAGACCTACAACTGGTCCGATAATATTAAGCAGGCCGTGATCAAAAATCAAAGGGGACACAGCCTGATCTTCAACCATGAAGAAATCGCTCCAGGGGAGACGAAGGTATTTACCCCGGTCACCCATAAGCAGGGACTGTTCAGTCCGGACTGCTATAACGGGAAGTCTTTGTTTACAATGGGGGAGGAAGATGGGGAGAAGGAAGACTGAGAGCGCAGAGTATGGTAAAAAATTCCAAAGAACAAGGAAAATGCAAACAATTAACAGTAGTGAACCGGTTGATCTTGAATTTTTAGGAGATCCAAAGGCAACCAGGGAAGATTTTGATGAAGCATTATATGTAGAGAAGTCTATAATCTCCTACTACGAGAATGATCAGAAGGAGATGAGAGCCAGCGGTCTGGCAGAGATAGCCAAAGTACTTCAGACTAGGCTGATTGCACTATGATGCGTCGAAGTTATACCACAAGTATAATGACAAACTAATGTTGCTGTGGTATTCTGTTGATAACAAAGAAAGAAAAGCGGATCCGAAGCGATGGGTCTGGGAAAGGAAAAAAGAATGTTCACAGCTATTCGATCAAGTTATTTATATCTGGAAAGTTTGAAAAATGCAGCACTCGATTATGAAAAAGAGTGGGGCTTTAGCTTTGTGTATTCAGATAAGAATAAGCTTGAAGGAAATGCTGTGGTGATGGATGTAGGCCTGTCGTAGGGACAGGAGAGGACAACCGGATACATAGATTTTGAACCGCTTATCTTGTGTGGATGCACATGGTAGGCGGTATTTTTTTGCAGATATAAGCCTGATTGGTAAGGCAGTTCTGCGTTATGCTCCGTTAGCTCAATGGCAGAGTACCTGATAAATATCACAGAAATGAGGTAAGAGAAGCATGGATTTAATTGAAATCAAAGGAAAAATAAATACAGCCATCTGCTATGCAAGAGTAGTAGAGGATGAAGCGATAGAACAAATCAGACGTATGTGTGATTATCCGATGACGGAAGGATCAAGAATAAGAATCATGCCTGATGTTCATTCCGGTAAAGGCTGCACTATTGGAACCACAATGACAATTACTGATAAGGCTGTTCCAAATGTAGTGGGTGTTGATATCGGATGCGGTATGTATACCGTGAACTTAGGCAAGGTTGATATTGATTTTGTAAAGGTTGATGAGGCTGCACATTTTATTCCATCGGGAATGAACGTGTGGGAAGGTCGCCAGGAGAGATTTGATTTGACAGAACTTGCTTGCTACAGAGAACTGAAGGACACAAAGAGATTAGAGCGTTCACTTGGAACCCTTGGTGGTGGTAACCACTTTATAGAGATAGATGAAGCGGGTGATGGAACCAAATATCTTGTGATTCATTCAGGCTCACGTAATCTGGGTAAGCAGGTTGCAGAGCTTTATCAGAAGCTGGCGATTAACCTGGACAGAGGCTATGGGGACTATCTTGAGAAGCGTGATGAGATTATCAGAACCTATAAGGAGCAGGGACGTAGAAGTGAGATTCAGGATGCGTTAAAACAGCTTCACTGGCAGGTATATGAGTCTGAGACAAGTATGCCTGAAGATCTGTGCTACTTATCAGGAAAATATCTTGAGGACTACCTTCACGATGTTGAAATCTGCCAGGCTTTTGCAAGACGAAGCAGAGAGAAAATGGCTGAGATTATTCTGGAGAGAACCGGGATGGCTGGCAGAGAAGCCTTCCATACAATTCATAATTATATTGATACAGATGAAATGATTTTGAGAAAGGGCGCAATAGCAGCCCATGGTGGAGAGAAAGTGCTGATTCCAATAAATATGAGAGATGGAAGTGTGCTTGCTGTTGGAAAAGGAAATCCGGAGTGGAATTATTCTGCACCTCACGGAGCAGGACGACTTATGTCCAGAACAAAGGCGAAAGCAAATCTTAGCATGGATGAATACAGAGAGACAATGAAGGGTATTTATACCACTTCGATTAATGAAAATACATTGGACGAGGCACCGATGGCATACAAGAGTCTGGAGGACATCATTGATGTGATCCGAGAGTCTGTAGATGTAATCGATGTGATGAAACCTATATACAATTTTAAGGCTTCTGATTAAGGTGGAGGGCATTCTTCCTTCACCTGCAAAAGCAGAAACGGAGGAAGAAATGTTTACTATACCTACCATCGATATGGTAGCTACCGGAAGGAATATCATGAGACTGAGAGAGGTGGCAGGTCTGACTGTAAGAGACCTGCAGGATATCTTTGGATTTGCTACTCCTCAGGCCATCTACAAGTGGCAGCACGGAACTGCCATGCCTACAATCGATAATCTGGTTGTACTGGCAGCAGTGCTGGATGTTCCGATGGATGAGATTATCGTAATCGATGTAAATAGAACAAAGCAGATTAGCGCATGAAAAGTGAATAAACAGATAGCCCTTTCAAGGCTAAAATGTTCGGTTCAAGTCCGGCGTGGATCACTTATGGGTAGGTCGCATAGTGGCAATTGCAGCGGACTGTAAATCCGCCGACTTTAAGTCTACGCCAGTTCGAGTCTGGCCCTGCCCACTTATGTTTGCGTGTCCGAGTTGGTTTAAGGTGCCACTGGCACATAGCGCCCTTCCGCAAACGCTATTATATTTAACAGGTGATTATTATGGGAAAGGTATATTTAAAAACAAAATATGACAATGAAATGAAAATGGAGATACCTCACAATCATAATTTTGCTTCAGCTATGTTTGGTTTCAGAGAGATGGCTGCGGAAATAGTTCCTTACCATTTGATAGATGATATCTATGATGATTTTAAGCGTGAAGATATTGCCTTGGATTATATTGATCAGTGCAATGTGCTGTTTAACAAGTTTGGGGTGACACCGCATATTCCTGATTATCCAGATGTGCTTAAGCCATTTCTGGGAAGGAAAATATGGAAAGATACAATCAACAGTATTTCAAGAGATGAGAACAAGTGGTCGGCGGGATATTTTGTGAAACCAGCAGTAAGAAGCAAGGCTTTTACCGGCAAGACAATTTCCAGTATAAAAGATCTTATGGGCTGCGGTAATCATGCTGAAGATTATGAGGTATTGGTAAGCGAATCATTAGATATCGCTGCAGAATGGCGTTGCTTTATTACATATGATGAGATAATTGATGTGCGCCCATATGGCATGATAATTGATAAGTCAAGGAAGGGTTATTTATATCATTATGACGCGCAGGTGCTTAATTCTATGATGGAAAGTTTTGTCTCTTGGGAAGATAGGCCTATGGCTTGCAGTATGGATATCTGCGTAACTAAAGATGGCAGGACATTACTCGTAGAATTCAACGATGCGTATTCCCTGGGGGCATATGGATTGGCAGATATATATTATGCTAAGCTGATTTCTGCAAGATGGAGCCAGTTGTTAGGTGTTAAGGATGAGTATCATTTTTAAGATAAAAGATGAATACGATAGCAATTAAACTATTGGTTAAATGCAAGTATGAGGAGATTCTGTTAAGCTTAATCTTTAGAAGGAAAACTATAAACCCGTCCGCACTGAAAGAAGTGGAAGTCTGCGAGTTGCTGTAAATGACCCGGCAGGACGTTAAAGTAAGGCTGCGATCTATTAATCTCATAGAGTAGAGCAGGTTGGTGAGATTATATTGCCATAGGGAATATGATTAAGCGTTAGTAACCATAAAGAGCTCACGGCAGCGATATCCGGGAAACAAGACGGACTCCACTAATCCTCTCTATACATAAATTGCGAATCCTGATTATTACGAGCCTATGGCATGTAAAAAAACTGTAGCAATGAGAACTTGCAAGGTACTGTAACAGGGAGTGAGTATAGGGAAGCTCGCACAGACATTTTAAACTAAAAGTTTAATGCATTTTGTGAATACATCCGATATAATGTAAGTCTACAAATAGAGATTGTGATTCGGGATGGAAGAAAATTACGGAGGTACAGAGAGATGGAACCAATGTATTTGTCAATCCAGCAAAAGGAGACAGGGAAGCAAATTAAGAAACTGCTCATGGAAAATGGTTATACTGTGAAAGATGTGCAGAATGCTATGGGATTTGAGAATCCGCAGGCAATCTACAAATGGATTTCCGGCAGATCATTACCAAGCTTAGACAATTTTGTAATCTTAAGCAGATTACTGCATACCAGTATTGAAGATATCCTCGTCGTTGACGGGGATGTTGTTCGTTTATGGGGAATTATTCATGACTATAGAAAATCTGACTGCGGATTTTCTATGGTATTAAACCGTTGGTACAATGACAAAGCATCTGTCATGCAGTAAGCTAATATCAGAACAAAAAACAAAACAAAATGGAGGTCGTAAGGAAATGCAGACAATGACATCAGCATATGCAAATAAAATGCTTAAGAGCCTGGAAGAAGATAAGGCCTTCTGGGTAAACAAAGAGGCAACATCCAGTACCTATGTTGCAGCTATCAATGAGGAACCTGTCGTACCAGAATATGATTATACGGAGGTTGTAGCTACTATTACATCTCTTGATGAGAAAATTGCAATTATCAAGCATGCGCTTAATGTAACCAATTCTAATGAAAAGGTTCGGGTGGGCGATGCAGAAATGAGCATTGATACAATTCTTATAAAGATGGCTCAGCTGAACAAGAGAAAATCAGTGCTTGATCAGATGCGTAAGCAGCTACCAAAAGCCAGAGAGGAGCAGCGCTCTTATATGTCCAGAAATACGGTTCCGGAATATAGGTATATTAACTATGACCTGGAGCTGATTAAGAAGGAGTATGAGACTGTATCCAAGACCATTATGGAAATGCAGATGGCTCTTGATAAGTACAATCAAACAGTACAGTTTGAAGTAGACATCTAAGAATTTTTCCGTACAAGGCTTTATGAGATTGATGGTGATCCCAGAAGTTTTTGTTTATGGTAAGGGTATGTCTGTTATGGGTTATGTGTTATCGGTTTATGTTCATTGTAGGTTTTAAAATCTGATGCAAGATTTCTTAACAGCGGCCTTGTAGAAAACCTGCAGGAAACTGCGTGTGGAGGTTCGGTTATAAGCACAGGCTGTGGGAGGTCTTCGGATCTTCTGCAGCTATCTTTATGTTGGAGATGATGAGAATGAAGAATTATTGGAAAATGAGTGATTTTTCGTTATTTGCGGTTCCTTATGCTTATGTAGATCATAGCTCTTATCTGGCAGATCAATTGTTTGTGCAGAATAAGATAACTATGAAATTTAAGGGAGAGATGGTCAAGGATGGTTCGTCGTACTGCATTGTATTCTGTAAGGTGCTAAAGAAGGACGTCGCAAGATTTGAGGAAGCTCTAGAACGACTTAAAGATAAAATGCTCTTATTGGGACATAAAGATTATCCTGACGCCTGCGGTGAAATTGCAAAGATGATTGAAGAAGACATGAAAGCGAGGATGAGAAAATGAAGCAATATGTAACGCTTGATAAAAGAAGTAAGAAAGCGCAGAGGGAATATTATGCTAAGCAGCGAACAACATGGGGAGAACTGAATCCGGTCACAAGATCAGTTCCGAGTGGAAAGGCTTACAACAGAAAAAAGGAAAAGCAGAGAATCGGTGTTGAATTCAGAAATGGATTTGATGCCGATTTTTTGCGAAGTTTAGTTTTGCTCATACATTTTAGGACTAGCGAAAGGAGCGAATAATCATGAAGAGATATAAGTTTTGCGGTTTGTAATCGCAAAACGAATTGCATTTTGACAAGAATTGCGATATACTATCTACAAACGGAGGTGATCACGATGATTTACAGACCTTTGTATGTAGAGAAGATCATGGCTTATGTGAATACGCCATTTGTAAAAATCCTTACGGGAGTACGTCGCTGCGGAAAGTCAACGATCCTGAAAATGATTATGGAGAGATTGAAAACGCAGCATAACATTTCGGAGGAGCGCATTGTCAGTTGCCGCTATGACTCAATGGAATATGAGGATATGACGGCAAAGCAGATGTATGCACAGCTTAAAGAGCGTCTTTCGCCCGATGGAAAAACCTATCTGTTTCTCGATGAGGTTCAGGAAATCAAGGGCTGGGAAAAGGTTGTCAATTCGCTGGCATCTGACTTTGATGTTGACCTGTATGTGACAGGTTCCAACTCTCGCATGATGTCCTCTGAGATCTCAACCTATCTGACGGGACGATATGTATCTTTCCGCATCTTCACTTTGTCCTTTGGCGAGTACCTGATGTTCAAAAGCCAATATACCGAGGTGGGAGAGCCGAAGGCGGAGCTTGCCGACTATGTACGCTTGGGCGGTTTCCCGGCAACGCATTTGCAGGAGTTTTCTCAGGACGAGGTTTACACTATCGTGCGTGATATTTACAACTCCACGATCTTCTCGGATATTGTCAAGCGCAATCAGGTGCGGAAGATCGACCAGTTGGAACGAGTGGTCAAGTACACCTTCAACAATGTGGGCAATACCTTCTCGGCAAAGTCCATTTCGGATTACCTGAAAGCGGAACACCGTGCGTTGGACAATGAAACAGTTTACAGTTATTTGGAGAAGCTGGAGAAGGCGTACCTGCTTCATCGATGCTCCCGCTTTGATTTACAGGGCAAGGAGATCCTGAAAACACAGGAGAAATTCTATCTTGCCGATACCGCCCTGCGGTACAGCGTTCTCGGCTATAACGCTGACAGCGTGGCATCCAGTTTAGAGAATGTCGTGTACTTGGAGCTTTGCCGCAGAGGCTATACTGTCAATGTCGGCAAATCCGGCAGCAGCGAGATCGACTTTGTCGCAGTACGGCAAAATGAAAAGCTCTATGTGCAGGTGACGCAGGAGCTTCATTCTCTGAAAACGGAAAAACGGGAATTCGACCGGTTGTTGGAAATCCACGACAACTACCCCAAATATGTTCTCACAACGGATGAGTTCTCGGGAGGAAACTACGAAGGCATCAAGACGATGCATATAGCGGACTTCCTGTTAAGCTCTGAATATTAAACGACAGAATCGCGAAATGGAAGAGTATCGTAGTCCTTTGGAGACGAAAAAGGTGCGATGCACAGTAGAAAAGAAGGGAAAATAACGGTATGGGAATGACTTTATCTATGGAGGAAAAGGTGCAGACAGCAGCTGAGGCGGTGATCCATGCACCTGCAGCTGACGAAACGGTAACGGGCAGGATAGTGCATGCAGAGGATTTTGATCCGCTGTTTGCCATGTCCGAGGAGGATTGTGTCGAAGGGTTTATAAAACGTGAAATGCAGCGCGCCGGGATCACGGAAGAACAGAATCTGATCCCGGAGGATATGCTGCGCAGAAAAAACATACTGAATGCCGTTTTGGCGGTTCTGTTATTCGTATACATATCTCTGTTTTTCTTTCATTTTCCGATGAAAACTTATGTGATCGGACTTATCATCCTGGTGGTATATGCATTTTTGACCAGCCGTTATCAGCTGATAAAATATTTGAAAAAGGAGATCAGATCCAGATCCCAGGAGAAAATCTCGAATATTGTCATGAATGTGAAGGCATCCATGGTGCAGGATTACAGCAAAAAGTTAAAATGGGCTCTCATGGCGGTGGCTGTGGCAGGCTCACTGCTGTTGTTCAGTAAGCCCAGGATCTTCTATGAGCAGGCAGATGACGGATATTATGTGCGATTTTATGTCTATGGTCTGACGAATATGACTACGGCGACCATTCCCGATACCTATCAGGGGGAGAAGGTAGTGGGCCTGCGCGGCAACACCTTTTCCAATATGCCCTTTTTATCAGAGGTAACGCTGCCGGACAGCATTACAGAGATCCGCGGTCAGGCATTTAAAAACTGCAGAAGCCTGGAACGTGTCACATTGCCGGAGCATCTGACGTATCTGGGCGGGGAAGCATTTTACCATTGCAGCAGCCTGGAGGAGGTAAATCTTCCGGCGGGACTGACGGAGATCCGCGGCAACACCTTTGAAGAATGTAGCAGCCTGTTGCGCATAGAGATCCCGGATAACGTGACCAGGATCGGCGGACACGCGTTTTATGGAAATACCAGTCTGGAGGAGGTGGTGATCTCCCCGGACAGCAAGCTGCAGCAGATCGGGTCTTCCGCTTTCCGGTGCTGTGATTCTCTGCGGGAGATCACACTGCCCCGGGGCGTATCTGTCAATGAACGTGCTTTCAAGGAGACACCTGTAAGGATCGATTACTATGAATACTAAATTTATTCATTTGTTATATGTGCCGACCATGGCATGTAACATGCAGTGCCGGTACTGCTATCTGGAGGACCACACCGTAGATACCCTGCGAGGCGGAGATTGCCTGGAGACCCTGCAATATGCCATCGCGAAATTCCGTGAAGCGGATGTGGTGCCCTTTAATATTTCCCTGCACGGCGGCGAGGTGACCACTTTGCCGGAGCAGGAATTCCACGACCTGATCCAATATATCAGCAGATACTATCAGGACATGCGTGAACTCATCACGGATGCCGGCTTCAGGGTGGGGCATCCTCACATCAAGACGAATCTGTACGGACTGGACAGACATATCGAGACCGTCCGGGAGTTCAACGTGTCCATATCGGGCAGCCTGGATCTGCCTCTTTCCCTGCATGAAAAATACAGGGTGACCAAGGGCGGAGAGGGCACACTGGAACGGATACTGGATAATATCCGACTGCTGGAGGAGATCCCTGACAAGAAAAAAGTATCTGCCACGATCTTTCGGGAGCATTTTGAACAGCTGGATCAGATCATCGAGGATATCAGATTCCTGGACCGGAACACGTGCCTGGACATGAATGATTTTAATTTCATGATAGGGTTTGACTACAATTCCTGTGGCCTGCTGCATCACATGAGTGAAGAGGAACAGCTGATCTTTTACCGACGGATGCATGAGGCTTTTGACGGGACCAATCTGGATGCCGGGGTCAACGGTGCATGGTTCGATGAGTTCGGACCGGAATACTGCACCAACTGCGATAATTGCGGAGAAAAATTTTTCCTATTGGAGCGTAACGGAGACATCTATTCCTGTGTCAGAGGGCAGAAGAACGAAGATTTTTACTATGGCAATATCTACCGTGACACGGTGGACACCATTTTGAAAACCGCTGCACGGAAGATCTTCCAAAACCATAACAGACAACCGTTTCCCGAGGAATGTGCGAGGTGCGCTTACCTGTATCTGTGTAAAACGGGCTGCCCTTTTGTGAAAAATGTATATGGCTCTGGCAAAAGCTACACCTGCCTGCTGCAACAGCAGATGTACCGGGACCGCGGCTATGCCCCGGATGCTTCTGCTGACGAGACGACATATGAATATGTGACGAAGATGCGCCTCGAGGAGCCGGAAAAGTATCTGCCTGCAAAAGCATCTGCAGAATATCCTGCACTGGAACAGATCATTGCACAAGATGCGAAGCTGAAATATATCTATGACAGCGGTGTGTTCGAACTGGACGTGGATGGAGACAGATATCCGCTGATCTCCCAGATCCTTAGAAAGTCCAGGGAGATCCTATATCTGACACCCATCAGTACGGTAAAGCTGCGTATGAAAAAGCATATGCTGCAGGAAGAATGCGATTATCCGGAGAACAACGCATTGTACCTGATGCTGTTGTCCGGAGATCTCGTGACTTACGGGGATGAAGGGAGAACAAAGCAGCGGCATATTGCCACACATCAGATTTATAAAGGGGTGCTGGACCATTCCGGGGACAACGAAGAAGAATGGTATGTATATGATATTTCCGGGCTCCTGCGCGAATATGCAAAGGAATATGCCACGGACAGCCCGAACAATCTGCTTGTTACCACCACGGAGCTGAGAGACTGCCATTACCGGAAGCAGGAAAATAATGCCTATTACCATATACAGGCCATCAATCTCCCCTTTCAGAACATTGAATTTTACTATCTGACACTGGATCAAAAGAATGACAAGGAGGCTTTCCATGAATTTTGAACCGCAGACCTATGAAGAACTGATCCGCATGAAGCGTTGCGTGGAACTGACGAAATATTATGAAGTAACAGAGGAGGAGCTCTGGGAGATCTATCATTTCCTGGAGCAGGAGCCGGAGGCTTTCATCAAGGGAGGCAGACAGAATCTGTCCCTCATCATCGGGCAGAATACTGCAACGACCCAGAAGGTGATCATGGCGAACTGCACCGACAGTAGCATTGACGGAATCCTGCTGTCACGGACAGAATTCAAAGTGTTCCCTCATTACACACCATCCTCAGGCTCCGGCAGCAGCGGTGGTTCCTCTTCCAACAACAATAATAACAATAACAACAATAATAACAACAATAACAGATAGGACACGAAAGCAATGGCATTCATATCCGAAACACTTCAAATGCGCAGGCTTACAGAAAGCGGCGTCAATATCAAGACTACCTACATCGTCGATGGCACCCTGAGGTACCGGTCCACAGACGGAACCTGTCAGGATGATGTGCACAGTGGTATCCGCTGCCGCAAAGAGTATTTCCGGCAGGGGAAATTGCTCCATACAGAGAAAATCTTCGATTCCCGCATGGAGTATACCTATGTATCCGGAATGGATGAAGAGGCACAGCATACCTGTGAGAACTGCGGCTTTACCGGCAAAGTAAAGGAATTTGTGAACGGCTGTCCCTGCTGTGATGCGGCCTCCAACATTGACTACGCAGACAAGGAGCTGGGCAGCAAGCACCATTATGACCTGGTATTGCAAAGCCCGGTCTACCGGATCATCACGGGAGTGGTAGACTACATCGTATCATTCCTGCTATGCAGCCTGTGGATCATAAATACCTCCAGGACCTTCAACGGCTATGATGTGGGCAAGATTTTCATCTACAGCACAATCCTGTCTATGATCCTCTATTACTTTTTCTACCTGTGCGATGCTTATGCGGTACTGGGGCCTGTCAGACGCTACAAAGAAAAACAGAACCGTCGGCAGCAGGAATTCTGGACCGGCACCGGCATCGACAAAAAGCGGTTCTATAATAACCTGAACTACGAAGCCGGCAGACGCTACTATTCCCGGCCGGATGTCATTGATTACGATATTATGGACTATACCGGTCTGCAGGAGCATGTGGAGAACGGCATATTGTGCGTGGATGTGGAGTTACAGGTCAGACTGGTGTATCTGCGAGGTGGCCGGATCACATCCGCATATCAGAAGGATACCTTCTCCCTCAGCCACAACGACAGAGTCATGACCCTGGACAGCGGGATCCACGTGATCAAATGCCCCAAATGCGACGCCAATATTGATGTGACCAAAGGCGTGTGTGAATATTGCGGGACCGAAATCGACAGCCTGCAGGAATGGAAGTGAAAAATTACAAAATGTTGATGGAGATATACCGAGGAGGAAGAAAGAATGAAAATATGGTTAGATGATCTCCGCCCGGCACCCTGGGGATATGAGAGCGCCAGATCCGTGAATGAAGCCAAGACACTGATCCGGGAGGCGGAGAGAAACGGCATCGAGATTGAGGTGCTGGATCTCGACCATGACCTGGGAGATTTTGCAAATCAGGGCGGCGATGCCATCAAACTGCTGGACTGGCTGGTGGAGCGGGAGACCTTTTACCCCGTGGAGATACATACCGCGAATCCAGTGGGCAGAGCGAATATGGAGAGCGTGCTGGCGAGGTACTGGGGAGAGGAGTACTGGTAAGGATATCAACCGTGTGGGCGCGGATTCCAGCCACTCCTGGATAACCGGCTTAAACGGATCCAGCTTGGATGGCTGTGCCTGAACAACCGGCGGTGCCGGACTTTTTTGAGGAAAATCCCTTGCTGATTTCAGGAAATTCTGACGCTTTTTTCTGGTAATTTTAGTGTATCATAAACACCCAGTGCTGGTAACAGCCCCTTATAGGGGCAGAAAAAACCACCGGCCCAGCCGGTGGTTATGGTTTATTTAGAAAGATGCCATGTGATCAGTGGGAGGAGGTGTCCGCTGCGTCTAACAGCCATTTCCAGGCAGGGACAACATCAATGACAATGTCATTGCATTCGAGAACTGCTTCTTCACTGTTAGTGATAAGAAGGCATGTAATATCAGGAATAAAGTTCTTGAGTTTAGTGAAAGCTTTGGTTTCTCTTTCTTTCGTATCAATGTTGTCAAGAATCTGCATACTGACCTGAATAGCAAGCTGCTCGGAGGGAACATAGAAATCAATTTCAACATTATTTTCGAAGAAATAAACGTTTTCTATTCCGTAGCGACGAACCAGTTCAATAGCTACGAGATTTTCTAATTGTGCGGACTGACAGTCTAACAGCATAAGACCAAGAAGACCGGTATCCATGAAGTAATATTTTGGTGAGGTTTCTTTTTCAATAAGTTTTGCCGCATAATTCCGGAGTGTAAAAAGCAGATAGGAGTCAGTCATATAACCAACATAATTTATAACGGTTTGTTTTCCCAGGGATGCTCCTGCGTTTTTTAATATATTGGTAAGTCGGCTGAAAGATAAAGGTTTGGTAACGGATTCTGCTATTTTTTTCAAAATCAGTCTCACTGCGAAATCATTTGTAATCTTATTTCTTGTGATAATATCCCCCAGATACACCGTTTGATAAATGCTATTTAGAAAACTTCGTTTATTCCTGATATCGACCAGCTCAGGGAAAGCTCCATAAGTTATATATTCATGATACAAACTGAGAACTTCTGCCCGGTCTTTTGTGCTGATCACGTTAAGATAATTTTTATCTTTGTGATTAGCAACAAGATATTCCGAAAAGGAATAGGGGTAAACATTAAGAATCACAAAACGCCCACCCAGAGTAGAAGCAATTTCATTACTAAGCATTTTGCTGTTACTGCCCGTGATATCTATCCGGTATTTCATATCTGCCATTCTGCGGACAAACTTTTCCCATCCGTCAATATTTTGAATTTCATCAAAAAACAAGTAAGGCCGATTGGCTGTGCCGGAAAGTTCTATTCCGATTTCCAAAATTATATTCAGATCGTCGGAGGTTATTTCCAGGAGACGCTCGTCCTCGAAATTGACATATACGATTTGGGAGACGGGAACCCCCTTTTCTATCAGAGATTGGATTTTCTGATACATCATATAAGATTTACCGGTTCTTCTGATTCCCACAAAACAGTAATTTACATTCTCCTCTAGAAAATACTTCCGGGGAATCAAGGGATTATTGAGGTAGCTTTCTTTTTGGTCGATCATTATTTGCTTCAGTGTGTCTCGATTCATATGAAAATCTCCTTTATATGAAACAATTATATACAAATATTGTCTTGCATGCAAGACAAGAAATGCAACAAATTGACTTGCATATAAATAATAGAAAGTATATGCTGTTTTGAGAAAAAAATACGGAATATAAAAATCAACCACCGGTAGAATGACATTATTCTCCGAATCTGGTATACTTTCAGTAAAAACAGGAGGTATCCGGGATGGAAAAGGCAAAAGTAACAATGAGAAACTGGGAGCCCTATGTATATGACGGAGAGTACAATCTGTCGGGGACTGCGGATGTACATCCACGGCTGGGAAGAAATGTCTATGTAGCCACGACGTCCACGTTGGTCAAGGCTTCTCTGGAGGAGGATGTTCTGATCTATGAGACCAGAAATACGGTCTATCACTGCCCGCTGAAATATATGATGGTATCGCCGTATGGGAATGTAGTACAGGAATACCGGGAGGAACTGGCTCGTCTTGATACCTCGGAAAATGCACTGGACCGGATCATTGCCGCGGCGGCAAAAATGTCACTGGGAGAGCCGGAGGATACGGCGGATGAAATGGTGAGAAAGATCCGTGCTCTGCAGGAGACAGGACAGCGGGAGATTGCACAGATGGAAGAACAGGAGAAACAGCGCCTGATCGAAATTGCCGGGAAATATGAGGACTGTGTCTACATTGAAGTGTCCAGCGTTCACAGCGGAAGCAAATTGGTATATCATCTCGGGGATGCTGTGGGAATTGTGAATCCGGGAGTTCACATCGGAATGTTTCAGGACAGCGTATTATACATGAAATATGCCACCGAAGAAGATCCCTGCGCATTGGATTTCCGGTATTTTCCGAAGGGATTCGGTGATGTCATGGAGACCTACAACTGGTCCGATAATATTAAGCAGGCCGTGATCAAAAATCAAAGGGGACACAGCCTGATCTTCAATCATGAAGAGATCGCTCCAGGGGAGACGAAGGTATTTACCCCAGTCACCCATAGGCAGGGACTGTTCAGTCCAGATTGCTATAATGGGAAATCTTTGTTTACAATGGGGGAGGAAGACTGCTCGGGCACAAGTGAAAATAAATAAAAGTTTATAAAATGTGGGAATATATGGAAAAATGGCTCATGAAATGTGGAAGAACATGGAATGAGCTGTTTTTTATAATAATATGTATGCATCTGCGTCTTGTCGAAGCTCAAAAAGAATGATATAATTTTCTGAAATGTTGATAAGTAAAACATTTTATCGTTCTAAAATGTTGATAATAAACATTAATTGTAATAAATTCTATCAATTTGAGGTGTATTATGCTAAAAAGAAAAGCAACAACGTTTATTAAAAACTGGCTGGATACAAAGGACAAAAAATGCCTGGTTGTCCAGGGAGCCAGACAAACGGGGAAAACATATATCATCGAGCGGTTTGCGGAAGAGAACTTTGAGGAACTGCTTGAAATTAATTTTAAGCAGATGCCATCTGCAATGGATATTTTTGCTGGAGATCTGACAGTAGACAATATGATTATGGCTATGCGTTTTCGTTTTCCGGAAAAGAAAATTGTTCCCGGGAAAACTTTGATTTTCCTGGATGAAATTCAGGAATGTCAGGAAGCGATCACATCGCTCAAGTTCTGGGCAACAGACAACAGATATGATGTCATTACCTCGGGATCACTTCTGGGAATCGACTATAAACGAGCATCTTCCTATCCTGTAGGGTATGTTGATTATCTGAGAATGTACGGGATGGATTTCGAAGAATTTCTTTGGGGAATTGGGATTTCCGAAGAAATGATAGGGAATCTTTGCGGGTATCTGCATTTAAAGACAGTAATACCGGAGGCAATTCATTCACAGATGATGAATTACTACAGACAGTATGTTGCAACAGGCGGTATGCCGGAAGTGGTACAGAAGTATATAGATACGAAGGATTTCAGAGAAGTTGACAGGGTCCAAAGAAGTCTCTTACAGGGATATCAATATGACATAGCATATTATGCAACCGCTGAAGAAAAGGTGAAGGCAGAGAAGTGCTATCTTTCACTGGCAAAGCAGCTATTAGATAAGGAAAATCATAAATTTCAATATAAAGAAATCGAGCATGGTGGAAGGGCACAAAAATATTATTCAAGTGTGGAATGGCTGCTTCGGGCAGATATGGTGCAATTATGTAAACTGGTTACAGATGTCAGATTTGATCTGGATGATTATGCAAGAGACGACTTTTTCCGGGCGTATACAACAGATTTATCACTGTTGATGGCGATGAAGGACTTTTCTTTAAAGCAACATATTGTGGAAAACACATTAGCAGGAAATTCAAAAGGTGGTATCTATGAATGTGCAATAGCGGATGCTCTTTATAAGAAGGGATATCAGATCTATTTCTATAAAAATGAGACAACGAAAAGAGAAATCGATGTTATCATCCAAAAAGACGGGAGCGTGGTTCCCATTGAAGTCAAGAGCGGAAATACCCGGGCAAATTCATTAAAATGGTTGATGAAAAATAACAAAGATATATCTTATGGATACAAATTTGTGGATGGCAACATAGGTGTGAGCGAAGAGGGGATTGTGACATTGCCATTGTATATGATTGCATTTATTTAGGCAACACAATAGAGTACTGAAAATAGGACATAAAATATAGATAATAGTACTTAATAAGATACTTGAGAGGGGAACAAACGGATGGATCATTTTGAACAGATCAATGAAACTTCCTATTTATCCGTACAGAATGCACCTGTATATCGAAAAATTATGAGGTGCTTTTATCGGGAATATGAAAAGATGCATTTTCAGCTATATAAAGAGGATATCTTTCAATTTTTAAAAGAAGATGACGCGTTTGAACTGTATTCCATGGAACAATTGGTTCAGGATCTGGAAGCACTTGTAAAGTGGAAAAATCTTACACCGATACAGGATCCCGGAAAAGTGTACACGATAGCGGACTATAAAAATAAGCAATATCGCTATACCATGTCGGAATATGCCGTGGAGATCGAGCGTCTGACGGTACGCCTGGAAAATTTATTTCTGGAATCGGGAAATCTGTCGACAAACTTTTTCGTTCGTCTGGAGAGAAGTCTGGATGAGACGGAGGAGATGGAAAACGCGGAACTTCGCACGGTGAACGAATGGTGGCAGACATTACAGGAAGATTTCAAGAGACTCAACCAGAACTATCAGGACTATCTGCGGGATTTCTATTCCGGGAAAACGGAAAAACTGATGAAATCCGTGGAATTCATGGTTCATAAGGACAAATTTATCAAATATCTGAATGAATTTGTACAGGAATTGCAGCGGCATTCCAAACGGATGGAACAATTACTGGAAAAAAATTCAGAGCGTATGGAAAATACAATTCTGGAACGGGTCGTAGAGAGTGAACTGGATATTCCCCATGCTCTGTTGGAAATACATGGGAATGCCGAGCCGAGTATCCGGGAAAATGTATATGGAAAGTGGTATTCTCTGAAAAACTGGTTCGTGGATGGACAGGGTCAGGAATGTGAAGCCAAAAAAGTATTAAAGATTACCAGTGACATCATACGGAACATTATTCAGAATGCGGCATTGATCGTACAGGTCCAGAACTGGGGTATCAGCAGAAAGGATGACTACAAAAAATTTCTGGAGCTGTTTCTGAAATGTGAGGATCTGGAGGAAGCCCATAAATTATCGGCCCATGTCTTCGGAGTGCAGCAGATCGAACATTATAAGACGAATCTTCCGAGAGAAGAGGATAGCATTAATAACAGCGTATATCAGGAAGAACCGTCAATATTTTTATTGAAGCCTCACACGAGAGGGTATCGTGAGAGAAAAGACAGAACAGGTTTTGCCGATAAAACACTGGAAAAAATGGCACAGAGGGAAAGTTACTTACGTCAGGCACAGAAGCAGAAGGAAGTAGTACTTCGGTATATCAGGGAGCATAAGATCCGGTTTGCAGAGATTGACGAAGTGGTTTCCGAAGACACACGAGCCATTTTCCTGCAGTGGATCGCTCAGGCCAATATGAGCTCAGAAAAGACGGGGCGGACGGAATACGGACAGGAGTATCAGCTGAAGAGAAAAGACGGCAGCTGTGTCCTGAAATGCGAAGATGGCGACTTGAAAATGCCGGATTATACATTGGAGTTTAAATAAAAATGAATGAAATCAGAACCTTAATGGAAAAATTCTGGATCTGCCGGGACAGTGACAAGGAGACTTTTTATAAAGTAAAACGGGATATTCCGAATTTTCAGCGATTTATCAGAGAACAACTGGGATGGAAGCTGATACATACAGAGAAGCTGTTAAAACTGGAAAAGAGACCGGCCCATGCGGAAGCATTTATGGGAATCAATGAATTTACGGACATCCGGGATTATTGCATACTATGTGTGGTGTTGATGTATCTGGAGGATGCCGAGGAGGGCAAACAGTTCCTGCTGTCGGAACTGATCGACTATGTGGAAACGCAGCTGAAAAATTACATGCCGGTGGACTGGACTTCTTTTACACAACGAAAATCACTGGTACGGGTATTACAGTATATGGAACGGCTGCAGATGCTCCGGGTATACGAAGGGAAAAGTGAAACCTTCAGTCAGGAAGCTGGACAGGAAGTACTGTATGAAAATACAGGATATTCCAAATATTTCACCAGCAGCTTTACTACGGATATATCCGGATATGAATCCTGGAAGGATTTTGAAAAGACAGATTTCGAAGAATTTGAGGAAAACAGAGGCAGTCTGCGAATTAACCGTGTATACAGACAACTGGCAGTATGCCCGGCATTCTACTGGAATGGAACAGAGGATGCAGATGCATTGTATTTAAAGAATCAAAGGCAGTGGGTCGGCAGATATCTGCGGGAAAACATGGGAGGAAATCTGGAAATCTACCGGAATGCAGCATTTTTTACTTTGGAAGCAGACGATTGCTACGGAACCGTACATCCCCGGGATGCCCAGATTTCGGAAAGCGTATTACTGATCTGTGCAGAGATACAGAGGCGGTTGGAAGAAGGAAACATAGAATTACAGGAAGATGAATGTATTGCCATGTCCGAATCGACATTCAGGGATATCATCGTGGGCAGCAGACGTAAATGGAAGGATGCATGGAGCAAGGAATACGGCGAAATGGATGAAGACAGGCTTGTGGAAACCATTTTGAAGTATATGGAAGACTGGATGATGGCTGACCGCAGGGAGAATCAGATCGTGATATTGCCGGCAGTAGGGAGACTGGCAGGGCAGTACCCGGCGGACTACAAAGGAGGCGGAGAAGAATGAGCGAACGTTGGAAAATGAACCGGATCGGTTTTGTGAATTTCTGGTTATATGATGAAGAGGACTTCGAATTTGAAGACGGAAAGTTACTTCTGCGTGGACAAAACGGTTCTGGAAAATCCATTACGACACAGAGTTTTATCCCGTTTGTACTGGATGGAGACCGTACACCGAGCCGCCTGGATCCTTTTGGCTCCAGTGACCGCCGGATGGAATATTATTTTCTGGGAGAAGAGGGCAAGGAGGAGTCTACCGGCTATCTGTTTCTGGAATTTTGGAAAGAGGATTCCGGAGAATATCGTACCATAGGAATCGGTCAGAAGGCAAAACGTGGGAAACCGATGGATTTCTGGGGCTTCGTGATTCTGGACGGACGCAGAGTAGGATATGATCTGTGGCTGTATAAGGAAGTGGGATCGAATAAAATTCCCCGGGATAAGCGGGAGATGAAGGCGGAACTGGGGGAGGACAATTTTTTCACAGACAGTCCGTCGGAATACAAAAAGCATGTCAACCAATATATTTTCGGTTTCCGAAAAGAAGAACAGTATGAGCAGTTCATCAAACTGCTGGTGAAGGTGCGTGCTCCCAAGCTTTCCAAAGAGTTTAAACCGACCAAAGTGTATGATATTCTGAATGATTCCCTGCAGACTTTGACGGACGAGGATCTGCGGCCCATGGTAGATGCCATGGAAAAGATGGACGAGATCCAGGATAGTCTGGAGATGCTCAACCGTGCCTTCGATGATGTGAAGATCATCCGCAACGAATATACCCGATATAACCAATATATGCTTGCGAAGAAAGCGCAGGGTTATCTGGGCAAGAAGCAGGAAGTGGAGAAAGAACAGGCAATACTGGCAGATCAGGAACAGCGGCAGAGCGAGGCATTGGAAGAGCAGAACCGGGCAGTGCAGGATACGGAGAGACTTACAGCAGAGAAAAAGCTGAAAGAAACGGAACGCAACGCTCTTCTGGATCCGGAACTCGAAGATGCGGACCGGAAACTGGAAAAATTAAAGGCAGAGCATCAGGAGGCTGTGGATGGAGAGCAACGCTGGGAGAAAAAGATCGAAGATGGCAGGGAGCGGATCCGGGAAGAAGAGATTGTACTGAAAAAGCTGGAGGAACAGCTGGAACTGCGTCGTGATACTTTAAAGGAAAAGCGGGAAGATCTGGAAGAACAACAGGAAATTCTGCAATGGGAACATCATGAGAAGGTAAAAGAGAAAATCGGACTGGAGGAATATGAAGAAAGAGACGAGATTGCGGAGCATCTGCAAATATGGAAAAATCAGCTGACGACAGGAAGAACAGCACTCAGTCAATATGAATTGATATCCGGACAATACGAGGAAGCCGCCAGCCGACTGGAGGAGACGAAGAAGAAAAAAGCAGCGGAAGAGCAACGGCTGGAGATGGCAGAAGAACAGGTGGCCGACAGAATCGATGCATGGATCACGGAAGTCTTTCACAGAGCGGAAACATCTGAGGAATGGCATCCGGAACGTGAGGTTCTCCTGCAGGCGGAGCAGAAAGCAAGACGATACGATACCGTAGCGGATGGCGTGGAGATACAGGGGGATTTCCGCGCAGATTATGAAAGACAGCGTCAACAGCTTACAGACGCAAAGAATGGGAAACAGTATCAGAGGGAAATTCAGGAAGGAATCCTAAAAGATGTCCGGGAACAGCTTAAAAAGGTGCAGGAACAGCAGGAACTGGAGCCAGAACGGGATGAGACAGTCGAAAAATCCAGAGTATCCCTGGCACAGGCAGGAATCACAGCCATTCCGTTCTACAGAACGGTAGAGTTTGCCAAGGATCTGGAGGAGAGTGCCTGTGCGAGACTGGAAGCACAAATGCAAATGACCGGAATGTTGGATGCCCTGGTGGTGACACCGGAAGATTTTGTGAAAATAAAAGCAGACCATCCGGAGTTCCTGGATGCTGTCCTGCAGACGGACGGGCCGGGGAACAGCCATTTTTCCGGATTGACAGTAAGTGACGATCTACCGCAGGAATTAAGAACTCCGGTATTGGAAATCCTCAGCAATATTTATGAAGAGGAAGGAAAGACACAGGGAATCTGTTTCGGTGCAGATGGCAGCTTCCGGCAGGGAATCTTAGCCGGTAAAGCGGACAAGCAGGCGGCAGAATATGTGGGATATCTGGCGAGGAAACGGAGAAAAGAGCAAAAGATCCGGGAATTGCAGGAGCAGATAGAAAGCATCAGCAGGACCATAGAAGAGTGGAACACCGGAATTGCACAACTGCAGGGACGTATGGACAGATTACAGGTGGAATATCAGGAGATTCCTGACTTTTCGGAGATTCAGATCGCATTGTCGGAGAAACGGGAGTTGGAACGTATTCTGGAGACGTTGGAAAACGAATATCTGAAACAACAGGATCAGGAACACAGACTTTCCGAGCAGAAGAACCGGCAATATCAGGAGGTATTGAAAGCTTGTAAAATGCTGCCCTATAGCAGAACAGTGGCGGCTTATGAGGAAGCCTGCGGTGCAGCAGAAGAATACGGAAGGATATGGCAGAGCGCAAGGCAGGAACTGCTGCATATACAGACGGAACAGATCGGCTGTCTGGACAGAAAAGAACGGATAGAGCAATACCGGGAGAATCTGGAAGAAGCCTATACGGAAAAAAGAACTTACAGCACCCGGGCAAAAGCCAGTGAGATTCAGATCCGTCAGCTGGAAGAGTATCTGAGGAGTCCGGAATTGCTGGAAAAGGCAAACCGGCTGAAACGTTTGAAGGAAGAACTTTCGCAGATCGACAAGGAACTGGAGGATCTGAAACTTCTGGGAGCCACCCTCAAAGAAAGGTTACAGACATTACAGAAAGAACTGCCGGAACAAAAAGAAAAGCTGCAACAGTACATTATAGAAGAAACCACGCTCAGAAACTATTTTGAAGAGGAACTGGATCTGAAACTGATTCTGAACCGGGAAGGACGGACAGTCTATGAATGTGCCAGAGAAGCCTTAAAAATATTGCGGGAAAGCGATAAGAACAGAGAGCCCGGAGAACTGCTGCAGGCATTGCATACAGTATATCTGAAGCATAACGGAAGTCTTGCAAGCTACGGAACTTCCATGGAAGAATGCTTCGGTGATACTGGGGACATCGATGCTGTGCGTAAACGGGTACGTATTATTTCTACCTGGAACGGGAAAAAGGTATATCTGGAGGAATTTTACAATATTCTGAAGACCGCAATCGAAGAGACGGAACTGCTGATACAGAAAAAGGATCGGGAACTTTTTGAAGACATTCTATCCCAGACGATCAGCCAGCAGCTTACGGACCGTATAGCAGAGAGCAGAAAGTGGGCAAAAGACATGTCAAAGCTCATGCAGGAGATCGATACATCCATGGGACTTCGTTTTTCTCTAGAATGGAAGCCCTGCAAAGCTGACAACGAAAAAGAACTGGATACAGCGGATCTGGAGCAGATTCTTCTGCGTGACCGGGAGCTGCTTACCCTGGATGATATTGAAAAAGTAGCAGGGCATTTCCGCAGTAAAATACGTGCAGAAAAGGTAAAACTGGAAGAAACGGGAACGATCATCAATTACATGGAACTGGTAAGAGATGCCCTGGATTACCGGAAATGGTTTGAATTCCAGATGTTTTTCCGGCGCGGCGAAGAGACGAAAAAGCCACTGACAAATGCCGCATTTAACCGTTTCAGCGGAGGCGAAAAAGCAATGGCCATGTATGTGCCGTTGTTCGGAGCGGTAAATGCACAGTATAAAAAGGCAGACAATAAAGATCATCCCAGAATTATTGCACTGGATGAGGCATTTGCCGGTGTCGACGACAAGAATATCAAAAGTATGTTTGAACTGGTTCATAAGCTGGATTTCGACTATATCATGAATTCCCAGGCGCTGTGGGGATGCTTTGAGACGGTCAAAGGCCTTCGGATTGCGGAACTGCATCGTCCGGAGAACTCCCAGGTGGTATCGGTGATCCGGTATACGTGGAACGGACATGAGAGGATTTTAGATGAACAATAATGAAGCATGTGCGGAATATTTTAGAGGAAATTCTGCGTACCGGAGATGCTTTTCGGAATTTGAAAAGAAATGGAAAACTTACGGAAAAGTAACAGGGATCATTACACTGAAAAATACTTCCGAAGAAGAGCGGAGAGCCATCGGTGGGATACTTGGAAAGACATTTTATGAAAATACCATACGTTTTCCTTTTGCGGAATTTGAAAAGGGATTGCAATACACAAAATTTGCTCCTGTGGATTTTGAACAAGTACTGGAAGCATATTTCGGCAGAAAAACGCTGACCACGCAGGAGAGACAGAAGGAGGCAGAGCGGGGAAAGGCAGATTTTTTTGAAACTGTAGAGAGCTATCTGACAGAGTGTAAAGGTCCGGATTCCATTGCGGTCTCCTGGCTACAGGATATGTTTTCTCAAAAAAAGTATGGCTATCAGACAGTAATTAGAGAATATGGAAGGGACAGAGAAAAGACAGAAAAACTGTTGAAAACTGTGGGAAAGGCGATCCTTTTGCTGGAAGATATTCGAGAGACGGAAGAGGAATATCCCCTGGCGGTATTTTCCGCGGAAGTATCTGGAAATCCCCATTACTTTGATCAGGGAACAACCGGAGGACAATTATTGGTTCACGGGATGTGTTATGCCACGGAAGAAGATTATCCGGCAAATGCCCATCAGTGGAGAGAATTACTGTTGTCCAACGGAATCGTACCGGATAATATTTCCTCTATCGTGCATATCTATGGATTGCGATTACAGGTTGACGGTGACTGGCACCCGGCATACGACGCTTTTTGTAGACGACAGGAGCCCTGTGCGGTCACCATGGAAAATCTGCAGGAGCTGACAGCGGTACACCCGACAGGAGATAGGGTCTATATTGTAGAAAATGAGATGGTGTTCAGCTACCTGTTGAAACATCTGGAACAAAGGAATGTGACGTTACTATGTACTTCCGGCCAGCTGCGGAGCGCCGCTGTGAAACTGATTCCCTTTCTGCTGAATAGTGGAGCGGATATCTACTATAGCGGAGACATCGATCCGGACGGGATCCGGATTGCCGACAGACTCTGGAGAAAATACGGTGACCGGATTCATGTGTGGAGAATGTCGGAGGAGGATTATGCGAAAAGTCTTTCGGAAGAAGAGATTGGGAAAATATCCATGAAAAAACTGGACGCTGTAGAGAATCCTGTTCTACGCGAGACGGCAAGAGAGGTAAGAAAGAAGAAAAAGGCGGGGTATCAGGAGAATATATTAAGAGATATGTTGGAAGATATGGATAGAATAAAAGACAGATAAAGCTCAAACTTACATTTAAACAGCAATATGATTCCGCAATATATCAAAATGATATTGATATATTGCGGAAAAATGCGTATAATATACGGAAAGGAGATGCGTAATTTCAGTAAAGTGATGGGAGCCTGATTAGATGAAGAACTGTAAACAAATAGCGACAGAATGGGGATTATCAGAACGTACTGTTAATGACCTTTGTAAAAAAAATAAGATTGATGGTGCTATAAAGGTAGGAAAAATGTGGAAGATTCCAGATGATGCTAAGAAGCCAATTGATGGAAGAATCACATCCGGGAAATATGTCAGACATTCAGCAGGAGTTACAAGAAAGCCATTACCTATTGGCATTTCTGATTATGTCAGAGCACAGGCAGATTATTACTATGTAGATAAAACGATGTTGATTAAGGAATTCCTTGATCAGAAGCCATTGGTTTCTTTGTTTACAAGACCGAGGCGCTTCGGAAAGACATTGAATATGGATATGCTCAGAGTCTTTTTTGAGATTTCAGAGGAGAATACAAGTAAATATTTCGAGGATAAAGCAATTTGGCAATGCGGTGAAGAATACCGCAATCAGCAGGGGCAATATCCGGTTGTATTTCTTACTTTCAAGGATGTTAAGTTTGATTCCTGGAAGGCAACTCTCGATAAGATTAGAGATCTATTACAGGAGGAGTTTGGAAGACATCAGGAGCTTGCGACCAGTGAAAGAATAGCAGAGTATGAAAAGACATATTTTGCAAAAATCATAAACGGCGATGCTTCAGAAGTTGATTTGACTGCATCATTAGCGAAGCTGTCTCAGATGCTTACCAAGCATTACGGTAAAGCACCAATCATTATTATTGATGAATATGACACGCCGATTCAGGAAGGTTATTCCAAAGACTTCTACGATGAGATAATTGGGTTTATGAGAAACTTTTTCTCAGGAGCTTTTAAAGATAATAAGAATCTTACTTATGGATTTCTGACCGGTATTCTTCGAATTGCTCAGGAAAGTATCTTTAGTGGTTTGAATAATTTAACTGTGAATTCTGTGATGGATGAAGAGTATGATCAGTTCTTTGGATTTACAGTTTCAGAAGTGAGAGAAATGCTTAAGTATTATGGAGTTCTTGATAAAGAGGAGGAACTTAAGGATTGGTATGATGGATATTTATTTGGAAGTACAGAAATCTATAATCCGTGGTCTGTAATCAATTATATTTCAAGGGGATGTATTCCGCAGGCTTATTGGGTAAATACCGGAAAGAATGAAATTTTGGAAGATGTCCTTAAGGTGGCAACGGAGGATATTACAGAAAGACTTTATTCTTTGCTGCAAGGTGAAAGAGTTATTGCAAGAATTGATCAGAATGTCGTTTACAGATCTCTTTCTGAGGATCCGGCGAATATTTATAGCTTGTTATTGGTGGCTGGTTATTTGAAAACACCAAAGAAAGAGTTGCAGGCAGATGGTTCTTATCTGTGTGAGGTATCTATTCCAAATAGGGAAATAGCTGCTGTATACAAGAGTGAGGTTTTGTCACACTTGTTACAGATTGGAGCAATCACAAGAACGACAGCCAATAAGATTGCAGAAAGTCTCTATGCGAATGATTATAAGAACCTGCAGAAAGCAATTGCTGAATATATGGATAAATCAGTCAGCTTCTATGATGCCGGAGCAGAGGGTTTCTATCATGGATTAGTTCTTGGGTTAATTGCTTTGATGGATAATCAGTATAAGATTAAGTCAAACAGAGAGTCCGGAGATGGCCGATATGACATTGGCCTATTCCCAAGGGAAGACAGATATCCCGGAATCCTTATGGAGCTTAAGTGGAAAAAGAACCTGAGTGCGGATGAACTTTCAGAACTTGCAGATGAAGCGTTAGCCCAGATTGGTAAGAAAAGATATGATGTAGAAATGAAGGAAAATGGCACTCAGGATATTTTGAAATTTGGAATAGTGTTTTCCGGAAAGAAAGTAAGCGTCAAAATAGAATAAGATATACCACTTAGGAGACCGGAACCGCAGAGACGAAAGTACCGGCATTGGTTGAAAAAACCAATGCCGGTACTTTTTATTATTCATAATGGAATTTATTTTGGCAATTGAGTAGTGAAAACTGAGCTCAACTTCGAAGTGTGCCCAAAAAGTTTTTTGTAAGATTCTGTCGAAAATCACCATGTATATAATAGAGAATAATTTAAACATTATTGAGATTAATAATGTTCGGTGCTAGATCAGAAAGGAGCATAAATGGATAAGTATATTCGGGTTAAAAATTGCAATTGTATTTCAGATGCTACAATAGAAATTGTTGAAAAATCATTAAATATAAAATATGGTTCTAATGGAACAGGAAAATCAACGATAAGTGAAGCGATATATGCCCAGGCGAATAATGAGACAGATAGATTAAAAGACTTTAAACCATATGGCTCAAATGACAATAGTCAACCAACTGTTGATAATCCTTACTTCCATGTGGTGAAGGTGTTTAATGAGGATTATGTGAATTCCTATTTGTTTCAAGGAGATGAGTTTCTTGATGATTCATTCCAGGTTTTTCTTAAATCGGATAAATGCGATTCGCTAGCAGCACAAATTGAAAGGATGCTTGAAGAGTTGCAAGATTTGATTAACAATATTGATGCGATTCATAACCTAAGAACTTTTTTGCCACAATATACTGCGGCAGTAAAAGCCTCTGATGGAACAGTATCTCGAAGAGGGGGTGTTGCCGAATTTGTTAATGGAAATGGAGGGGGCTTTAAACATTATTCAGAATTAAAAGCGTATAAACCATTTTATAGTAGAGATTTACCAAGCGTTGCTAAATGGGCCAAATGGCGCAATGATGGTATAAAACAGATGTGTGGCAATGATTGCCCATTTTGTACAAATATTTTACCTTCAAGTATTAGGAGTCAAAATGAGATTATATCAAAAGTATTTAAAAATTCGGCATTGTCGGTAGCAAATGCTGTTTTAGAATATGTACAACAGGCAGTTGATCAAGGATATATTTTGCCAGATGCCGTAGATGTTTTAGAATCATATATTGGCGATAATACAAAGGCTGATGAACTATATGCTGAACTTCAAATGCTTGCAAAAGAAACAGATTATCTGTATAAAAAAATTGAAAAGATTTGTATGTTTAAACCAATGAATGTCACGCATGCTCAACTTGTTAATTTAGAGCAAAGTCTATCGGAATTAGTGATTGAGGAAAGACAACTTCAATCATTTTACGCGACTGATTTAATAAAAAAACTTATTTATCATGTTTCAGATAAGATAAATGCATTAAAGGGAAAAACAGGGCAATTAAAAGGCTTGTTTTTGCAACACGAAAAGAAACTTGATGAGTTAATAGCTCAGCGTCAGGATGACATTAATCAGTTTTTTACAATTGCCGGATTTCCCTATAATTTTTGTCTGGAAAAGGATGGAGAAAAGCATGCTAAAGCGTACTTAGTTCCCTGTGAATTTCAGAAGGAAATGGTTGTAGATCCTAAAAATCGACTTAGTTGGGGAGAGAAAAATGCATTTTCGCTTGTTATGTTTATGTTTGAAGCAATTAGTGATAATGCAGATCTCATTGTTTTGGATGATCCAATATCGGCATTTGATGAAAAAAAGAAATTTGGAATTATTCGAAGGCTATTTGATAATAAAAAGGATAGTTTTAAAGAGAAAACAGTATTGATGCTAACACATGATTTCCAACCAATTATTGATTATGTCCATGGAAACTTCTTTACGCGATATGGATTGATTACGCCGGTTCATGCTTCATTTATACAGAATATTGAGGGATCGATTTGCGAATCGCCAATTACGATGAATGATTTGAAAAATACTGTAGAACTAACCAAAGATATTGTAATGTCTTCAAATGCAAGTATGGCTGTTAAAATTGTGAATTTGCGCAAATATGTTGAATTAACTAAGCCTGAATTCGGAACATCAGCAATTTATGAAGTTCTTTCAAATGTAATTCACGGAAGACAAAATCCGATATATAAGGATGGCCAAGAGATATCTGCGGATGTACTTGAGCAGGGAATGAGAGAAGTATCACAATATATTCCGAACAAATCGTATACTGATTTAATAAATGGAACGTCTACAGAAATTTTGATTAGTTCAATGTCGTCGGATGATTTATATCATAGAATTATCTCAATTAGGTTACTTTTTGAGAGGGTAGAAGGAACGCTGTCATTACTAAGAAAAAAATATCCAGCAGCATGTAAGTTTGTTAATGAGACTAATCATGTTGAAAATGATTATATTTATCAATTGGATCCTAGAAAGTATTTTGGTATTCCAAATTATTATTTGCAACAGATAGAGAATTTTATTCAAGAAAATAAAGAAACTATTCTTGCGGGAAATATATTGACTGAGAATACAGAATTAGATCAAATAGGGGATAACTAAGCTGCATTAAGTGAGAAAGAGAATGGCTCAATGAAAAACGGTAAATGTAAGGAGAGAGGATGGCATATTTATTAGAATAAAATTTGTTTAGAAATAGTTATTTATAATTGTCGAAAATAGTTATTTCGCAAGCTAATTTAGCACAGTAAAGTCTGGCTTATATGACATATACTGTGCTAAATTAATAATAAAGGAATCAAAAGAGGATTACTGAAAATTAGTATGTATAATATTTTCAGTCAAATAAAAGGAAATCTACCACTTAAGCAGGCGGAATTTAAATAGAAAATTTAGGCCCCTTGGTTTTCTACTGAAAGTTAATGCGTAAACAATTTCAAAATGTTATAATGTACAGCAAGTAGTATGATCATAGTGGGGGTACAGATGATGGGACTTCTCAGCAAAATTTTTGGATCAAAAAAAGATGTGTCCAACGTTGATATAGATAATAAAGCGAAAAGTTCTGTGAAGAATGTTCCGCGTAATGAGAATTGCATAAAACTTATGGAATTTGCATCTCACATGGAAAAATTACTTGCAGAAGATAGATACATTGCAAGAAGTGACTATAAGAAATATATAGATGAATATCAGAAAAGCATAAGTTTCTTTGAGGTATTATCAGATAGCGGTATGCTTGGGAATTTCTGCGATGTTAATGGTGTGGAAGAAAAGGAAATTGTACAAGCGATTGACTATTACAATAATGCAGAGACATATGTTGAAGACCACAATGAGGAATTTCTTGCCAGAGCAATGGTCGAGGAAAAAGAATATCTGGATAATGTTCTTAAGGCAGTAGACCCGGTAGTTGTACTGGATGAGGATCAGAGAAAAGTAGTACTTACAGATGAGGATTATTGTCTTGTTATTGCCGGCGCCGGAGCGGGAAAGACAACAACGGTAGCTGCAAAGGTAAAGTATCTTGTGGACAAAAAAGGAATTGATCCTGCACAGATTCTGGTTGTTTCATTCACTAATAAGGCGGTGAATGAACTGAAAGAAAAAATACAGGATGATTTGGGAGTACCATGTCCTATAGCGACATTTCACTCTACTGGAAACGCGATTATTCATAAGAATTCACCAGAGGAAAAACTGAATATAGTGGATAATTCTAAGCTATATTTTGTAATCAGAGACTATTTTCGTGGATCTGTGATGAAAAATGAGAGTGTAGTCAATAAACTCATCATGTTTTTCGCGACTTATTTTGATGCACCCTATGAAGGCGATGATTTGAACGGATTTTTTAACAATATTGCGAAAGCCAACTATTCCACGATGAGAAGTGACTTGGAAGATTTTAAACGTGAGGTCATAGATACCAGAACGAAAAAATCTGTAACAATTCAAAATGAAATTTTGAGATCGCATCAGGAAGTAGAGATTGCCAATTTTTTATATTTGAATAATATCGAGTACGAGTATGAACCTATTTATCAGTATAACATACAGTATTCGCATAAGCCGTATACCCCGGATTTCGTGATATATCAAAATGGTAAAATTGCCTATATTGAACATTTCGGAATTACAGAAAACGGGAAGAACGACAGATATAGTCAGGACGAACTTGAACAATATAAAAAGGCAATAAATGATAAGATAAAGTTGCATAAACAGCATGATACTACTTTGATTTATACTTTTTCAGTCTACAATGATGGAAAGCCCTTAACAGAGCATTTGCAAGAGGCTCTGGAAGTAAAGGGATTTGAACTCAAACCCAGATCCAACAAAGAAGTTATGGAACTGCTGGTAGCAGGGGAAGAAAACAGATATGTCAGAAAGTTGATTAATCTGATCTGCAGATTTATATCAAACTTCAAGGTGAACGGTTACAATGCGGAAGAATTTAATCGTATGTATCATTCTACACAAAATGTAAGAAGCCGATTATTCCTTGAAATTTGCCATGATTGTTATCTGGAATATGATAGATGGTTAAAAGAAAATAAGGCCGTGGATTTTGAAGACATGATCAACGAGTCGGCAAGACTTTTACGAGAAGTAAAAGAGATGAAACAAAAACTAAGCTTTAAGTATATTATTGTCGACGAATATCAGGACATTTCCCGGCAGAGATTTGATCTGACCAAGGCTTTATCGGAGGTTACAGATGCTAAGATCATTGCGGTTGGTGATGACTGGCAGTCTATTTATGCTTTTAGCGGATCAGATATTACGTTATTTACGAAGTTCTCCGAAAAAATGGGATATGCGAAAATGCTTAAAATTGTTAAGACTTACCGTAATTCCCAGGAAGTTATTGATATTGCCGGTAATTTTATTCAGAAAAATTCAGAACAGATCAGGAAACGTTTATTATCTCCGAAAAATATCACAGATCCAGTTATTATTTATACATATGATAGCACGGCCAAAGGCCGAAAAGGAGATAGAAGAAGTGGTTCCAATTATGCAGTTGCACATGCCGTAGAAACCGCACTTACACAGTTGATAATGTATAAAAAGCAGGAAGGCAGACAGCCGGGGACAATTTTACTGCTTGGCAGATATGCATTTGATGGAGACCATCTTGAAAAATCCGGGCTTTTTGAATTCGTGCGGGGTGGAAGTAAAATAAAAAGTGTAAAATATCCAAAGCTGGATATAACATTCATGACAGCACATTCATCAAAAGGACTGGGATATGATGATGTTATTATTGTAAACGGTAAAAATGAAACATATGGTTTCCCGTCAAAAATTGAAGATGATCCGGTACTGGCTTTTGTAATTAAGGGGGACAGGTCGATAGATTACGCAGAAGAACGAAGATTATTTTATGTGGCTATGACGAGAACCAAAAATAGGGTGTTTTTTGTGGCACCGGAACAAAATCCTTCGGAATTCCTTTTGGAACTGAAAAAAGATTATAAGAATGTTGTATTACATGGAAACTGGAACGAGGAGAAGCCTCAAAGCATTGCGAAAAAATCCTGTCCGCTATGCGGATATCCGATGCAGCTAAAATACAAGCGAGCATATGGACTTAGACTGTATATATGCACTAATGAACCGGAAATTTGTGGCTTTATGACAAATGATTACAGGGCCGGGAAGCTTTGCATTCAGAAATGTGATAAGTGCAGAGATGGTTATCTGGTTGTCAAGTCAAGTAAGGAGAACGGCTATTTTCTGGGATGTACCAATTATAAGACGAATGGAACCGGGTGCAATAAATCTATCGGTATGAAGTATTACTATGATCAGATGGGATATCGGATGGAAATAGTAACGGAAAGTCCCGTAGCAATCAGTAGGATAGAAAAAGAGAATCCAGTGAAAAGAGTAGCTGTAACACAGGTTTCAACGGATGATTATGTTGAAATCGAAAAAACAACGGCGGCCTCTGTCAGATATAAGCGGTGGATTCTGAATAATGTTGTGGATACAGTATTAAGGGCATTACAGGATGTCAGCAAGGTAAGATATTATGGTGTTACCATGTTGACGGATATTCTTCGTGGCGCAAATAGCAAACGCATTCTGGACAATGGCTTAGAAATGGTGCCGGAATATGGCATGTTAAAAGAGATACCAAGAGAGACCATCCAGAATATTATTGAATGGCTTATCAACGAGCACTATATTTTGAAAACAAAGGAGAAATACCCCGTTCTTCATTCTACTTATGAAGGGCTTCATTACAGTGAAAGCCTGACAAAAACCAAATTAGAAGAACTCAAAGCATACCTTGAGAAAGATGAGGCATAATGGGAGCAGCTGCCGTCCCTTGTCCCGAAAAAGTTTTTTGTAAGATTCTGTCGAAATTTGCCATATATATAATAGAGGGCGCAATTTCGGCGAGATTGCAGTATTCCTAAAAATATGCTATGATACTCTTAAATGAGCGAAAAAAGTAAAAAGAATCAGACAATTCAATATTATGATCAAAATGCCGCCGATTTTGTGGAGAACACGCGTAATGTAGATTTTCATGTAATGCAGGATGAATTTATAGAAGGGCTTCCTGCAGGGGCGAAGATCCTGGACCTGGGCTGCGGCTCCGGAAGGGACACGAAATATTTCCTGGAGCATGGATACCGGGTAGACGCGATAGACGGCTCCGCGGAACTGTGCGCGTTGGCATCAGAGTACACGGGGATTCCGGTGAAATGCCAGTTGTTCCAAGAGCTGGATGCATCGGAAGTGTATGACGGTATCTGGGCGTGCTCATCGTTGCTACATTTATCCTATGGGGAACTGGATGAAGTGTTATATCGCATCGAGAAGGCACTGAAGCCGCAGGGCATTTTGTACATGTCATTTAAGTATGGTGTATTTGAAGGGGAAAGGAACGGCAGATATTTTCTGGATTTCACAGAAGAGAAACTGGAGCAGCTGCTGAAAAAACATACAAGTTTACAGCAGCTGCGGAACTTTCTGACAGAAGATGTACGACCGGACAGGGAAGAAAGATGGCTGAATCTATTCCTGAAAAAGATCAATTCTTAATTGCATATCCGAACTATGTCCTCCGAGAGACAGTGACTTATCCGAATGGCGGTGTGAGTCGCTTTTATGATGATGGAGTGGACATGGTCATTATCGATGATGAAATCTGCTCCTGCCGCGATGGCGAGCAGATTTTTCCTTATACACTGATCACAGATAAACAAAACCACTATATGAAAATATACCAGAGAGTGTTCCGATTCCTGGGATTCGATGCGGAAACGATAGAAAAATGCCTGCAGAAAAACCGACAGGAAGTGTTGCACTTTACCAAAAAGATCTCAGAAAGAGGAGAGCACGCGGACTCTTCACCGCTGGAGCTGCTGTTTGAACAGAATTTCACGGATGTCTATGAAGTAAGAATACTGAAATATTCGTAAACAAAAATGTTAAGATTGAATGCTGATAGACACTTAATGTGAAGGAGAATACAGAAAGATGGATTTGGCAGAAAAATTATTAAAAATACCAGAAAGAGAGAATGCGGGTGCACGATCTTCAAATCGCTTTTCGTTTCAACAGGTTTGGGCATTTGATTATATGCTTAAAATAATAGATGCAGATTCTGATTTTTTTCTCTTTATGGAATTTCATGATGATATAATTGTGCTAAGTAAGACTGAACAAGAAGAATATATTGAGTTTTTTCAAATTAAAACGGATGATAAGGATAGCAGATACATTACACCATCTTTTATTACGAAAGGTGGAAACAAATTTCCTGAAAAAATGTCCATTATTCAAAAAATAATTGATGAATTTGTTAAATTTGAAAAAGAAACTCGGAAAATTCATTTGGTATCAAATAAGAACTTTAATTTTGGAGAATTAGTAGATAAGACTGAAACAAAAAATAAAAGATCTTTTGTTTTTGAGGATGTAAATCAAACAAGTATAAAGCAAATAAAAAAGGATATGTGTAAGGCATGTAATAAAGTAAATATCTGCAAAGAAGAATGTTTAAGTATTATATATTTTGATGTGTCGGATCTTGATTTGGAATCATATGAAGATACTGTTATGGGTAGAATGATTAAGAAACTTGATGATATGAAAATTCTAAGTACAACCGAAAGGACTCATTCAATCTATAATACTATTTTGGGGGAGATTCGTAGAATAAATAATACAGAAAAAATGGCAGGAAATGTATCTGAACTCTTGACGAGAAAGGCAATTTCTAAAAAAGATTTTTTGAACTGGCTTGATAAATTAAAGGTGGAAATGCCTGATGATTTATGGACTCAAGTAAATATTGGTCTGCTTAATGACGGATTTACGACTTTGGAAATAAGAAAAATTCATAAAGGATGGAAAAGGTATCAGATAGATAGAATTAATATCGACGCTTTGGGATTACAAAGTTTAGAAACTATGGTTCAGAATATTATAGAACAGGGAGAATTTGATAATTGCAAGGATTGGGTTGAGTATATTTATAATAAAATAAGTACTGAACCAAATGCAAAAATATATGATAAATACTATTTATATGCATTGATTATAAGGGAGATATTTGCGTGAGACAAGTTAGAACAGTAGAAGAAAAGAAAAAAGAAGAAGATTTTTTAGCCTATAAGAAATTAATAAGAAACTTAAGGAGAGGGAAAAGTGAAAAGATTAATTCTGAAAAAATTGGTGATAATATCATCCAAAAATGAAGAAGCAAGGATAATAGAATTTGATGATGATCTAACAATTATTACTGGAGACAATCCAAATGGTAAGACGATTAATAGAACTGGAAAGTCACTTGTGATGAAGGCAATCTATTACTCTTTAGGTGCAAAGATAAAAAAGTATACAACGAATTGGGAATCGTTGCAGATAGGTACAATTGTTACGTTCTTATATGATGGAACGCTTTATGAACTGTATAGAGATAAAAACACTTTTATTTTAAAAAAAGATGATGACATTAAGTTTTTTGCGTCAATATCAGAGTTGACTCAATATTATGTAGAGTTATTTAATTTTTACTTAAAGATGCCAATAAAGAAGGAAGACGAAAATTCCGTATATGCATATCCTGGAGCTATTTTTATGCCATTTTACATAGATCAAGACAAAGGTTGGAGTGGTTCATGGGATTCATTTGCAGATGTTTTCACCGGCAAATGGAAACAAGAAATTTTATTGTATCACATGGGAGTACGTACAAAAGAGTATTATGAATTACTAGATGAAAAAATCGAATTGGAAAACGAGCAGAGAGAGAATAAACGACAATTAAAAACATATGAGACTTTAATAAAAAGTCATACAGAGAAGTACGGGAAGTATCTTGATATAAATGTAAGTGCGGAAAATTTTGCAGATGATATTTTGTGTTTAACAAATGAATTGAATGCGCAGCTAGTAAAGAAAAATGAAATAAGAAATGAGTTAATCAACTGTTTTAATGAAATGAAAGAATTAGAGGAGGCATATTCAGTAGCAGATTCAGTTTACAATGAGCTACTGAAGGATGCAGATTTTGTAGAAAGTGAATTAACGGATGAAGAAATAATTTGTCCAATTTGTGGTACTGTACATAAAAATAGTGTAGAAAATAAATTTCATTTATACTCAGAAATAGAAGAATGTGAAAAAGTAATTCAGGACTATTTTGTTCAAAGAGAAAAAATTGAAAAAAAGATTGATAAACAATCAGAAGAATTAGATTCGTTAAGCGACTATATTGACAAGATCAATGAAATCTTAAATCGTAAAAGAGAGGAAGTATCTTTTCAGGAGATTGTTGTGGCAGAAGGGTCGAGATCGATTTTAAATGATATGCAAAAGGAGCAAAAAAGATTAAAAAACAGATATATTTTTCTGGATAATAGATTAATGACCATTACAAAGGAACAGACTGCAATATCTAAAAAAGGATCATATATTATAAAGGATTATTTAACCAAATTAAGTATAGCTTTACAAATGTTGAATGTTACAGATATTGACTCAAAAGACTTGAAAAAATTTAAAGCAAGTTTTACAAGTGGCGGAAATGACTTGCCATGTGCGATTCTCGCGCAAATATTTACTTTGTATTCAGTTTCTGTAAAACATTCAAAAACGGTATGTGCTCCCATAGTAATGGATGCAATTTTTCAACAAGAACCAGCAGAAGAAAAAGTTAATACCATCTGGGATTATGTTTTAAATCAACAACCAGAAGAATCACAGCTGATATTATCAACTACCTCAATACATGATAGAAAAATAAGAGGAAAAGTAATTTCGTTTGTGAAAGAAAAAGGATTACTTACAGTGGATGATTATCAGGCGGAAAAAGATAAGATTATGTTTTATAGAGATGCGTTGTTAAAAGAATTGAAAAAACGTGATAAATCAAATAATATTTCAAATTGAATGTGGATGAAAGTTACTTGCATTTTTAAGTGTAACTCTGGAAAATATCATTTGAATTTAGCACAGTAAAGTCCTTAATATTGGACTTATACTGTGCTAAATTCATAATTAAAGGATAATTATAAAGCCCAAATATAAATATAGTCTTTAGATTTCTAAAGATACAAATGACATATATCGCCTTTAGTGATATAATTCTAACATATACGAATTAATATTTCACGAAAGGTAAGAATATGTCAGTTTCATACAATGGTTTATGGAAAATATTGATCGATAGAAATATGTATCGCAAGGACTTAGCAGAAAAACTTAATATTAGTTCTGCAACAATAGCGAAAATGGGGAAAGGTGAAAGTGTCTCCATGGATGTATTAGAAAGGATATGTACATATCTGGATTGCAACATTGGTGACATAATGAGCTTTGAAAAAGACAATGCAAAAGAGAGTGTATAAAGTATGATTGAAAGAATATGCCCTAAATGCAGAATTCCCATGAATGGAGAGCGTTGCAGTAATCCGAATTGTGGAAGCTTAACACAAATGACATCCAAGATTTATTGGTGCGATGAATGTAATATTCCGATTTTTGATATGGATTGTCCTATATGCACTAGCAAAGGAAGATATATAGCAGCTGATATAAGACCAGTATTTCCGGAAGAAAATATGCTTATTTCTTTAATACTAACAGGAGATGCTTTGCATTATCAGAAATCTTCAGCTTGGTATGGAAATAATAACTACATTATTGATGGGAAAAAAGTAAAATTATCGGTTTCAACCATAAATAAATGGCCGATAGAAAAAGTTAAAGAATTAAAAGATCAGTATGATATGAATGCTGCAAAATTAGATTATAGCTATTTTGATGAATATAAAAGAGCTTTTATAGCAGCAAATACAGATAGATATAATGCTATTACAGAAGAGGCAGTTCATTATGTTCAACAGTATAAGGATAGATACAGTATTGATGACATGATGGTATCTTTTAGTGGAGGAAAAGACTCCACAGTGACGTCACACATTGTAAATACAGCGCTTGGCACAAATAAAGTCCTTCATGTTTTTGGCGATACCACATTGGAATTTCCATATACTATGGAATATAAGAAGCGCTTTAATAGAAATGAAGAGTCACAAGGAGTAAGAATTTTAACTGCTAAAAATAGAGAAAAAAACTTTGAAGAATTGTGTGATGTTGTAGGACCACCAAGTAGAGTAATGAGATGGTGTTGCACAGTTTTTAAAACGGGAGCTATTCAAAAAACAATAGCCTCTGCATTTAAAGATAAAACAAGTATATTGAGTTTTCAAGGAATTAGACATAGTGAATCTGTTAGTAGAAGCAAATATGAAAGAGAGAGTGACAGCCCTAAAATAACTAAGCAAAAAGTAGCATCTCCTATTATTGATTGGTTTGACTTTGATGTTTGGCTTTATATATTGGCAACAGGCATAGACTTCAATGAAGCATATCGTTTAGGCTGGACGAGAGTAGGATGCTGGTGTTGCCCTAATAATGGTGGATGGTCTGAATTTTTATCCAAAGTGCATATGTATGATCAATATGTACATTGGCATAAGCTACTTGTGGATTTTGCAACAACAATTGGAAAACCTGACCCTGAGGAATACGTATCACAGGGAGGCTGGAAAGCACGACAGGGTGGAAATGGACTTGCCGCTGCACAGACATCGGTTGTAGCGTATGAACCGTGCGCAACGGATGAAAATGCATTTAACTATGAATTACAGCGTCCTATAACGGAAGAGTTCTATGAATTGTTTAAGCCTTTTGGTTATATCAATAGGGAACTTGGAAACAAACGTTTAGGTGAGGTATATGTCTTAAACAAAGCAGGAAAAGTTGTACTTGTTCTTCAGGGAAGAATGGGAAGCACTAAGCTTAAAGTGACCATTAAAGATACACATCTTGCTGGAGCAAGAAATTTGGCGGCTGCTGAGGGAAGAGTGCAGTGTCAGCTTACTAAATATCAAATGTGTTTAGGGTGTAAAGCATGTGAAAGTGTATGCAGGCATGATGCCATTAGTGTGAAAGATGATGGTACTGGAAAGATTGCATATACAATTAACGATGAGAAATGTAAGCGTTGCACGGAGTGTGTTAATCATTTTAATGCAGGCTGCTACATGAGAAAAGTATTATGTATAAAGAGGACTTAATATGGCAACAAACACAAAAATAAAAATAAGACTTCAAGGTCATGAAAAATTTGCGTTAAGAGATGGGTGGCTTACAAAGGGGCTGAGTATTATAGACAAAAGACCAGATGCTTTTTTGGGAAGTGAGGGACCTGATCTTTTTGGCATTGGAAATAATATGGTGAAGTCCCTTAGATATTGGATGAAGGCATTTAAACTTATCGAAGAAAATCCGGGCGTAGGAGCAAAACTTTCTGAACTTGGAAAAATCATTTTACAGAATGATGTATATCTAGAAAAAAATTTTACTTTATGGATTCTGCATTCGCAAATTACAAAAAATATTGCAGACGCGACTACATGGTACATGTTCTTTAACAAATGCAATGTAATAGATATGGAAAAAGATGAGATAGAAAAAATTTTGTATCGTGAAATATCTCAATATGTCATGGGACAACCTTTTTCTGAAAACTCGTTAAAGAACGATGTAGATGTTCTGCTGAACATGTATAGTAAGAATAAAGTGAACAGTGATCCTGAGGATAAAAGTCAGTCTCCTTTTGCAAATTTAGGTCTCGTCAAAAATACAGAAAATCTTTATTCTCAAACAAGTCCTAAGAGACGTGATATTGATGAATGGGTAGTGCTGTATGAATTAGCAGAAATGATGCGGGATAAAAACGAAATATCTATAGAGAGAGTATTGAATGGAACATGCGGTATTTCACATATCTATCAGGTGAAACCGGTTCTGGCAAATGAATTGCTTGATCGGCTGGATGCTGCTGAATACATTCGTGTAGACAGAACGGCTGGATTGGATATGATATATCGGACAAAAGCTTTCACAACAGAGAGCGTAATGGCGGACTATTATAAAAGATAAAAGAAACGAGAAGAGCGCAGATGGCCATTAAGAGTTTAAATGAAATCATAAAATTTAATAATAGCTTTAAAACATCCATAAATTTATACCTTAGTTTGAATAAGGCGGAAAAAGTATTAAGCTATATTCCAACAAAATCATCTGTTAATTTTTTGGATGGCTATATGCAGGCAACCATAAATAATAAGGAACAGGCGACTCTGCTTGTAGGACCTTATGGCAAGGGAAAGTCACACTTATTATTAGTATTGCTTGCTATTTTATCAATAGAAAGAACTGGTAAGAATACTCAAATAATAGAAGAGTTAGCTGACAAAATTTCTGCTGTAGATGAATTGGGAGAACAGGCAGCTTCTGATGTAAAATTATTATGGAGTAAGAATAGATTTTTACCAGTTATAATCAATGATACTACTGGTGATTTAAATCAAGCATTTTTATTGGCATTGAACGATGCTTTAAAAAGAGAAAAATTGGTTGATTTGGCACCCGATACATACTATTCGATTGCATTAAACAGGATAGAAGACTGGCAAGAAAATTATCCGGAGACCTATCATGATTTTATTACAGAATTAAAAAGCATTGGAATAGAACACAAAGAATTTATTTATGAGTTGAAAAGATATTCACGGACAGCGCTAGATACTTTTATTAGTGTATATCCAAAGATTACATCTGGAAGTATATTTAACCCATTGGCTGTATCGGAAGTATTGCCGCTGTATAAAAGTGTTAGTGAACGTCTGGTAGAAGACTATGGGTTTTCGGGAATTTATATAGTATTTGATGAGTTTAGTAAGTTCATCGAGGGACTGACGGATGGTAATGTCGGAAATAACATGAAGTTACTTCAGGACATGTGTGAATTGGCAACGGATTCATCGAATGCGAAGATATTTATTACGATGATTGCACATAAGAGCATAAAAGAATATGGCAAATATCTATCCAGTGACATTATTAATGCATTTACTGGAATAGAAGGTCGTATTGTTGAAAAGCATTTTGTTACGTCATCCAAAAATAATTATGAACTGGTATCACATGCAATTATTAAAAATTCTAGAGCTTTGGGGCAAATACCGAATGCTGGAAAAATAGTAGGTCCCACAGCTTTAGAAAATTATTATCAACTACCGGTATTTAATTGCAATTTTGAAAGAAAAGATTTTGATGAAATAATATTAAAAGGATGCTATCCCTTAAATCCACTTGCAACTTATTTACTTCTTAATATTAGTGAAAAAGTTGCACAGAATGAGAGAACATTGTTTACTTTTATTTCTAATGATGAACCTAACAGTATGGCTCGATATGTCTTAGATCATGATAAGTCAAAGGACTGGGTGATTGGTGCAGATCTGATTTATGATTACTTTAGTGGCTTATTTAAAAAGGATGTCAATAATGAATTTATTCATAACATATGGTTGGGCGCGGAGGTAGCACTTTCAAAATGTTCTTCGGAAGACGAGCGAAAAGTGATTAAGGCTATGGCTGTCATCCAAATTGTAAACAAAGAGGATGAAGTGCTGGCAAATGAAACATATTTAAGCTTGGCGGTACGACTGAAGGAAGGCACTTCTGTATTAGAAGCGCTTACGCAGAAAAATATTATATACAGAAAGAAATCTACAGGAGCTTATGTATATAAGACGCAGGCTGGAATTGAACTGAGAACTGAAATTAAAAAGCTTAAAGAAATTAAGGGAAATAATGTAAATTATGGAAAGGCATTATTAGATATAAATAGTGCTTATTATGTAGTCCCTAGAAAATATAATGCAATGCATTCTATGACGAGATACTTCCAACATGAGTATATGGAAGCAGAGTATTTTCTTAATGTAGAATCTGCAGAAGTATTTTTTGATTCTCAAATGAAAGCAGATGGTAAGGTTATAACTTTATTCAGCAGAAAGGCTATCCAACAAGACGCTGTAATAGAAAAGGTAGAGGAGTTAAGACGTAAGAATCTCGTAGTAGTGGTCCCTGAGAAAAAAATATCATGTGAGAAAGAATTAGTAGAATATGAAATATTGCAGGATATTAGAAAAAACTCATTCTTATCGATTAATAGTGATATTGCAAAAAGGGAAATTCCGCTTTTAGAAGAGGATATTATTGATACTGTACGCAATAGATGTACAGAAGTATATCTAGAGGATAAGAATTGTAAGGTATTAGCATTTGATGGAAAGCATGTAGTTGAATACAAGGCAAATCAAGAGGAAAATGCGGTAAATAGCAGTTGTGAACTGGTATATTACAAAACACCTGAAATAAATAATGAAATAATCAACCGAACCACGATAGAAAGTGCACAGACAAAAAAATCTCGATTGAACATTATAGCTGAACTTCTTTCGACGAAAGGGGAGGTAGAGCCACAGTTTTATAAAGGAACAAACCAAGAAGCCACTATTTTCAGAGCCCTGTTTGATAGAACAGGAATTATTGATGATACAGGGGAGAATTATATAAAAGAAATTTTAGCTCTTCTTGACAAATTTATTGATGAATGTGGTGTAGAAAAACATTCTTTGAAAGAAGCGATTGCATTATTGACATCGGAACCGTACGGCATGCGTATGGGGGTAATCCCGATATATTTTGCATATGTGTTGTCAAGACGACATGAGGATATTGTGGCATATTATGCAAAGGGTGAAATACAAATAACCCCAGAAGTTGTTGTCAATATGTGCGAACATGCGGCAGACTATTCGTTGTTTGTTTCGAGAGAAGATTACCTGAAAGAAGAATATATAAGGCAAATGAACGAATTGTTTTCAGTAAATGAGAGCATAAACCTTACGGATAACAGAATTAAAAATATAGTATTATGTATGCAGAGATGGTTTCGTTCCTTGCCGCAGGCAACGCGGAATTTGGCTGAAATATCGGATTATCCAAATCAGGAAGTAAGTGTAGGATTAAAAGTATTTAAGAAGATACTGCAAAAAGTGGAATACAATCCTTATGAAATTGTATTCGATACACTTCCTAAAGAACTAAGCGCCGGTTCTTATCAAGAAGCATATGCAAAAATTGTCAATTGTAAAAACTCCTATGATATGTATCTTAGCTGGGTGATAACATTATCTGTATCTAAAGTATATGATACTTTTGACCGGAAACGGAAAAATGACTTATATCATGTTTTGAAAGAATGGTATGAACAGCAAAGCAAATTATCAAAGCAGGGATTGCATAGTGGGCGAATCACGAATTTTATGTCATGCATAGAAAAACTGGATGTATATGATGATGCGGAAGTGGCAAAAAGAGTCGTAAAGGCATTATCGGATATATACATTGAAAATTGGAACGATGGAGCATTGGATGAATTTTCCCAAGCTCTTAGTGCAGTAAAAGCAGAAGTGGAAACTATCCATGATGAAAAGAATGAGGGTCAGAGGAGACTTACATTTGTAGGTAAAAATGGAAAAGTAATCGAAAAGTATTATGAAGCAGTCGATGAAAGGACAGGAGCCATTTTAAGAAATATTTTAGAAGATACCCTGGATGAATTTGATGATTTGAGTGTCAATGACAGGGTAGGGATATTGCTTGAAATGATTGAAAAGGTGATAGGGTAAATGATTTATTTAGATAATGCTGCAACTACATATCCAAAACCGGAATCGGTATATGATGCTATGGATAGAGCAAACCGAGAATTATGTGTTAATGCTGGGCGAGGCTCTTACAAAAAGGCACGTGAAGCAAGCAAACTGATTTCCGATACCAAAGCGATGCTGAGGGGACTTGTTCATGCGGATATGAATGTTGCAGTAGTATTTACCCCATCCATCACAATAGCACTTAATGAAATTATCGGTGGAATTAAGTGGCAGACAAATGATGTGGTATATGTGTCACCTTATGAACATAATGCAGTGGCAAGAACATTGCATCTTATGACAAAAAAACATGGTATTGTTATCAAAAAAATTCCGATAGTGGATGGTGGACTTGATGTCGATATTGAAAAAATGGCGTACGAATTTTCTAAAGAGAAACCTAAAGCAGTGATATGCACACACATTAGCAATGTTACAGGATATATATTACCTATTGCCAAAATATTTGAAGAAGCCAAGAAATATGGTGCTATTACAGTGCTCGATACAGCTCAATCATTGGGACTTGTGCCGGTAGATATTAGGACTATTAGAGCAGATATAATTGCATTTGCAGGGCATAAAACATTATATGGTCCGTTTGGCATTGGTGGATTCTTAAATATAACTGGCGTGTCACTTGAAGAGACTATAGTTGGTGGAACCGGTAGTGATTCTTTGAACTTAAATATGCCGGCTGGTGCGGAGGCACGATATGAATCATCAAGTACTAATATCAATGCAATTGCCGGACTGAACGCAGCATTAGAAGTATTGAATCCACCGCTATTATTGGAGAAAGAAAAAGAGTTATCTAACTATTTAAAGAAGGAATTAGAGGAATTATCCAATATAAAAATATATCTACCGAAGGAAGAACAGGACCATGTCGGAATCTTTTCGATTACGGTTGATGAGTACTTGGCGGATGATGTTGGTACAATTTTAGATGAAGAATTTGATTTAGCGGTAAGAACTGGATATCATTGTGCACCTTGGATTCATGAATATTTGGGAGATATTCAAATGAAAGGAACAGTGAGAATTAGCTTGGGACAGTTTAATACAAGAGAGGATATTGATAAGTTAATAGAAGCATTAAAAACTTTATAGATAGAAAGTCCAAACTTATGCTTAGGTGTTAGGGAAAAGAGATGAGTAAAAAAGATGTACATATCAGTTTCTGCCCAGAAATTCGTTGATTTTCTAGGACTCGTTTCTAGAGATGGAACCCAATGGGGAAAGTGAAAGTTATACTTAGACAAAAGGATATCAGTGTACTAAAGGAGAGGAAATTAGATGAGTAATTACCTAGATTATATGGCTAAACTGAGTCAAACTGATTTAAGAGGTTATCTGGGAGAACAACTTGTTGACTTACTAATTGAATGGTTGCCAGATGGCGATATACTGCTTACAAAGCAGAAGATGATAAGTATGATTAATTCATTATATGGAACTTCCATTTTTAAAGATAGAAAATTTCGGAGGGATCTTCTTCAGTGTATGAAAAGTTCTGAAATAATGGAACTGAGAGACTCATGTCTTACAGGAACTGAAAAATCTGAAACGGATCCCATGAATATAATAAATATTGTAGTTAACAAACCTTGGAACAAAAATGCAGTAACTGCCTACCTTTTAAAATTGTGGGGAATATCAGATTCGATATTTGATAAGAAGAAAGATGATACAGTAATTCAAAATGTGATAGATGCATCTGAAGAACAATTTTATGAATTGTTGGACTATCAGTATTACATTAAACAAAGAGTGCTAAATAACCTTAATTCAGGGCACTTGCTTGAGAGAATGTTAGTGCATATGCCTACTGGTACGGGAAAAACAAAAACATCTATGCACGTAATTACAAACTATATAAATTTTACGCTTGAAAAGAAAGGCATAGTTATTTGGATTGCACATACGATTGAACTGTTACAACAAGCATATGATACTTTTGAAACAGTGTGGGGACATTTGGGGGAAGGTAAGATTAATGCTTATAAACTTTGGGGAAATAAGATTATAGAAGACATTGATCAACCATTAAATGGAATCGTTTTCTGTGGATTATCAAAATTAATGTCAATAGCAGAAAGCAGACCAGAGCTATTTGAACGATTGAAAATAGATTGTAGATTAATTGTTTTTGATGAAGCACATAAGGCAGCAGCAAAACAAACTCAGAGGATTATTAATAATTTAATGAGAATGCCAGAAGGATATGAGAATCGTGCACTGGTGGGGTTGACAGCAACGCCAGGACGGACAACGGAGGATTCATATGACAATAATTTGCTAACTAATATGTTCGGAAATAAACTGATCTACATAGATTCTGATATTTTGAATCAGATTAATTTAGGAAAATTAAGATCGCTAAATACAGTTGCGGAATCTAATATAATCAAATATTTTCAAGAACGAAGAATCTTAGCAAAGATGAAACCACAAAGGTTGGTTTACAAAAAAGATTTTACAAATAAAGAATTGGATATTTTAAGTAGCTCTTTGAGAGATATGGGATACGAGGATAAAGAGTATACTAGCGAACAGTTGAAAGTCTTAGCAAGAAATAAAGAAAGAAATTTAGCGATTATGAATCAACTAAGGCAGTTATATTTAGAAAAAAAGCCAACAATTGTATTTGCTTGTTCTGTGGATCATGCCAAAATGCTATCTGCAATGTTAATGATTGAAGGCATACCGAACAGTTTGGTGCTAGGCGAGATGGAAGCAATGGATCGTAAACGAGCCATTGATACATTTAAAAACCGTAATTCTGGTATAGACATTATTATAAATTATGAAGTATTGACAACAGGATTTGATTCTAAAAACATTGAGTGCGTATTTATTACTAGACCGACAAAATCAATAGTGTTATATAGTCAGATGTTAGGAAGAGGACTTAGAGGTCCCTTGATGGGAGGAAATGAAGAATGCATACTTATTGATATAGATGATAATTTGCAGGCATTTGATAATGAAACAGCATTTTCGCATTTCAATGATTATTGGAGAATATAGGAGGAAAATATGGGAGCAAGTATTGTAGACATTAGAAACATGGGGGATGCACTTAGAAATACAGGTTATAAAAATATTGAGAGTGCAGTAGCAGAAATAATAGATAATTCTGTTGAGGCAAATGCAAAAAACATATTTATTGTTTTAAGAGAAGGAATAGCAACGTCAGGGCGGAAGGTGGTTACGGAAATTGGTTTTTTGGACAATGGAGAAGGAATGCCAATTGATGTTTTGGGAAGCTGTTTAGGTATAGGTGCATCTACTCGACAGGCAAGAAAAGGCATGGGAAGGTTTGGTGTAGGTTTACCACAAGCATCGCTATATGCGTGTCCTGAAATAGAAGTTTATTCGTGGCAAGACGGAATAGAGAATGCCTACAAAGTTTATCTGGATATAAAAAAGATAAAGGATGGTATACAAACGGAAATTGAAGATCCGGTAAGAGAGAATATTCCAACTCCATATGCTGAATACCTATCCTACAAAACGATACTTGAAAATTATGATTTTACACAATCGGGGACATTAGTTATTTGGAAGAAGTGTGATAGGATTAATCCGAAGACAAGAGGACCATTAACTGAAAGATTAGAGTTCTCATTAGGACAGAAGTTTAGATATTTTATTCATGATGGAATTAGTAAGATAAAAATTGTCTGTGATGAAAATCCAGATGCTGCAATTGATGTGGCACCGAATGATCCGCTTTTCTTGATGGATGATAACTGCGTATTATGTCATCCGGATGATCCTAAACATGTTTATAAAAAAGGACAAAAAATAGGACTTGAAGCTCCTTTTGAGCTATATACAGCCAAAGGTACAGGGACAGGAGAAGCGAAAATCCCAGTCAAATATATTAATAAAACAGGTAATATTGTAACCGCACCTGTACTTGTTAGATTCTCAATAGTTAAAGACAAATTTTACGATGAAACGGCATTCCCGAAAGGATCTAATCCTGGAAATTATGCTTTAGGTAAACATGCTGCTAAAATGGAAGGAATTTCTGTTATAAGGGCAAGAAGAGAAATTGATTTTAGGAGATTCGATTTTTATAATGTTATTAATGAGCCTCAACATAGATGGTGGGGGTGCGAGATTATTTTTGATCCTGAATTAGATGAGGCATTTGGAGTTGCGAATAATAAACAATATGTAGAATTGAAAAAGGTGGATGTAGAGGATTTAGATCTTGAAGAAATTGACGTTCCTCCTGTATGGGATCAGCTAGCGGATACTATTATTTCAACTATTAAAGCTATGTATGCTCAAAATGAAGAAACAAGAAGCAACACCAGAACTTTTGATAACAACAGTAGTCCAAGCACGGATATTATTAATACAGTTGAGAATGATCCTGCAACATCTGATTTGAATGATGAGGATGAAGAAGATGAAGAGAAACCTTCTGCAGAAGAAGTGGCTGAAACTGGGAAAGAGGAGTTGAAGGGACTAGGTTATGAAAATCCTACAGATGAACAGGGTACAGCGTTCATTAATAATTCTGTGAATTTTGTTTATCAAGATAAAGGAGAAAGAAGTCCAGCATTTGATTATAAACCAGTGTTAAAAACGACAGTTATAACTATTAATACGAGTCATAAGTTTTATACATCTTTTTTGAGTAAAATATATTCTAATGCAGAGGTTAAAACAACGTTTGAATTATTTCTAGCTTCGTTTCTTCAGTCTGTAAGGAAGACAGATGCATATCAATCAGTTGAAAATGATCGGTTGATGACGGCTTGGTATCTTCGATTGAATAATTATATTTCAGAACAGCTAAATCCGAGAAATACTAAATAAGAGGATGAAAACATGCCTATATTATTAGCTAATGAAATACTTGACTCCGTGAAGAAAGAATTGCAACATGCAACATCATCAGTCAGAATTATAACTGCTTATTGCAAAGCATCATCATTTATGTATCTTAATAAATGCATAAATGATGATGTAACAGATAAAAAGATTTTGATACGGTTTAGAATGGATGATATTTTGAAAGGGAGCACGGATTTCGAAGTTATAGAAAATGGTTTCAATAATGGATGGAATGTGTATGTGCGCTTTGACTTACATGCCAAAACTTATATTGTTGATAATAAGAGAGGAATCGTAGGAAGTGCAAATGCAACAAATGCAGGTCTTAGCATTGGAAAAAATGGAAATATGGAAATGGCGACACTTGTAGATATAGAACCTGGTGATATAGAAAAAATCAAGAAACTCTATAATGACGCAATCCAAATGAATCCAGAAATTTTGGATAAAATGAGAAGGCAAATTGAGAATGCTAATACCAGAAAAATCCAAGAAAGATATCGATGGGATACTTCTATAGAAAATATGTTTAATCCACATATTGATGTACTGTTTTCACATGAATTGCCAGAAAGATATGCCCTGATAGACGGTGAATATATTACTTTTATGGATGAAATCTATGACGGAAATATTGAAAAGTTGAAAACAGCTTTTCGTTGGAGCAATGCATATTTGTGGTTACTGATGGTATTAAAAGAAAATGGCGGAAGTATGTATTTTGGAGAATTAACAGAAAAATTACATAAGGCAATGGTATCAGATCCTAAACCATATAGAAAGGATGTTAAAAGCATGCTTTCCAATCTACTTTTTTTGATTGAACAACTTAAAATGAAAGAAATTATAATTGATAGACCAAATTATTCACAAAGAATTAGATTATCCATGATGTGATCACCTTAAATTGCTAATAAGCTATTTCGGGTAAGATAATTTAAAGTCAAAGCAATTAATGGATAATTGAAATTTAGATATATAGCAAAAATGAAAGGCGACAACATATGAATATTGAAAATGTGGTAGAAAATTTTAGTACTACGCCGTTTTTGTTTTTGGGATCGGGAATAACAAGGCGTTATTATAATTTACCCGACTGGAAAGGATTGTTGGAGCATTTTGCTCGTGAAATTAGAGATGATGACTTTGCATATAGTTCATATGAAAATAGAGCGTCCAAACTAAATGCTCCAGTAGGTTTACTTCCTAAAGTTGCTGAGTTAATTCAGGCTGATTATGATGAAAAGTGGTTTAATAATGAAATTACTAGAACGTTAGATGAAGATTTTCTAAAAAAAGTAAAAAATGGTCTGTCACCGTTTAAGGCTGAAATGGCGGCATATATAAAGCGCAATAGTATTGTTGAAGAAAAATATAAGCAAGAAATAGAAATGCTATCAAAATTATCGGAGAAAAATATAGCGGGAGTCATCACTACAAATTATGATGAATTTATAGAAAACAATTTTATTGGATATACTAAATTTGTAGGACAAAAACAATTAATTTTTTCTGCAATACAGGGAATAGCTGAAATATTTAAAATACATGGATCGGTTGAGGATCCGGATAGTCTAATTATTAATGAACGGGATTATATTGACTTTGATCAAAAGAGTGCGTATCTTGCTGCAAAGTTAATGACAATTTTTATGGAGTATCCGATTATTTTTATGGGTTATTCTATTAGCGACGTAAATATTCAAAAAATTATCAAATCTCTTATAGGTTGTTTAGATATGCAACAGATAAAAACACTAGAAGACAGATTTGTTTTTGTGGAATATCAACCTGGAAAAGTTGGAATTGAAGTGTCGCCTTACACGATCATGGTAGATGATAAACCTTTATCTACTAAAAGAGTTGTCGTAGAGGATTTTAAGTTGATTTATAAAGCATTAGAGGGAAAGAAGTCGAAACTTCCGGTAAGAATTCTTAGAAGATTTAAGCAGGAATTGTATGATTTTACAGTTACTAATATGCCAACGTCATCTATGAGAGTGGCATCAATCGAAGATGACAGAATCCAAGATGAAGAACTTGTAATGGCGATAGGGAGATATAGTGATTATGGATTGAGAGGACTTCATGGACTGAAAGCTGACGAATGGTATAGAAATATTGTCGTTGGAGACATAGAGTTTTCGGCGGATGATTTATTGCAATATGCATATGAAGATTTGACAAAGCAAAATTCAGGAAGATTGCCGGTAAATAAATATTTAACTGAAGCAGTTGGAAACTATCCGAATTGTGTGGAATTGGCAAAAAAACAAAATTTTGATTATATTATATCAGCAACAATAAAAAAGAATAGAAATAGAGTAGGCAACTACAAATCGGTTAAGCAGATATGGGAGAATGAAAAGAATTCGTTAGAACGCTCAACGGGACTTATAGCATATTTAACAGAACAGAATATAGATGTTGATGAATTAGAAGGGGTATTAAAAGAAATATTTGAAACAGATATAAATATACTTCAAAATTCAAAACCAGCAATTCGAACAAATGTTAGAAGATTGATTATGATTTATGATTATTTAAAATGGGGAAAGTAAAAGAACTTCCTGACTAAAGCATCTGCTATGCAGACACCGTACAGGAAGCCCCCTTCGTGCAAACCAACACCTAAGGACTAAAGCACCTAAGTATAGGCACCGATCCATCAGCGCATAGTATTTTATGTAATTCTTGAAATATTATACATGGTTATGGCGAATTTGTAAATGAAAAAATAAACTAAGACATTTACACCTAAGACAATTTAATGATGGTATAAATTTAGCAGATATGAGGAACTGTATAATTTAGAGAGCAGTGAATGATTGTGTAAAAATAATTGATGAAAGGGAATAATATGGAAGAAAAAGTAATTAAAGAGATGCTAAAGAGGATTATTGACAGCAATAATGATATTCCAATTAAAGCCAAAGCGGATTTGAAAATTATAATAGATTTGGAGAAGGATCCAGAGCAATTATTGCAGGAATGCTTGTTATATTTATTAAGTTACAAGATGTGATAAGGTAATGCAGAGAGTTTATTTATTAGGAAGAAGTGTAGGAATTCTATGAAAACAACAATATTGCATACTTTTCACAATGAAAAAATAAGGATGTATATATGTTTGCTCTTCGAGATGAAGGAAAGCTGATTGGGTACTACGAGAAACATGAATATAGAAATATAGAGAAAGTGAAACTTTATGATTTGCGGTAGGTGAAGCAGATGAATATACAGATTTTTGGAACTAAGAAATGCAATGATACAAAGAAAGCAGAACGTTTCTTCAAGGAACGTGGCATAAAGTATCAGTTCATTGATATGAAAGAAAAAGGCATGAGCAAGGGAGAGTTTACTTCTGTTGCACAGGCTAATGGCGGTCTTGAAAATATGATTAACTGGGATAGAAAAAACAAGGATATACTTGTTCTTATTAAGTATATTGCAGATGAAGATAAACTGGAAAAGATACTTGAGAATCCGCAGGTAATTAAAACACCGGTAGTAAGAAACGGAAAGCAATCTACACTTGGATATCAGCCTGATGTATGGAAGGGATGGAATTAATGGTAAAGAAAATGTTAAATACGGAGAATACCATGTCAAACACTACCCTTACACAACTTCAAGAAGGACTGACAACTGCATATATTGACGGTACAGCCGCTGCCAACCTGGCATACAAGCCTGCCTTCGTGTCGAATAATCCGGAAGAGGGCAAGAAAGTTATTTCCGTCATAGAAGATGAGCTGATGAAGTGTGACCAATTCCAGATCAGCGTGGCGTTTATTACTATGGGCGGAATTACGCCTCTCTTGCAGACGTTGAAGGAGCTGGAGAAGAGGCAGATCCCGGGTCAGATCTTAACGACAAACTATCTTAACTTTAGCGAGCCCAGAGCATTGAAGAAGCTGTAGGAATTGTCCAATGTTACTCTGAAGATGTATGATGTGGATCGGGCAGACCAGGGCTTCCATACCAACATCTAAAAAGGTCATTGAAAAGACATATCCATTGTATCGAAAAGTAAAATGTGGCACTTGCGGCAGGGCAATGGTTTATAAGACTTATTCACGAAATGGAGTTGCATATAGGTATTTTAGCTGTCCCCATGCGAAAGAGCAGGTTGATGAATATGGCTGCTGTAAAAGATATGCAACAGAGAATAATCTGAATGCTATAGTATTGTCAGCAGTAAGGCGATTATAAGATATGACGGACTCTTTTGGCAAGAAGTTGGATAAGCTGAACCGTATTAGCAGACAGGATAATATGCTTCTTGCAGAGAAGCTGGTTGGATTGCAGAAAGAAAAGGAAAAATGCGAATCAGACAGATTCTCAAATGTGGATCAGTTTATGGCAGGTCAGTTGGATAAAGAAGTGTACCAGAGAAGAAGAGCAGACCTTGGAAGGCTTGATGAAAGACTTGAAGCGGATATTGCAGAACTGGAACAGAAGCTTAAGGTGGCAGAAATTGTGAAGGATGACAGCTTATCTCAGGCACTTGGTGTTATGAAGAAGTATTCCGGAGCAAATGAACTGACACAGGCTATGGTGCAGGAACTGATTGAAAAGGTAATTGTTACGGATCCAGAGCATGTGGAGATTGTCTGGAAGTTTAAGGATGAGATAAGGAATTTCATAGGAATGTAAGGCAGGAGCCGGTTGGATGATGAGTCTGACTGGCTTTTTTTAACTTTAACACACTTGATAGGGCTGTTTTGCTTATTTAGATTCGAGATTTTATTTAAAAAAATGCTCAGATTGATTTTGTTCGAGAACTAGTGTAAAATATTGAATAATAATGTATTATATTTTTTTGATATTACATGATAATAAAATGTGATACTTTACTGTGAGGATAAAATATGGCCGGTTATATGACAATAAAAGAAACCGCTGAAAAGTGGGGGATTGGAGCAAGACGGATAAATACTCTATGTTCAGAAGGAAGAATTAAAGGGGCTACAAAAATTGGGAATATGTGGGTTATTCCTTCAGTTGCGGAAAAACCAAAAGATGAGCGAATAAAATCAGGAAAATATATAAAGAGGTGATATCTATGTTAAATGAATTATTTACAAGAATGCAGTATGAACCCAGTGTTTTGTTGTTTGGACATAAATATAAGAAATTGAGTACGTCTGTATTAGATTATGCGTGGAATTCTATCGTAACAACTAACTGTGATATGACATTGGCGGCATCCTTGAGGAATGATATGCGCTCTGTGAGGGATATCATGTCAAAGGATGATATGCAAGCGAACCTTATGGATCGAAAGAATCTCCATGTGATACGTTTATTTGGTGAAAATTATCCTAAAACAGATATTGATGAATTAGATGCTGAAGATGTTACTGATCAAGCTGTAGAAATGCTTGCTAGGGTGGCTGAAATTATTAAGAGAAATGGTATATTACTTATAGAAGATTTTGAAGAACCTTGTTTTACTCATAAAGAGTTACGAAAGGCATTAAGAGGGTTATTCAGCAATCAGAAACAAGTTTATATTTTTAATTGTAAGAATAAAGATCAATATTTAACTGCTTTGGAAAATCAGGGGATAGCTGTACTTATTGAAAATGGAATTAATGATTTCTTCGAGGAATTCTTACAACCTGAAGAATCGTTTGAACACCAGTCAACTGATAAGTTTATCCAGATATATATAGAAGCAGACAAAAAGTCGATTCCAACATTTATAGAAAAAAGGCAGCTACTTGAAACAGAATCATTTGCAACTCTTATTAATGTTGGATTACTAAATGAGATAAAAATTCCGAAGAATATGTACAAAGACTATTTTTATATGTTTCTTAAAAATAGTGTCAGAGAACCGCAATGGTATGGCTATGCTTATGGATTCAATCTTCACAGAAATTATGAAGATCGTTTGTACAGAAAAGTAAAAAAAGGTTTAGAAAACGTTGGAAAACCCAATAATAAACCGCTGTTGGTTGTAGGACAAACGGGAACTGGAAAGAGTATTTCGTTAGCTGCTGTTGCATATAAAATATTTAATGAAAAAAAATATCCGGTGGTCTATATTAATGATCCTGACATAAATTTTTATTCGAGCGTCGAGTATAAACAAAAGGGTATAAATAAAAAAGGTTCACCGGCTTTTAATGCATTAGATGCTTTACTAGAGAGGCTTGAAAACTTAGGTGCAAAGGCAACTTTTTTAGTATGGGATACATCTAGTTATAGTACTGGAAGAGAAAAATGTTATAGATTGTATCAAGCTCTTCTTGCACGAGGAAGAAAAATATATTTATTGAGTACAGCTTACGAATTGAGTAATGATGCAAATGAAGTATATACTGAGGAAAATTATGTTGAAGAGAGTGTCATGAATAAAAAATTTGTTGAGTGTCAGGCTACTGTGGAAATTTCTACAGAAGTTGATCAACTTAAAGAAATTCTCAGTAAAAAATGTAATATGTCAGAACAGAATGTTAATAGTATTATTGATTATTATGCCAAAAGCAGTAAAAACTATTTATCAATGTTTTATCAGGCATTTGATATTTTACGTGGCGATCTTTCCAAGGGAGTGTTTAAGGAAGCAAGTGCCAATCTTCAGGGTTTAGATAAGATTTTGGAAGAGGGAATCAGGGAGTCTTCATCTGTAAATAATGTTTTTGCGTTTGCATTAAAGAAGATAGAATCTGATCTGGTAAAAGCAGGTATTGGTGTCGGGATAGATGATGCAACTGGTGAAGAAAAACGAAAGATTGAAATTGCAAAAGATGAGTTTATTAAATGTATTGCCGTATGTAGTCAGTTTAAATTAAAAATGCCATACGACTTTGCATTGCGTATCTTAGGAACGTATAATGAGCAAATTATTAGAACTTTGACACAATCCACCTTTTTTGTAATAACACAAGATTATCATGAAAACTACGTGATTTCGTTGCGTACACCATTAGAAGCATGCATGTATATATCAGCCAAAAATATGACACCACTTGATGAAGTGGAGTGTATTGTGAAGATGTTGGAATTAATGAATTCTAGCGGTGGATATGGTCAGCAGCAAGAAGTTCGTTTGTGTGAAAAGGTTATTAGAATTATTGGACCTAATAATGCTGAAAATAGAAATAAGTATAAACGTGGATATGAAGAAGTGATAGATGCACTGAAAAAATTACGTGAGGAGAGAAATATATGGGAGCCTATACTCGTTTCTCAGGAAATCACATATTTACGGGAATATTATGGTAGGAATGAAGCACTGGAAATTAGTTCAAGAATAAAAAAATTAGAGGAAGCAGTTAGTATTGCAGATGAAGTTTTAAATAAAATTGAATATTTTGGAATATCAATGGGTACAAGAAATGCTATAATTGTTGAATCCGCAAACAGTAAACTTCTCCTGTGTCAGCTAAAGGAAACAAATGATACATTACTATTTAAGGAATTACGTAGAGATTTAAGAAATGTAATCAGGTATGATAGTTTGGATTATCATGCTTATGTGACCTTACTTAAGGGTTCTATTATTGAATATAGAAATGAAAGCGATGACGTAAAGCGGCTAGAGTTATTAGAGTCAATGTGTTCTGTTGCTGATGAAATAAAGTTTGAGAATCCTGATGTATCAAATTCTGAGTATTTTCAAAGACAGGTTGCAGAGATTTATTTATTGCTAGATAATAGCACTACAGTTAAATCTTATATTGAAGAATTGGTTTCAAATGGTTCGTCAGCAGGACTTTATGTTATTGCTAGAAAGTTGCTTCTTGAGAACAAAGTTGATTTTAATAAACCAATTGAAAATGAATTTCAGCAAAGTGCATGCGAAGAAGTATATTCTATATTTAACAATGATAAGTATAAAGCAGTGCTTAGTGAGAGTGAGCCATGTCAATACATGTTGTTAAATGTTGTGTGGCTAATGAATAACAAGGAGCCTATATACTTAGATGGCGAGTGTTGGATAACCAGAATGAGTGAAGATGTATGGCGAGAATTATTAGGTATTTGCAATAACTTCATCATGAGATTTTGTAATGATTCGGAGAATACTAATCAATTAGCAAAAAATATAAGGTATATAAAAGCATTATGTTTAGGACAACTTGAGCAATATAGTGAAAGTATATCCGTATTAAAGAGTATTGAAGAGGACTCAACACTTGGATTAAGACGTGTATTTACTAAACATATGCTTTGTGATGAAAATGGAATTCCAAAGAAATTTTCTGGACGTTTAGGAAAATATGATGAGGTTAGCAGGAGTGGATCTGTTTTCATAGATGACTTTGGAAAGAATCCTATATATTACCATGGTCCGCACATGAAATTTGCAAATTTGATGGAAGGAACGGTATTTAATGATGTAGAGATTGGATACAGCAATATTGCTCCTAAGGCTTTCAGAAAAGTTGAAAATAAGGAGTAATACTTATGCAAAAACAGAGAATTAATGAAATTAGGAATTTAGCACATAAGATTGATCCACGTATTAATCTATTTGAAGGGTATTCTCCAAAAGAAACTGATTTATACAAAGGGGAATTGTTGTTTTGGAGACAAGTGGTAACGCTGTATGGACTTTTTTCGGATTGTGATCGTTCGCAATTAAAAGAAAAGAAAAATTTATTTGAGTTGATGCTTCGATATGACTTAATTGACAGAACTGATTATGACGCAGCAATTAAATTTTGGGAGGATGTATCAGAACTAAGGAAATGGTTTTGTCATAATAATGATATTTCCTTATTCTATGCAAGAAATAGACAAAATAAAATTGAAAACTATTTAAATACGGCATTTTTGATTGCATCTAACAAACCTAAAAAATTTGAGGATATACAGCCAAAGGATTGGAATATCTTAACATCAGATTTGGATAGAAGATTTCAAGAGTATCTTGATTGTTTGAAGAATGGTCTGGTAGCATGGAGCACAAGCGATGATTCAGAGGATTTAATTGATGAGTGGATATGCATTTTAGCTAAAACATTATTTTCAGACAAGGAATTAATACAGAATGTATTAGCAGATATAGCAGTATATGAAAAGATAAATCATAATATTTATAATATGTCTGCTCCGCAATTAGGCAATTCATATTTTAGACAGTTGGAGGTCTGTAATTTTTCTTCAAATGATATAGAGGATGAATTAAGACGTGAGACATCCATTATAAGAACAAATCGAGAAATATTATCTGAGAGTATTCGTAACACTCATTTTCTATAGAAATCATATGGTATGGGAATTTTGCCTATGCCATATTTTCTATATCAGAAAATATGATGTTTTTTCTTAGACCTATCTTGACATACGCTGATGAAGCGCATCATAGCCCGGCGAATACTTATCAGAAGGTCATGAAGTATTTCAAACCGAAATTATTCCTGGGTATGACAGCAACGCCGGATAAGAGGGATGATGGGGATGCTTCCAAGAATGTATACGAATTATTCCATTATCAGATCGCTTACAAGATCAGGCTGCAGCAGGCGATGGAAGAGGATTTACTATGTCCATTTCATTATTTTGGAATTAGTGATATTTCCATGATAACGGATGAACAAACGAAGGCGAGAAATGTTTCGGAGGAATATTTTGGAAGATTAACCGGTGACGAGCGTGTAAGACATGTCATCGAACAGACAAAGATACCATCTCAGCCAGCGATGTTCGAAGAGAACTCGAATATGAGTATGATTATTTTATAACGGATCAGGGAGTAGAGGAATCCGTCAAAGTTCTGCAAGGGCATTTTGTTAGCAAGGATGATGAATACCAGAAATATAAATTTATGAACATATTGCGCCCTGACGGAGAACGCACTATGAGGAGTGTGGAAGCTTATCAGAGATGCTTGCAGAACGAAGAGTTTAATGCTCAGATCAGGGATATTATCAAAGTTGGACTGGCTAGATATAAGGATAAATATACCAAGGGTAAATCAGAAGATACACCTTTTGTATTATATGAGAAGTATTCCCGAAGAGATGTGAGCCTTTTGATGAATTGCGGCAAAGATATGTCATCTACAATGTATGGAATGAGTCGGATAGGTGACGATGTATTCATTTTTATTACTTACCATAAAGAAGAAGCCGAGGAAGGTAAAAATTACGCAGATGGCAAGCCGGATTACGCAGATGCTTTTGAAGATAATCTGATTTTTAAATGGGATTCCCAGATCGGAAAAGATAATAGTAGCTCCTATATGCAGAAAGTACTGACAGCACCGAGAAAACATCTATTGGTGAAAAAGAGTGATGCGGAATCAAGCTTTTATTACATGGGACAATTTGATATTATAGAATCTGTAGATAGCCAGAAAGAAGACAATAGTGGTAAAATGAAACCGATCGCGAAGGTGACCATGAAGATGCATCATCCTGTGCGCGAGGATTTGTTAAGGTATTTACAGAGCAATATTTCAAAGGAGAACAAAGCAGTATGAAAACCATTCGCGTAGTCGCAGCCGTAATCTGCGATTCCATAGAGCACAAAACAAAAATATTTTCCACCGCAAGAGGTTACGGAGAATTCGTAAACGTCAAATCCTGCGCCTACCCTTAAATTTAACGCCGCTTTTATGAGCGGCGTGGTTTCCGGCATTCCTCGGGAAGCTCCTCTGCCCAGGGCATCAGCTGGTCTAGTTTTGCCGGATCTATATTTCCTTTTTCGTCACAACACTTCGGCAGTTCTGTGAGGATATACCTGAAGTAGTAGTACGGGCGCAGATTGTTCAGCTTTGCTGTTTCTGAAATACTGTAAACAAGAGCGCTGGCTCCGGCACCTTTTGCTGTGTTATGGAACATCCAGTTCTTTTTGCCGATACAGAAAGTCCGGATAGCCCGCTCGGAAGCGGAGTTATCGATTGGGATATCCCCATCGGTCAGAAATACCTTTAAATAGTTTTCCTGATGGATGACGAAATTTAGTCCCTGTCCGGTCCTGGATTTCGGAGGCACCGCACATTCTGCAGCCTGTTGTTTTGCCCACGCAAAGAAATCCTCAACCAGCGGCTTTATCCTTGTCTGCCGCTGTGTAAGGCGATCCGTTGCCGGAAGTTCTTTCAGTTCGGTATCGATCCGGTACAATTCTGCGATCTTTTGTAATGCCTGGTATGCTACGGAATTTTTTACTGACAGGGGATCCTTTTTATCCGCTGCCTTTACGGCATCTGCAAAGGCTCTTCTTGCATGTGCCCAACAGTTTGCATTTGTCACTCCCGGCAGTTTTTTGTCCAGCAGATGATACTGCTCCAGACTGTCCGTGACCAGAACTCCTTTGTAGTTCCGGTAAAACTCCAGCGGCTTTTCGTGATCCCTGCCTTTCTGGTATTCGTAGATCACCACAGGACGTTCCTTATAGAACTCCCCGGAACGGTGTACCCACATGTAGCATTTACTGTTCGGACGGTCACTGTCACCGATCACCTGTGTCGGTGTTTCGTCTGACTGCGTCACCTGCAGGGACAGCAGTTCCTCCTTCATACGATCCACAAACGGTGCGAAATATTTCTCAGCACACCGGATGATCCAGTTCGACATGGTCTGTCTGGAGATATTTACACCATTGCGTTGAAACTCCTGCTCGACTCTGTGCAGTGCAGAGGAGTTCACATATTTTACATTCAGAATGGATGCAAGCAGGGAAGGAGTAACGATGCTTCCACGAAGAAGGTCCTTGGGGCGCTTTCCACGTAAGAATTCGTCCTGATGATCTCCGCCAGTGCCTACATAGACTTCCACGGTATGGATTTCCACCGTCCAGGATTCCGGCTCATGGCGCAGTCTTTTGTAGGTTTCATCCTTCATTCTGCGCCAGTTGCCTGCACCATAAAACGCATCCAGTTCTTCTGCGGATACCTGATAAGGAGGAAGTATCTCTTCCGGGAAATCTTTCAGATCCGTTTCCCGCTGCCCTTTTTTCTTATGGTTACATCGGGATGGAAGTACTTCCTCCGCAGCAGGTTCCGGGACAGACAGATCGCAGCAGCTTTCTGCCTCATCAAAGAAGGACAGCTGACCATCTATGGAATCCAGCGTTTCTGTGTGTTTTCCGAAACGATAGCTGTTCGCTATGCGTACCTGCTCGATCAGCCGCTCGATGTTCTCATTCAGGGTATCCGGCTGTCCCTGCATCATAAGAACGATGGTGATCAGTTCTTCCCTGCTGCAGTTATTCAGTTCTTCCAGTGTATGTCTGTCTGCCATTGTCCCGCTCCTTAAACTGTTTTCATTATACCAGAAAACACAAAGGATTGCGAACCGGCACCCCCGCAGGTTTCGTCATTCTGCCTATGCCTGTATGGCGGTGTGATGGTCATAGAGCCAGGGAAATATAAAGTTTTCAAGGTGCTGAAATTTTATCCGGATCCTCCTGTGGATACGTCACAGACCAGGAAACAGCGTTCAGAGAGGCTGTAACACCGGGAATGGATCTGACCGGATAACAGGCATAAAAAATCTATGTTTTGCACAAAGATCAGGTGGGCTTTTGCGGTGTTACTTCCCTGACTTTGGGGTTCAGGGGATTCAGCCCCATCATAAGATAACGGAACTGTTCCTCTGTAAGGTCTGCGGCCTCTTCGCTGGTTCTCGGCCAGGACAGGGAACCTGCCTCCAGCCGTTTGTAGAGCTGAAGGAAACCGTCTCCCATCCATAGAAGTCCCTTGATGCGGTCGGACCGTCTGCCACAGAACAGGAATAAAGTTCCCTTTTCAAAAGGATTCTGATGGTATCTGTCTCCGATGATCATGGACAGCCCATCGATCCCTTTGCGCAGATCCACATATCCGCAGGCAATCACGACTCTGCGGATACCGGCAGCATCTTCAAGCATGAAGCACCTCCTGCAACAGCCTGCAAAGCAGGGACTCTGAAATATCGTTTGATAATTCCAGCGTCAGGCGGCCTGATCTGATCACTGCAACCGGAGTCATTGCTGCCGGGACGGTTGGCACCGGTGCTGTGTCCAGAGCAGTTTTTACCGGGATTTCTACAAAAGAGAGGGCAGACGGGTTGGTGGCTTCCTGGAGTCCCTCCTGTTCACGGACTTCCCGGCGGATCTTTCGGAGCCAGTAATAGTAAGATTTTTCAGAAATATCGTTTTCAGCAAGCCACTGCTTTGCCGTAGTGCCTGCCGGTCTGTCCTGGCACTGTCGAATGATGTTTATCCAGTTCGACCTGCGGACAGTGTGAGTTAATTGATCCATGCGCTTTAGCCTCCTCTAAAAAACTAATAGTTTTTTCGTGTTATTTAGAGTGTGGCATAAAAAAACTAATTAGCCAAGGCGCAGGATTTGACGTTTACGAGAATTCAAAGGTGGCTGGGAATTCCCAGGCGGGAAGATCGAAGCCGGAGAAACTCCACAGCAGGCGGTTGTCAGAGAGATCCGGGAGGAACTGGATGCTACGGTCAGAGTCGGAGACCTGATAGACACCATAGAGTACGATTACCCGGCATTCCATTTATCCATGGATTGTTTCTGGTGTGAGGTTGCGTCGGGAGAACTGAAGCTTCTTGAGGCGGAAGCCGCCAGGTGGCTGACGAAGGAAGAACTGGATTCCGTACAGTGGCTTCCGGCGGATGTGACACTGATTGATAAGATCAAAAGCTGTATGTCTTGAGGATAAGAAAAACTATTTATGACCAACGAAGAATTTCAACGTAGTAAAAGTTTTGAAGAGAATCTGAAAGAATGGAATCTGTTATCTCTGGAAGAGATGGGGGAATCTGTTAAGGAGGGTTCTCTTTATGTGATTGGCAACGGATTTGATATGCTGCATGGCGTCAGATCCAGTTATTACGATTTCAGCAGGATTCTTGGAAAGAGAAGTTCTGTCTGGTTTTATCTGGAAAAATATCTGAAAACCGATGACCTGTGGGCGGATTTTGAAGGGGCATTGGGGAAGATCAACATAGAGGCTATGTGCCAGACGTATATTATAGATAATTTTCTGGACATAAATGGGGCATACGATGAGGATGCAGGTGTAGCCGAGATCTATATGTCCGCAGAAATGGCGGTGGAGCCGATTATTTCCATGTCAACGGAATTAATGGACCGGTTTCGCAAATGGATCAGCAGTCTGCATACCAATACGAATGACAGGCCGTTGTGCAATGTGATCAAAGGCGGGAAAGTATTAAATTTTAATTATACGGAATTTGTGGAAGATTTGTATGGCGTGGATGCCGAAAATATTTGTTATATCCATGGCTGCCGGAAGAAGACCGACAGGGGACGGCAAAGGTTGATTCTGGGGCATATTCCGGGAGCCAATGATGCGGCCTATGAATTTGAAGATGATTACTCTGCAATCGATAATCTGGATGAGCATGGCCAGCTATTATACGATGTGCAGCAGATCGCTTTGCAGATGGTTGTGGAGGCTGATGATACATTGACGGTAAGCGCCAAATAATCCGGCGGTACCTATAAATTTACCCCAACCTATTTTCGGT
>OOAM01000163.1_pt1 | contig 72080 bp, 60 predicted proteins | sample 1671131 | NCBI WGS metagenome assembly OOAM01 (sample SAMN06348125, study PRJEB24527) | human gut metagenome | biome: human gut; feature: ankylosing spondylitis patient; material: feces | host: Homo sapiens | place: China | collected 2015-10 | reverse complement strand
TAATAAATTTGTTGGCATAAGAAATGTTATGTAAAGGTTTGCATAAAAGTTCCAATAGGAATTGCTGCATCTTGCTGATAATGGCATTCTCTAGTTTAGTTTCCGAGTATACAGCATCAGGCTTTAGACCAAGAAACTCTAATGTAATGGGGTTCTTGATAATGTCAGATGGCTTTTCAAGGGTTTGTCCCTCCTGTGCCAACCGCATCACCTCGTCTTTGTTACGTGAGAGCGCAAGACGTTCGTAAAGCGAAGATGCCACTTGCCGGCTGAGTTGTCGCACACTCCAATCTTGTTGTCGGCACTCAATTTCATAGAATCTTCGAGCCATTGGGTCTGTTATACGCATCAATATTAGATAGTGTGACCACGAAAGAGTAAATGATTCTTCTGAAAAGGCTAAACAGTGTTTGTCCTTTTTATCCTGCACTAAATCTTGATCGTATTTCCTTTCCTCATTTTGCAACCTAAGTTTGCTGTTTTCAATTGGCTCGACAGTGTTTAGCCTTTTCGCATAAACTAAATAGAACTGTTTGATGTTTTTTAAAGTTGAATATCCCCAACCGTCTCCTAATCTGTCAGTCAGACGTTTAGAGAGTTCTTTCAGTACAGTCTTTCCGTATTCAGCTCTAATCTCTCCCTTTTGTTCATATTCTACTATATATTGGCCAATATGGAATTTTGTATAGACTTCAGCGATATTGACTGTTGTCGCCACACGTTTCCTTGCCTGAGTGATAAGGTCAACAACTTTTTGAAACAAGTTGTTTATTTCTTGATTGTTTGTGATGATGTCTTTGCCCATAAAATTTAGTCCTCCTCTATATTTGCCAATAACTTTTGCAGCTCTGCCACGGCATTGCTGATAGTATCGCTTTTCTCCTTTATCTCATCCATTAGTTCCGATAATGAGCGGTCGTCCACTTCGCCACCTTGACGAATCCAAGTGATGTCGAGACTGGTTTTGTCGCGAGCCAATAGTTCGTCCACAGCATATTTGCGCCAACGCCCTTGTGGATTATTCTCGGCATCGTATGTTTCTTTTCGTTCGGCTAAGTTACCGGAATTGTAGCAGGAAACGAAATCATCCAAGTGATGTCGTTCCAATTTATTGGTTGCCAAAGTGTGCTTCACATCGGTACGATAGTCATAGAACCAAACCTCTTTAGTGGGTTGCCCCTTTGTAAAGAACAATACGTTGGCTTTCACTCCCTGAGCATAGAAAATACCGGTGGGTAGGCGCAGGATGGTGTGAAGATTGAAATCCTGTAACAAGCGTTTGCGGATAGTTTCACCTGCTCCGGCTTCAAAAAGAACATTATCGGGTAATACCACCGCAGCACGTCCTCCTGTTTTGAGCATCAGCATCATGTGCTGGAGGAAATTCAACTGGTTATTCTTTGTCTCGACATAGAAATCGGGACGGTTAATATCTACCGAACCTGCCGGACGAGTGCCGAAAGGAGGGTTGGCAAGAATCACATCAACAAGCGTGGAAGGCTCTTTCTCCAAAGAATCCTCGCATACAATCGGGCTTCGGTCTGTACCGACACCATGCAGATAGAGGTTCATGGAAGCAAGCGTTACAACTAATGGTGTATTGTCTACTCCATGCAAAGCTTTGTTACGCAGAAAGTCACGCTTTTCCTTGTTGGCGGATTGATCTTTCATATAGTCGTATGCCGTCAGCAGGAAACCTCCAGTACCACAAGCCGGATCACAAACCGTTTCGCCCATTTGTGGAGCGATGCAATCTACCATTGCCTTAATCAATGGACGAGGCGTAAAGTATTGCCCGGCTCCGCTCTTCTTATCCTGACCATTCTTCTCCAAAATGCTTTCATAGATAGCACCCTTTACATCTCCATCCATGATGAGCCACTGCTCTTCATCAATCATCGAGATAACCTTTTTGAGATAAACGGGCTTGTCAATCTTGTTTTGGGCTTTGGTATAAATTGTGCCAATTAGGTTTTCTTGTTCGCTGAGCTGCTTTAGCGTATCTTCATACTGCTTGACCAGATCCAATCCGTCAAGAGAGATTAAGTCCATCCACTGATAACCGGTGGGTATAGCTGATTCCTCTCCAAACATTTCTACATTCTCGGCATCCATCTTCAAAAACAGAAGATAGGTCAGTTGGGTGATATAGTCGGTGAAGCCGATGCCTTGTCCGGCAAGGGTTGTTGCCAAATTCCAAACCTTTTTTGTGAGCGACTGCTCTGTTGCGTTATTTGTTGCCATTATATTATGCTGATTTTCTTAAAACTACAAATGTGTAAAGTGAGTGCAAAGCCTCGTCTGCCTTCTGCATATTACCAAAGGCTCGTATCATTTGAGCCGCTTGGGTTGCATCGTCCTCTCGGATGTCTCTAATAGTGCAAGCTCCATTGGATGCAATATAATCTACAATGCGGCTGATTACTTCTCGCTGTTTGTCTGTTATGTTACGTTGCGTTTGTCCCAGCCACAAGTTGAAGTATTGCTTGGAGGTGGTAACCACGCTATCCAATTTTTCAATCTGATGGTAAGCGAAACGAACCAACTGTATGATATTGGTCAGGGCATCACTTTCTTCCTTTGTCGTGGAACGTCTTACAACCGCTGGATTGACTATGGCATAGGAGTTCCAAAGTTGTTTGGACGTAAAATGGTTATTCGCCATTTTGAGTTTATTCTCCAAGTCCTTCAACATTGAATAAGTGATTGGCTCTCCTTCATTATTATATATAATGCGTAAAGCTTCTATCTCGTCACTATGTTCTTTGCAGAACTCCTCGAATGCCTCCGTCGTACTTTTTGCTTCTTCTACGGAGAAACCTTTTGAGATAAGCGTGTCCTCGCCCGGCATCAATGTATTGACAAATCCGGCAGCAAGGATAAGCAAATATCTTCTGGCATCCGCATGATTTGCAAGTGGAGAAACCAATCCTTTGCGTTCGCTATTGGGTTCATTTGCATTTATAAAAGGAGGAAGTGTGTCGTTTTCAAGCGCAGTGTAGATTCTTGCCGACAATTCCTTCATATCACCGTGAGCCAAGTTCTCAAACTCTTTTCGTTGAGAATTATCAGCTCTGTTATAGATTCGGGCAAGTGTTGCTGCAAGCCGTTTCAGATATTCATCGGGGATATAACCATGACTAATCCGTTCCAATAATTCTTTGAGGGTAATGGTCTTTGTCGTAGGCTCATCAGTTGCTGTAGGGACAGTCTTTTCGTGTTCTGTAACACCCACAGCATCCACCAAGTAAAAGCAATCCTTGCTAAAGGCATTTGGAGTAACATTGCGTAGCTGCTCATCTCCGATGGTACGCACGCCACGACCTTTCATCTGAACATAAAGAGATTGGGACTCTACATCACGCATAAACATCACCACCTCCAGCGGTTTTACGTCCGTACCTGTTGCAACCAATGTGCAAGTCACGGCAATACGGAAATCCTTATCGTTTCGGAATTGTCGTATCAGTTCATTGCTATCTCCTGCCGAATAAGTGATTTTCTGAACGAAACGGTCATCAGTACGTCCAAACACTTCTTTCGCTATCTGCACTATGTTGGTGGCATGGGCTTCGTTGAGAGCAAATATCAAAGTCTTGGGCAGATAGTCCATATTTGGTTCACGCTGTGGGTCGTTGAACATCTCGGTATAGACCGCATCACGATAAGTGGAGAGTATTAGTTTGATTTGTGCCGGGTTGATAATGCTTCGGTTCAGTTCTTTATTGGTGTAGGTCTTTGTCTCTTTGTTGCTGATTGTTTTTATCTCTCCTGTATAGCGAGTCTCCTCTTTTACTTTTTCTCCTTCCAATATAGCTCCACCGTTTTCGGTAGCTTCTGTCTTGATGCGATATACACGGCAATCCACATTTACACCGTCCACAATACTCTTTTCCAAAGTATAGTTGACGATACGATTGTTATTGAAGAATGCTATTGTTTCTGGAATAGGGGTTGCCGTCAGTCCCACTAGTTTTGCCGTGTCAAAGTATTCGAGTACCTTGCGCCAGTTTCCATAGATAGAGCGGTGGCACTCATCTATGATAATCATGTCAAAGTAATCGTGGGGCAAATTCGGATTATCAGGCAAGGCGACTTCTTCCGTTAGTTCGTTGTCGTCATCATCATCCGTATCTTCTATGGCTTCTCCTTTCAAGAAAGAGAAAAGGCGTTGTATGGTTGATATAACTACATTGCTATCAGCAGGAATGGAAGCAGAACGAAGACGGTTGACAGTGAATATTGTGTTGAAAGCATCACCGTTTTCAGTCAATCGGAATGTGCCAAACTCTCCTTCAGCTTGTTTTCCAAGATTGTTCCTATCCACAAGGAACAAGATTCTGCGCATAGGAGTGTATGACAACATACGATATGCAGCAAGGCAAGCCGTATATGTTTTACCTGCACCTGTGGCAAGAACCATCAATGCACGATTTTGACCTGTGCGAAAACTTTTCTCCAGTTCTGTAACGGCTTCATATTGGCAATTACGCAACCCTTTTTTGCGCAGAGTAGGTAGTCCGGCAAAATAATCATTTATTCCCAACTTCTTAACCAGTTCGTGCGGTGTGGGTATAGTCATTATTTGGATGAAACAAGCATCCTTTTCGCGAAAATCACAGAAATATAATTCCTTGCCGTTGGAGGTAAAGATAAAGGGTAATGGCTTCTGATACGTTTGGTAGATATTGGGTACACTTTTAGCATATAGTGCAGCTTGCTCACACACTTTTGCCGAGAAAGCGTCCGTTTCTTCACGCTTGGCTTCAAGCACACCAACAGCCTTTCCATTTATAAAAAGGAAATAATCGGCTTCAAGATTACCTTTTAGCAATCCTTCCCTTATGGCTACAGCCGTACAAGTCGGTTCATATTCTTCTCGGTTTATAACTTTCCAACCGGCTTCGGTCAGCCATTGGTCAATTTTAATTCGAGCTTTTTCTTCCGGTGTCATATATTCCTATATTTTTATATTATCAGAAGTTGTAGTGTAAAAATAATTGATAACGACAAACGCTATTGACGTTCGTTTTTGTCCGTTATCAATTCTTTTAAATCCACTTGAAGTATTTCCGCAATCTGCTGTAACGTATCCAAATTGGGCTGGATTCTATTACAAGCATAGGCATTAACCATGCTAAAACTTTTGTCAAGTTGTTTGGCTAGCCATGTCTGCGAGATACCTTTGTCTGTCAAGACTGCCTTTATTCTATTTAGCTTCATTCTTAGATGTAATTTTATTCTGCAAATATAGTGAATTATATTCAATAGTCTGGGTCCTTTTTCGTATTTTTGTAAGTGTCAAAAGAATCTCTAAGCGTATGATGGATAACTTTAAGGAGAAATACGACACACTTGTCAGAAAATACGACAGCCTTCTTGCGGAAAACGAAGAATTGAAATCAATCCTTCGGCAATACGGCATTGCCTATTCTACTACAAACAGAATGGATGAGGAATCAGTATTCTCTTCTATCTCATTTCCTCCTGTATATTTCTCTCTTGATGAGAAAATAGAATTATTCCATAGCTTTTTCAAAGGAAGGGATGATGTATTTGCACGACGATGGTTCAGCAAAACCACAGAAAAAGGTGGCTATCAACCAGTCTGTATCAACGAATGGCGTAGAGGAATATGCGACAAGAAAAAACATAAATGTACGGAATGTCCCAACCGTAATTTTGCGTCATTGACAAACCAAGACATATATCGTCATTTGGAAGGTAAAGACGAAAACGGATGTGATGTTATCGGCCTGTATGTCATCACTCCGGATAATAAATGCTCTTTTCTGTGCGCTGATTTTGATGACAAAAACTGCACTCACGGATATAAGGATGATGTGTTGGCATTCGTTTCTGTTTGTCGAGATTGGAATGTCCCATGTAGCATTGAGCGTTCAAGGTCTGGAAATGGAGCACATGTATGGGTCTTCTTCACTGATGCGATTCCAGCTATTAAAGTGAGACGGTTTGGTAATATCATTCTTACGGAAGCTATGAAGCGGAATGGAAGAATTTCTTTTGATTCATACGACCGTTTCTTTCCAAACCAAGATAGAATACCGGAAGGAGGATTTGGAAATCTAATAGCACTACCATTACAAGGTGGAGCAAGAAAAGTGGGAAACAGCGTTTTTGTTGATGATAAATTTCTTCCATTCAAAGACCAATGGGCATATTTGTACAATGTCAAGAGAATTGACGAATGTGTCGTGGATAGATTGTTGGTTGAACATCAACAAGAGGATTTTGGAGCATTAGCCACATCTTCGGAAGCAAAGCCTTGGGAAATACCTATTGTACAAGAAGTCGCACGGACAGACTTTGATAGTAAACTTAAAATCAACAAATCCGACAATATTTATATCCCATTAAGTTCAATTTCCAGCAAGGTGATTAATCAGTTGAAGCGATTTGCCGCCTTCAAGAATCCTGATTTTTACAGTAAGCAGGCAATGCGTATTTCAACATATAACATTCCACGCATTATCTGTCGCGCTGATTTCAATGATGAGTTTCTTGTTATGCCTCGGGGGTGCGAAGAGGCTATAATAGCCATGTTGTCTTCTCTAAGTATTGATTATGAAATAATTGATAAAACCAACCATGGCAAATCTGTTGCGATAGCCTTTAAGGGTAAAGAACGTGATGAGCAGTTAGAAGCCATTAATTCACTTATGCCCCATACAAATGGAGTATTGTCGGCAACAACCGCTTTTGGAAAGACTGTTACAGCGGCAGCATTGATTGCCCAAAGAAAGATAAATACACTTATCTTGGTACATTCTAAAGCATTGCTTATGCAATGGCACGAACGCCTTTCTGAATTTCTTGATATTGATTTCATAGAGGATAACGTACCTAAGAAACGTGGTAGAAAGAAAGTCTTTTCTCCAGTCGGAAGTCTTGATTCAACTTCAAATACATTGCATGGAGTTGTTGATGTGGCTCTTATGCAATCTTGCTTTGAAGATGGTGAAGTCAAGTCTTTTGTACAAGATTACGGAATGGTTATTGTTGATGAATGTCATCATGTATCTTCAATAACTTTTGAAAATGTTCTAAAACACGTTACGGCTCATTATGTTTATGGGCTTACTGCCACTCCAATTCGCAAAGACGGACTACAGCCAATTATTTTTATGCAATGTGGCCCGATTCGATTTTCAGTTGATGCTAAGGCACAGATACAAAAACAATCGTTTCAACGTTATCTTGTGCCGAGGTTTACTTCGTATCGACCCGTTACAGACGACAAACATACATTTACGGCACTCTCACAATCACTTGCGGAATCTGAGATGCGAAATAATCTCATCATAGAAGATGTTCTTAACGCAGTAGCCTCAGGTCGTACACCAATTATACTGACAAGTAGAACTTCTCATGTCGAGTTGATTACGAAAATGCTTGAACCACAAGTAGCTAATGTTATAAAACTTACAGGAGAGGGTACGAGCAAACATAAACGTGAAATTATACAAAAACTACAGGATATTCCACGGGACGCTCCTCTTGTAATAGTCGCTACAGGAAAATATGTAGGAGAGGGCTTTGATTATCCAAGGCTTGATACACTATTTCTTGCTCTTCCTATTTCGTGGAAAGGATTGGTTGCCCAATATGCAGGTCGATTGCATAGAGAGAATGAAGGTAAAACAGATGTTCGCATTTATGATTATATTGACATACACGAACCTGTGTGCGAAAGTATGTATCGTAAACGGCTAAAGGGATATTCAGCCATTGGTTATCGTGTTCTTACGAAAGAAGTATCGACTTTATTTGATGCGACTGAGGACTTGCATTTATCATCGTGTGAAGGGCAAATCTTCAATGGGAATACGTTCCGTTATCCCATTGTTCAAGAATTGAAAAGCTCAAATCAATCTGTTGTAATATCATCTCCAAGACTTTACCGTGTAGAGCGGAACGCGCTTATAAAAAACTTGCTTGAACTTCAGGCAAATGGTATTGATGTTGCTATTTTTACAACAACCGAGAACGAACAAACCGAGTATCTAAAGAATCAAGGGTTATTCATAAGGATTGTTCCAAAACTATCGTTATGCGCCTGTATCATTGATAAAACGGCCATCTGGTATGGTAGTGTTAATGTTCTTGGATATTCAACAGAAGAAGACAGTATCATTAAAATTTCAGATACCAAACTAGCAAACGAACTATTGAATGTCATATATGATAAGGGGTTGGCCTAATCTTATTATGCGAAACATGCATAAATTTAATTTTGCTAATGGGTCTGCACATTGTACTTTGCCAAAATATTTTCGTCTATTTCAATCTTATGCCGTCCTGTGGTTGTACGCAGATTCTTTCTAACAGTATCAAATGTGGAATTGGCAAACCACTCTGCAAATGTCGCCATTACAAATGATGTAGTCATATCTCTACCTATATTATATTGAAAAGCGATATTCCAAGCAAAGTTCTTCAACGAGATTTGAGTGAGGGACGTGCGCTTCTTGATATGAATTTCGGTTGCAGAAAGCACTTGACGGTTAATTGCAAAATAGCGGACAGATTCGCATATTTGGTAAATCTCTATTTCCTCCAAATCAAACCGTTTAAATGTATCTCGTGTGTATCTCAGGATAGCATTCAATTTTTCATCTTCTTCTCTTTCTTTTTGCCATTGGTATTGTTGTTGCTCACGTTGGTATTCATAATGAAATAGCTCCAGTCGCTTTTTCTGGACTTCTTCATTGTTTGAGGTAGGTGAATACGCTAAAGGCTGTGTCTTTTTACTCACACACTTTTTGACAGATATTAGCAATGATGGAGGAATTGCATCAACAAGATACCTTGCTAAGATAATGCAAAGATGGTGTAGTAGTTTTTGTATGACATATCCGATGACCATAACTAATGGAATCAAACTCATTCGTATTCCAAGCATATTGCATACTTGAAACGCTATCATTGAAGCTAATAGCACCATAGTAACCTCGATTATCAGAGAGTGAAGTATATCTTGTTTTTGCTTCATACCTATTATTGTTTATTTTCCCTATGCAAAGGTACAATAGATTTTCATAAAAAACGATAGACAAATCGTAGGTGTATTTTTGCAATCACATAGTAATTAGTGATTTTTGAAAGCAAAACCATAACAAGAGAAAATATCCAAGACTATTTGAAAACAAGAGAAAACAGAAATCACACAAAATAGCATAGTTAAACTAAGTTAAAGTTTTCCTGTGGCGGTTTTTCTGCTTTTTCTAAGGCTTAAATATGTAGTAACTGGAGCAAAGTAATCATATCTGTACCAAGCAATATATAATGTATTGATATTCAGTAATGATTATCTTTGAGGAAGTCAAATAACTTGTAACAAATAGATAACAGAAATTCCGTATAATCCGAAAGGGTTATACGGAATTTTTTTTCTTGATACTTAGCATGTATTGGCTGAAATTGGCAAATAAAAAAGTATGGTTTTCATGTTTTGTGGGAGACTTTTGTATATTTGTGCAGATTAGTTTGAAGGAATCGCGAATAAGAATGTTTCCAGCTGTACAATCTGGAGATTTAGCCTAATTATATTATACCATGAAAAGAAGGTTTATATTTATATCTGTTTTGTTGTTTTGTTTTAGTACTGTCTGCTCCGGTGCATGCATAGATGAAATTAAAACGTTCTATGCGAGCTATATGACGAATATTTTAAATGTGGACTCAACCAATGAAGCACTATGTAGGAAGTATTTAACTGAAGAATTGGCTGCTAAACTCCAAAGAATGCGTAATGCCACAGGAGGAGATCCGATTATACGGGCGCAGGATATGAATTCAGATGCAATTAAGACATTGAATGTAAGAGAAATTGCAGACGATTGGTATGTGGTAAGTTATCTTTGGAATGAAAAAGATAGTGCTAGTCTGGTGGAGATTCCATTAAAAGTGGGATATGTGAATGAAAAATGTAAGATAGTATATATTACCCCTATTGAAAATGGTACTCAATATGGAGATGAGTGGTTGACCGGTTTTGAAAATACAGCTTCATATAAAATAGATAGTTCGTCGGGAGAATCATTGGTCGAAAGTTTTTATAAACTTTACTTGGCTACCTATTGCAGCATGTGCAGCGATTTGAATTCCAAGTTGCAGTCTTTGCGTTTGTCTAATCTGTCTCACACAGCTTTAGAACAATTCAAGAAGGTAGAATTAGAAAATTTGCAGGATGGCTTCGGGGGCTATGACCTTTTAATCACGAATTTTGATTTTGACAGTATGTGGTTTCATAGTCTGAAGGTTGTTCCGTTGGAGCCTGATAATTATCAGGTTACTTATCAGGCTGGGAAGTATATGCATCAAATAAATATCCAGACGGCATACCGGGACGGTAGATATTGGATTAATGCCATCACCGGAGTTCGATAAGCATTCATACCGTTATTTCTTCTTGCTCAGTTCTGCCCGTATACGACTGAGCGACTGAGGTGTGATAAACAAATAAGAAGCGATGTGCTTCAGTGGTACGTGCTGCAGCAATTCAGGATTTTGCTCCAGGAGTGCCAGGTAACGTTGTTTGGCTTGTGCGGCACCTCCGTTTATCATCCAGTTTTCCATGTCCAGAAACTGGCGTTCAAAGATGATTCTTCCGATGTTGGCGAACAAGACGGAAGAAGAGAAAAAAGTCTCCAGCTTGCTTTTAGAAATACGATAAACACGACTGTCGCTCATAGCTTCGATGGAAACCAGAGAAGGAAGTCCGGCCACATACCCCCAGGAGGAAAAGATACTGTCACCTTGAAAGGCAAACCAGAGCGAAACATCCACTCCGTCGCGCAGGTAATGTCCTCTCCAGATACCGTCGACTACCAGGTAGAAGGAAGAGTTACGCTCTCCCTCCCGCACGATATGTTCCCCTTTCCGGTAGGTTAGCAGTTCCATCTGTTCCAGCAACTTTTCGGCTTCCGGCTGTGCCAGTCCGTATTTTTCACGAAGTATCTCAATAAAAGCTTTCATACCTTTTTGCGTTTATGCAGGCACAAAGGTAATAAATCTTTAGCTTCGTTTCCTGCGACAATAGATGGTAATGACAAAAAGAAAGGTCAGCAGTTCGGAAACGGGGACGGCCAGCCAGATTCCTGGTACTCCCCACAGGATGGGCATCAGCCAGAAACAGAACAGGATGAGGATAAAACCACGCAGCAGGGTGATGGCCATGGCCGGACGGTCGCGTTCTACACTCTGGAAATAGCCGATGGATACAATGTTGATGCCGAAGCACACGAAGCCGGAAGCAAACAGGGGAAGTCCTTTGACGGCCAGGTCGTGTGCCGGATAGGAACTGTCGATAAACCACGAGGTGATTTGAGCGGAGAACAGGGTTGTAACGGCAAATACCACGACACCGCAGGAGATGGCGGTCAGCAGGGCCAGGCGAAAGGCTGCCCGTACGCGCTCCGGATTTCCGGCTCCAAAGTTGTAGCTGAGAATGGGCTGTGCCGACTGGGCAATGGCATTGTATACCATAAAAATGATGGGGAAGAAGTAGCAGGCGATGCTGTAGGCAGCTACTCCGTCTTCACCCAGGTAGTGAATGAATACGTAGTTGCCGGTAAACATCATAGTGGCAATGGCTGCTTTACAGAGGAAACTGGACAATCCCAGTTTGCACATATAGCCCGTGTTGCGGAGGGTGAGACGCAGACTCTTGGATGATAATTTCACTTTGCACAAGTGCAGTACCCGGTGCGGCTGCATCAGGTAAATCAGAATCATCAGGGCACCTACGATGTATCCCAGGCTGGTAGCTAAGGCCGCACCGAACATTCCCCATTTGAAAACGAAAATAAACAGATAGTCCAGTCCAATATTCAGCAGGGCCGGTATGATGTTGCACACCATGGCATAATTGGGCGAGCCGTCCAGTCGCACGAAGAACATGCCGGAACTCAGCAGGGCACTGAAGACCAGGAAGGGGACAAACCAGTGCATGTATTCCGTGGCGAGAGGCAGCAGACGGGGAGAGCTTCCCAGCAGCAAGGCAATTTTTTCCACGTTGCAGAGAATGACTGCGGCGTAGGCGATGAGCAATAAGGAGGAAACCACCACTGCCTGTGTGATATTGATGCGGGCCACCTTTACCTTTCCTTGCAACAGGTGAATGGAGGCTACAACCGATGCACCGATACCGAACATCAGCGCCACTCCCGTATTGATGAGAAAAAGCGGAGCCGTAATGTTGACGGCAGCCAGGGCGTCACTGCCGATACCTTTTCCCACAAAAATGCCGTCGGTAATGATGAAGATGGCCGAGAAAATCATTCCCAGCACCGTAGGGATAAGTAATTCCCGTGAAAGGGGACGATGGGGCCTGCTATCTTTGTGGCGTAGAATGATAATATTGTAGAAGAATGAAAACAGAGATTTTATTTCTTGCAGGGATGTGCTTGTGCGCATGCAGCCGTACGCCACAGGAACAGACTTCTTTTCCCAGCGTGAAGGTGGTTCATGCCGAAGTCATGGAGGCTCCCTCTTCACGGTGCTATACGTTTATTTCGCAGCCTTACCGCTTGTCTGAATTATCTTTTCGGGTGGGAGGACCTGTGCATGCATTTGATGTGCAGCAGGGACAGTTTTTCCGGAAGGGACAACTGATTGCGGCCATTGATGAACGTGATTTTGTCATCCAGAAGCAGCGCACGGAGGCATTGTATCGTCAGGCGGAGGTTGATTATGCCCGTATATCCAGCTTGTATGCCAAAGATAACATCTCCGGCATGAATTATGAGCAGGCAAAGGCAAACTATGAACGCACCAAAGCGGATTATGAAGCGGCAGTCAACGCGTGGGAAGACAGCCGTCTGTATGCGCCTTTCGACGGTTATGTGCAGCAGGCGCATATCGAGCGCTACCAGGATGTGAAACCGTCGGTTCCGGTGGTGACGTTTATCGACCTTTCACGCATCAAGGTAGAAGCCTACGTGCCCGAGGATATGGCGTTGCAGATGCGGCAAAAAGATTCTGTGGCGTGTGTGGTCCGCTTCAATGCACTTCCTGACAGGGAATTTGTGCCTTCTGAATATTTCCTGACGCAGCGTATGTCGCTGGCAGCCATTATCATTGCCATGGGTATGCTGGTGGACAATGCCATTGTGGTGTACGATGCCGCACTGGTGAACATGCAGCGGGGCATGCGAAAGAGAAAAGCTATACTGGATGCCGTGTCGGGCACTTCCATGCCGCTGTTGGGAGCGACCCTGATTGCGGTACTGACCTTTCTTCCGGTCTACCTGTCGCCGCATATCACTGGTGAAATCCTGTCTTCACTGTTCATTGTCATTGCGGTATCTCTTTTGCTGAGCTGGGTACTGGCCATTACGCAGAATGTATTCTTCGTGCAGGAGTTTGTGCGTCGTCCGCGTCCGGATGAGCTGAAGGGCGAATTGTTCAGCGGCCGTGCATACGACCTGTTCCGGCAGGCATTGAGATGGACCATACAGAGACGCTATGTGGTTTTAGGAGCGATGGTGCTGTTGCTGGTCATTGCCGAATGGGGATTCCGCTTTATTCCGCAGCAGTTTATGCCCTTGCTCAACAAGCAGTATTTTTCGGTCGACGTCTGGTTACCCGAGGGTACACGTATAGAAGAAAGTGACCGTCAGATGACGGAGATGACAGCCTATCTGAATTCGTTGGAAGGAGTGAAAAAGGTGTCGTCGTTTGTCGGGCAGACGCCGCCCCGTTATTACCTGGCCAATGCGGCTTATGGTCCGCAGCCTAATTATGCGCAATGCCTGGTAGAAGCTGACACGCCGGAGAAGTCACGTGAGCTTCAGGCTATTCTGTACGACCGTTTGCCAGAAATGTTTCCGGACGCGCTGGTTCGTGTGAACAGTTTCGAGATAAACTCCATTCCGCAGGCCTTGATTGAGGCACGCTTCTGCGGAGATGATCCGGAGGTACTCGATTCTTTGACCAACCTGGCACTTATCATGCTGCTGGTCATTCTGGTCATGTTGTTTGGCAACTTTCGTCAGCCCTTGACTATTTTCCTCATTCTACCCTTGTCTTTGATAGGGATGGTCTTTGGTCTGTGGGTCACCGGATTTCAGTTTGGCTTTTTCTGTATCGCAGGCTGGCTGGGATTGCTGGGAATGATTATCAAGAATGTGATTGTGCTGCTCGACGAGGTAAATATTCAGCAGAAGGCCGGTGTGGAGCCTTATACGGCTGTGATAGAGGCCACGGTTTCCAGAGCCCGTCCGGTATTGATGGCGGCCCTGACCACGGTGTTCGGACTTTCCTTTGCCATCCTTCTGACACTGTTTGTCACTCCGGCCTTGTACACGGTTTTCTATAAAATATCCAAGCGGGGTGAATAAAAAGAAGAAATGTGTGGCCCAATAAAAAATGTTTCTCTAATTTTATAACTATATTGAGATGAATAGAAGAATGATGATGTGCTGCATGCTGGGACTGGAGCTGGGAGTCCATGCCCAGGAGAGTGTATTCTTGCAGCAGTATCGTGAAAAGGTGAAGGCCTATTTTCTTCCTTCGCTGAGCGGAAATGCCAATGCCAGTTACACGGGTAACCCGCTGGAACTCTACAGGGAACTTCCGTCCATAGAAACTCCGCTGTATTTTCAGGGGCGTGACACCAAGTACGGGGCTTCCGTGACTTTGTTGCAGCCTGTCTATTCGGGAGGGGCACTGAAAGCCGGACTGGAGAAATCCCGAAAGGAAAAGGAGAGTGCCTTGTACGAAGAAAAGCGGGTGACGAACGACGTGCTGTATCAGGCAGACCAGTATTACTGGAATAAGGTGGCCAAGGCAGCAACGAGTGAGCAGCTGGACGGGCGTGTCTTTTTCCGGGTGAACCGCCAGTTTATCCTCTCGGCCGATTCCATACGCAATATTCAGCACTACTTCAACGGAAAGGCCGTGGTGAGTGTATGGCCGGCGTATGAAGGTACGATACAAATCAGCCGCGAACGGATGACTCTTTTGAAGATGTGGTTAAATAGTTGATTCTTTGTGTTTTATAAATCTGTTGGGATAAGTTGAAAAAACGCCTTTGCGTTTGATTCAGAACGGCCTTGCGTTTGAAGTAAAATGTAAGGCCGTTTCAGATAGAATGTACTTGTGTTTGGTTTGAAACGCAAGTGCGTTTTTTTAGTACTTGATTTAAGGCAAAAATACTACTCGAATTACCTTATTTAACGGGATGATTTTCTTTCGTTTCGTGACTTTCGTGTACTTTTGCACGCTTATTAAGATTTTAAGGATAACGAGAGGAAATTATGGCACAGTCTAGAGAGATGACATCAGGGCCGAGTCTGCCGCTGATTCTGAATTTTACTTTTCCATTGTTGCTGGGCAACCTGCTCCAGCAGACGTATTCGCTGGTGGATGCGGCTATTGTCGGAAAGTTCTTGGGTATCAATGCGCTGGCTTCTGTTGGTGCCAGTACGTCGGTCGTCTTTTTGATTTTAGGATTTTGCAACGGGTGCTGCGGAGGTTTCGGCATTCCGGTGGCACAGAAGTTCGGAGCCCGCGATTATGTGACGATGCGGCGCTATGTATCGGTCAGCCTGAAGTTAGCGGCGGTGATGTCGGTCGCGGTGGCCATTGTCACCAGTCTGCTTTGCGGATTTATCCTGCGTTCCATGCGCACACCGGAGAATATTTTTGAAGGGGCTTACCTCTATCTGCTGATTACCTTTATCGGTGTACCGTGTACGTTCTTCTATAATTTGTTGTCCAGCATCATCCGTGCGTTGGGCGACAGCAAGACTCCGTTCTGGTTCTTGCTTTTCTCTACCATACTGAACATTGTGCTCGATTTGTTTTGCATCCTTACGTTGGGGTGGGGAGTGGCCGGAGCAGCCATTGCTACGGTCTTCTCGCAGGGCTTATCGGCCTTGCTGTGTTACATCTATATGTACCGCAAGTTTGACATTCTGAAAACCGAGCCTGCCGACCGTCGTTTCCGTGGCGACCTGGCCCGTCAGTTGCTGTACATCGGGGTACCGATGGGATTGCAGTTTTCCATTACGGCCATCGGCAGTATCATGCTGCAAAGTGCGAACAATGCGCTGGGTACGGCCTGTGTGGCAGCTTTCACGGCAGCCATGCGTATCAAGATGTTTGTGATGTGTCCGCTGGATAGCTTGGGAATGGCTATGGCGACGTATTCCGGACAGAATTACGGGGCCGGAAAGCCGGACCGCATCTGGATGGGTATCAAGTCGGCCACGCTGATGATGACCGTCTATGTCATAGCGATTGGTGCCCTGATGTGGGGACTGGCCGAGAAGTTTGCCCTGCTGTTTATCTCACCGGATGAGACCGAGATTATCGACGATACGGCTTTGTTCCTGCACATCAACACTTCTTTCTTCTTCTTGCTGGGTATGCTCAGTATCTTGCGCTATACCATTCAGGGAGCGGGCTACACACGGCTGGCTATGTTCTCCGGTGTGTCGGAAATGGTGGCCCGTGTGCTGGTCAGTCTGATTGCGGTTCCGTTGTGGGGATTCTGGGGCGTATGCTTCGGCGACCCGACAGCCTGGCTGTTTGCCAACCTCTTCCTGGTTCCGGCATTTATCTATGTGTACCGCCGTTTGCAACGGATTGTGGTGAAAGAAGGACGGGTGGTGGCTAATTCCTGACAGTCATCCGCTTCCAGAGGAAAGGTGGTATCAGTCGCCAGAGGGCGACCAGTATGCGATAGCGCCAGTCAATCACGACAATGCGTTTCTTTTTCTCCAGGGCACGCACAGTGTGTCGGGCCACTTTCTCCGTATGCATCAGCATGGGATAGTGTTTGCCGTCGTTCAGGAGCCCGGTGGCCACGAATCCCGGACGGATGTCTGTAAACCGGATGGAAAGTTTCTGGATGTGAGCCAGTTGTTCCAGCGCATCGATGTACGTGTTTTGGAAACGTTTGGTGGCAGAATAGGCCGGAGCAGCTCCCAGTCCTTTGGTTCCCGCGATGGAGCTGATGACTGCCAGGTGTCCTCCTTTCTGTTGGGCAAAGTAACGGAAGGCAGCTGTCACCATGCGCACAAATCCGGTGCCGTTGGTCTCCAGTGTGCGGAGCTCGATTTCCGGGGTCAGCTGGTAGTTCTGATGGCCGATGCCTGAGCAGTGCAGGTAGAGGTCCATGCCTCCCATTTCTTCAATCAGTTCCTGCAGGCGGTCGGTCGCATCCTCCTGACAGATGTCAATGGCCCGGATGTGGATACGCTCCGGAGCCAGTTGCTGCAGTTCTTTCAGGTTCTCTTCACGCCGGCCTGCCAGTCCGAGTATCCATCCCTTCTGGAGCAGTTGCAAGGCCGTTTCTTTTCCGATGCCGGAAGTAGCCCCTACGATGAGGGCACGCTGTATAGGTTTTTTATTCATCAGTTGGTACGTATTTCATAAAGGAATTCCTGCGAAAGAGGAACTCCTTCGGTGGGTTCACAATGGATTTTTCCGAAAAGAGGCATCTGCGGCTGGAGCGGTTTCAGCTCTGCTGACAGATGGTTACAAAATGCCGTGTAGGAATGGTTGTGCATGCAAGACCCCGCATCGTCACGGTACACCAGTACGTAATGGTTCAGGGGGCGGGCATGCACCAATTGGTTGATTTGCAGAGCCAGGTCGCTTGCTTCTCGCGGAGCGATGCGGTCGAACAGACTGGAGAGGTTGAAAATCACCAGTTCGGTCAGTACTGCATGGGCTTGCCAGAAGGCAGTAGGCACGGCACTCAGGCGGGGATACCAGCTTGCCTGAATGTGCTTGTAGGCTGGTGAACGGAAAAAGGCTTCGGCCGTTTCTCCCATTTCCTGCATGGGGTAGATGCCCGTGTAGGTCAGGTCCAGATGGGGAAGAGAACGGCATACATCGGCAAAAGCCAGTCCCGAGGCTCCGGCCTCACACGAGAGATCGCAGAATACCACGCGCCCTGATACCTTACGGATGAGGTCGTGCAGCCAGTTGCCGCTTCCGGTAAAGAGAGCTTGGGCAGCAGCATATTGTTTCCGCATATACAAATAGTTGTAGACCTGGCAGAAGTCAGATGGGGACATCTCTTCGGACAGGGTACGGAAGTCACTCCGACCGTAGGCAGTGGCTTCACGGTAGTAGGCTTCGTTTTCTTCCAGCTGTGCCGGTGGGGCCATCAATTCCGAGAATACCTGCTTGAAATGCGCTGGCAGGGAATAGGTACCGTCTGCCACTTCCCAATTCTTCCGGTACGAAGGCAGGGTGAAATCTCCCCGGCAGAACGAGAGGGCATCCGTTTCCAGGTATCCGTTGTGCAGGCGGATGTACTCCATCAGCTTGTAGAAGGTGATGTTGGCCCCGAGGATGTGCGGATTGCCCGTCAGCAGCAATTGCTTGCGGGCGCGTGTCAGTGCCACATTCAGCTTGCGGTCAATCAGGAAATTGCCTTCCTGAAACGTATTGGCCGTAAGGAAGTTGAGCTGGCTGAAATTCTGTATGGTGAACGAATAGATGATAATGTCGCGCTGGCTGCCCTGGTAGCGTTCCACCGTGTCGATGGAGATGTCCTGCAAAGCAGGCAGCTGGAGACGCGCAATCTCTTTTCGTATCATGGCAATCTGGTTGCGGTAGGGCACGATGACACCTATCGTCCGGTTCGGGTCGAAACGGGATTCCGTCAGACGGTAAATATGGCCTAACAGAGTGGCTACAATCCGGGCTTCGTTCGGGTTGGTCTTGTCCGAGCAGGTCAGGTGGTCCGGAGCTTCTGCGGGAATGAACACCATTCTGCGTTCCAGCAGCAACTGGTCGATGGTGTCTTGCGGAGTCAGGCCAGCTTCGTAAGGCGTTTCTTCCAACTGATGAGGAAGAGGCACGCTCTCCAGTTGTTCCCGGTAGTAGAATGTCTGGTTCGGGAACTCGGCAATGGCCGGATGCATGCGTCCTTGCTTGTGAAGGATGCTCCGGCAGGTGTCCGGACTCGATTTGTAAAGGCGTTCGAACAGCGAGTTGCGGCAATCTTCCAGCCCGATGTTCCGCAGCAGGAGGTCGGTCACGGCAGCTTCTTCCGCACTTTGCTGAGCAATGGCAGGTAACTGCTTGTAGTCGCCCACCAATACGAACTTGTCGATGGCGTTATGCTGCTGATGACGGGCAGACAGGATACCTATCAGGTCGGGCTCCAGAATCTGTGAAGCTTCGTCGATGATGGCCAGCTGGAAATGCTTCAGCGTGAACAGGTTGAGGCGGTTGTTGATGGCGGTCGTGGTACCCACAAAGATACGTGTGCGTGCCATCTTCTGCTGGATGTCGGTCAGCTTGGGACAGTCATCCAGACTGTATTTAAGCAGGTAAGGCACGAAACGCTTGTCGCACGACAGTTCGTTGCCGATACGGATGAACGGGGTACGGTCGGCAATGCCGGAATCCGTGAGCATGGCACAGATTTCATCCACCGCCCGGTTGGTGTACGACAACAGCAGAATGGAGGTGTCCGGTTCGCTCAGGGCTTCTTCCACCATGAAACGCAGGGCACACGAGGTCTTCCCGGTACCCGGAGGCCCCACCAGCAGAAAGTAGTCTTTGGCCTGTTTCTCTTTCAGGATGAGTTCGTTGAAACGTCCGTAATCGCCGTTCAGTTTGACGTCCTCCAGTTGTGCAGGCGGACGTACGCCGAGCAGCAGTTCTTTCCGGTCGGCCTGTGCGGACAGAAAAGCATACAGTCCACGGAAGCCGTTGTTGGCAGAAGTGTCCGAAAAATCGTGTTCTACGGCAAACACCTCTTCTTTGCCGCCGATAATGTCTTTATTTTGCTGTCCGTTGCGCAGCACTAAGGTCATACGGTCCGGCCGCAATTCTAGAATGTTTCCCTTCATGAGAATCTGCTTTCTCATGTCTGGTTCTTCCTTATACGCATAGAGAATCACCATGTCGCCCGTACGGAAGTTGGGCAGGAAGTCCTCGTCCTGTGCCGGAATGTGCAGTTCGATAAGGTCGTATCCTTTGCCGGGGCCGCTGCTTTGTTTCTCCTGGATGGTCAGTCCGGTCAGGATATTGCCCGCCTCCAGTTTTTCGTGCAGCGGGATATGCCAGTTGCCGGCAAATCCGTGAGACGCATCGTTGCTTCCTCCGGTCTTGCTGAGAATCTGTTCTTTTGATACGAACGTAAAAAAACGGTTGAAGTAAGCCCGCTCCAGCGGTGTACAGCGTTTCAGCGTATTGATGGCCGTCTGCAATTGCGGTTCCTGGTAGTCGTTCCACAGCTTTCCGCCAATCTGCAATTCGTTCAGCAAATCGGTGCTCAGTGAGTCTACAATTTCTCCGATGGCTCCGTCACCCAATTGCATCTCGTTGTGTACGATGTAATTGCGGAGCTTGATGCTCTCCCGGAACAAATTTTCGGCAAAGTGTTCTATCAGCAATCCGTCAGCATACTTGGAATAGAGCAGGAAGGTCTGCATATTGGCGGTTTCCTGTCCGAAATTGTACATCAGTACACCTTGGTAGAGCATCATCTGAATGAAATGGTCTTCCTTATGGCGGCGATGGTATTCGTCGCGCTTTCCGGCCTTCTGTTCGATGAGTACCTGGAAGTCTTTCTGCATCATGTCCACACGTCCCTGCAATCCCAGTTTCTCACAAATGAAAGAGGCTTCGAGCAGGGTATTCTTCTTGTTGAAGTTCCGTATGTTATGAGGCAGCACGTCGTGAACAAACGAGCGGATGTTCATCATCTGCGCCTGTGCTTGTGCGTGAAAATCGGCTGGAAGAGGGCAGGTACAGAAGTCGAGGGCCGAAGCGGCAAAGAATTTCTTGATGGTGCGAGGGTAACTCACCGGCTCCTGAGGCTGTTCGTTGATATAGTCGTCGAGAAACTGGCTGGCCAGGTTACCCATCAGGATGGGGGCCGTATTGGCTCTCGGCTTGATTTTGTTCATGAAATAGTTGAGCGGGTGGTGACCGTACTCCCGAAAGCAGGCAGCCAGCGAACTGATGTCAATCAGGTAATCGGGGTGAATCACAATAAGGTTGGGAATGTAGTGATTCTCCTCGTCCACACGCACATCGAGCAAGTTCAGCGGCAGATTTTCAGAAAGCAGGTCTTTCAGATAGAGCAGGTCGCCGTCATACCCACCTTTAGCATAGTTGATGATGATGAACGGGTCGGTTTCACTGTCGGTCGCTGCAAAAATTTGCGTGTCGTTCCAGCTGGTCACCGAAGCCCGTACGTACGGGATGTGCGACAGACGTGTACCCTGATACGGACGGTTGGAGTGGGGGATTTCCGGAAGGATGGAAGCCGGAATGTCTTCTTCAAAACCCAGTGAGACAAAGCGCACCAGTGCCCGCAGGTCGTAAAGGTATTCCTGCATGTCGGCCTGAAAACGGTCGCCCATGGCTGCGTTACAGTTGCGACGCATGGTCTGGATGGCATAGCGGTCGGAGGGAGTCATTTTCTTCTCCTTGCAGATGTAATCCAGACGGGAAAACAGGTTGGCGAACGAGAGCGTGACACCAGTGGTCAGTTCATAACAAGCCTGCTCCAGCACTTTGTGGAGCAGGATATATTTAGCTTGTAAATTGTCGGGAGCAGCCGTCGGCTGATGATGAATCCGTTCGATACGGTTGAACAAATCGAAGGATTGAAGTTCGATACGAGACATGTGCAAAAAAGTGTCGGCAGAATGTTAGGGCAGCTTGGTCAGGTGATAAATCCGATACGCCTTGGTGAGTCCGCTGAACTCTCCTTTGTATTGTGCGGTTACCTCTTCTTTGATAAAACAGTTGGTGGTGGCAGCTCCTTCTTCGTTTGTAGAAGAAGTGTTGTCAGTAGTCTGGGTAGAAGAGGTTTCGTTTTCGAACAGCATGAAAGTGTATGTTCTCTTGGTGCTTCCTGCCATTTCTGCCTGAATCTGCTGGTAAGGTTCACCGGTATCTTCCGTGTACTTTAATGTACGTTCAAAAAGTCCGATTTGATAGCTTCCGGTATAGTTAGGGAAAATTTTCAAATCGCCGTATGACAAAGAAGCGTCAGAGTAGGTGAATAGCAAGCGTCCGCCTGACTGAACCGGAGCGTCTTCGGCAATTCGTGCAAGCAGTTCTGCTTCTTCTCCTTTGGTTAGATTATCACCTTCCACTTCTGCACTGATACTTTCTATCCGATAGTTGTTTTGCGGGTTATTGACAACAATCGTCAGTGTGTAACTGTTGCCTGAGCGGTCGGCAATGAGGGTAGAGGTTTCTCCGATGCTGACCGGAATGAATGTCAGTGTGTCACCGTCGTAGCGGTAGTCTACGATTTCCTTGTTCTCGTTTTTGATGGTATAATTCCCGTCTCCTCCCCGAATCAAGAATTTTTCGCCTTTACTGAACGGGCTGATTTCCAATTGGTCGTCAGTTATTTGTTGATGGTCGGTAGCACTTACCAGGTAAATGGGGCCGTGGTCATCCTTGCATGCCATAAAGGAGAGGATGAGTACAATCAGAAGTATTCCATGAAAAAAATGTGTTCGTTTCATAAGCCGTATATTTGAATTGTTGCTTCAAATATACGACTTTTTTTGAATTTGTGAGGAGTATGGGGTAAAAACAAAACCAACTTGTCTGTCTCTTTTTTCATTTTAAATGGAGTATTTCTCTTACTGTACGTTATCTTCTCTTGTTTGTTGAAAATTAGGAAATTTATATGATTTATTTTAGATTGGTAATGATGTAGAAACGAGCGAAACCTTGGGTACTGTCTCGTTTTGTATTAAGTTAATAAAGTACTTATTTTAAATGCGAAAAATGGTATTCTTTTTTTTGAAAAATGTACTTATGGATACTCATTTGCTGTTTTATTATTTACTTTTTACGTATGGTTTTATTACATCAATACTCCATGCGTAGTTAAGATTTGCTTGTGAACCATCAGCAAAAGATCCCGATGTTATTCCAACGAGTTCACCATATTCATTTATAAGTGCTCCTCCACTACTACCGTGGTCTATTAGAGCTGAAATTTGCATCAAATTCTTATCACGCCATTGAGAAATTTCTCCAGATGAAAATGTATTCTCAAGTCCACGAGGACTACCTATCGCATATACTTTCTCCCCTACGTTGGGCTTATATTGGGCTATAGGTATATAATTAGTGTTAGAAACATTGACCCGGAATAAAATGAAATCCTCTTCCTCGCTACTTTTAATTACTTCTGTTACCTTGTAGATTTTATTATCTCCTACAAGTTTGATACCTTCTTCACCAATACCTGTACCTTTGAATACATGGTAATTACTGACAGCTAATCCATATTTATTGATAAAGAAGCCTGAGCCTTGATACATATTGTGTCCATCTGATGTGAAAACCATAAACACAGCGGTATTATAAAGAGTAAAAACTTCAGGTCCCTCAATTTTGTTTTTATTTCTATTGTCACTACTGATAGTAACTGTTGTATTTGTTACTCCATTAGTAGAAATTATTTGTTCAGAATGCTGGGTTCCTTTAGCATTATTAGTACCATGGCCTGATTTATGGGCACAAGAAGTGCATAAGCAAGTGATAGTAAAGAAGAATATAAGAATGTTATTTGTTTTCATTGTGTACAAAAATATTTTTAGGTAGAATATGGATAAGGAAACGCTGATTCTCTTTTTCATCATTTGTTTCACGCATAGAATGAGTATCAAGTTTACCATCTCCACTTCCCGAAATAAGTATTTCACAATTGTTTCCGAATGTAATGTTTGAATCCTCAATCCAAAAACGCATTAGTCCCAATGCTCGTTGATAACTTAATTCATAATTATAAAGAAAATTATCCTTGGATGCTTGGCCCTCTATTATGAGAATATATTGATTCTCACTATGACTTTTTAAAAAGTTTCGTATCTCGCGTCCTGCGGCAGCTAACTGGCGTAATTGTGCATCTTTATCAGTTGTTATCATATCTTTTAAATCTGATTTTCCTGCTGGATAGCGCACTTGAATAGTGAGAACATATTTTTTATAATCAGGGCGATATTGAAAATAATCCCGACTTAGATCTTTGGTTGATTGTTCTACTTTTTTTATTTCTAATAATTGTGTTTCAGTTACTTCCATCCGTTTGTGCAAGAGAACAATGACAAGAACGAATAGAACAAGCATGACAAAGAATAAACTTGTCATAAGGTCTGAGTAACTTGTCCAAAAAAATGATTCCTTTTTCTGAGCCATGATTATACTACTGTAAATTATGTTTTGTAACAGTTAGACCCATTAAACATTCAGATTATTTATAGGAAAGAGAGTAAACACAATATTCATAATACCAACAATTGCGATAATAATCAAAGCTATCCAGCCGGATATTTTCATCCAATTAGGCATGGTATCTTGTGCGTAATTTCTTTCTTTATCATCTAATATGTCTTTGGATGTAATTGACATCAATGATTGTTTTACTGATTGTGATATATCATTTGCCAATTTAACATTAGAATATTCTATTTTATCTATAAGTTTGTCAAGTTGAATAGGAATTGCAGCAATATCTTCTAATCGTTTTGCTACCTGTGGCATGTTAGACATTTGAATATTAAATTGGTCTTTTAATTCTGATGTAAATTGTTCAAGCTCTTCTTGTTCTGTTTTTAATATAGCTTTAAAGACTTCACTTTGTTCAACAAAATATTTATGAAATTCATCAACATTTAAAGATGTGGATTCTCGTATGCTTTGTAATGATTCCTGAAGGATGCGATCTGCATCTGCTGTTGTTTTTGCTATTTCTCCTTTATGACGCCCAAAGAAATCCCGAATTTCTTCAAGTATATGAATCTTATCTACTTGTTCATGGTATAAAGACTCAAAGCGATGAATAGCTTTAGTGTATCCTTCAACATCATTTAAATACAGATTGAATTTTTCTAATTTATCTGTACATTGCTGCAATTCTTCAAGTACACGAACATTTGCTTTAGCCATTTTCATAATATCCATATCATGAACAGCCTTGATAATATCAGCTTGAATTGCATACGATTGATTTACCGCATTAAGAGCGTTACCAAGATTAGTTGTGTTTTGTGCAAATGTGTTGTTGAATTTATTGAGATTTCGAACTAAACTATTAAGAGCTTCTGACGTATTAGAGGGTAATTCTGGAAGAAGTTCAGATTGCATCCAGGCTAAGAATGAGTTTTTTCCATCTTCTTCCTTTAATTTACACTTTTTAAAGAGTAAAGAATTAGCCGTAGTGAGGAGTATTCCACAAATTGAAGCTAACATCGCCCATGCAACACCACTCAAAAGGGAATTAATACCGGAGGCTGCATTTTGTGAAGCATTGTTGATTACTACCTCACCACTACTACTCATAAGTGTCATTATTGCATTAGATTGTAACAAATCCCATAGTCCTATGATTACGCCAGCCATAGTACCTGCTAAGCCCCAATAAAGAGGGATTGGTGTTTGTGTAGCTATGTCATTCTCTACAGAATCACAATGGCGGTCTACGGCATCTTTCAAAAGTCCAAAATCTATGACAGATCCTGAATTTTTTTCTAAATATTTATTAATAGAAGCTATGATTGCCGTAAAAATTCCATTGCCATTTCCATAAATTCCATCTACAAGAGACGTCTCTTCATTGTGCCTCAGATGCCAAGACGCATTGTTTACGAAAATATTACTAAACTGACGCATTCGCGAAAAATTCTTTGTAAAAAAGAATAATTGTATGACAATGATAACAATGATGATTATAGGTACTATTGCGTGCATAATTTATTTATTTTAGAAGGTCAACTGATGCCTTTTTCTTAATAATCCATTTATCCCCATTCTGTTCTACAATTCCAGGAAGAATAAGAGCCATATCCGTTGCCTCAGATTTTGAGCATCCTTTAAATTCAACAGCTAATTCCATATAATCGCTGGATTTTATCATTGGCAATGTCGCTATTGGTTCAAATTCAATAGTTTTTTCCAAGAATTTTACTAAAAAACGTGCGTCCTCATCTTTGTATTCCAACATTTTTTTGAAATAACCTGTTCCACCTTCTCCACTAACAACAGTTCCGAAATACCCGATTTTCACCGCTTGGGGCTTAGCAATGGGTACTTCTGGTGTAGTAACAGGGGGGACAACCTGATTTGACAATATTGTGCTTTTCATTTTAGTCATTTCATCCTCTAAAGATTGAATTTTTCTTTGTAAGGATGAGTATTCAGAATTGGATGCAAATTTAGATACTGAATAGTTGGACTTTGAATTATTATCGGTATGCTTGTATTCACTCAATTTTGACTTAAGAGCTTTAATTTCGTCTCGGTGACAATCTAAACGAAGCTTGTATTTCCCAACTTTTGTTATGGCAGCAATAGCGATAATCAAGCTTATAATTCCTAATCCGCATCCGATAAGAAGCCCCAATGTATTATTGGCTTTGTTTTTTGTAAATGACTTGATATCAGTCTCTATATGATCAATTTTTTGTGTAGTCTTATGAAATTGTGATTCCAAGTCTATAAATTTATCTTTTAAATTATTAACTGAGTCGGTTACAGCGATAACAGATTTGTCTGTTTTACTTTCGCTGTGTGTTAAACTGTCATCATTTTCGGTCTCTTGATTACCGAACCAACTGCCATTGCAACTATATAGGCAAAAAGACATGAATAGCAGTATTGTATATGTTATTGATTTACCAGATTTCATAATAACTGTTTATGATTGTTGCAACTCTTTATATATCTCTGCAGAAATGGCACTAAGAACCCCTTTTATAGGATAAAAGAAAAAGGTTTCTTCTATCATGTCATTATTTTCGGTTTCTTCTTTCCGCTGACTTATTCCTTTTTCAAGGTATGTATATAGGTCTTTTTTTGCTATTTCTTGTGCGATACGGAGTGAAGATGTTTTTACACCAAAATTCTTGTCAAAATTAAATACGGCATTCATATCCACAAGAACAAAATTAAAGAAATTTTCAATAGCAGTAATGGTACGTTGTTTATAACCTTCATTAATCGTTGCATAAGTGTCAGCTGGTTTTACTAATCCGGAGCAATCACTTTTAAAGACAATCGTTTTATTTAGATTATCTTCTATTTCAGCCCCAATGATACCACCCTTACAAGTGGCTTCTTTAGGATTAGAGTCTTTTTCAAGTCCTAATAATTCCAGTTCCTTACCATATGGCTTTTCCAAGACTTTTTCAAACAGTAATTTAGTGTAATTCGCAAGAAGTTTTGTATCCGTAGTTATTACACGGATAACCTTGCTGCCATTACCGCTGAATGATATGTGTCGAGGAACATCAAGGTCAAGTAGTTTTATGATTTGTGCAATATGATATATGATTGCTGTATAAAAAATAATAAACACAATCTTAAAGTCTTCATCTTCTTGAAGTAAATAATTAAAATCTATAGCTTTGACGTTGACACCTGCTTTTTGAGGTATAGTGTTGTCTTTTAGTCCAAAAAGGAAAGATGCCATATTTGCAGGGTGAGCATTGTTAGTGCTATTGAATATCCGTATTAAATCTGACAAATTCTTTTCTTCAAGAAGTTTAAGAATTTCATTCTTATGCCAATCCACAATTCCATTATTGTCATCAAGCTCAGAAAATGAATTTTCAAAGAGTACATTTGAAGCAAAACGGAATGATGTTACGTAATTGATACTTTTATCTTTTGCAAAAGCTATATCAGTCGTACCTCCTCCGATGTCTACATTTACTAGATCGGTTGCTGTAGAATATCTCTTGAAGAAATATTGAATAGGAGCAGATGATTCAGTCATATACCCTGTAACTCCATTTCCAAAATACTTCTCATAAGCATCATCCCATGTCGATTTAAGTTTACGAAGACGCTTGGGAGCCATACTAATAGGATAGAACCATGTTATCTTTGTATGCTGTAAGTCTCCATTATTAAGTAGAACTTTATTTCTAATGATAAGCATAAGACATCGCACATAGGATTCCATTACACGAAGTTCATCTCCATTTCCCCACTTTATATTATATTTAAAATTATTATATGGCAGTTCACTGCGTTTATCATAGGTAAATGGTAAATTAACAAGCGTAAATGGGTCAATGACATTTGTCCAATCAACTGTTTTTGCGCAAGAGAGAACCGTACGTGTAGGAAAACGATAATCAGATTGCCCAATTTCGTTTGGTATAAAATCCTTTTCAATGAGTTCAGTCTCTTCAATCAAATCTTCGATTGAACCATACTCATTTTTAGCTGGAATAAACATTTCGCATAACTGCCTATCTTTTGTTGTAAAATTAAAGACCTCTGGCTTTTCATTTCCTTTTCGAAATTCAATATGGGTATTTGACGTTCCTAAATCAATTGCAAACTCAAATCGTTCAATATTTTTTTGCTGCTTGAAAATTGGTAAAAGGATACCTGCATACCCATGATTATTACGAACCTGAACAAAATCAAAATTAGTTCCTTCAAGCAAATAATTATCTGATTTGTTCATAATTTGTTGGTCTTCATTACGACAGGTGCGATTCTTTAATTGTAATTTCTCATTACCTTTAAAGAATTGGAACTCATTTTTACTTGTTACAGATTGAATACATGATATATTGAAAATTGCATCATGTTCATTGTTAAATTTAATCAATGGCATAATAAAGCCGGTAAACTTAAACTCTGTTATACCTCCTTCATTATTTTGCACATCTGCACCTCTATTATTATAATAAAGGCGTGTATATTCTATGTAATTTATATTATGAGCTCCTTTTATTGGAATACGAAGGACGACCTTAACTCCTGATTTTCCTGCTAAAACATTCATTTCAAGCATAGGTTTTCCATCAAGCATATTACTCCGAAGTTCTTCTGAAGTGAAATACTCAAACAACAATGGTTTAATGGGAAGTATATAAGCAAGTTCCTTTTCATCAAGTTTCAAATTACCGTTAAAGTAATTTTCTGTATTAAGCGTATGTGGCACTCGAATAATTGTATCTTCCAAGAAATCACTAATTGTCAGATATGGATTAAGTGAACCTTCAAAAGGAAGAACTCTTTTTAATAAATCTGTTTCTTTGTCATAATAAGGAGCAGCATTTGATTTACCCCATTTCCCAGATGTATATTGAAGGTCGCTATATTTATTACCAGCTTCTACTGGGAGAACTAATGGTTTGATTGTAGTTTCTTTTGATGTCTTAATTAAAAAATCACTAGTAGATGTTATAGGTCGTGAGGATTTCTTATAGAGAGTATATCCTAATACTTCTACAATATCATTTTGTTGAATATCAACAACTGATATAGATGATAACTGATCTAGAACTGTTGGGGTTATATTAAGTAACTCATTTTTTTTCTCTGTGTCATTTATCGCTGTAAATGTTCTAGTTAAATATGTATCAACCTCAGGGAATAATCCTGCAAAATTTTGTATACTTTTTCTTAAAGCAAAGAAGTATTTCACAAATTCAAAATCTCTTTTATATAGTGGTTGATATTTTGTATCAAAAGGTCTGTCCTCACCAAAGAAAATATCATTGATATATCCTAAGTCATTGGCATTGCTGAAAAATAATGTTGCTGGAGAGGTTGCTCCAATTATATTTAATTCATCTGGCCCTTGAAGATAATTTAGAAGATAGATATTTTTTAATTTCCCAAAATTGTATGTTTTAGAATCAGAAGACATATATTTTTGTAACGAATCCGCTAAATAACGATGTCCGGGAATTCCAGAGCTGTCAAGTTCTCTGAGCATAATAGAGGGATCCCATTTTATGACTTCTACTTTACCTCTGAACTTATCTAAGTTGAAAAATATCTCGGCCACATCCAGTGTGTCTGACACCATTTTGTGAAAAATGGTATCACCATCAAGATTGGATTTTCTTGTTTTCTTATCTTGTTTACAAACTTCCTTAAAGGCTGTTTTTATCAAATCTATTCGAGCAAATGGTGATGGTATTGAAGTTATTTCATGCCGAGCTGATGCTCCATCTGGATCTTCAATCATGTCACGACTTGCTGAGTTATATGGAAACGCAGGACTATTATTCCAATCCTCATATGTAGTCGTTCCTTCTTTATATAATCGAAATATTTTAGACATAATAATATTAATTTTTTAGTTTTTCAGATACAAGTTTCTCTGTTCCAATAAAAAACATCTCAAGAAACTTATTTTCAATTCCTTTACTTTTACAATTTTTAATTGCACTATTCAATCTATCTGTCACAAGGTTGTAATCTGAGAATTTGCTAAAAATACGTTTGGGTTTGATATTCGTTACAAGGTCAAACGGTTTATCCTTACAAGTAAGATTAAATAAGTCAAGAGAACGCTTGTTTTCTTTCATTTCTTTTAGCCATTCTTGGTATTTCAAAAGAAAAGAGGAAAGACTATTGAAAAAATCCCCAGAGTACAAATTGTCAAAATTACCTTTATTGGCATTAAAACTATTTGAACAATAGTAATCTAGTTTATAGGTTAACGCATTAGACATCATTGTGAATTGAACTAGAGGGAAATAAAGCATTTCATACATTTTACGATAGAATGAACTAAATGATATTGTAGTGGAGTCTTCTTTTATCCCTAATTCCATATTTGCAGGGGTATCAAATTTTGAATTTGAGAAATCAATAATAGATGTAGCCCCTAAAAATTCTATAAGATGAGCTGCATTTTGTTGAGCCGAACCTCCTTCATGATTTTCGTATGTATTAGTAACATCATCAGCAAGATAGTATAAAGCATCTATCGTATTGTTTTTGCTTATGTTATTTTCATAATAAGCTAATGCAGATTTCGTCTTTGAAATAAATGTAGATGAATCAATTTCACTCTCATCGTTTTGTTTCAGTTTAAAATATGGTAATATTGTAACTGCTCCAATTGTAGCATGGTTAATGAGGTCATAATTCGGAAAGTGTTTTCCTTCTCGTAATGTTTTCAATAGTAATGGAAAACCACTCGCTCCTGTTCCTCCAAAGATTGAACTTATGATAAAGATTCTATCCCCATCACTGAATGAGTTAGCAAAATCAATGAAATCATCTGAATGGGCAATCTGATTTAGTACAACACTACCAATATTAGGATTGCCTTTGAAACCAACGTCCATAGACGATTCTAGATTTTTATCAGAGAATAACATTTTAGTCAAGGCCTTATTGGACTTGGACATTGAAGCATATTCAATAAATTGTTGAAATGATTTATCATCCGTATCATTGATACGAAGAGTGTAATTTGGCAAGATTCGTTCAATTTCTGTACGAAAGAATCTATTTTTATTATCGGTGCTGAATTGTAGTTTTTCCCTTATTGCTGAATAGTTGTTTAATAATGAAACAGTACGAGTTAGGTCTGCATTTGCAGCATCTGGGTCTATTATAATCGGAATGATTTCATCTACTCCTAATTTTACACCAGTAGCAAGCATCATTGTAAGCGAACGTAGGACTCTTGCCCCAGTTCCTCCAATTCCAAATAGAAAAATTTTAGACATAGTTTTCTTTTTTAAAAGGGAGCACGTGAACAATTAGAACTCCACCACTTAAACATGAAAGAGAAAATTATAAATGCGATGATTGATATAAACATATTAGAAACGCCAAAATATATAATTTCAGATTCTCCTATGTTTAAGGGCGTTTGTAGATTGGTTGCTGGGTCTATCACTACCATTTTACCACTATAATAGTCTTTAAGAACCCACTGCCAACCTACAATAAAGTTCACAACAGCATTTATAATAAGAAAAATAGTCCAACCCCACCAATGATTCAATTGGGGGTGATTAATAACATAGTAATAAATGAGAACTATTGCAACACTAATGCCAAACATACTCCATCCTATGCCAATAAATGAATTGGTTTGTGATAATGGAGATGATTCTCCCCAAAGATAGTTTGCTAGTTCAATTCCAAAGAACTCTTCAAACCAACAATAAATACTTCCAAAAAATTCACCCATAATTTATTTGCGTTTAACTGTAAATTTAAGCGAGGTTAATATATTATCTTTTTTATAGGCGTCAGCCACACCTTCTATAAGATATTTAATTCCAGTTGTTTTATTCAGATTATCATTAACGTTCTTTCCATTTTCGTCATTGGACTCAAAGACCCAATTAGGCATTTGGGGAGCTTTTAATATCAAGTTGTCCTCTGCAATATTAACTCCTTTAGGAATTACAATATTAACAAAGTGTGTGTATGGGCTTCCTTGTGCTGTGATAGGTTTTATATCTTCAATTATTATTGATTGATTATTAAATGTGTAGTTGGATAAATTTTGTATTACTGTTTCAGGTTGAAGAGTAGATCTGAAATCTACTCTTATGGTTGCATAATAATCTCCTTTCTTGGAATTTATAGTTGTGCTTGTTAAAGCTCTATTCTGAATATCATAAGGCTCTGCTACTTTTGGAGAGTATGATACAATATCTTCAAAGCCAAAATTTCCTAACTCATTCACAGACACTTCAGAATTTAACTTTGCCAACATGTTACTATCGCCAAATATCCAAATATAATATGGCCTTTTAACGTCTTTGAGCTTTTCAATACCTCCGTTTGGATAATAATAATTTCCATTAAAATCAGACATCATTTTTATGATTTCTATGCCAAGATTAGGTATTCTACTCCGCCCTTCATTAATTGCATTTTTAATTGAAATTTGGCATGTATTTAAAAATTTTTGGGAGTTAGATACAGGAAGGTCTAAGATACAATCAGAAATAAAAATACTAACTGAAGTATCTGACATTTCTTGTAGAACCATCTTTAACATTTCTCCTAAATCAGAATTTGAATGGTTGCCTCCTGCTTTTTGAAACGTTGCCGGAGTCATAGTTTTAATATATAACTCAAGATTTCCTTTGTATGGAATGATTTTATTATTTATATAATTTAGTTTTGTAGTATCAGAATAGATACTCAAATCGCTAACGTAATCAAAAACAGCATCTTTTAATTGTGACCCTTCACACATATAACCATCCATGCTCCCTGAATTTTCAATGTATACATTTAAAACAGGTTTTTGGCTACTAATCGGATTTGCATTGGTTTCAGAACCGACAATAATTTTATCCCCACCACATCCTAACAGCAACGTAGTAGACAGGGTAGCTAAAATAACGAGGGATATTTTTGACTTTTTGTTCATCTTATAAACTTTTTTGTTATGTATTTCTAACCAAGAGAGAAATTGTCTACCACAAAATTAGTGAAAATACTGAAAAAAAAAGAAGTAATTTAGTTTTTCTTTGTCACGACACATAAGATTAATGTGAATTTGAAATAAGTAATAATGTATTAGGATGATTATTAGTAAGATATCGATAAAAGCGTTAGATTTAAAATGAATAATTATAATATTTAAAAGATTACCACTATATTCTCAAATTCGAAGGTTACAGAGATTTTTTGTATGGTCGATGATTTTTTATTCATATGCTTGCTTTACGTGTCTGAGTACTTCCCTTGCAGTACTTCAGTACTTTCACGGCAGTACTGTAGTACTCCCCCGTCAGTACTGCAGTACTGCCAAGGAAGTACTGAGATTGGATAAAACCCTTTCAATCAGTTCTTTTCTTTCAGGGTATAATCACCGGCTTTTTCATCAATCAGCTGTTGCAGTTCTGCAAGTGCAGGTACTTTCCCTTGGAAGGTAATGACGGCTTCCGGCGGAGTGAGTGTAACCTGAGCGGAGGCTCCTTCCCACATGTTCAGTACTTTCTCTACACGGGTGCGGCAGTGATCACACATCATTCCTTCTACCAGGTAGGTCTTCCGGATTTCGGAAGCGGCTGGAGTAGCTGTTTCCGGTTGTGGGGGGACTGTTTCCGCTGCGGGTATGGTGATTTCTTCAGTGGGTTGTACTTCCTCCTGTACGGTCACTGCGGTGTGTGCGAATTTCTTCCGTTTCAGTCGCAGACTGTTGCTTACCACGCTGACACTGCTCATGGCCATGGCGGCTCCGGCTATCATCGGATTCAACAGGAAGCCGTTGATGGGGTACAGAATACCGGCGGCTACCGGAATACCTATCAGGTTGTAGATGAAGGCCCAGAAAAGGTTCTCGCGGATGGTGCGTACGGTGGCCTGAGAAAGGCGGATGGCATCGGTAATCTTGTTCAGGTCGGACGAAATGAGCGTCATTTTGGCCACGTCCATGGCAATGTCGCTTCCTTTTCCCATGGCAATGCTGAGGTCGGCCTGAGCCAGTGCCGCACTGTCATTGATACCGTCGCCCACCATGGCTACGATTTTGCCTTCCTTTTGCAGGTCCTTGATGAACTGGGCCTTCTGCTGCGGAAGCACTTCGGCCCGAAAATGGGTGATGCCGCATTGTGCTGCAATCCTTTGGGCCGTTTCCGGATTGTCACCGGTCAGCATATAAGTTGAGATTCCCATCTCCTGCAATTGTCTGACGGCCTCTTTGGAGGTCGGCTTGATGCGGTCGGCAATGGCTACCAGTCCTAATGCCTGCTGTGAATCGGCCAGCCAGATGACGGTCTTGGCTTCCTGGCTTAGTCGGGCAGCTTCTTCCGTCAGGGCAGGGGATACGGTAAGATGGTGCGTCTCCAGCAGTCGGCGGTTGCCGGCATAATAATAGGTTCCGTTGATTTTGCCTCGTACTCCTAGTCCTGTCAGACTTTCAAATTCTTCCATGGGAAGTAGCTGGCGGGTCTGATACTGCACGATGGCTTGTGCCAGAGGGTGCTCGGAAGCGCTTTCCAAGGTAAAGAGCACATCGCCTAACGGAAATCGAAGAAGCGGGTCGGAGATGTCGGTCACCGTGGGGCGTCCTTCGGTCAGCGTGCCGGTTTTATCGAGTACAATGGCGTTCACCTTACGGGCTGTTTCCAGACTTTCCGCATCTTTAATCAGGATACCGTTTTCAGCCCCCTTTCCGATGCCGACCATGATGGCCGTCGGTGTGGCCAGTCCTAATGCACAGGGGCAGGCAATGATGGTGACGGTAACTGCGGCCAGCAAGCCATGGGTGAATCCGTTGGCATTGTCTAGCCATATCCAGGCTAAAAACGAAAGAACGGCAATGCTCAGGATGGTAGGCACGAAGATAGCCGCGATGCGGTCTACTAATTGCTGTACGGGGGCCTTGCTGCCTTGTGCATCTTGCACCATGCGGATGATATGGGCCAGAACGGTTTCACTGCCCACCTTGTCGGCGATGAAACTGAAGCTTCCTTTCTGGTTGATGGTGCCGGCATATACCTTGGCACCGGGAGTCTTTTCGGTAGGAAGCGGTTCGCCGGTGAGCATGCTCTCGTCCACATAGGAACTGCCTTCATACACGGTTCCGTCCACGGCAATGCGGCTGCCCGGTTTGACTACCAGTCGCTGCCCCTGCTGTACTTGTTCTACGGGAATTTCTTTCAGCTGTCCTTCCGGAGTGAGTATGGTGACGGTGGCCGGCTGTAGTCCCATCAGTTTTTTGATGGCTTCCGACGTATTTCCTTTGGCCTTCTCTTCCAGTAACCGTCCGAGCAGGATAAAGGAGATGATGACGCTGGCCGCCTCGAAATAGACGTGAGGGTGAATGCCTCTGCTCAGCCAGAACTCCGGCCAGAACAGGTTGAACAGGCTGAATGTATAGGCAATGCCAGTACTCACGGCTACCAGCGTGTCCATGTTGGAAGTGCGGTGCTTCAACTGTTTCCAGGCGTTGCGGTAAAAATCTCTTCCCAGCCAGAATACTACGGGAGTGGAAAGAATCCACATCACATAATTGGCGTACGTCCAGTCCATGAAGCACATGCCGATAATGGCTACGGGCACGGAAAGCATCAGCGAAAAGATAGTACGCTGTTTCAGTTGACGGTATTTCCGGCTATGTGCATCTTCTGCTATTTTCTCTTTTTGAGCATTTGTTTCAATGACCAGGTCGTATCCGGCATTCTGAATGGCACCTTTTAATGTTTCGGGTGTACATTCCTGGGGGTTGTATTCTACAGTGGCCGTGGCGGCTGCATAATTCACCTGAGCATGATATACACCCGGTTGACGGTTCAGTGTCTTTTCCACCCGTGTGGCACAGGCGGCGCAACTCATGTCCAGCACTGGAAAGGTTTGTGTAGTTTTAGTAGTATTCATATTTTCTTTATTTAGAATGGGACAAAATTACAACATTATTGGTTGAATTGGAAACTTCAGTTTCATATTTGTCTCTCAGGGGGATATTTCTTGTAAGGAATTCGTTATTTTTGCGCAAAATAAAATACAACTATTGTTATGTCGCATTTAGCTCCTCTTATCAGTGATCTGGCCTTGATATTGATTAGTGCTGGAATCATGACATTACTATTTAAGAAATTGAAGCAGCCTTTGGTGTTAGGCTATATTGTCGCAGGTTTTGTCTGTAGTCCTCATTTTGCGTTTACCCCTTCGGTGGTAGATGCGGATAATATCCAGACATGGTCGGAGATTGGTGTCATCTTCCTTTTGTTTGCGCTGGGACTGGAATTCAGCTTCAAGAAACTGATGAAAGTGGGAGGTTCAGCGGTCATATCGGCCTGTACGATTATCTTCTGCATGATACTGGTCGGTGTGTTTGTGGGCTGGATGTTTGGCTGGAAACAGATGGACTGCATTTATTTGGGAGGAATGCTGGCCATGTCCTCCACCACCATTATCTATAAGGCATTTGATGATTTGGGACTTCGGCAACAGCGTTTTGCCGGATTGGTGCTGAGTATTCTGATTTTGGAAGATATTCTGGCTATTGTGCTGATGGTAATGCTTTCTACCATGGCCGTAAGTAAGAATTTTGAAGGAAGTGAGATGATTTACAGCATCGGGAAACTGGTGTTCTTCCTGATACTCTGGTTTGTGGTAGGTATTTATCTGATTCCGCTTTTCTTGAAGAGGGCACGCAAACTGATGAGTGACGAGACGTTGCTGATTGTGTCCTTGGCCTTGTGCTTCGGGATGGTGGTGCTGGCGGCCCGTGTAGGCTTCTCTCCAGCTTTTGGTGCATTTATCATGGGTTCTATTCTGGCGGAAACGGTGGAATCGGAACACATTGACAAGCTTGTGGCTCCGGTGAAAGATTTGTTTGGAGCTATCTTCTTCGTATCTGTCGGGATGATGGTCGACCCGAACATGATTGTGGAATACATCTGGCCAATCCTGGCGATTGTGATAGCCATATTGTTGGGGCAGACTATCTTTGGTACGGGAGGTGTGTTGCTGTCAGGGCAGCCGTTGAAAATCGCCATGCAGTGTGGATTCAGTTTGACACAGATTGGTGAGTTTGCCTTTATCATCGCGGCATTGGGAGTAAGTCTGAATGTGACGAGTTCTTTCCTGTATCCGATTGTGGTGGCTGTATCCGTGATAACGACCTTCCTTACTCCTTATATGATTCGTTTGTCCGGTCCTGCTTATGGCTGGGTAGACCGTCATCTTCCGGTATTCTGGAAACACTTGCTGGAACGTTATTCGGTAGGAGTACAGCCTGTGAATCATCAGAATAACTGGGAAAAACTGTTGACTTCTATTGTGCGTATCACATTGATTTACCTGGTGCTTTCCATTGCGATGGTGGTATTGTCATTCAATCTGTTCCTTCCTCTTTTGATTTCCGCACTGGGAGGTTTCTGGGGAAAAGTGTTGGGAGCGGTAGTGACCATCTTGTTGATTTCTCCTTTCCTCCGTGCCATGATTATGAAGAAAAATCATTCCATCGAGTTCAAGGCACTTTGGGCGGACAGCCGTTTCAATCATGCACCGCTGATTTCAATCGTGTTGCTTCGCATTGTGCTGGCTGTATTGTTTGTGGTCTACATCATCAAGCATCTGTTCCAGGCCTCTGCCGCGCTGATGGTGGGTATTGCCATTCTGGTCGTCCTGCTGATGATTTTCTCTCGTTTCTTGAAAAAGCAGTCAATCGGGATGGAAAGGGTGTTTGTGCAGAATCTCCGTTCCAAGGAAATCAAGAAAGCGTATTTGGGCGAGAGCCAGCCGGAATATGCCGGACGACTGCTGGACCGTGATTTGCACCTGTCGGATTTTGTGGTTCCTGCCGACTCGTTGTGGGGAGGAAAGACCTTGATGGAACTAGACTTCGGAAAGAAATACGGAGTGCATGTGGCTTCTATCATACGAGGTGCGCATCGCATTAACATCCCGGGTGGGGGAAACCGGGTTTTCCCGAATGACAAGTTGCAGGTTATCGGAACCGACGAACAGTTGTCTGTATTCTCCGGACAGCTGGAAAAGGTAGCAGAAGGTTACAAGGATGAGGACTTTGAGAACCGCGAGATGTACCTGAAGCAGTTTGTCATTGCAAGGAACTCGCCGTTTTGCGGACGTACGATTCGTGAAAGTGGTGTCCGCAACAAATACCATTGTCTGGTGGTAGGAATTGAGTCTGCCGACGACAGTAACCTGCGGCAGCCGGAAGTCTCTTTTGAATTGCAGAAAGGCGATGTGGTATGGGTCGTAGGAGAGGAAAAGAATTTGAATGCGTTGTTTGAAGCCTCTGAGGTAACAGCCAAGGCAGAATAAAAAAGCTGGACTTGCATAAGTGAATAGGCAAGTCCAGCTTTTATTTTTAATGCGGACAATATTTATTCTTCATCCTCCTCCTCGTCATCAAAGTCGAAGTCAAAGTCATCCAGGTATTCTGGCATGAAGAACTCGTCCAAGTCTCTTCGTTCTTTCTTTGTGGGACGTCCTGTACCACGGGCACGGTCTACGAATCCGCTGATTTTACTCATCTCCAGCAATTCATACTGGTCGGGTGTAGTCACGTTTTCCATGATTTCCGGTACCAGTTTGGCTCCCACTCTTTTTTCAATGGCCTGCAGCACCTTGAAGGAATAGGTTACAGGAGGCTTTCTGACCTGTACCACGTCCCCTGGTTTCACCATTCGGGCAGGTTTCACCTGAGAACCGTTGATCGAGATTCTTCCTTTTTTGCAGGCTTCGGCAGCAATGGTTCTTGTCTTGAAGATACGTGCAGCCCACATCCATTTGTCAATTCGTGCTTCCGGCATGGTTTTTATTTGTTATTATATTGATTCATGGTGATGTTCAGTCCGGCCAGACAGAAACTCTTGATGATTTCCTGTGCTACCTCCAGACGTTCCGGCATCTGCTTCATGGATTCTTCGTCGAAATGCCCGAGAACAAAATCAATTTGTCCTCCTTTCGGGAAGTCGTTTCCGATGCCAAAGCGCAGGCGGGCATAGTTCTGAGTGCCTAACGTAGCGGCAATGTGCTTCAATCCGTTGTGGCCTGCATCACTGCCTTTTCCTTTCAGTCGCAGGGTTCCAAAAGGCAGGGCCAGGTCATCTACTACAATCAATACGTTTTCCAAAGGGATTTTTTCTTGTTGCATCCAATAGCGTACTGCATTCCCACTCAGGTTCATGTAAGTGGATGGTTTGAGCAGAATCAATTGTCTGCCTTTTAGCGAGAGCTGGGCGGTAGCTCCATAACGTCCGTCGCTAAAAACAATATTGGACGCCTTAGCCAAGGCGTCCAATACCATAAATCCTATATTATGACGGGTTTCGCGGTATTCTTCACCGATATTCCCCAGTCCAACAATCAAGTATTTCATTGAAAGGATTTTTGTAGTTTTAGGTTACTGAAATTATTTACCAGCAGCAGCCTGAGCACCACGAGCAGCACGAGTCAATTTAACTGCACAAACCACAGCTTCTTTTGCGTTCAGCAGTTCCAGACCTTCGTATTTCAGTTCACCCACTTTAATAGTTTTACCCAATCCCAGCGGAGTCACGTCTACAACCAGACGTTCAGGAATTACATTGTACAAGGCTTTCACTTTCAACTTACGGATCTGCAGAGCCAATTTACCACCGGCTTTCACACCTTCTGCCAAACCTTCCAACTTCACAGGAACTTCCATTACGATAGGTTTGCTTTCATCGATCTGATAGAAGTCAACGTGCAGAATTTTGTCTGTTACAGGGTGGAACTGGATATCTTTCATGATAGCATTTACAATCTTGCCATCAATGTTCAGGTCTACAACGTAGATGTGCGGTGTGTATACCAAGTTACGCAAGCCTTCAGTAGGAACTGTAAAGTGAGTAGCAACCTGATTGCCGTTTTCATCTTTCTGAGTTCCGTACAATACGCAAGGAATACCATTGTCTTTACGAAGTTCACGAGTGGCTTTCTTGCCAGTTTCAGTTCTCAAAGAACCTTTGATTTCGATTGATTTCATTGTTTTTAATTTTTTGTGTTACTCTAAATTAAGTTGATTGTTTGCTTAATTCGCCATCACACGATGTGGTATATCACACGATGAGCTTGAAAAAGCGGCGCAAAGGTATGCATTTTCTTTTTACCTTCCAAATGTTCATGGAATAAATTCCTGTAATTCAAGTTGGAATCAGTACTTTTGCGCTTTATCTTAAAAATCGATGTCAATTTTTATTTCTTCAGATTGTGAAGGCATTTCTTCTGTAGCTGTAGCAGGCTGATAATGTGCTTCACTTGTGGTACCCTGTTCGTGTCCGATAAAATCGATAGCTTGCTGCAAACCGTTCATAAACTTCTCAAAATCTTCCTTGTACAGGAAAATCTTGTGTTTTTCAAAATTAACCTGAGGATCATCTTTGTCAAGAGACACTACTTTCTTGCTTTCTGTGATAGCAATGAACATTTCCTCTTTCCGGTTTTTCTTTACATCCAAGTAGTAAATTCGTTTTCCAGCTTTGATAGCTTTGGAGAAAACGATTTCTTTGTCGTTTTCAATAGTCGTACTTTTCTTCTTCAGTTCTTCCATAACTCACTGTTACTAATAAAAATGCGTTCAAATTTGAATATTTTTTTGCAATGTGCCAAAAGAGAATAAGGAAAAATGTCGAATCTCTGAAAAAAAAGAAAAAATATAATGCTTTATGGTGTGTAATAAAGGAAAAATGCTTACTTTTGCCCACCTAAAAATATAGTTTGTTTATATATTATGATTAACAGAGTTCTTATTCGTCTGAAGATAGTTCAGATAATTTATGCGTATTATCAGAACGGAGGTAAAAATTTGGATACTGCAGAAAAGGAGTTGTTCTTCAGTTTATCTAAAGCGTATGATCTGTACAACTATCTTTTGCTTTTGATGGTAGAGGTAACCAAGTATGCCAACAAGCGGTTGGATGTAGCAAAAAACAAGTTGGTTCCTACCAAAGAAGATTTGTCTCCCAACATGAAATTTGTAGAAAATCGCTTCATTGCGCAGTTGGAAATCAACAAACAGTTGAATGCTTTTGCTTCTTCTCAGAAGAAAACCTGGGAAAATGAAGGCGATTTCATTAAAAACCTGTGTGAACAAATCATGCAGAGTGATATATATAAGGAGTATATGGCCAGCGAAACTTCTTCATACGAAGAGGATCGTGAATTGTGGAGAAAACTGTACAAGAAAATTATTTTCAACAATACAGCTCTTGATGAAGTTCTGGAAGACCAGAGTTTGTATTGGAATGACGATAAGGAAATCGTGGATACTTTTGTGTTGAAGACTATCAAGCGCTTCAATCCTGAGAACGGTGAAAAGCAGGAACTTCTTCCTGAATTTAAGGATGAAGAAGATCAGGACTTTGCTCGCCGCTTGTTCCGTCGTTCTATCCTGAATGCAGATTATTACCGTCATTTAATCAGTGAGAATTCAAAGAACTGGGATTTGAGCCGAGTAGCTGTGATGGATGTCATCATCATGCAGATTGCATTGGCTGAGATTCTGAGTTTCCCTAACATTCCGGTAAATGTATCGTTGAATGAATACGTGGAAATTGCCAAGCTGTATAGCACTCCGAAGAGTGGCGGTTTCATCAATGGTACTTTGGACGGTATTGTTAATCAATTGAAAAAGGAAAACAAGCTGACCAAAAACTAATATATTTGTCCAGCTATTATTAATCTAAACCGAAAAACGTATGAATTTGTTAGCTGTAGTATTGCAGGCACAGGGAGGAGCAGATTACTCTTTCCTTATTATGATGGTGGCTATTTTTGCCATTATGTACTTTTTTATGATTCGTCCCCAGAACAAGAAGCAGAAAGAAATTGCCAAGTTCCGCAAGAATTTGGAAGTAGGACAGTCTGTAGTAACTGCGGGTGGAATTTATGGAAAAATCAAGGAAGTAGAAGATAATACTGTTGTAGTTGAAGTTGCTGCCGGTGTAAAAATCAAGGTAGATAAGAACTCAATTTATGCAGATGCACAGGCTCAGCCTGCGAAATAAATATGAATGACTATGTTCGATCGAAAGAACATAAAGAGATATTACTTGATACTTGTACGAAAAATCAGGAACTTTCTGCTCAGTGCCAAGAGCAGAGAGTTTCTGATTTTTCTGTTTTTCGTGTTCGTGTCGCTTTGTTTCTGGTTCTTGCAGACCATGAACGACACGTATCAGACCGAGTTTAAGATTCCGGTCAGACTGAAGAATGTGCCGAAAGAGGTGGTCATGACGTCTGAACTGCCTGATGAGATTCGGGTGAAGGTAGAAGACAGAGGTACGGTACTGCTGAACTACATGCTGGGACGCACTTTCTTTCCGCTGACTTTTAACTTTGAGGATTATCAGGATAAAGGTTCTTATGTCCGCATTCCTCAGACTGAGATATTGAAAAAAATCAGTGCCCAGCTGAATAACTCTACGCAACTGCTTGCCGTACGTCCGGACACACTGGATTATATCTATTCAAGGGGAATACCCAAGAAAGTGCCGGTAGCAGTGGGTGGAGAAGTATCGGCTGGCAGACAATATTATGTGTCGGATATTCGGGTAATACCTGATTCTGTAGTTGTCTATGCCCCTCAGGGTGTGCTGAATACCATTCTGACAGCGTACACACAGCCCTTCCATTGGACTAACGTAACGGATACGCTGAAGAAACATATCAACCTGCAAAAGCTTCATGGCGTGAAGTTTGTGCCATCATCCGTAGATGTGGTGGCTTGTGTGGATATGTATTCAGAGAAGACGCTGGAAGTGCCAGTGGTGGGAATCGGTTTCCCGAAAGGAAAGGTTTTGCGGACTTTCCCGTCGAAGGTGCAGATAACTGTGCAGGTAGGACTGAAGAACTTTAAGTCTGTGACGGAGAAAGATTTTCTGGTCGGTGTTTCTTACGCCGATGTGGTGGCGAATAAATCAGAAAAACTGCCTCTTACCGTAAAACGCTATCCGGATGTAGTAAGTCACGTGCGTGTGACTCCTTCCTCTGTAGATTACTTGATTGAACAGCAGACCGTAAGCGAACCCTCTAAAGAAAAAGAATCAGAATGATCAAGATTGGAATCACAGGAGGTATCGGGAGTGGTAAATCCTATGTGTCGCATTTGCTGGAAGAAGCAGGCATTCCTGTATACGATACGGATACGGAAGCCAAGAAACTGACGCTTTCTCATCCACGAATACGTGAGGGGTTACTGGTTTTGTTAGGAGAGGACGTGTATAAGGCAGACGGCTCATTGAACAAGCCCGTGCTGGCAAATTACTTGTTTGCCTCGACAGAGAATGCCGGACGCGTTAACCGCATCATCCATCCTTGTGTGTATGAAGACTTCCAACAGTGGGCAGACCGTCAGGCCGCATCCGGAACGGAGGTGGTAGCTATGGAGAGCGCCATCCTGTTTGAGTCGGGCTTTCACACAGCCGTGGACTATGTCGTGATGGTGTATGCTCCCTTGGAGTTGCGTATAACGCGGGCTATGCAGCGGGATGCCGCTACGGAAGCACAGATAAGGGCACGTATTTCTGCACAGATGGATGACGAAGAAAAGAAGCGTCGGGCAGACTATGTCATTTTCAACGACGAAAAATTACAGTTGGATACGCAGATTGCGGCGTTGGAAGAGTGGCTTGCTCACAGAAAAACGGGCCGATAGTTTGTGTATGTCATTCGTGCGTTGTATTTTTGTCACTCGTAATTAAATTAATCATTAGAGATAATATGTTGAAGACTATTTTAGCGATTTCTGGAAAACCAGGTTTGTACAAACTGATTTCTCAGGCAAAGAATATGCTGATTGTGGAAACAGTCAGTGCAGATAAGAAAAGAGTTCCGGTCTATGCCAGTGACAAGGTAATCTCACTGGGCGATATTGCCATGTATACTGATGCAGAAGAAGTAGCTTTGGGCGAAGTGCTGGAATCTGTAAAGAAGAAAGAAAACGGTAACGTGACTTCTTTGGATTACAAGAAAGCTTCTGCAGAAGAATTGCACGCATTTATGGCTGAGGTATTGCCTAACTACGACCGTGACCGTGTACATACCAGTGACATTAAGAAATTGATTCAGTGGTACAACCTGCTGGTGTCAAACGGAGAAACTGATTTCGTAGAAACAGAAAAAGCAGCCGAATAAAGCAGAAGAGTCGTACAGCTTGATGTACAATTTGGAACAGGAAACTGTCTCAAGGTAAACGGATGCATCGTTCCGGCTACGGAGTGCATATTTGCCTTGAGACAGTTTTTTATTTATAGTAATGGAAGCTGAAAACCACAGCAGAAGATTATGAAGAAGATAATACTGATTACGGGCGGCGAGCGCTCCGGAAAAAGCAGTTATGCAGAGCGTCTGGCTCATGAGTTGTCTGCATCGCCGGTGTATATGGCCACGGCAAAGATATGGGACGAGGAATTTCGTCGTAGGGTGGAGCGTCACCAGCAAAACCGGGGGCCGGAGTGGACGAACATTGAAGAAGAAAAGGAACTGAGCCGTCATGATATTACAGGACGGGTGGCTGTCATTGATTGTGTGACGCTCTGGTGCACGAACTACTTTGTGGAACAGCCGGAAGTGTCACTTGCCTTAGAAGCCTTGAAGCGGGAATTCGATCGTTTCACTGCCCAGGATGCGACCTTTATTTTCGTGACGAATGAGATTGGCATGGGAGGCGTTTCCCCCAATGAGGTACAACGTCGTTTCACCGATTTGCAGGGATGGATGAACCAGTATATTGCTTCGAAAGCCGATCAGGTCGTACTGATGGTTTCCGGTATTCCGGTTAAAGTGAAAGGATAAATCATGCGTAAGTTTAGTATAGCACCTATTGCCTGTCCGGAACTGGAGCAGGCAGCCCATGAAAAGATTGATAACCTGACGAAACCGAAAGGTTCTCTGGGGCGTCTGGAGGAATTGGCTCTGCAGGTTTGTATGATTCAGCAGACCTTGTCGCCTTCGTTGAACAATCCGTATAACTTGCTTTTTGCAGCCGACCACGGCATTGTGGAAGAGAAGGTCAGTGCTTCGCCGAAGGAGATTACCTGGCAGCAAATCAGTAATTTCCTGCACGGAGGAGCCGGTATCAATTTTTTGTGCCGTCAGCATGGATTCCGCCTGGAAATCATTGATGCAGGAGTGGATTACGACTTGCCCTACGAAAAAGGTATCATTGATATGAAAGTCCGTCGCGGTACACGTAATTTCCTTCACGAAGATGCCATGACACCCGAGGAAATGAATCTGTGTCTGGAGCGTGGAGCACAATGTGTAGACCGTATTCATGCCGCAGGTTGTAACGTGGTGAGTTTCGGCGAAATGGGAGTAGGAAACACCTCCGCTTCTTCCTTGTGGATGAGTTGCCTGACAGGTATTCCACTGGAACAATGCGTGGGAGCCGGCAGCGGACTGTATGGAGAAGCCATGACCCATAAGTTCCGGGTGCTTCAGCAGGCTCTTCAACATTTCTCGGGCGAGCATACGGTGGAAGAAATCCTGTGTCGTTTCGGAGGACTTGAGATGATGATGGCAGTAGGTGGCATGTTGCGTGCGGCAGAGCTGCGCATGGTCATTCTTGTGGACGGCTTTATCATGACCAACTGCATACTGGCTGCTTCGCGTTTGTGTCCCGACGTACTTTCGTATGCTGTGTTCGGACATCAGGGAGATGAAAGCGGACACAAACTGTTGCTGGACTACCTGCACGCCCGTCCGTTGTTGAATCTGTCATTGCGTCTGGGTGAGGGAAGCGGCTCTGTCTGTGCCTTTCCTATCCTCGATTCAGCTGTGCGGATGCTGAACGAGATGGATAACTTTGCCCATGCATCCATTACCAAATACTTCTGACCTCATGAATAATTTACTGGCTGCTCTGATGTTTTTCACCCGTCTGCCTTTCTGGCGGATTTGTACGGTGCCGTCCGAATGCTTTCGGCACGTGGTGAGTTACTGGAGCCTTTGCGGATGGCTCACGGGGGGAGTGATGGCCCTGTCTTTCTGGGTTTTCTCCACCTGGTTTCCTCTGCCGGTAGCGGTACTGCTGGCCTTGTGTGCCCGTCTTTTCCTGACGGGGGCTTTGCATGAAGACGGTCTGGCCGATTTTTTCGACGGATTTGGGGGCGGACGCGACCGGGAAGGCATTCTCCACATCATGAAAGATTCCCATATTGGGAGCTACGGTGTGCTGGGGCTGATATTGTATTATCTGCTCTCATTCTCGTTATTGGTATCTTTGCCTGCGGCCGTTATTCCCTGGGTGCTGTGCGTGGCCGACCCTTTTTGCAAGTTTGTATGCAGTTTCATGCTCCTGTTTCTTCCGTACGCCCGAAAAGAAGAAGAAAGCAAGGCTAAGGTGGTCTATACCCGCATGAGCCTTTCGGAGTGGATAGCCAATATTGCAGGCGGATTGTTGCCTTTACTGCTTTTACCTTTTTCTTATTGGGGGATGCTGTGCTTTCCATGTGTACTTTTCATTGGATTGGGCTGGCTGCTCAAGCGACGTTTAGGAGGATACACCGGCGACTGTTGTGGCGCACTTTTCCTCTTGTGTGAGCTGGCGTGCTGGATGGGAGCAGTAGTGATGGCATATAATTTTTAATACGGTTAGACATAAGAAAATGAAAGTATATTTAGTTCGACATACTTCGGTGGATGTGGCATCCGGGACGTGCTACGGGCAGACCGATGTGCCGCTGCGTGCTTCGTTTCAGGAAGAGGCAGAGACATGTAAAAAGGCCCTTCAGGATACGGGAATGCGTTTTTCACGTATCTATACCAGTCCTTTGTCCCGCTGTACACGCTTGGCGGCCTATTGCGGCTTTCCCGAAGCGGAACGTGACGAGCGGCTGAAAGAAATGAACATGGGTGAGTGGGAGATGCAGCGTTTTGAGGAAATAACCGACCCGCGCATCCAGGAATGGTATGACGATTACCTGCGGGTTCGGACTACCGGAGGCGAGTCGTTCATGGACGTGCTGGCCCGTGTGTCCGACTTCCTTGACCACCTGGACCGTACTTCAGGTCCGGCACTGGTATTTGCCCATGGCGGTGTGCTGGTAGCCGCACAAGTCTATGCCGGCAAGGTGAAACTGGAAGATGCCATGAAAGCCTTGCCTCCTTACGGGGGGATGGTGGAAATTGATCTGCCGCTTCCACGTTTGCATCCGCTCATGCTGGCCGGAACAGGCAGTGACGTGGGTAAGAGTGTACTGGCTGCGGCGTTATGCCGTATTTTCTTGCAGGACGGGTACCATCCGGCACCTTTCAAGGCACAGAACATGGCACTCAACTCGTATGCCACTCCCGAAGGACTGGAAATCGGACGGGCACAGGCGGTGCAGGCTGAGGCCGCAGGAGTACCCTGCCATACGGATATGAATCCGTTGCTGTTGAAGCCGACTTCCGACCAGACGGCACAGGTGGTGCTGAGCGGTAAGCCCATAGGCAACCGGAGTGCGTATGAGTACTTCCGGACAGAAGGACGTGAGGAGTTGCGTCGGGAAGTGAATCAGGCATTCGACCGTCTGTCAGCCCGTTACAATCCGGTGGTGATGGAAGGAGCGGGCAGTATCTCGGAAATCAACCTGAAGGATACGGACCTGGTGAATCTGCCCATGGCGCGTCATGCCCATGCGGATGTGATTCTGGTAGCCGATATCGACCGGGGAGGTGTGTTTGCCAGTGCCTACGGTTCGGTGGCCTTGCAGACACCGGAAGACCGCAAACGCATCAAGGGAATTATTGTCAATAAGTTTCGTGGCGACCTTCGCTTGTTTGAATCGGGGGTGAAGATGATGGAAGAAATCTGTGGCATTCCGGTGCTGGGCGTGATACCGTATTACCACGACATCTACATCGAGGAAGAAGATTCGGTGGAACTTTCCTTGAAACAGCGGAAGGCGGTGCAGGGAAAGGTCAATGTGGCGGTGGTATTGCTCCGTCATCTCTCGAATTTCACTGATTTCAATATGCTGGAGCATGACGAACGGGTAAACCTGTACTATACGAACAACGTGGACGACCTGATGAAGGCCGACATCATCCTGCTACCCGGCAGCAAGAGTACCATCGACGATTTGTACGAACTGCGTCGTAACGGAGTGGCACAAGCCATTCTTCAGGCACGCCGCAACGGGGCTACCGTGATGGGAATTTGTGGCGGATACCAGATGATGGGGCAGCGTATTGCCGACCCCGACGGAGTGGAAGGAAGCATCAGCCAGATGCCCGGACTGGGACTTCTGCCTACAGAAACGGCCATCGAAGGAGAGAAGGTGACACGTCAGGTACGTTTTGCTTTTCTGTCTTCCGAAGAACCGACCTGCACGGGATACGAAATCCACATGGGGCGCACTTCGGCGGTGGAAGGAGAGACTTTGACTCCGCTGGTGCGTCTGGAGAACGGAGAAACGGATGGCTGTGTGGCAGACCGGAAATGTGCCGGTTCCTACATTCACGGCATACTGGATAATCCGGAAGTGATAGAGTGGCTGCTGGCTCCGTATGCCGAAAAGCTGGACCAGCCTCAGTTGGATTATGCCGCTTTCAAGGAGGAACAATACAACAAGCTGGCCGACCATGTGCGGAAGCACCTGAACATGCCACTGCTTTACCAAATACTGACTCAAAATGATTAACGGACACGGAGACGATGCCTATCGCTATACGGCCATTCATGCCAATTTCAGTTCGAATGTGTACCACCGGGTGAACCATGATGGGTTGAACCGCTACCTGGCCGGATGCCTGCCGTGCATCCGTTCCTATCCGGAACCGGAGCCCTATGCACTGGCTGCTGAGCTGGCCCGGTTGCATGGTGTCAGTCCGGAGGAAGTCTGTGTGACGAATGGAGCCACGGAAGCCATCTACCTCATTGCCCAGGCTTTTTGCGGAAGTCATTCTGCTGTATGGATACCGACCTTTAGTGAATATGCCGATGCCTGCCGCTTGCACGGACATCGGGTGGAAGGTATTTCCAGTCTGGAGAAACTGACGGGCAATGAGGGGATTTTCTGGCTGTGTAATCCGAATAACCCCACGGGGCAGACATGGGATGTCGTCACGCTTCGCCGACTGATAGCCGCATATCCCCGAAAGCTGTTTGTCATCGACCAGTCGTATGCGCTGTTTACGGAGAAAGAGGTGCTGTCCGTGGCCGAGACGGTGAAATTGCCTAACGTATTGCTGCTGCATTCCATGACCAAATGCTATGCGGTGCCGGGCCTGCGCCTGGGAGCGGTGACGGGTAGCAGGGAGCTTCTTTCCCGGATACGTGCCTGCCGTATGCCCTGGTCAGTCAATGCCTTGGCCGTAGAAGCTGGACATTACCTGCTACAGCATCCGGAGGAATATCGCATGGACATACAGGCTTTGCTGGCTGAACGAAAGCGGGTGACCGATGCATTAGAAGCTTTGGGTGGGATAGAGGTACTGCCTACGGATACGCATTATTTTTTAGCACGTCTTCGGCAGGGTACTGCGGCACAACTGAAAGAATTCTTGGCTACCCGGCACGGACTGCTGATTCGCGATGCATCCAATTTCGAAGGACTGGATGCACGTTATTTCCGTATCGCCATACAGACGGAAGAAGAAAACAATCTATTAATTGAAGGCATACACGAATGGATACAGAACTCGTAATGGGATTGATTCCCCTGGCAGGAGGCTTTCTGCTTGACAAGATTTTAGGTGACCCGCTGTGGTTGCCCCATCCGGTGGTAGGATTCGGAAAACTGATTTCGCGGTGTGAGCGCAGAGGAAATCAGGGAGCTCACCGCAGACGGAACGGAGCGTGGACCGCAATAGGGCTGGTTGTGCTAACCTTTCTGGTGAGCAAGGGGCTGCTGGAAGCGGCAGCTCTGCTGCATCCCTGGGTAAAGATAGCACTTTCGGTAGTGGCCGTATTCTATTGTCTGGCCGGGAAAACCCTGATAGATGAGGTTCGGATGGTGTTTGAAGCGGCGGATACTTCGCTGGAAGCCGGGAGAAAACAGGTGGCCCGCATCGTGGGAAGAGATACTTCTTCCTTGACTGACCAGGAGGTGCGTACGGCTGCCCTTGAGACTTTGGCCGAGAATTTGAGTGACGGTGTCATCGCTCCGCTTTTCTGGTATTTTCTGTTGGGGGTGCCGGGGATGCTGGCGTATAAGATGGTCAATACTCTCGACTCTATGATTGGCTACCGTAATGCCCGTTATAAAGATTTTGGCTGCTGGGCGGCCCGCATGGACGACGTGGCCAATTACCTTCCTGCCCGACTGACTGCTCTGCTGATGGTGCTGGTTTCCGGTCGCTGGTCGTTGCTGAAGTTCGTGGCACATTACGGGCGGATGCATGCTAGCCCTAATTCCGGTTATCCGGAAGCGGCACTGGCGGGAATCCTGAACTGCCGCTTTGGTGGTCCGCACGATTATTTCGGCGAGACCGTTTACAAGCCCTTCATCGGAGATAATCCTCGTCCGTTGGATAGTCGGGATATGCGTGTGGCCATCCGTGTCAACCGTGGGGCTGAACTGTTGATGCTACTTCTTATGATAGGAGGATATTGGTTTGTTTTTCAGTGATTTATTGAGGAAATAAACTGATTCTCAGAAAGCATAAAAAACGCAAGTGCGTTTGGACTGAAACTCTTTTGCGTTTTAGTTCAAGCGCACTTGCGTTTTAAGTAAAACGTCCTTGCGTTTACTTTGAAACGCAAAGACGTTCTGAGGGTTGTTATTCATAGATGTATTCTACATCCGACTTCTTAAAGCGGAGAAGTCGGGTGTCGTTCGGGCCTGCGCCGTTCTTGGCTGGATAAAGTCCTGCCATTGTGCCGTTATAGAACCATCCCTGTCCGTTGCTGGGCGAGTAAGTGGCCCATAACATGGCATTGTAGTGATTGTGTTTGATGCCATCGTCATTCCATTGTGCTCCGGGACCATACCATACGAGTGGTTCGTATTGCTGCTCTGCATTGTTGTACATCTGAATGTAAATCAGGTCAGACAGTGCTACGGTTCCTACCGTGATGTCGTTTCTTCTTCTTTGGCGACGCTGAATGTTTGTTCCTCCGTTCCATGCCGTGGTGTGACTGCCATCCCACATCAGCCAGATGGTTCCGCTGGTTGAATTTAATACTCGTTCAAAATTTTCCATGATCTCTTCTACTTATTCGGCAGCTCAGGCCCGTTTCCGCCCTATTATCATGACCGTCTTGTGTATGATTTTCGGTATGCTTCCGCTGATGTTCTCATCCGGTGCCGGAGCAAACGGAAACAGTTCACTTCACGTCTGCCTGTGGGAGTTCCACTTCAGATGCTCTCCAACCGTCCGGACGTGCGTATGGCCGAACGTGACCTGGAACAAGCGTTTTATGTGACTAATCAGGCCAATTCAGCCTTTTATCCGTCCATAACCTTAAGTGGAAGTGCCGGATGGACAAATTCGGTGGGCGGACCGATTACCAATCCGGGCAAGTTTGTTACCTCAGCCTTGGCTTCTCTGGCGCAGCCGCTGTTTAACAGAGGGACATTGATTGCCCGCCGGCGCATTGCCAAGGCACAGCAGGAAGAGGCTCTTCTGGCTTTTGAGCAAAAGTTGCTGGATGCCGGTACGGAAGTGAACGAAGCGCTGGTGTCTTATCAGATAAGCAAAAGGAAAAAAGATAATTACGAAAATCAGGTGGCTGCCCTGGAAAAGGCCTTCACCAGTACGTCACTGCTGATGCAGCATGGCAATACGACCTATCTGGAAGTGCTGACTGCCCGGCAGACGTTGTTAAATGCCCAGCTCTCTCAAACCGCTAACTGTTTCAAGGAGATACAAAGCCTTATCAACTTGTATCGGGCGCTGGGTGGAGGACAGCATATTTAGTTCTCTTTTTTTAGTTTCTATTGGAATGTTGCTTGACTGTTTTTCCTCTTTTCTCTCTCTCATACTTATATTCATTTTTGTATTCATACCCTGAGAGGAAAACAGTCAAGGACATTCGTTCTTGTTTTTATTGGGTCAGTTTCTTATTCAAACAGAATCTTGCCGAAGAATTCCGGACAATGGAAACAAGGTTCCGGCAAGTCTATCTTGTTCCATGACAGGAAATGCGGGGTATGCTGCTTGTCGCCGCATTTGTAGAAATTGGCACGCGCAGTCATTCCTTTGAAACCTTTGAGCTGATGACGGAAAAATGCTTCCTTTGGGATGCAAAGGGCCAGTTGCCAGCTGCATTCGCCCATACGTTCTTCAAAAGGAGCTTTGTCGAGCGAGGTCCAGCGGTCTACTTTTCGGGTGATTTCCAATGGTGCATGAGGTCTGTCGCCCGGTCTTCCGCCACCGATAAGCAAGGTACCTCCACAGTTGCATTCAAAGTTATAGTAGATATTTTCTTCCTGGTCTTCGGGAAGCTGAAAGAAGAACTCACAGCAGGAGTCTTCCCATACTCTGCCGTTGTCTTCCGCTGCTACGGCACGTATGCTTTCTTCCTTGACGCGGTAGTTCAATAAAATGGCCTCTCCTGTGTGAGCCATGCGGAATTCCACCTCAGGGCGGTAAGGATAGGCGTTCCAGTTTACACAGTCGATGGTCTGAAATTCAATATGGTTTTCATCGAGCAATGCCGGAATGTCTTTTGCGGGGACAAGCGAATGTCCCGTAATTTCATGTACATGTAATTCTTTCATGGTGATTTCTTATTTAGTAATTGAATTAGATTTATTCTTGCTTGTTCAAGATTATTAAAGCTCCGATAACTCCCGGAATCCATCCGCACAGGGTGAGGATGAAGACAATCAGTACTGAGCCGCAGCCTTTATCAATCACGGCAAGAGGCGGAAAAATAATGGAGAGAATAACTCTGATTAATGACATTTCTGTATCGTTTTTGGAAATTTGCAGGAAAGTTATTGAAAAGATTCGGAACTGGCAATAATTTGTGACAGATTCAGGAACTTTCTTTCAATATCATCTTATGTGAAGAACTATTTTACAGGACTTTGGCTTCAATACAAAAAAACGAGTGCATCGAAGCAGATACACTCGTTTTTTTTATGATACCTGTGAAAGGTATTGTATACAGTAAACTTTACAACTTTCTGTCAAAAAGACCGAGCATCCCCGGTCCACAAAGGGGTTACACACTCATTAGCTGAGCATTACGTAACCCCAAATCATCGGGTCTCCCTTGAAGACCTTCTGAATGAAATTCTTCATCGTTTTCATGTTGTTACCCTTTCTTTTTAGTGAATAAAAAACTTTAATACCTTAAATCTAAAACCTAATCTAAAAATACGTCGTCATCCCGACGAGGTAAAAACAATCTTTTTAAATCCTATAACAATCTTTTTCCTGGTAACCGTTGAACTTTCGTTCTTGATCACGCTGCAAAGATAGAGCTTTTTTGAATAGAATATATGTTTTATAACATGAAATTTTGATTTTCCGGTGTTTTATTGATGTAAATCAACAAAACGGCTTTAAACGGAGTGCTTGGCGGCGCACTTGGCGCAGATACCCTTCACGATGTAGTTCACTTTTCGGGCAATGAAGCCTTCGGGCAGGTCGATGTGTGGTATCAGGTCTTCGTTCAGGCAGTAGGTATTCTGGCAGATTTCGCAATAGAAGTGGCAGTGGGCCTCTTCTTTGTGGCAGTCTCCGTGGTTGTGGCAGATGCAGTATTTGTGTGAGCCGCTGCCGTCGTCTACACTGTGTATCAGGTGGTGCTCGTGAAAGAGCACGAGGGTGCGGAAGATGACCGACTTGTCGATGCTGTCGAGTTGTCTTTCCAACGTGCTCAGGCTGAACGTGTCACTGTTACGGGCAATGGCTTCATAAATGAGCAGTCGGGTAGAGGTGGGACGGATGCCGGCCGACTCTAAAATGGGAGTATAGTCTTCAGTTTTCATAAAAAATGGATGCTTATCTGTTGACAGCAGCAAAGATAAGCATCCATTTTGGTAACCTGGTTGTTTTTCAGGCAGGTTTTTTAGTCAGTGAGCCCGAGCTTTTTCTTCATGTCCTTGCTCAGGGCATCTTTGTGTACAAGTACGTAGATAGTCTTGGCACGTACGTAGCTTTCCGACATGTTCAGGTAACCGCCAAAATCATTGCGGTCGGTTCCCCAGGAGTTCTTGGTGATGTAGTATTTCGTGCCGTTCTGGTCCTTGGCGATGCCGGTGAGGTGCATCAGGTGGTCATCGGTTGTTACGAAAGATTCGTATCCTTTCTGGCGGATTTCGGGAGTTACTTTGACTTCCGGACAAGGATATTCAAACTTGAAGGCTTCGTTGAGTCTTTCCTGTGCATCCATACCTTGCCAACGGGCAAAGTCAGTATCCTTCAGGTCTTCTGTCTTTCCGGTTTCCGGATTGATGGCTACTCCGTGCTTGAAAGAGAAACCTTTTTCGCTGACGTCTCCGTCCCAGCATACGGTGTAGCCGTTTTTCAGCGCATAGTCTGTGGCTTCCATCATCTCATCCAGCGGAAGGTTGTACATTTTGGCATGTTCCCAGTTGTCGGGAATTTCTACTTCAAAGGCCTGGTAGTAAGGCTTGTGGGTAAAGCTGGTCAGCATGACATAGTCTTCGGGATGGATGTCCAGGCTCTTTGCGAAGGACTGCGGAGTGTATTCCTTGTCTTTGTAGGTAAACTTTTCAGGCAGTTCGCCCATGTAGATGTCGAACAGGCTCTTGATTAGCTTGTCGTATTCCGGACTGCGCTGGCGCATCTGTACGGCCTTTTCGGCAATGACTTCCATATAAGAGGCCAGTTCCTTGTGGTTGTGGGTAGGAGAGTTGTAATTGATACCGCTGTACACTTCTTCCGGTACGATACCTACCTGAGTGAAAGCCGTAAACCAGCTGGGTGAGATACTTCCCTGACCGATGTTGCCTTTTCCGTGGCGCAGGTAGTTGTCGTTCAACTGGTTCATGTATTTCTGACGGACAATGTACATTTCCGAGAGATCAAATTCACCTTTTCCCTGACGCAGGAGTTCGGCTTCGATGAAAGAGGTAGTGGCAAAGCACCAGCAAGTACCGGTGGCAGCCTGATTCTTGACCGGAGTCACTTTCTGGTTGACTACGGTAGTAAACTGGTAGCCTTCGGCCTTGGGCTGTGCTTGAACGGTGGCCGAAGCAAGAAGTAATGCAGAGATAAATGTAACTGTTTTCATATTTTTCTATGTGTTTTTTTACGTGTGTATTAATAAGGAATCAGAATCCGAAACGGTAGTCATTCCAGTATTTGGCAGTCATTTCGTCCCAGCGCAGAAGGGTAGCTCCGATAAAGTCTTTGGTATAGTCGGTCAGATAAGCCTTGGCAGCTTCTTCTCCCTGACTCTTGACCAGCTCGGCATAGCGTTGTTCCACCATCGGCAGTTCTTCCAGTCCTTTTCTTTCAAAATGGAGTAGGTTCTTTTCCAAAATCTTCCGGGCATTTCCCCATCTCACGGTAGCCAGTTTGTTGGCCTGGCGATAGTGCCACAAGGCAGCATCCAGGCGGTAGCGGTGGTTGCCGCAAATCTTGAACATTTCCGGCAGGTCGGTCGTACCGCAGAAGATGGGCACGCGCGGACTCTGTCCGGGGTTGTCCATGCCAAACCAGCAGACACCTCCCACGGCATCCGGAAGCCAGTCGCGCAACTGGATAACGGTAGAGTACGCACATTGCGGCACGGCCACGTTGCGGTTGGCTGTCACGGCACCCTTTTGCAGTGCATTGAACAGCTGTACCTCGTCGGTACGCATCCACGGGTTGGCACGCGGGCTGGTAATGGTATCGGTCTTTCCGGTTTTTCTGTCCTTGACAGCCACTGTCAGGTTTTTCGTTACGCTCCATTCCGTACCTTCATACGTCTGGCGCAGGTAAGCCATCACGTCGGCATTGCTGATTTTCTTTTCCGGTTTTACACTCAGCGGCAGTTCCTCATCGTCCATGCTAAGCTTGAGCGACGGAGCCAGTGTGCTCAGAATGAAGAACTCGCGGATGCTGAATGCCTGCATCTTGCCGAAATAGTTCGGACCACCGTAGGCTTTCCAGAACTTGAACGGTTCCTTGCCGTCCCACAGCTTGAGTTTCTTGGCCACGCTGAACACATTTTCAGATGCCATATAGTTACGTGTATCCTTCAGGTTGAGCGTGCTGATGCGTGAGATATTGGCCGATACGCCCACTTCATCGTCGGGGATACGTACGGCAGCCCATACACCGCCAATCTGGTCGGGGCCTTCGCCGAAGATTTCAAAGTGCCATACTTCCTTCGGGTCGGCAATGGTCAGACATTCGCCCGAATCGCCATAACCGTATTCCTTCACCAGCTTGCCCATGAGCTGAATGGCATCGCGGGCCGTGGTGCAGCGTTGCAATGCCACGCGGGCCAGTTCTTCAATCATGAACATCCCTTTAGGGTTCCGCAGGGTATCCCGTCCGCTGATGGTTGTTTCTCCCATGGCCAGCTGCTTCTCGTTCAGGCATGGATAAGCCGTATCCAGAAAAGCGTAGGTATGTTTGGCTTGCGGAATCTGTCCTTTCACGGTCAGTTTCGTCTGGTCGTTGACCGATTCCGTGTGCATGCGTCCGTCGTAAATGTTCATCACTGTGTCGTTGGCAAAATCTGCTGCCGGTACTACGTTTACCCATGTACGGTACCAGCTGTCGCAGGTGTGGCTTGTCATGACAGAGCCGTCAGTTGAGGCCAGTTTCCCCACCATGATACTGGTACAGCAGTCCGGATCGCGCGGCAAAGTCTGTTGTGCCAGTGAAAACTGAGAGAATGTAACCCCAATAACGAATAAAATGCTACGTATTTTCATGATTTTATATTAAAATGATACCTTTCTGCAAAGGTAGTAAAAAAAGGAGGAAATCGACAAAGGCATAAAGGATAAAAACAGAATTCCGTTGCGTAACGTGCTGGGGTGAAATAAGAGAAAACATCAGTGTGGAGTGTTCCGAAAGCCTTTGCTGTAATTATGTTTCCTTGCCGCGAAACCTATGTTTCCCGGTGCGGAACCTTATGTTTCTCTTGTGGAAAACGTAGGTTTCTGCGGAGAGAAACATAAATCGTGTGGCACGGTAGCTTGTTTATTTCCTGTACGTTTTTCAATCAGGAAAGAGAGGGGGAAGGGGCTTTGCCTTTGGAGACAAAAAAGGCCGTCTCCCTTGTTTTGCGGTAGGAGACGGCCTTCAGATTATTTAATTTCGAATTCTTCCTTCATGTCCATTTCCTGGTTGTTCACGTCAAAGAATTTATATTGCAGGAACGCCAGGTTCTGGTTCGGAACGATTTTGATGCCAAATCCATATTTCATCTGCCATTTGCGCTTCATGGACATGAGTCCCTGATTTACGTAGGCAGCGACATAAGGATGAATGTGTAGTGTGAATTTCTTCACTTTCAGCTTGTTGACCATATAGTCAATCTTACTTTCCAATGTATCGGTAAACAGGATGGAAGGTTTGATTTTTCCTTTTCCGAAACATACTGGGCAGTCCTCATCAGTAGTGACATCCATGGCCGGACGCACACGCTGGCGCGTGATTTGCATAAGTCCGAATTTGCTCAGAGGAAGGATGTTGTGCTTGGCCCGGTCTTTCTGCATGTTCTGGCACATGCGTTCGTAAAGTTTCTGCCGGTTTTCAGCCAGGTTCATATCGATGAAGTCTACCACAATGATACCTCCCATATCCCTTAGACGAAGCTGGCGTGCCAACTCATCGGCTGCGCCCAAATTTACGTCGAGTGCATTCGCTTCTTGTCCGTTAGTTGATTTGGAACGGTTTCCGCTGTTTACGTCCACCACATGGAGTGCTTCCGTATGTTCGATAATCAGGTAAGCTCCGCTCTTGTAGGAAACGGTTTTCCCGAAAGAGGATTTGATTTGCTTGGTGATGCCGAAGTTATCGAAAATAGGGAGCTGGCCGGTGTAGCGCTTCACGATACCCGTACGCTCGGGAGCAATGAGTGCTACATAATCTTTTACTTCGTTGAAAACGGTTTCGTCGTTCACATAGATGTTTTCATACGACGGGTTGAACAAGTCGCGCAGCATGGCTACGGTACGGCTTGTTTCCTCATAAACCAGTGAGGGCAGTTTGGTGGCCTTCTGTACTTTCGTGATGGTTTCTTCCCAATGTTTCAGCAGGACTTTCAGTTCCGCATCCAGTTCTGCCACGCGCTTTCCTTCGGCCACGGTACGTACAATGACTCCGAAGTTCTTAGGCTTGATGCTCTGCAGCAGTTGTTTGAGGCGTGCTCTTTCCTCGCTGGATTTTATTTTTTGTGAAACGGATACTTTGTCGTTGAAAGGTATCAGTACCAGATAGCGTCCGGCGAACGACAATTCGCAGGTCAGTCGCGGCCCCTTGGTGGAAATCGGTTCCTTGACAATCTGTACGATGACTTCCTGTCCCTGCTGGAGCACGCTGGAAATGGTTCCATCCTTTTCAATGTCGGGCAGCATGGAAGCTTTCGACATGGGATAGAGCTTTTTCCGGTCGCTGATTACTTGCTTGAGGTACTTCTGGTAAGAATGAAATTGTGGTCCCAAGTCCAGGTAGTGAAGAAAAGCGTCTTTCTCAAAGCCTACGTCTACAAAGCAGGCGTTGAGGCCGGGCATGAGTTTCCGGACTTTACCTACGTACATGTTGCCTACGGAAAAGGAGAGGTTTCGTTCCTCTTTCTGGAACTCTACCAGGTTCTTGTCCTCCATGAGGGCAATAGAGATTTCCTTGGGCTGTACGTCTACTACTAATTCGCTTGTCACTTTGTTACTTGGTTTTTTGTTTTTACTAGGTTGCTAATTACACAAAGAACAAACCTGAAAGGCTTTTGTTGAGCTTTGCAAGTTTGTTCTTTATTGAAGTCGGACAGACTAACAATTATTTTTTGCTTTTATGTCTGTTCTTTCTTAGTCTTTTTTTACGTTTGTGTGTAGACATTTTATGTCTTTTTCTTTTCTTTCCGCTTGGCATAGCTTCAAAATTTTATGGGTTAATACTAAATGTTAATTATTTTTTTACTGATAGAGTAAATGTTTTTGCTGGTTTAAATGCCGGAATATTGTGTTCCGGAATAATAATGGTAGTATTCTTAGAAATATTACGAGCAGTTTTCTGCGCTCTTTTCTTTACAATGAAACTACCGAAACCACGGAGGTAGACATTCTCATCTTTCGACAAAGATTCTTTTACTGATCCCATGAACGCCTCAAGGGTTGCTAATACTGTTGCCTTGTCAATACCTGTGTTCTTGGCAATTTCGTTTACAATATCTGCTTTAGTCATTGCGCTAATAATTATTGTTATACGTTATCTTAAATTTTTGGACTGCAAATATATAGCTTTTCTGTATCTTTCGAAAATTTCTCGGGAATATTTTTTTAGAAAACTCGTGCTTTTTTGAGAGTTACGAGTCTTTTATACAGCTGTATGACGTGGTTTTTCTGTATATGTCGGGCAAATGTATTATTTTTGCAGCCAAATTATAGATTGGATGAATTTGTTTGCGACTACAATAATTGACTGGTACAAGGAGAACAAGCGTGACCTGCCTTGGCGTGACACCAAAGACCCTTATAAGATATGGATTTCGGAAATCATTCTTCAGCAGACCCGTGTGGTGCAGGGGTATGATTATTACTGCCGTTTCATGGAGCATTTTCCGGATGTAGAAACACTGGCAAAGGCTTCGGAAGACGAAGTGATGAAGTGCTGGCAGGGGCTGGGCTATTATTCGCGTGCCCGTAACTTGCACGCAGCTGCGCGTACGATTGCCGAAAAAGGAGCTTTCCCCGTGCGTTATGAAGATGTAAGGGCATTGAAAGGGGTGGGAGACTATACGGCCGCAGCCATTTGTTCCTTTGCTTACGACATGTCGTATGCGGTGGTCGACGGGAATGTGTATCGCGTATTGTCCCGATGGCTGGGCGTGGAAGAACCCATTGATACCGGAGCTGGAAAAAAACTGTATGCTTCGCTGGCCGATGAAATGATGGACAAGTCGCGTCCGGCATTGTATAATCAGGCCATCATGGATTTCGGGGCCTTGCAATGTGTGCCGTCATCGCCTTCCTGTCTGTTTTGTCCGCTTTCAGACAGTTGTGTGGCCCTGCAAAAGAATTTAGTGGACAAACTTCCCTGGAAATCACGTAAAACGAAGGTGTTAGATCGTTATTTTTCTTATATTTACGTGCGTGCAGGCGTGCATACATTTATAAAAAGGCGTGAAGCCGGAGACATCTGGCAGAATCTGTATGAGTTTCCGCTGATTGAAACGGAACAGGAAGTAGGAGAAGAAGAGATTTTCTCTCTTCCTGCATTCCGGGAACTGGTAGGTAACCGCTCCATACGTATGTTCCGCGTGGTATCGCCTGAGGTGAAACACGTGTTGTCACACCGGGTAATCCATGCCCGATGTTACGAAGTAGAACTGGAAGAGGAAGATGCCGTTCTTTCTGGATTTCAGCGCGTTCTGATTGACGATTTGCATAAATTCCCCGTGTCGCGCTTGATATCTCGTTTTTTTTCGTTACTTTTGAAACCAAATTATAAAAAATAAAATCATGTCATTGAATAAAGTACAATTGATTGGAAATGTAGGGAAAGACCCTGAAGTAAGATATTTGGACAGTGGAGTAGCTGTGGCTACTTTCCCGCTGGCTACCACAGACCGTGCTTATACGCTGGCCAATGGCACACAGGTGCCTGAACGTACGGAATGGCATAACATCGTGTTGTGGCGCGGACTGGCTGAAACTGCCGAAAAATATGTACACAAAGGCGATAAACTGTATATTGAAGGGAAAATCCGTACTCGTTCATACGACGACCAGAATGGAGTGAAACGTTATGTGACGGAAATTTTTGGTGACAATATGGAAATGCTGACTCCGCGTGCTGCACAGCCTACTGCCCCTGCACAACCACAGGCCGCTTCGCCGGTTGCCGCTGCTGCTCAGCCTGAGAACAATCCTTCGGATGATCTGCCGTTTTAATCTCAGGCGGTCTTAAATAGATGTTTAACTACAGGTAGATAGAATGGACCCTGACTCGTGTTTGCTCCGCTGGACGGAGCTTTGTGACGGAATTACCGTAATGCCCCTTTCGTTAGGGGCTGCTTTTGCTTTGCTGCTGGCCCTTGCGTTATTATATACTTCGGGCTTTGTTTCTGCTTCTGAAATAGCTTTCTTTTCGTTATCTCCTTCTGACTTGAACGATATAGAGGAGGAGAATCATCCTTCTGACTCTAAAATCAAGGCCTTGCTTGATGATTCAGAGCGTCTGCTGGCCACTATTCTGATTTCGAATAACTTTGTCAATGTGACGATTATCATGCTGTTGAACTATGTGTTTGCCAGTGTGATTGATTTTGGAGAGGCAAAAATTCTGGAGTTTTTGATTGTAACGGTCGTATTGACCTTCCTGCTGTTGCTGTTCGGAGAAATTATGCCGAAAATTTATTCGGCACAGCACACTTTACCCTTTGCCCGTAAGGCGGCTCCCGTAGTAACGGTTTTGCGTACCGTATTTTGGCCCATATCCTCGTTGCTGGTCCGGTCTTCTTTTTTCATCAACCGATTTTCACAGAAGCGGAAAGTCCGGAACCTGTCGGTCAATGAACTTTCTCAGGCGCTGGAATTGACGGATATTCAGGAAACACCGGAAGAAAACAATATGCTGGAGGGAATCATCCGTTTTGGAGAAGAAACGGCGAAGGAAGTAATGACCTCCCGTCTGGATATTGTGGATTTGGAAATACATTCTACCTTTTCGGAGGTATTGAAGTGTATCAATGAAAACGGATATTCACGCATTCCGGTGTATGAAGAAACGCGTGACCATATCAAAGGAATATTGTATATCAAGGACCTGCTTCCTTATCTGGATAAGGGTGAGGACTTCAAATGGCAGAACCTGATTCGCCCTGCCTTGTTTGTGCCGGAAAATAAGATGATTGGCGATTTGCTGCGTGATTTTCAGACGAACAAGATTCACATCGCCGTAGTGGTGGATGAATTTGGAGGTACGTCGGGCATCGTGACGATGGAGGACATCATCGAGGAGATTGTCGGAGAAATCAATGACGAATACGATGAGGAAGAGCGCACGTACGTGAAACTGACGGAAAACGTGTATGTATTCGAAGGAAAGACTCTGTTGTCGGATTTTTATAAGATTATCAAGGATAGTGAGGAGGTATTTGAGGATGTTTCTGGGGATGCGGATTCACTGGCCGGCCTTTTGCTGGAACTGAAGGGAGAGTTCCCCGCATTGCATGAGATTATCAATTACCAGAATTACCGTTTTGAAATTCTGGAGATGACTTCGCGTCGTATCCAGAAGGTGAAAGTGACCATCTTGCCTGTGGCTCAGGAAGAAGACGAGTCGAAGGAGAAGTAAGTATGCCGCTGCTGAAGACTTGGACGGAGGAGAATGGCAGATGGGGAATCTGGCAGGTGACGGAAACGATGGAGGAGCTTTGTGCCTGTCTGTCGGACGATGTGGTGCGGCAGGAATTTGAACGTCTGAAAGCTCCTTCCCGGAAATTGGAATACCTGGCAGTCCGTGTGCTGCTGAAAACGATGTTGGGGAAAGAAGTGCGGATTGGACATGAACCTTCCGGAAAGCCGTTTCTGACAGGAGGGGAGTATCATGTATCCATTTCTCATACGAAGGGATATGTGGCAGTCGGTTTACATGAGTCTGCCCAGCCCGGCATTGATATTGAGGTTTATGGCGAGCGGGTACGAAAGGTAGAATCTCGCTTTATCAGAGAAGACGAGATGCCGGAAAGAGCACGGATGGAGTCGCGCGAAGAACTGTATCAGTTGCTTTTGCACTGGTCGGCCAAGGAAACCATGTACAAAGTGCTCGATATGGCAGAAGTGGATTTCCTGCAACACTTGAAAGTGTGTCCTTTTAAATTGTCTTCCTCCGGAACCTTTGCTGGTGAATCGTACCGGAAAGCGGACAAGGCCCGTTTCCTGATTCATTACCTGATACATCCTGAGTTTGTCTGTACCTATTGCCTCAATACCGAGGCTCGTAGAACAAACAACGGATGAGTTTGTTTATGAAAGAAAAAAGATGAACAAGAAATTACGTAAAACAATTCGGCTGACGGCCATTTCGTTAGGAGCGTTACTGACTGTATTCTTGTTGGCCGTAACCATCGTGGTGAATTTTATTTTTACACCGGAAAAGCTGACGCCGGTGGTGTTGAATGTGGCCAATCAGTCATTGAATGCCCGTTTGCAGATGAAAAGTGTGGAGCTGACTTTCTTTTCCACCTTTCCGCGATTCGGACTGAAGGTGACGGATGGAGTATTGGTGTCTAAAGCCATTAATGACACGTTGTGGCAGAAGACCGATTCACTGGTTTCTTTCAAGAAGTGTGTGGTAGTGGTGAATCCGGTGGATTATCTGCTGCATGATAAAATCAGTCTGCGTTATCTGGGGCTGGAGGATGCATCGGTATATGCCTTCAAGAACAAGGAAGGAAAAAGCAACTGGGACATCGTAAAGAGTACGGAAGAGACGGTAGAAGAGGATACCACATTGCAGAAGTCTCAGATTCAGGAAATAGACATAAACCGTGTGGCCTTGAAGCGTACGAACGTGACGTTCGACGACAGGGATACAAGGGTATACGCCCGTGTGCAGAACCTGAACATGAATCTGAAAGCTTCCTTGAAGAAAGATTATTCCATGTTGGCACTGGAGTATGACAACGAGAATCTGCTCTTCTGGCAGGACGGACAGCTATTGGTGAATCACCTGGCTGTAGGACTGAATGCGGATATGCAACTGGATCGTGTTTCCCGACGACTTACGCTGAAGGATACGGGGCTGACATTAAATGGAATAGCCCTCGACTTGTCGGGTACCCTTGGGCGGGATACGATTGGCGGACCGGCTTCGGTAGATTTGACCTATAAGTTGCATGCCCCGTCGCTGGAAACCGTGTTTAATATGATTCCGGAGAGTGTGCTGAAGCGTCAGGAGCTTACTGCCAAAGGAGAGGTTACGTTAGAAGGAACCTTGAAAGGACATTATGGCAAACAGCAGATGCCGGAAGCTACACTTCACATGAGCATTAACCAGGCCTCGGCGAAGTATGCCGACTTGCCCTACGGTATTGACGACCTGACGGCGGAATTCAGCGGGTATGTTGATTTCATGCGCCGAAAGCCCTCGTATGCCGATTTGAAGATATTCCGTTTCAAGGGAGCTCACACCGATATATTGGCCGACGGAAAAGTGGAAGATTTGTTGGGCGACCCTGACATCACTTTCCATACCCGTTCGGAAATAGACCTTACGGCACTGGCTAAGACTTTCCCTTTACAGGAGGGAGTGTCAATAGGAGGCCGGGTGGGAGCCGATTTCCGCTTGCATTGTCGCTTGTCGACTATTCAGAAGCAGGACTGGGGGCGTGTCCGCTTGAAAGGAAAGCTGGATATGCAGGACATGTTCTTGCGCGATACCAAGAAGAATTTTGAATTTACCAGCCAGGCCGCTCTCCGTTTCATTGGAGAAGACAATCTTGCCGCACAAATGGACATTCGCAAGGCTTCCTTGCGTACTGCGGCTATTTCTGCCGATTTGGATGCATTGAACGCCACCGTCCGGTCTACGAATCCGCAGGATACGACCCGTCTGATTGACGTGGAATGTAAATTGCAGATGAGCCGTCTGAAAGGAGAGATGGGCGATTCGTTGAAGGTGTTCAGTAAAAAGGCAAAGGCTTCCTTGCACCTGCAACCGGGTAAACTGAATCCAGCCATGCCGAATATAAAGGTGGCCTTGGAGACCGATACACTCTTCTGCCGTATGGGCGATATGAAAATGGGCATGGACAAGGGAGGCTTTAACTTGACGGCTGAAAAGGTACGCGATTCAGTATGGCTTCCCAAAGGAATTGTCGGATTTAATCGACTGACTTTAAGAACCCCTGAATTGGCTTTGCCGGTGAGAATGCGAAAAACAGCTGTAACGGTAGGCGATAGAGTCATCACCTTGAAAAATGCCAGCATGCGCATCGGACGTTCCAACTTGACGGCAAGCGGATCGGTTTACGGCCTGTATGCGGCAATGAAGAAAGGAAAAATGCTGAAGGCCAACCTGGAAATCGCTTCCCGCAACCTCGATTGCAACCAGTTGATTAATGCACTGAATTTCCCGCAGGATACGCTTCAGGCAGAGACCGACACGGTATCGTCGGCAGAACCAATGCAGCTGTTTGTCATTCCGAAGAATATTGATTTCGAGTTGAAGACCAACCTGAAAAAGGTGACTTACGGAAATATGGTGTTTGAAAATGTGCAAGGAGCGGTAGACATTCGCAATCAGGCCGTTTATCTGAAAAAGCTGACTATGCGCGGACTGGAAGCAGACTTGGAAACCACACTGGTATACCGTGCCCGCAGAAAAACAAGAGGCTATGCCGGTTTTGATTTCCGTTTGCGTAAGGTAAATATCGGTAAGCTGGTCGATTTCATACCTTCGCTTGATACGATTGTGCCGATGCTCCGTTCCTTCAAGGGAATGGTCGATTTTGATGCTACGGCAGAAGCAGTGCTCGATTCCAACCTGAACGTGAAGATACCAAGTCTGAAAGCGGCCATGCACATTAAAGGCGACAGTCTGGTGCTGATGGATGGAGAAACCTTTGCCGAAATATCCAAGACGCTGATGTTCAAGAATAAGAAACGGAATGTGTTCGACAGTATTTCGGTGAACCTGACCGTGCAGGACGGCAATGTGACGGTATATCCGTTCTTACTTCAGATAGATCGCTATAAGGCGGCCGTGGGAGGAACCCAGGGTTTGGACATGAACTTTAATTATCACATCTCTGTGCTGAAATCGCCGTTGCCGTTCAAGACGGGAGTGAACATTACCGGAAACCTGGACAAGATGAAAATCCGTATCGGCAAGGCGAAGTATAAAGATGCAGTTACGCCTGTGGAAATCCGGAAAGTGGACAGCACGCGTGTGAACATGGGGCAGGAGATTATTCATAGCTTTGAACGCGTGATAAGCCGTACGTACAGAGGAAAACTTCCGCAAGGTGCTGAGTGAGGTAAGTTTGCATATTTATCTGAATAATTGTATATTTGCGAACTAGAGACAGAATTTATATGAGTATTAACACTATTAATTATTAAAATCTTCATTAACCTATGTTTAGTAAACATCCTAAAGGGCTGGTAGCCGCATCGTTGGCCAATCTGGGAGAACGTTTCGGTTTCTACACCATGATGGCAATTCTGGTGCTTTTCTTACAGGCGAAGTTTGCGTTGAGCGGAACAGAAGCCGGATGGATTTATTCCACTTTCTATTTTTCAATTTACATTCTGGCGTTGGTCGGTGGTGTGATTGCCGATAAGACGCGAAATTACAAGGGAACCATCTTGATTGGTATTGTCCTGATGGCATTGGGCTACGTATTGCTGGCCATTCCTTCTCAGACTCCGGTAGTGAATAAGGCATTGATGCTGACTGTTACATGCGGAGCTTTGTTTATCATTGCGTTTGGTAACGGACTGTTTAAAGGAAACCTTCAGGCGCTGGTAGGTCAGATGTACGACGACCCGAAGTACTCCAGCCTGCGTGACTCAGGTTTCTCCTGGTTCTATATGTTCATCAATATCGGTGCGATTTTTGCTCCTCCTGCTGCGGTAGGCGTACGTAACTGGTGGTTGAGCCATAACGGTTTTGCATATAATCCAGATCTTCCCGGATTGTGCCACGGACACTTGGCCGGCACATTGCAGCCGCAGGCCGCTGAAACTTATCAGACACTGGCTAATGAGGTAAGCGGTGCTCCTGTAACCGACCTGACTCAGTTTGCTAACGACTACTTGAATGTGTTCTCTACAGGATTCCATTACGCATTTGCGGTAGCGATTGTGGCTATGCTGGTATCTTTGGTTATTTATGTGGTGAACAAGAAACGCTTCCCGGACCCGAGCAAGAAGGTAGCCGACAAATCTGCTGCTTCTGCGGCTACGGTAGAAATGAGCGCACAGGAAGTAAAACAGCGCATCATGGCTCTGTTTGCCGTATTCGGTGTGGTAATTTTCTTCTGGTTCTCATTCCACCAGAATGGTTTGACTTTGACATTCTTTGCGAAAGAATATACTGACCTGAACTTGTTTGGCATGCCTATTACTGCCGAGCTGTTTCAGTCACTGAATCCGTTCTTTGTAGTATTCCTTACTCCGGTAGTCATGGCGGTATTTGCTCGTCAGCGTGCGCGTGGCAAGGAACCTTCTACACCCAAGAAGATTGCCATTGGTATGGGAATTGCCGCTACAGGCTTTATCATCATGGCAGTTGGTTCATTTGTAAGTGACCTGCCTTTGCATCAGGATATTGTAGCAGCAGGAACTTCACCGGTTAAAGTTACTCCGCTGTTGCTGATGGCTACTTACCTGGTATTGACCATTGCCGAGTTGTATATTTCTCCGCTGGGAATTTCTTTTGTATCAAAGGTAGCTCCTCCGAAGTATCAGGGTATCATGCAAGGTGGCTGGCTGGGTGCTACTGCCATCGGTAACCAGTTGCTGTTCATCGGAGCGGTATTATATGAATCTATTCCAATCTGGATGACATGGACTGTATTCGTAGTGGCTTGCTGCATTTCTATGTGTACCATGTTGTTCATGCTGAAATGGCTGGAACGCGTAGCAAAATAAATTTCTCGAAATAGAATTTACTTGTGGAATCCCTCATGCGGTTGCATGGGGGATTTTTTATGGGCAATTTTGAGAGACTCTTTATCGTAAGGAAAATCAACTTCAAGGATTAGAAGATATTAAAATTGGTGTGCGATGAGCGGAAGATATTAGCTGTGCCAGCTTTTTTCGTATCTTTGATGCACTGAGAATAGCTGTATTAATTCATTGTGTTTATCTGATTTTTAAATATAAATATGCTTATAACTCGCGACATATTAAATAAGGCATTAGAAGATAAAATGCCCCTTTTCCATGATGGAGATTATATCGATGATGATGTTTTGTATGACTTGTTTTATGCTCAACCAATATTGAAAGATTTGCCCAACGGGAAAAAGGCTTTGAGAACTCTTATTGCCAAAAGTGATAGAAATATTTTGTGTGCTGAATTAAAAGAACGTACTAAAAGTCTTAAAAAAGAATTTGAATTTGAGAAAATATATTATAGAGTAAAATGTAAGTCATGTGGTAAAAACTTTTCTATTTATATCACAAAAAGCCAAATCATTAATAGAAGATTTAAAATAAGTAATCATGTCAATATTTCAGTACATCATGATAGATATTATTTATTTACCCCTGCATTTAAAGAATTATATAGTATTAAATTTGGTAACTCTTATAATATGTATGTTTGCGAATCTTGTATTGACAAATTTATTTCCGATTCAATGCAAAAAGCAGTTGATTTTTTTTAAAAAAAGGATAAGTTTGATTGGTTTCTCTCAGAAGAAAGTTTAGGTGATTGGAAAAGGGAGTTATTTAGAATAGAAACAACCCATTTCAAGTTAGAGAATGGGGTAAAAATTGAAGATGGAAAAGAGATTCGTGCCGCTAATGGAGAAATTTGGACTGACGAAAAATACAATGAATGGAAAAAACGTGAAGAAGAAGCAAGAAATCACAAGAAGAAACTCGAAGAAATACGTCTTCAGCAAAAATTGGATGAGGAAGTTGAACGCGAGAGAACAAGAAAAGCAAATGAATTGTTTCTTGCACGTCGTCAATTAAATACTCTAACTCGCTCTAAATTGGATTTTGATTGAAAATCAAGAAGTTGGGCGTTTGCCTATATTATATAGGTAACAATATGGAAACGAGCGGACTTCTGCTCGTTTCTGTATTTTGCAATATGCAAAGAACGCCTCAATTCGGGGACAAAGATACGGTATTTTTCTAAATATCCAATGATTTGCAAGAGGAATTTTATGGAAATTAGAACTTTTGCGTAAAATCTGATGCTTACCAACACAATATGCATCCAAAAAAAACAAACAGCAGGTATTCGGATATAGTTTATCCGAATACCTGTTGCCATAACGTTTTATTGCTGACGATGATTCTGACATCGGCTTTCATGTACTGTTGCAATATTGGGGTATTTTGTCCCTGTGTGCTCACAGTGGCTGTAGCCATAAAATAGTTGCCATCTTCCCTATGTATGAGTTTGGCATTATGGCTTATGATGTTGCAGTTATAAGATGCATTGTCGTTGCCCTCGAAAGAAACATGAGCTGTCCTTGGCTCATCGAAAAGATGCAAATACTCAAAAAAATCTTAAAACATTCTTTATCCCCGATTAAATATCGTACCTTTGCAACCGAAAGAGTTCTTTGAATGGTTATGCAAATCACAGCAGGATGCTACATTCTGTATATTTCTAATTCGTAACCTCTTCTTTTTATGAGATAAAAACTTATCTCATTCTCAATTACTTATAAAAAATAAGTACTTTCGATGAAAAAACTCTTCAATATTTAGACTTACTGACATAGGGCTGTCATAGAAGACGCTATCTTTGTATCAAAAAGTATTCAACTTAATATTATAAAATATGAAAAGATTATTTTTATGCTCATCATTTGCTGATGTTGCTAATCTATTTGTCGATTGTGCCAAAGAAGATTTGCAAGGGAAAATTATAGCTTTTATACCAACTGCAAGCCTTACAGAACCAATACGATTCTATGTAAAAAAGGGGAAAAAGGCTTTAGAAGAAGCAGGAATGATTGTTGAAGAAGTCGAGATTACCCAACTGTCCAAAGAGGAAATATCTTCTATATTACATAAATGCGATTATATCTACATAACAGGTGGAAATACATTTTTCCTTTTGCAAGAGTTAAAAAGAAAAGGTGTTGATAAAATTATATCTAAACAAGTGAAATTGGGTAAACTGTATATTGGGGAATCTGCCGGAGCAATAATAGCCTCTCCCGATGCAGAATATATGAGAAGTGTGAATTTTGATCCAATAGAAAAGGCTCCTGAATTGAAAGACTGTACTTCTTTAGATTTGGTCGATTTTTATACGATTCCCCATTATGGAAATTTTCCATTCAAGAAAAAAGGTGAAAAGATAGTTCAACTATATAATGAGAAGTTGCAGCTTATTCCTATAAGTAATAAACAAGCTATTATTATTGAAGATTCAAATATTCAAATTAAAGATGCAAAATGAATAGAATAGACCGTATTTCTGCTATATTGATTCAGTTACAATCGCACTCGTTAGTGAAAGCACAGCAAATTTCAGAACGTTTTAATATAAGCATTCGCACTGTATATCGAGATATAAGAACATTGGAAGAGGCAGGCATTCCTATCATAGGAAATCCCGGTATTGGTTATTCACTTGCAGAAGGATTCAAATTATCTCCTCTAATGTTTACTCAAAAAGAGGCTTTGTCCTTTTTGATTGCAGAGAAATTAGTACATGAACTAACTGATTCAAATAGCAACGAACATTATAAGTCTGGAATAGAAAAGATTAGGTCTGTCATGCGTTTTGCAGACAAAAATATGTTAGAAACAATGGAAAAGTGCATGTCTGTATTGGATACTTATAAATCATCGACCTATAAACCTGATATTCTTTTACTTATTTTACAAAGTATATACCAAAAAAGAATTATTGAAATATCTTATTTGGGAAGTAATGCGTTAAGTGTTTCAGAACGAAAGATTGAAGCTGTTGGAATTTTCTTTTCGAGAACTAACTGGTATCTAATAGGCTTTTATCTTCCCAAAGAAATCTATCTTACATTTCGGATAGATAGAATTCAAAAAATGCACATTCTTAATGAATTACAATCACGGGAGCATCCTCCTTTGGAAAAATTCATACGCGAGTTTTACGATAAAGAAAAATTACATGAAATCGTTATAAGAATAGAAAAGAATAAAACCTCCATAATGAATGATGATAAATATTATTACGGATTAACATCTGAGAAAGAGATAGGGGATATGTTTGAACTTCATTTTCTAACATTTTCAATCAGTAAGTTTGCACATTGGTATCTGTCTTTTGCAGATAGTGCAACTATAATAAGACCAGATTCTTTAAAATATGAAGTTAAAAATATTATCAATAACATTTCTATTTGATTGCTGTCAAATAGTATTTTTAATCGACTCAATGAAAAAAATATTCGACCAAAGATTTTTCCGCTTATTGTCGGAATGCTCACAACGTAAAGTGTCTGCATCTGAATTTGCAGAAGCTATCGAAGAATTGGCGACCCATGTAGCCAATTTTAGTATCAATGAGCAGGATTACAACGTTTTACTACGTTATTTTTCCTTTGGTTTGCACCGTCTTAAATCGTATCGTGTACGGTTTGAGCAAGAAAAAAATGCCCCATCTGCATCTAATTGATGAAGCGATAGGACTTTTGAACACTGAAATACGCCTTATCGAGTGGCGCATCAAATACCCGGAACAGCTACAGCAACGTATCAACAAACAGCCCCTTTCCCCTCTCTATCTCGCAGACAAGACAACCCTTATCAACATCATGGAAATGGTAAGCGGTCTGTTCCTCTCCAAAAACATCGTGTATCAGAACGGCAAGCCCGCCTACTTGGTGGACTTGGCGAAAGCCTTTGAATGGCTGTTCAACATCAAGATAGGCGACTGTTACCAAAAACATGAGGACGTGATAAAACGAAAGCCGGGCAAACTGACCGGGTTTCTTAATGGATTGGTAGAACTTATCAAAAAGGAACATGACAAGAAAGGATATAGATAATCAGTGACTTATGATTTATTTATAGGGGATTCCATTAGTTCCCCCGTAATTTCTTTGCGTCTGTTTTCTGAACTTTGCTTCATCAATCGATTGACAGACCATAATGTATAATCAGAAAAATGAA